>Ga0209333_1001355_pt1 | contig 12081 bp, 11 predicted proteins | sample BlaSpr_A8_OM2_O3_FD_187982 | JGI IMG/M metagenome (GOLD analysis project Ga0209333, IMG submission 187982) | Forest soil microbial communities from Thunder Bay, Ontario, Canada - Black Spruce, Ontario site 2_A8_OM2_O3 (SPAdes) (version 2) | ecosystem: Environmental > Terrestrial > Soil > Boreal... | reverse complement strand
TGGTGCTCATGAAATGGCAGATCCAGGAAGCCAAGGCGCGCTTCAGCGAGATGGTCGAGCGCACTCTGAGAGAGGGGCCGCAAACGGTCACGCGTCACGGCAAACCCGTGGTCGTTCTCGTTACGGCAGACGAGTATAGGCGGTTGCGCGCCGGAGGCAAAACGTTCAAAGCATTGCTCGCGTCAGCGCCGCTGGAAGGAATCGAGATACGGCGATCGCGCGAGAAGGCGCGAATCATTCGCTTTTGAGATGTACCTGATTGATATCAACATCATATCGGAAATCGGCAAAGGCCTGCGCTGCGATCGCCACGTGGCCGCCTGGTATCGCGATATCCGCGACGACGATCTCTTCCTGAGTGTTCTTGTCATCGGGGAGGTACGCCATGGGATCGAACGGCTGCGTCCTAAAAATCAGCGACGAGCTGCCGCGCTGGAGGATTGGCTGCAAGAGATCCTGACATCGTTCGGGGAACGAGTACTGCCCGTCGATGAGCGCGTCGCACAGGTCTGGGGTCGAATGAATGCGCGCGAGCCGCTGGCTGCGGTCGATTCGCTGTTGGCCGCGACGGCGGAGGCCCACGGCATGACACTGGTCACGCGCAACCTCAAAGACATCGAGCGCAGCGGTGTTCGCTGCTTAAACCCGTTCGAACCCGCCGGATCGATCGAATAGAAATTTGCTTCGTGTCCTGGCGGTGTAGGTCAGCGCCAGCGGACGACTACGTCATCGCGAGTGAGCGCAACCGCTTCATTTCGGACGACGACCGTCATCGTCTCGCCGTCAGCAAGATCGAAATAGTTGTCGGTAAATCGAGTTCGCTCGTCGGCTATCTGCAGATGAACAAAATAGAGGTAGGCGGAGGTTGCCAGATGGACTGCTATCTCGTGCGCGCTTCTTTGCTCGAATTTTATTTCGGGTGCGGGAGGCGCAGGCCTGTCGAGATCCTTGATTGGTACGAAGAAGTATCTGTTCGCTGGAAAAATATCGTTTCGCGCACGGACCGTGAGCACATGATGGCGATCGTTCGCCAGCCGCTTAGACTCCGCCCGCCATACCATCTCCGCTCGATTTGCGCCGATGCTCGCACCGATCGAGTCTGACCAGACGGTCCCGCCGGCGAGGTCCTTCAGCGCGATCTTCAGTTCGGTATCTATCGAATTCAAGGTGTCATTGACGACCCACAGCTCGACCGAACCGTTGTCGATCGCCTTGAACGAGGCCATCACCGGGGCATACGCGCGCCGCACGTAAAAGTAAGACGCCTTCGCGAAACCGTAGTAGTCGATCAGGCTCCAGCTGATGCCCGGCCAGCAGTCGTTGAATTGCCAGATGAGCGATCCGGAACAATGCGGCTTGCGGCGACGGAAATGTTCGATGCCGAACTTCAAACCTTCTGCCTGGGTGATCTGCGTGTAGTCAACGTATTGCTCGAGCGTCGCCGGCAGTCCAGTGACGCTTACCAGCATCGCGTCGACCTTGTTTTTTGGACGGTCCTTAATTCGGTTGAGCAGTGCCTCACTGCCCAGAGCGCGCTGATCCTCAGGCAGGCACCGCGTCAGGGTCTCCATCACCGGCGCAGCCTGGATTCCGTATTCGCTGATGAAGCGCGCCATGTCCTCGGCATAGCGAGTGTAGGCCACGCTTTCGGGACTTAGATCAAACTTTCCGACCGCCCGATCCACCGGCACCGGCGGCATCCCATGCCAAACCGTCCAGTCGTGCACGTCGCCGGCGATCATGCTGTTGGCGTTTGGACCGCCAAACGGACTGCCGGGCCAATAGGGCGTAGTCGGATCAAGCGCCGCGACCGCCTCGGGCATCTTCTTCGCGTAAAAGAGATCGCCAAGCAACGGATCGGTCCGCCGCTTGACGGCATTCACAAAGCCCTGCACCACCTGGTTCTCGTTGTTGCCGCACCACAGCGCGAGCGAAGGATGATTGCGCAGGCGTTCTATCTGGTATGCGACTTCGGCGACGACGTTCTCGACAAAGATCGGATCGTCCTCCGGATACGGGGCGCAGGCGAACATGAAGTCCTGCCAGAGCAAAAGACCGATCTCGTCGCAGACGTCATAGAAAGCGTCGTGCTCATAAACGCCGCCGCCCCACACGCGGACCATGTTCATATTGGCTTCGACCGCGGCCTCGAGCAGACGGCGGTAGTGCGGTTCGTCCACCGCGGCCACAAAGGAACTCGCCGGAATCCAGTTTGCGCCGCGCGCAAAGATCGGAACTCCGTTCAATACAAAGCGAAAGAAGCTCGCACTGGGCTCGGCAGGATCCGGTGATTGATCCAGCGCGATCGTGCGGATACCGACCTTGAGCTCGCGACGCTCGATAACATGGCCGTTAGCCTTCAAGGCAATCTTCAAGTCATAGCGGCTGGGCTCGCCGAACTCGGGCGTCCACCACAGTTTCGGATTCGCCACTGTTGTGTCGAATCGACCGCGGCCATTGCTCAGAGTGACGGTGCCGTCGATGCGCTCGCCGTCCGCGGGCCTGATCAATGCAATGTCAGCGGTTAGTGCTTCGACGCTGCCGAAGATTTCAACTTCAATCTCGACCGAAACTTTGGCGCGATCATGCGTTGGCGAAAGCTCAAGGGTGGTGAACTTCACTGCTCGGATCGCCGCCGAAGTTTCCGTCCGGATCGAAACCGGTTTCCAGATGCCCACCGTCGGCAGGCACGGACCCCAATCCCAACCCCAGCCGAACTGCGCCTTGCGAATGAAGTTGCGCTTGCTCTCCTTGATGCCGTCGCCGATGATCGACCACAGCGGCATCTCTCGATCCGTCACGGCACTTGCGACCGGCGTGAAGCAGACTGCGAGCCGGTTCTTCCCCGGGCGCACGCGCGCCGTGATGTCGAGCCCGACCTCGCGAAACATATTCTCGGAGCGGCCGATCACCTCGCCGTTCAGCCAGATGGCCGCGTAGGTATCGAGACCCTGGAACTCGAGGATGAGCCGTTGATCATCCACGATGTGCGGCGCTTCGAAATCGGTGCGCCACCACCATTCGCGGTCCTTCACCCACGCGCACGCCTTCTCGGCGCGATCGCCAAAAGGATCGGGAATGCGTCCGGCCGCGAATAGCGCGAGATAAACGTCGCCGGGCGCTTCGACGTTTATCCAGCCGTCATCAGAATCGGTCGTTTCGAATGCGCGCGCCGCGACGCCTTCGTTTTCGCCAAAATCCTTGAGTCGCCAATCGCGAAGGACAACGGGAACACTGAGCGCGGGCGATGAAATTTTATTCCGGGTAGGCAAAAAATCACCTGCGGCTCCTCAGACGAGGAGAGCTTACACTCAGGCAGCGACCGCGGAAAAGCTCAGCGGCCCGCGGCGACTTGGTGCACGGAGGTGTGGCCGTTCAGAGATTTCAGGATTGCGTGGCGGCGGTCCTTCAATTCCTTCGGCATCGTCGGGCCGATCTTTTCGAACAGCTCAGCGGCCGATTCGAGTTCCGCCTTCCATTCTTCGGGATTCACCGCGAGCGCGGCGCGCGCGGCGCTCTTCGGCAGATTGAGGCCCTCGAGATCGAGGTCGGCCTCGTTGGGAACTATTCCGACCGGGGTCTCACGGCCACCGGCGCGTCCATGGATTCGATCGAGCATCCACTTGAGCACGCGCAGATTTTCGCCGTAGCCGGGCCAGATGAAGTTGCCGGCGGCGTCCTTGCGAAACCAATTGACCATGAACAAGCGTGGCGGTTTTTTGATCGCGCCGCGCATCTTGAGCCAGTGCGCGAAATAGTCGCCCATGTTGTAGCCGCAGAACGGCAGCATCGCCATCGGATCGCGACGCAACACGCCGACCGCTCCTGCAGCCGCCGCGGTGGTTTCGGATCCCATCGTAGCGCCCATGAACACGCCGTGCGTCCAGTCCATCGATTCGATCACGAGCGGCACCGTCGTGGCGCGGCGTCCGCCGAAGATAATCGCGGAGATCGGCACGCCGCGGACGTCATCGGCACTCGGCGACCACGCGGGATTGTTGCGCATCGGAGTGGTGAAGCGGCTGTTGGGATGCGCGGCCTTTTCCCCCGATTCTTTTTTCCACGGCCGCCCTTGCCAATCGAGCAGGCCGTCGGGCGGCGGCACGTCCATGCCTTCCCACCACACGTCGCCGTCGGGAGTCATCGCGACGTTGGTGAAAATCGTATCGTGCCCGACCATCTTCATCGCGTTCAGATTCGATTTTGCGCTGGTGCCGGGCGCGACGCCGAAGTAGCCGTTCTCGGGATTTACCGCCCACAAGCCGCCGTCGGGACCGACGCGCATCCACGAGATGTCGTCGCCGACCGTGAAGACCTTCCATCCCTTGAACTCGGCCGGCGGAGTGAGCATCGCGAGATTGGTCTTGCCGCATGCGCTCGGAAACGCGGCGGCGATATAAGTGGTCTCGCCGTCGGGACTCTGCAGGCCAAGGATCAGCATGTGCTCGGCGAGCCAGCCTTCGTCGCGGCCAAGCACGCTCGCGATTCTAAGCGCGAAACATTTCTTGCTGAGCAGCGCGTTGCCGCCGTAGCCGCTGCCGACCGAGATGATCGTGTTGTCCTGCGGGAAGTGGCAAATCAGGCGCCGCTCGGGATCCAAGTCGAGCGTGCAATGAATTCCGCGATTGAAATCGGCGGAGTCGCCAAGCTGTTCGAGCGCCGCCGCGCCCATCCGCGTCATGATTCGCATGTTCAGCACGACGTAGATGCTGTCGGTCAGCTCGACGCCGACCTTCGACAAGGGCGAGCCGAGCGGGCCCATCACGTACGGCACTACGTACATCGTGCGCCCGCGCATCGAGCCGTCGAGCCATCCGCGCAGCTTGGCGTAGGTGGCAGCGGGCTCGGACCAGTTGTTCGTCGGGCCGGCGTCGATTTTGTTCGGAGTGCATACGAAGGTCAACTGTTCGGTGCGCGCAACGTCGTTGGGGTCCGAGCGATGCAAATAGCAGCCAGGCCGCTTTTGCTGATTGAGCTCGATTAGTATTCCTTCGGCGACGGCCTTTTTGGTTAGGCGCTTTTTTTCGGCTTCGGAACCGTCACACCAAACTATCGCGTCGGGCTTCGTGAGCGCGGCTACTTCGTTGACCCAATCACACAACGCGCGGCTGGTGGTCGGCGAATTTTTTTCGTTGCGATCGGGCGTCACTTTATGCGCTCCCCGTCGGTCACCGTGAGACGTAATTCGTACTCAAACGCAGGTGCAAAATGCAATCCGACGTACATGAGCACGTAATATGTAGATTAGCAGATTAGAATAATCAAGGGCAGAATTATAAGTAATTCTTTACCCCGGCGAGCGGGCAGGAGGTGCTTTTGCACCGCTTGACTCGCGGCGAAAGGATACTGCGTGGGAGATTTGGGCGCGGTTTAGTACGCGGCGCTCTTGCGCGCGGAATTGATCAGCCGCTGGATTTCTTCTTCGGTGAATCCGGCGAGCATGCGCGCTTCCTTCGCGATCGAGACCACTTGACCGTCGTCGTTCTCGATATCTTCCTGCGCGAGGCGGCCGCCGCGGAAGTTGAAGACCTCGTCGACCATGTCCTGGAACGCTTGCGCCTTGGCCAGCCGCTCGGGGTCGCCTTCGGTCAGCTTGCGCATCCACTTCGAGCCCATCCGCACGTGCGTGATCTCGTCGGCCAGCACGTAGTCCACGGAACGCTCGATCACCTCGTCGCCGTTGCGCTGCGCGATACGAATGAGCTGATCGAAGACGTCGCACGCGAGGCCCTCGAGGCCGCGGTTGATACCCGCGACCCGCGCCGCCGGATCCATCGCCTGCGTGCATCGCCACAGAATTTCGGTCTCGACATAATCACCGGGATGCCCGCCCATGTACTCGACCAGGCGCTGGAAAATCTCGCTGTGACGCGCTTCGTCCCAGACCTGGCGCGCCATGTCGAGCTGGAACTCCCACGGCGCGTCGGGAAAATCGAACAGCGTGCGGCCCGCCGCTTCCATCGCCTGCAACTCGCCGGTATAGATACCGTGCAGGCGCGAGCGCAACGTCTCTTCGTCGAACGGCATCGGACGCCCGCCTTCGAGGCCCTGCTCTTCGCGAATCTCGCGGACCTGGCGGCTGCGCAGAACTACCCAATTGTCGGGACGGGCGAGGCGGTCGACGGGGATACATTTTTCCATTTTTTCAGTGAATACTTTTTACGTTTAGTGGCGTTTAGTATGCAGCACTCTTGCCGAAACCCTTCACCAGCCGATCGATTTCCTCTTCGGTGAAGCCCGCGAGCAGACGCGCGTCGCGCGCGATCGTTAGGCTCGCGTCGATCTCGATCTCCTTGTCGTTAACGCGCTGCTTGATGTGGTCGACGTCTTCGATCCGCTTGCGGCCGGGGCCGAAGTTGAACAGCTCGTCGATTCGATCCTGGAACTCCTGCGCCCGCTTGAAGCGCTCAGGGTCGCCCTCGGTCAGCTTGCGCATCCATTGCGAGCCCATCCGCACGTGAGTGATCTCGTCGGCGAGCACGTAATCCACCGAGCGCTCGATAATCGAGTCGCCCATTTTCTGCGCGATGCGAATTAGCTGTTCGAACACGTCGCAGGCGAGTCCCTCGAGTCCGCGATTGATCCCCGCGACGCGCGCCGCAGGATCCTCCGCTTGCGTGCATGACCACAGCACTTCGCCCTCTGGAAATTCGCCGTAGTAGGATCCGACGTACTCGAGCAGCTTCATATAGATCTCGGCGTGGCGCGACTCGTCCCAGACCTGGCGCGCCATGTCGAGCTGAAACTCCCACGGCGCATCGGGAAAATCGTAGAGCGTGCGGCCGGCCGCTTCCATCGCCTGGAATTCGCCGCCGCAGATCCCGTGCATGCGCGATTTCAGGAAATCATCCTCGTAGGGCATCGCATTGCCGGGCGACAATCCCTGCTCGCTGCGAGCATTACGCGTGCGATTTGCGGGCAGCAGGATATGGTCCTCGGGACGCGCCAGCTTGTCGACGGGAATCATTCTTTGCATCGAGCTTTCTCCTCTTCTCAGTGTCCCACTTATTACATTCTGACCTGCCAGCCTATCACCGCGTCCAGGCCGAGCGGCGTTCGGTCAGATTCAACGCTTCGCGCACAGTCCATTTGCCGTCAGTCTCGCCGAGCCGAAACTGAAACTTGAACGGTTCGGCGTCGGCCCCGGTCAGCCGCGCTTTCAAAAAATAATGTTGCGCCACGCGCGCGCGTCCGATTATTTCAGACTTAGCATACCTGTTCGCCGGAATCGCCTTCGCGATCGCAAGCATCTCGTCGTGCACATGCGGCGGCGTCATCGCCTCGACGCTCGCATGGTCGCCGCGCATCAACGCATTCAGAAGATGCTCAGCCGCCGCGAGCATCTCGGCGGGCGGCTCGACGATCGGCGCAATCGGCTGCGGGCCCATTACATTCCCACGTTCTCCAAGATCAGGCATTGCCGTTCCCCGCGCGAGCTTGCGCCACCGCGGCCGCAAGATCGGGTACGTCGCTCCACGACGATCGCTTGCCCGTCGTATCCTCGACGCTGACGATCACCCATTTGCCGTCAGCCTCCTTGCGCCATCGGTAGAGCACACGGCGCATCGCGCCAGTGCCCGTAAATCGAAGCTTCGAGATGTACTGGAAGCCGACCTTCGCCAGCGCGAGCGTTTCTGTTTTGACCGGCTGCGCGATGCGCACGATTTCAGCCGCGGCCTCGCGATGCGTCTCGATCGCGCCCGGCAGCACGAACGCTTCCGCCTTCGCCGTATCGTGCGCCGCGAGCGCCGCCGCATGCGACGCAATCGCCTCGCGCAGGTCAGTGATATCGTCCAGCTTCTTCATATCGCTCAACTGCGCCCGACTTTTCTGCGCGGCGCCGGCTCGTCAGTTTCAAAACCCGTCACTCCACCCGACGCGCCGAGCAATCCCTCGAGATGCGCCTGCCAGTTCGCGGCACGCAGATGCTTCTCCTTCGAATCGAGCAACTCGTTGAGCAGCACGCTGCCGCGCTCGACGTGACCTTTCTCCTCTTCGACTAGCCGCCCGAGAATTCGCAGGGTAGGGGGCTCGTAGACGGGATTCATCGCGGTCAGATGAGAGCTGTAATGCGAAATCAGGTGCGGCTTCAGCACGCGGTAGATTCCCACCAGCCGCTCGATCGTGTCCTCCCATTCCTCTTTATCCTCGATCGTGTTCATGAACGTGACGAAGGCCTCGTTGGGCGGCTTGGAAATCTGCGGCTGCGCGCGCAATTCGGGCAGTCGCTTGCCGAGCGCGTCGGTATGGAGCGCGTCCTCGTACACCTGCTTGGCCATCTCGAGCTTGACCGCGAGCTCGGGCGTGAGCGCGATCCAACCGGCCATCATGCGCATCATGCGCTCTTCGGCGTAGCGATAATTCTGAATGTAAATGACGCTCTGACGGACGCTGTAAACGCCCTCGAGAGTTCGCCGATCGTAAAGTGCCATTCGTAACTCCTCGAGATTAACCGCGCCGCGTCAGCGAGCGACGGCAGTACTCTCGCCATTGGCGGACCCGAAAAAGCGGCCTTCGACGATCGCCGCAATCTCGCGCCAGTAAGTTTCCTTGTCGGTGCCCTTGAGATTGTTCGCGCCCATCGCCCATCCCGCGCACAGCATGTGAATCGCATGAACGGCGCTGCGCGAATCCTCGAAATGAATCACACCGGTCTGCCGGCCGCGCTCGATAATCTCTGCCACGGCGCCCAGGTAGTCGCCGCCGATTTTTCTCATCGCGGGCCGATACTGCGGACGGCGTTCGAGATAGCGCGCCTCATGATGGAGCACGTTGAAGGCCTCGCGATACCGATCGATCACGTCGAGTATCGCGCGCATCACGTCGATCAGCTCGCGGCGCGGGTCGCCAACGTTGCGCGCGCGAATCGCGGGCAGCATCTCGACGAACTCGGCGACCATCGACTCGGCAATCAGCGGAATAATTTCGTCCTTGCTGTCGAGATAAAGATAGATGGAACCGGCGGCGAGCCCGGCCTCGAGCGCAAGCTCCTTGACCGACGCTTCATGAAACGACTTCCGCGCCAGCACCCGGCATGCAGCAAGAAAGATCTGGCGGCGTCGCGCCTTGACGAGCTTCTCATCCTGAGCAGGCGCGCGCAGTACTTCAGCAATTCGTGCCATTGTCGTCTGATCTGATGCGGTTCCGAAGGCGACCGTCTTCCTGCTCTACTTATATTGAATGAACGTTCATTCTGTCAAGGCCTGGGTAAGTATCCCCTTGACGGTAGTAAGAGAGCGCCGGGATTCTTCGCTACAGCAGCTTTCGCTCTGAATGACACAGGAAAAAAGAACCTGAGAGCAAAAGGGCGTCTTCGCCATTTTGCGATTAGTACTGGGTGCAGGGGTCACCCCTGCCGAAGGAGGTGTGGAACCCACCGCGGGTTCCACATTAGATAAACTTTCTCCGTTCCCTCCCCGGTTTCGACCTGCCGCATCCTTATATATGCTCACCGCTATGCCCGAGACTTTTCAGAAGGAGAGCACCTTCGATCGATTCTTCAACCGCCTGATGGGGCAGGCGCTTCGGCTCGGATTCGCGCCCGGATACATGCGCCTGCTCGAGGTCCGCGGTCGCAAATCCGGCAAAACCTTTACCACTCCCGTCAACGTGCTCGAATTCCAGGGACGCCGATGGCTGGTAGCGGCGCGCGGCGAGACTGCGTGGGCCCGCAACGCGCGCGCCTCTGGACGCGTCGTGTTGCGACGCGGCTCGCGTGCCGAATCCCTCACGGTGCGCGAGATTGCCGATGCCGACAAGCCCGAAATCATCAAGGCCTTCCTCGATCGCTTCAAGTCCCAGGTCCAGCGTTTCTTCGAGGTGCCGGCCGGGTCGCCCGCCGACGCGTTTCGAGCCGCCGCGTCGCGCACTCCGGTGTTCGAGCTGATCGCCGGCGCGTAGGCTTTCGCCAACTTTTATATTGTGGACCAACCTGCGCCGACGACCGATTCCCCAAGCGACGATCAGCTAACCGCCGATTCCGCCGCCCGCGAGCGGGTGACCGTGCTCGCGCTGGTCGCGATGCTCTTTTACCAGGGCTTTGCGGTCGCAATCGTCTCGGTCGCCGCGCCGTGGATCGGCGCCAGCTTCCATCTCGACGGCGCCGGCATCGCACGCTTGTTCGCGTGGATCTCGCTGTCGGCGCTGGGCGCGCTCGCCCTCTCGCGGATGATCGATCGCTACGGACGCCGCCGCATGATCCTGTGGTGCATGGCCGCGATTCCGGTTTGCAGCATCGGCACCGCGGTCTCGACCCGGCTTTTCTGGTTCGCGCTATTTCAGATCGGACTCTACGCGGTGGTCGGCGCCGCGGGCTCGGGATGCGTCGTGATGTTGTCCGAAGAACTGCCGATCGCACGCCGCGCGCGCGGCCAGAGTGTCGGGGGCCTGGCGGCCTCGATCGGCGCGGGGCTGTGCGTTTTCCTGATGCCGATCTTCGATGCGTACGGATGGTCGTGGCGATGGATGTTCGTGATTTCGGCGGCGGGCGTCGCGATGCTGCCGGCGATGGCGCGCCTGCTCCCCGAGAGCGGGCGATGGCAAATTTCAGACGCGTCGGGAATCACCAGCCGCACGCGTTTCTACGACGTCTTTCAGCCGCTCTATCGCAAGCGCTCGATCACGATGATCGTATGCGCGCTCGCCGCCGCAATCTCGACCACCGGCGCGAACGCATTCGGCTACTACCACGCCGTGTCGGTGGTCCACATGTCGTCGGCGGCCACCAGCACGATGACGATCGTCGCCGGCGGCCTGAGCTTGCTTGGCTTCCCGCTCGGCGCATGGAGCGCGGAGCGCTTCGGCCGCGTGCCGACGGTAGTCGCGTTCGGAATCGCAATCACTGCCGGACACCTGTGGTACTTCTGGGGCCCGCCGTCGCATTTTACCTGGCCCCTGATGTGGCTATCGGTCGGCTTCTTCTGGTTCAACCTATGCGACAACGGCGGCACGGTCGCGAGCAACGTCGCGGCGACCGAACTGTTCCCGACCCCACTGCGCGGCACGATGATCGGCTGGTTCGCTCTGGTCAGCGCAATCGGCGCCGTCATCGCCAACGCCGCCGCCGCGATGCTGGCAACCGCAATGGGCGGCCTATCAATAGTAGTAGGCGCCCTGTCGATAGTAGGAATTCCCGCCGCCATCCTGTTCGGCCTGATGATCGACGAAACGAGGGGCATGTCATTAGAGATGGCAGGCAAGGAAGAGGAGTTCACATCGGAGAACTGATTGACCTATCTCTTGTCCCCGTTCCCACGCGGGAGGGGTTAGGGGTTAGAGCCTGCCCTGAGGTTGCCGAAGGGTTCCTGCTTCAGTCGCCTATCCTGCTGTCATTCTAGAGCCGCCGCGGCGAAGAATCCCGGCTCTTTTCGAGTTCGCCCCGGGCGCGGAGCGCGAATTCCGCGCGGTCGCGACCTCAAAAATCACTTCTGGTCCGATCCCAAAAAACCTCCAAACAGGGACGAACTCCCGCATCTTTCTTCTCTTATCACTGGGTGCAGGGGTCACCCCTGCCGCGGGCGCGGGGCGCGCAGCCCCGCATCTTACTGACAAGCTAACGCGCGAAATTCAGCTCAGGTTGCGCCCGCGCATCGACGCGCTCGCAGACGACCCAAGCGAAGGCGGCGGCGCGGGCGAGCTGACTCCTCAGACCACCTTTCGAAGTGCTATCGCGGGACTAACGGCCACGGCCTGCAGGACCGGGATGATTGCGCTTAGCAGGCTAACCACCAGGATCGCGAATATGCCCGCTAAGGCGGCTCCCGAAGTGACCTGCATATAACCCATACCGCCGAGTATGGCTCCAAGTGTAATCCCGTTGCCGAACAGCACTAATGCCAGCGCCGCGCCTGCGCCTCCGCCGATAAGCGCCATCACCGCGACTTCGCCGAACAACAGCGCGGCAATATGAATTCGTTGGAAGCCGAGGCATCTGATCGCCGCGACTTCAGAGATTCGCTCGCGCACGTTGATCGCCGTCGAGTTGGCGGCAATCAGAAGCACAGTTATGACCACCACAGTGCAGAGACTGAAGATGATGGTGCTCAAATCGGCGATTGCCGACAGGCCGTTCGCGATCGCGTC
>Ga0209333_1001349_pt1 | contig 12098 bp, 9 predicted proteins | sample BlaSpr_A8_OM2_O3_FD_187982 | JGI IMG/M metagenome (GOLD analysis project Ga0209333, IMG submission 187982) | Forest soil microbial communities from Thunder Bay, Ontario, Canada - Black Spruce, Ontario site 2_A8_OM2_O3 (SPAdes) (version 2) | ecosystem: Environmental > Terrestrial > Soil > Boreal... | reverse complement strand
CTGGGCGTTCGCCCATTCATGACGAAAACCTCTGCGCTGGAAGTTCTCGCCCCCATCTGGCAGCGCGTGCTGGAGCTACCGTCGATTCCTGTGAACGCCCACTCTTTCCATCTTGAGGGAGATCCTTCGATTATTAACGCACGGCTTGAATCACCGAGGCAGAACTCTCGGCAATGTTCGAATCTCCGTAGTAAGTGACCGTAACGCTGGTAGCGTCAACCGGTAGCGCCGACGTGGTGAAGCTTGCCGCACCTCCCTTGAGTTGAGCGGTTCCCAGAATCCTCTTCCCGGCTGTGAAGGTCACTGGCCCGGATGGTGTAACCGTCGGCGACGAGATGTTAACCGTGAAAGTTACCGCTTGGCCCTTCGCGGAAGGGTTTGGCGATGACTGAAGCGTGGCAGCGCTGGTGGTTTCCGTTACCGCCTGATTCACAATGCCCGATGTACTGCCTATGTTCATTGAGTCCCCCGCGTACACCGCCATCAACGGAAAGGAGTCGGCGTCCAGGTTCGATAGCGTAAGCGAGGCCTGACCATCTTTGTTGAGCGTGGCAGTACCGACCTTGTAACCCCAGGCGAAATTCACCTTTCCGGTGGGCGTCACGGATCCAAAGGTGGTTACCCTGGCCGTCAACGTTATGCCCTCACCATAGATGGAGGGGTTGAGGCTGGAAACCAAAGTTGTCGCGGTCGCCGACTTCCGGGTTGGGTTGACCACCTGCCGCACGGCAGGCGATGTGCTGGCGCTGAAGTTGCCGTCTCCAGCATAGCTTGCAGTGACGGAATCCGCGCCCGCCGGCAAAGAAGAAATAGTCAGCGACGCAAGGCCTCTGCTGAGTGGCGCGGTACCAAGCACCGCCGAGCCATGTAAAAAAGTTAGCGTTTCTCCGTTCGGCGGAATTCCAACGATCGAACTCACATTGGCGGTGAATGTAACCGCTTGCCCCGCGAGTGAGGGGTTCAGCCCTGAAGCAAGCGTCGTCGTGGAGAAAGCTTCGGTGTTGTTGAGCAGTACACCCACCGAACTGTCATTATTCTTTCCGCCTCCCTGGTTTCCTACCAACAAGTCGGGCTTACCATCCCCATTCATATCGGCGACTGCTACGGAGATGTCGTTGAACGCTCCCGAGGAAAATGCTACTGCGGGTTGAAACGTGCCGTCTCCGTTGCCCAGCAAAACGCTCACGACCCCGTTCGTCTCTCCGCATCCGTAGCCGTTTTGACTGCTCCCGCAATTGGAGGCTACCAAATCGAGTTTGCCGTCGCCGTTGATATCCACAATCGCCAGCGACCCGGGACTCGAGCCGCCGGACGAATAAGGAACCGCTGCTTGGAAGGTTCCATTCCCGTTTCCCAGCAGCACTGCCAGCGTGCCGGAGTACCAGTTCGCGACGACTATGTCGCGCTTCCCGTCTCCGTTCAGATCCGCAACCGCGACTGCCGCAGGTATGTCCCCGCCCGCGCCGTAGACCACCGCTCCCTGGAAAGTTCCATCGCCATTGCCCAAGAGAACGGTAACGGTAGCGTGTCCGGAGTTGGCTACTACTAAATCTGCTTTGCCGTCGCCGTTGAAATCTGCAACAGCCAGCGAACTGGTTACCGAGTCCCCGGCGTCATAGGTCACTGGGGCCTGGAACGTTCCATCGCCCCTGCCAAACAACACTGCCACCAGGCCGTCGCCGTTATCTTCGCCACTTTGGTTCGCCACCAACAAGTCGAGTTTGCCGTCGCCATTCACATCCGCAACCGCAATGGAAACCGCAACCTGCCCGCCTGAGCGGTAGGTAACCGGCGACTGGAACGCGCCATTGCCTTTGCCCAGCAATACAGACACTGTGCCGTTTGTACAATCGCTGCTGCTGGCGCAAGTGTTTGCTACCAGAACATCCGGGATGCCATCGCCGTTCACATCCGCAATTGCGACCGCAGTGGCACCGTAGCCGCCGGACCCGAAAGTACGAACCGGCTTGAACGTTCCATCGCCGTTGCCCAGCAGAAGTCCCAACATACCGTTGCCACTTGAGGTCGGGCCGGCCAGGTTCGACACCACCACATCAGCTTTGCCGTCGCCATTCAGGTCCGCGACCCCTATGCCTTGAAAGATGCTCCCGTTGATTTGCAGGATATCGGTCCCGCCCGAGTCGTAAAGAACCGCCGGCGTGAAAAGGAGACTTACAGAGTTTGGAGCGGCGAGGTTTGGTTTCTTCGCTGGCGATTTTTGGGAAGAAACATACTGTGCGCCAGCGGCCTTCGGCAACTGAACCAGGGCTTGCTGTTGCGCGACAGCAATCAAGCCAAACAGCGCCATCGGAGCCGCAATGGATTTGAGGAGGATAAGGGCTTCGATAATGCGAGCCCCGGGGGTGCGCTTGCTGGTCACGGATGCCTCCTCGAATGCAACTTCAGAGCCCTGACGCGCCAAACTCGTGCTCACGAGATCTTTTCGGTGAATACCATCCCGCCAGCCCAAATACAGGTAGGAAAGTTCGCTGCGGAGACCGATGCCAACGAAACTTAGCACCGGCAGAAAACTAAATCAATAGGGCTTCTCGAACAAGTGACAGAACATGGCCACCTGCATGTCTCGCCATGGTGAAATCACTCCCCGAACGGACAGAGCTTGGCAATACACAGCGGCAATCCATGACCTGAGTTCGTGGGTATCCTCACTCAGGCCGGGGGACTCATGCTCAATCGCATCATCATATTGCCATTATTTGTGCGGACTACCCGGGATCGAAGCGATTCTATATCGAGATCCTTGGCTTCGAGATTGTCAGGGAGGTCTATCGCGAGGAACGAAAGTCCTTCAAACTGGATTTTGCAGGCGGGTGATCAATATCAGATCGAAGTGTCTCCTTTCCATATCCACCGGCGCGGCGAACGCGTCCCGAGGCCCGCGGTTTGCGCCACATTGCATTCGAGGTCGAAGATGTTGGAGACACCGCCAACAAACTAAAAGCTCGCGGTGTTCAGGTCGAGCCTATTCGTGTGGATGAAGAGACGCACAAGTCGTTTACCTTTGGTCGTGACCGGTCGTGACCCTGACGACTTGCCGACCGAGATATACGAGCGGTAACTTTAGCGTTTGCCCGGCTCGAAGGTTTTTCGTGGATCAACTGCGCGCGGCAAGCGTCGGCGGAATGAAGGTTACTGTTAAGTGAGAGATGCTGCGACAGCCTACGCTTTCCTTGCACTGAGTGAGAACGCATCGAGCTTGGCCTCTACCCCTGAAGAAGAAAATCGTTCCCGCAAGAATCCCATCGCGGCCTTATCTTCCAAAGTCAATTCCGCAGCCCGCGGAAACTGAACTCCAGGTCCTAAATCAATTCCTGGAATTTCGGGCTGGTCACTTCTTGCGCGAATCGAATAGAGTGAAGTTGAGGAATAAACATCCAAGCCGATGAATGGAGCAGAGAGTCTCATTCGCACGCTGATCGCCGGAGGCGTGGATACTTGCTTCGCCAACCCCGGCACCTCGGAAATCCATCTTGTCGCCGAACTTGACCGGGCGCCGGAGATGCGCATCGTGCTTGGTCTGTTCGAAGGCGTCGTCACCGGCGCCGCCGATGGCTACGCCCGCATGGCGGCAAAACCGGCATGCACTCTTCTGCATCTCGGGCCCGGCCTGGGGAACGGCCTGGCCAACCTGCACAACGCGAGTCGAGCGCAAGTACCGATCGTCAATCTGGTGGGGCAACATGCGACCGACCATATTCGTCATGACACTCCGCTCACCTCCGATATCGAAGGCATCGCGCGGCCTTATTCCAAATGGTTGCGGACTTGTGCGTCCACCTCTGGAGTAGGCCGTGACGCAGCCGAGGCCATCATCGCCGCGCGCACTGCACCGGGACAGATTGCAACCCTCATCCTACCCGCGGACGTCGCCTGGAGTGACGGCGGAGCCGTTGGCGCGCTTCCCCACTTACCGAAGGCTCCCCTGCCTCCGCCGGCAACGATAGAGGGTGCGGCTGCCATGCTTCGGTCAGGCTTGCGCACTGCCATTCTGATCTCCGGAAATGCGCTCTACGGAAGAGGATTGGCGATTGCGGGGCGCATCGCTGGGGCAGCGGATGCCAAATTGTTTGCTCCCTACCCTCTGACCCGGCTGGAGCGTGGTGCCGGCATTGCTTCCGTGGAGCGAATTCAGTACGTCCGCGAAATGGGCGTCGAACAGCTCAAGCAGTTTCGTCAGCTCATTTTGGTGGGCGCAAGCGCTCCAATCGCGTACTTCGCCTATCCAGGCAAGGACAGCGTTTTCACGTCGCCGGAATGCAAGATCTATACGCTGGCCCGTCCCGGCGAAGACTATGTGGGCGCGCTCGAAGCACTAGAGACGGCGGTATCGCCACATCATGCACAGGCAGTGACGGAGAAGGCTGCGCGGCCTGGTATGCCAAGTGGTGACATTACTTTGTCGGAACTGGCAGCCGTCGTAGGCGCGCTCCTGCCCGAGAATGCCATTGTGGTGGATGAATCGATGACCTCCGGGCGAGGCATGATGGCCGCTACCAGCGGCGCTCCGCCGCATGACTGGCTGGGCAACACCGGCGGCTCGATTGGGAGCGCCATGCCGTTGGCGGTGGGGGCGGCGGTGGCGTGTCCGGAGCGCAAAGTATTGTGCCTGAGCGCCGATGGCAGCAGCATGTACACACTCCAGGCGCTGTGGAGCATGGCACGCGAAGGCCTCAAGATCACGACGGTAGTTTTCGCCAATCGCGACTATGCAGTCCTGAAGCGTGAGTTTTCTTATCTGGGAGTTGGGAATCCGGGGAAGCGCGTCCTGGACATGTTCGAGATCGGGCGTCCCGATCTCGATTGGGTCCATCTGGCGAAGGGTATGGGAGTGCCCGGGACGCGCGTGAGTTCGCTGGAAGGTTTTGCGAAGGCGTTGCGGGAAGGATTTGCAAGCGCGGGACCGAGCCTGATCGAAGTCCCTCTGTAGAGTTTTCTAAGAGTTATGTAATCTGCATAAACATTCTGGAAGCTATGCATGACGGTCCTCCGCGTGGGGCTACCTCAACTGACCGTTTTCCCGTCATCCGACAGCTATCGGAGATTTGAGGGTGCCAGTACGCAGGCACATGATCGATCCTAAGACGCATTAAATCGTCACCGTGTGTTTTGCGGCCCGACAACCGCCAGAAACTGTTTGACCCTCTGCGCGTACTAAGCGACAATCCTGGTTTCGATACATGGTTCGATCCGGTGAATTTGTGGATGATTAGGTATGATCATGACTCATGACGCGGCCGTTTTGGAAGCGCACGAGATCGCCAGTCGCGTGTTGGCGCCATCCGCAGCGTAAAACGACAAGGCCGGACGATTCTCTACCGAGGCTGTCGATTCGCTTGGCCAGTCTGGACTGCTTGGGTTGCTGCTACCCGCGGATCTTGGCGGTTCAGCTTTAGGTCCCCGCACGCTTGCCATGGTGACGGCGACGCTCGCCGAGGCAGACGCTTCGGTCGCCATGGTTTACCTGATGCACATCCTCGGTGCCGCGGCCATCTCCTCGGCGCGCCCAAGCGCGGCTCAGGCACTCACGCCCATACTGCGGGAGATCGGTGCGGGCCGCCATTTATCCACTCTCGCTTTCAGTGAAGCCGGTTCGCGCAGTCATTTCTGGGCGCCTATATCTCGCGCGCATCGGAATGGTGAGGGCGTGCGCATAAACGCCAGGAAATCGTGGGTCACCAGCGCGGGTCATGCCCAGAGCTATATCGTTTCTGCGCTTGCCCCTGAAGGGGCAGGACCTACCGATTCGACCCTCTATCTGCTTGGAGCGGACACACGCGGTCTTACAGTTGCCGGGCCGTGGGACGGCATGGGACTTCGGGCCAACGCCTCTGCACCGATCGCGCTGGACGACTGCGAAGTCCTATCCCATTTTCAGCTTACTGATGACGGCGCGGGTTTTCCGGCCATGCTGAACGTTGTGCTCCCCTTATTTAATTTGGGGACGGCGGCGGTTGCCTTGGGATTGTGCCGAGCGGCGGTCGCTGGAACTACGTCGCACCCCAAGGGTGCAAAATTCGAGCATCTCGGCCAAAGCCTGGGCGAGAGCCTGCCCACCCTGCGCGCGCAACTCGCGACGATGCAGATTGATACCGACGGGCTCGCGGCACGCGTCGACGACTTGGTCGAGCATCTTGAAAAACAACGCGAGACGACCATGCTGCGCGTACTGGAGACCAAAGCCGCCGCAGGCGATGTCGCAATCAGCGTTACCTCAGCGGCAATGCGCGTTTGCGGCGGTGCGGCGTTCTCAAAGCATTTGAATATCGAACGCCTGTTCCGCGATGCGCACGCGGGCGCCGTGATGGCGCCAACGGGCGATGTTCTGCGAGAGTTCATCGGGAAGTCGCTGTTGGGAATCCCGCTCTTTTGAGACCAGGCGGCTGCGAAACGGAGAAGGCGTATGAGCAAAACAATCTGGTTGGGAGCCGTTGCCTACAATCCGAAAGTGGTTACGATCTGGGAGGGGATGCGGCGCTATTTTCACGAGGAAGCGCATCTTCCCGTTGAGGTCGTACTGTTTCAGAGCTATGAGGCGCAGGTCATGGCACTCCTCGCCCGTCCGGGCGAGACCGTGCCGCGGATCGATATTGCCTGGAACACAAACCTCGCCTACCTGCAGGCCGATGAGTGGAGCGGCCATGCTTGTCGTGCCATCGCCATGCGCGACACCGATCTCGGCTGGGTGACCAAAATCGTCGCGGTCACCGGAGGCCCCATTGCTGCGATCGCGGATTTGAGAAATTGGACGCTGGCGCTCGGCAGCCGAGACAGCGGACACGCAGCGATTCTTCCCGTTCACTTTTTGGAACGGCAAGGCATGATCGAGGGAAGAGACTACCGGACGCTGCGCTTCAACAGCGACCTAGGCAAACACGGCGATACGGGGACCAGCGAAGTGGAAGTGGTGCGCGCCGTCCTCGACGGGCGAGCCGACGCCGGTGCGATCGGCAGCCCTTTCTGGAAGACTGTGCGCAACGAGCGCCTGGTGCCCGAAGGCGGCCTTCGTGAGATATGGTCCTCTCCGGCCTACAACCACTGCATGTTCACGGCCAGGCCTGACCTCGACCTCGAACAGGAGCACCGGTTTGCCGAGGCGCTTTCAGCCATGAGCTACGACAACCCGCTTCATCGCCCCATACTCGAAGCCGAAGGACTGAAGCGTTGGCTAGCGCCTCACCTCGATGGTTACGCTGCCTTGCGGCAAGCCGCGGCCCAACAGGGATTCTTCAACCAGCTTTTTGCCAAGTCGGCCTAAGAGACTCAGGCGATCTGGTGGGTAGCCCACTCAACCGAGCGAGATTTCGCTAGCGACTTGAACAACCTTCATGCACAGTTGAAGTTCTTGCCAGTTTATTCGCGTGTTCGCCTTCGCGGTCGAAGGCGCTACGGACGGCGGCGAAGGACTCGGAGAGAGGAAAAATATCGTGCGTTACAAGCAGATCGGCATCTTCCGCACCCACCGGATGCCAGTACACCCCCTCAGCGGTAATCGTAAGTTCCGGCACTAGATCGGCTCGACTAACGGCGACACCTTCGCTGGCAGCGCCGCGCAAAGCGATCCGGCGTATGACTCGGTCTTCTCCAGCAATCTTCTCCTCGTCGAGGAATTGACGGAACTCCTCGGCCTCGGCATCGGTCGAAACGGTCGCTGCCAATCGCACTCGAAACCCCAGCGCACGAGCGTGCTGAATACCTTCGCGCGTTCGTGCCCATGTTCCGGGCCCGCGATGGAGGTCGTGCCGGTCTGGCGTCGCGCTGTCTAAGCTGATTTGCAGCATAATTCGGTCGCGGGGTAAGGCTCGCAAGCTTTCCGCGCGCCGTCCGGTGAACAACATGCCGTTGGTCAGCACTGTGGTCGGAGCGGCTGCAGCGCTACAAATCAGAATCTCGCCGATATCTTCCAGCAGAAACGGCTCGCCTCCGGTCACGAAGATTTCCTTCACACCAAGCTCCGCCGCTTCCCGAGCTATCCGCTGCACACGCCCGAGCCCCAGCTCTCGTCGGGGCGACGAGGGAGAGGAACGCACACAACAGTAGTCGCAACGCAAGTTACAGTCGAAATTCGTGTAGAGCCATAGCCGCGAGCCCACCGGCCTTTTGTCTTCGGGAGGCACTGCAGCAGTGCCACAACGGAAAACCCACCGCGTACGCCCGTTTTCGCCCGTGGCCTCCAGCAGCCGATTGCCCGTAAATCGGCACCACGTTTCCAATTCAGGCCCGATGCTCTGTTCGTCACCGACCACCGCGACCAGATCGCCCGGCCGGCTGCGGCGCAGAACAGCGATCAACTCCGGCAAGAGGCCAGACCCGAAAGTCTTTCGCCCAATATCCAGATCGAGGTCAGCCTTCATCGCATTGGGTGCATTTTACAGCTCCTTCCCGGTTAAGAACGGCAATGCGCAAGTAATCCGCGTCCCCTTCAGCCTTCGCTTCGTGGCACAAACGGCGTGTGGACCACTCAAGCCCGATTTTGGCTTGAGTGGGGCAGTTCGACGGCGGGACAGAGCATTCCTGCCGCTCTCGCGTTTTCGTGCCCGTCTGTTCCGACTCGATCTCCTGCGTGCCTCACGGCCGCGTGACATCACAAAACCAGGTCCCTTCACTCCACTGATCATCGCTTTGCGACGATCTGCTCCGGTCGGGATGACAGAATTGGGGAGATCTGAACATCCCACTCAGGCCAAAACCGTTAAAGCGCTGAAACTGCCAGCGGCGGTGGAGGGCACGACTCGTCTCTGGTATCCGGCGGGCATCATTGTTTCCTCTTGGAGCCGTCGTGCTGGTAAGCACCATCGTTTACGTAATCCCGCGAACTTTTGTTCTGGGCTCCATCTTGCTTACCGGCTATCTCGGCGGCGCGACTGCCAGTAGCGGGAGTTTCCCACCTTTAACACAGTAAAGAGCTCTAAGACACTCTACATGAGTGAGTTGTGCGTATTTTCTTCGTATATACGGAATTTGCGAGCCGATGACACGCCCGGCGCACCCGGAATCTGCATAATCAATATTGGTAACCCAGATAGGCTGTTGACGTCCGGAAAATATGGGAAATAAATAAGGAGATGAAAGGTTTAGCAAGCAGAAGCTGCGAGAGCCGTTCCCCGACTGCAAAAGCTATACAGCTAATGGCCGTGGTATATACAACAAACTTCGTGCTAAGTACACGAATGCACGATGGTTAGTGCGTATTTTTCATTTATACTCGGGAAACTCCCGCTAGGGTCCTATGGCGGAGTTCCGTGAGGAGAGCGCCGTGCGAGCCGCTCCAAATCGACGCAATCCCGCTCTGCCGGAGAAGCCTTGCCCTCCCGACAAACGCAGTGCAATCAAGGGCTGTTTTCGCCGCTTTCGATTGCTCTAATTCCTTTTCCTTCAACGCAGATTTCAGTCGCTCCCCCCCTGCCTTGCCCATGCTGCCTCGTTCGGCTTATATTTTAAGTAGCCGTGTTTGGAGACTTCACTGCCACCGATCGCTGGACAAAGAAGCAGGTTCACTGCGTCTACCAGGCGTTGATCGTCGCCATTGCCACACGTCACGCCGATGCCGTGGATGTGAAGTTTCTAGTGGACGGAAAGACGGTTTGGGTGGCGCTGCCCCATCCGGCGTGGGTGGAATACAAGAAGCGCGCCGGCAAAGCCATCACGGATTCTCTGGCCGTTGAAATTGCCGGTCACTACCTGCAGTCGGCGCTCCAGGCCGGCGAAGGATTAGGCCGGGAGATGTACTCGCTCACCGTCGGGGAAACACTGGAGCACCTTGAAGCTGTGGTCTCTGCGATGCAGGATCCGGTCAACGCGTAAGGATGCAATGGTAGTCAGCAAGGCGCATTTTCTTCTCTCCGCACTGTTGTTATCCCATTATGGCGAGGACTGTATCTCTATGACTGCTCGATACTTCGGATCGGATGCAGGGAAAGTTGGGTTTCCGAGTGCGACGCCTTGCACTTGGCAGGTTTTCACCTTTGAGGCATAATACGGGGTTTGCCTTTTTGGCCCTTATTCAGGAGATTTCATGGCTACCACAATGCACGTCAGCGATGTGGCTGAATTGCTGAGCGACGGACGAACTCACTTTAATCTTTCTCCCGCTCTACTGGTCGAGCACTCCATTCGGCGCAATGAGGCCAAACTAGCTGCCAATGGCTCCCTGGTAGGGTATACCAACCGCACCGGCCGCTCGCCCAAAGACAAATTTATTGTGAAGGACGACGCGACGGCAAGTCCGGTGGCCTGGGGCGCGGTGAACGCGCCCTTGGAAAGCGATCAGTTTGACGCCCTCTACGAACGGGTGATGGAGCATTTGCGGGGGCGCGAGCTTTTCGTGCAGGATCTTTTCTGCGGGGCCGATCTGGAGTATCGCCTGCCGGTAAGGATTATCAACGAGTACGCCTGGCATAACCTTTTCGTGCGCCAGCTTTTTCTGCGGCCTTCCGCGGAGGAGTTGAAAACCCACCATCCTGACTTCACGGTTATTTCCGCTCCCGAGTTCAAGGCCGATCCGCAGCGCGATGGCACCAACAGCGAAGTTTTTGTGGCGCTCAATTTCACCCGTAGGACGGTATTGATCGGCGGCACGTCCTACGCGGGAGAAATGAAGAAATCCATCTTCAGCATCATGAATTTCCTGCTTCCGGCGCGCAACGTCTTCCCCATGCACTGCTCGGCGAATGTGGGCCGCAACGGGGTGAGCGCCCTTTTCTTTGGACTTTCGGGGACCGGCAAGACCACGCTTTCGGCCGATCCTTCGCGCGGGCTGATCGGCGACGATGAGCACGGCTGGAGCAACAGCGGAGTTTTTAATTTTGAAGGGGGCTGCTACGCGAAGTGCATAAAGCTGTCGCAGAAAAACGAGCCGCAAATCTGGAATGCGCTGCGTTTCGGTTGCGTGCTGGAGAATGTAACGCTCGATCCGCATACGCGGATTCCCGACTACAACGACGACAGCAGAACGGAAAACACGCGCGCCGCCTATCCCGTGGACTTCATCGATAATGCTGTGATCCCCGGCCTCGGCGGACATCCAAGGAATGTGGTTTTCCTGACCGCCGACGCATTTGGGGTTCTGCCGCCCATTTCCCGGCTCACACCGGAACAAGCCATGTATCACTTTTTCTCGGGATACACCGCAAAGGTCGCGGGAACTGAAGCCGGCGTGAAGGAACCGCAGGCCACATTTTCAACCTGCTTTGGATCACCCTTTCTGCCGCTGCGGCCGAAAGTTTATGCCGAAATGCTGGGCCGCAGGCTGCGCGAACACAGTGCCCAATGCTGGCTGGTGAATACGGGCTGGCAGGGTGGTCCCTACGGTGTGGGAAGGCGGATGGAGATTCCCTACACCCGGGCGATGGTGGATGCGGCGGTGGAAGGTCATCTGATCAAAGAAGAATTCGAACTCGAGCCGACATTCGGCTTCAGCATTCCTAAAGTCTGTCCTGGAGTTCCGCCGCGGGTGCTCAACCCGCGCAACGCCTGGCCGGACAAGGCCGCGTATGACAAAGCGGCCGAAGAGCTTCGCGAACGGTTCGCGAAAAACTTCGAACGCTTCGACGCCCCACCAGAGGTAAAAGCCGCCGGACCACGGGCTCAGAAGTAGACGGATTTCTTACGGCGAGTCTCGCATCGTTCCTCCGCAGCAGTATCTCCAGTATCGTCCCCAGCAATTCGCCCGCATCAATCATCTTCCGCATCAATCATCGATGAGCGGGTTCTGTTCGGATTTTGTAACAAAATCGAAGTAGTAAAGAGGATCGAGGGCGAGTCATGCCACCATCGCTGTTTTGAGTTGTGAAATTATGCGCGTGTCGAACCAGGACGCTCCAAAGCCCTATTCGCCCCCGCAGTTGCATCAGCGCACATTAGACCAAGCGAAACTCTTTCTGGTTGGCCACGCGTGGGTTGGGAATGTGGGCGCCCGGGAACTTCTTGAATTGCTGTTCCGCGAGCCAGCGAAAGTGGCGGTTAGAGCCGCGTCCGGCAGCTAGCCGAAGTTCGTCGCGAAAGGCCCAAATCCTATGATTTTTTATGTCGGGGGTGAGACAAGTCTCGTGTTTGCAATCGCGGCTTCAGAAAAAGCGATG
>Ga0209333_1001345_pt1 | contig 12119 bp, 10 predicted proteins | sample BlaSpr_A8_OM2_O3_FD_187982 | JGI IMG/M metagenome (GOLD analysis project Ga0209333, IMG submission 187982) | Forest soil microbial communities from Thunder Bay, Ontario, Canada - Black Spruce, Ontario site 2_A8_OM2_O3 (SPAdes) (version 2) | ecosystem: Environmental > Terrestrial > Soil > Boreal... | reverse complement strand
CGCACTTGTACCAGCGTGATGTCGAGCGCATCGTCACCACGGTTTTCGACGAAATCGCCGCCGCGCTGGCGCGGAACGACCGGGTCGAGTTGCGCGGTTTCGGCGCCTTTTCGGTGAAGCGGCGCGGCGCGCGCATGGGCCGCAACCCGCGCACCGGTGCCAGCGTGCAGGTGGGCGAAAAGCACATTCCCTTCTTCAAGACCGGCAAGGAGCTGCGCGAACGGCTCAACGAGCGGCAGTGATCCTGTCCGTTTCCTCCGCCGCCCGCGATCTTGGGCCGCGCGAGCGGGGTTGGAGCGGCGGCCGCGAGCGCGGCCTGAAACAACGAGGCATTCCGTGAAACTGATCCACTGGCTGGTCACCGCGCCCTTGGCGCTGGTGCTGGTGGTTTTCGCGGTTTCGAACCGCGAGACGGTAAGCGTGACCTTCTGGCCCACGCCCTTCGAGATCGACGCGCCGCTTTATCTGGTGGCGCTGGTCGCGCTGCTGATCGGATTTCTGCTGGGCGAATTGACCGCCTGGATCAACGGCGGCAAGAAGCGGCGCGAAGCGCGCGAGAAGAGCAAGCGCGTGCGCGGGCTCGAGGGCGAGCTGGAAGCCCTGCGCGGCAAGCCGCCGGAGCCGCCCCTACTGCCGTAGTTTTCCCGCCCTCGGGCGCCGGGGGATGCGCCGGGCGGCCGGGCCTGCTATGAACCTGCCATGACCGCGATCCAGAACCCCATTCTCTGCGCCATCGACGTTGCCGACCCGGCCAAGGCCAAGGCCCTGGTGAAGACGCTCAAGGGCTCGGTCGGCGGCATCAAGCTCGGCCTGGAATTCTTCACGGCCAACGGGCCGCGCGCGATCAAGGACACGGCCCAGGACCTGCCGCTGTTCCTCGACCTGAAGCTGCACGACATCCCCAACACAGTTGCCGGCGCGGTCAAAGCGGCGGCCGCGCTCGAGCCACTGCTGCTGACGGTGCATTGCGCCGGCGGCGCGGCGATGATGAAAGCGGCCGCCGAGGCCGCGAAACAGGCGGCCAGGACCAGGCCGATGAAGCTTTTGGGCGTGACCGTGCTCACCAGCCTCGACGAGCGCGATCTCGACGCCATCGGCCAGAAGGGCCCGGTCGGCGATCAGGTCAAGCGGCTGGCGCTGCTGGCGCGCGACAGCGGGCTCGACGGCATCGTCTGTTCGCCGCATGAGGTGGCCGAACTGCGCCAGGCGCTGGGGCCCGAATTCCTGCTGGTGGTGCCGGGCATCCGCATCGGCTCGCTTTCGCCCGGGGACCAGAAACGCGTCATGGGCCCCAAGGACGCGGTGGCATCCGGCGCCGACTACCTGGTGATCGGCCGTCCCATCACCGGCTCGCCCAGCCCGGCATCCGCGGCGCGCGCCATGCTGGCGGAGATCGGTTCGGAAATCCGGCGGCCATGAGCGTCGAAGTCAAGATCTGCGGCCTGTCCACTCCGGACGGCGTCGCCGCCGCCGTCGCGGGCGGCGCGAAATTCGTCGGTTTCGTGTTCTATCCGCCGAGCCCGCGCAATCTTTCGCCCGAGCAGGCGGCGCCGCTGATCGCCGGCGTGCCGGCCGGGATCACCCGGGTCGGCGTGTTCGTCGACCCCGAGGACGATCTGCTGGCGCGCGTGCTGGCCAAATCGCCGCTCGATATGATCCAGCTCCACGGCGAGGAGACGCCCGAGCGCGTGGGCGCGATCAAGAAGAAATTCGGCAAGAAGGCGATGAAGGCGATTAAGATAGCGTGCGAGGCCGATCTCGGCGCGGCGGCGCCCTATTTCGGCGACGCCGACTGGCTGATGTTCGACGCCCGCCCGCCCAAGGAAGCCACCCGGCCCGGCGGCAACGCGCTCGCCTTCGACTGGGAATTGCTGCGCGCGCGGCGCTGGCCCCTGCCCTGGATGCTGTCGGGCGGGCTCAATGCCGGCAATCTGGCCGAGGCGGTGCGCATCTCCGGCGCCAAGGCGGTCGATGTCTCCTCCGGCGTCGAAAGCCGCCCGGGGGTCAAGGATCCGGCCAAGATTCGGGAGTTCCTGGCCCAGGCGAGCCGGATTTGAGCCTTTGAGCGGCCCCCGATTGGGGGTAAAACCGTCCCTTCCCTCAGGCGGTTAGCGGCGACGCTTTAGAGCACATGGCAGCCCCCAATACCTTCCGCGGCGGCCCCAACGAGCGCGGGCTTTACGGCCTCTATGGCGGGCGTTTTGTCGCCGAGACGCTCATGCCGCTGGTGCTCGAGGTCGAGCGCGCCTATGAGACGGCCCGCAAGGATTCCGCCTTCAAGGCCGAGCTCGACTATTACCTCGAGCATTACGTCGGCCGGCCTTCGCCGCTCTATTTCGCCGAGCGCCTGACCCGGCACTTGAAGGGCGCCAAGATCTATCTGAAGCGCGAGGACCTCAACCACACCGGCGCGCACAAGATCAACAACACCGTCGGGCAAATTCTGCTTGCCCGGCGCATGGGCAAGCGGCGCATCATCGCCGAGACCGGCGCCGGCCAGCACGGCGTCGCCACCGCCACGGTCTGCGCGTTGTTCGACCTGCCCTGCGTCGTCTATATGGGCGCGACCGACATCGAGCGGCAGAAGCCCAATGTCTTCCGCATGAATCTGCTGGGGGCGGAGGTGCGGCCGGTGACTTCCGGCACGGCTACGCTCAAGGACGCGATGAACGAGGCGCTGCGCGACTGGGTCGCCCATGTCGAGGACACCTACTACCTCATCGGCACGGCGGCCGGGCCGCACCCCTACCCGGTAATGGTGCGCGACTTCCAGAACGTGATCGGCGAAGAGGTGCGCGCGCAGATGCAAAAGGCCGAGGGACGGCTGCCCGACACGCTGGTCGCCTGCGTCGGCGGCGGCTCCAACGCCATCGGCTTGTTCCACCCCTTCCTCGACGAGCCCGGCGTGAAGATGATCGGCGTCGAAGCCGCCGGGCTCGGCATCAAGAGCGACAAGCACGCGGCCTCGCTCAATGGGGGATCGCCCGGCGTGCTGCACGGCAACCGCAGCTATTACCTGCAAGACGGCGACGGCCAGATTCTCGACACCCATTCGATCTCGGCCGGGCTCGATTATCCCGGCATCGGCCCCGAGCACGCCTGGCTGTTCGACAAGAAGCGCGTCGAATACGTGCCGATTACCGACCGCGAGGCGCTGGAAGGCTTCCGGCTGCTGACCCGGCTCGAGGGAATCATTCCGGCGCTGGAATCGGCCCACGCCGTCGCCGAGGTTATGAAACGCGCGGAAGGATTGGCCAAGGACAATCTGCTGGTGATCAATCTCTCCGGACGCGGCGACAAGGACGTCGACACCGTCGCCAAGGCGCTGGGAGCGAAACCGTGAGCCGCATCGAAGCGCGCTTTGCCGCGCTGGCCGCCGAGGGCCGCGCCGGGCTGATCACATATCTCGCCTGCGGCGATCCCGACCGCGCGAGTTTTGAAAAGATACTCGCTTCCTTGCCGGGCGCCGGGGCCGATCTGATCGAGATCGGCATGCCGTTCTCCGACCCGATGGCCGACGGCCCGGCGATCCAGGCGGCGAGTTTGCGCGCGCTCAAATCCGGCATGACCCTGTCCAAGACGCTTGAGGTGCTGCGCCGCTTTCGCAAGGGCGACGCCACCACGCCGGTGGTGCTGATGGGCTATTACAACCCGATCTACCGCTACGGCGTGACCCGATTCCTCAAGGACGCCAAGGATGCTGGTTGCGACGGGCTGATCGTGGTGGATTTTCCGCCCGAGCATGACGAGGAGCTGTGCCTGCCGGCGCGGGCGGCGGGGATCGATTTCATCCGCCTCGCCACGCCGACCACCGACGACCGGCGCCTGCCCGCCGTGCTGCGCAACACCGGCGGCTTCATCTATTACGTGGCGATCGCCGGCATCACCGGCACAACCTCCGCAAAGCGCGGCACGATCGAGCAAGCGGTGGCGCGGTTGAAGCGTCACACCCGGCTGCCGGTGGCGGTGGGCTTCGGCATCAAGAACCCCGCCCAGGCGGCGGCGGTGGCGCGCGTCGCCGATGCGGCGGTGGTGGGCTCGGCGCTGGTCGAACGTCTCGCCTCTCAACTCGACAAACGGGGCCGCGCCAAGCCCGGCCTGATCACAGCTTTACTCAAGGATATCAAGGCCTTGGCCAAGGGCGTGCGCCAGGCGCGCGGGCCGGCTAAAGGATTGGGCCGGAGGGTGGCGGCGCAATGAACTGGCTCACCAATTTCGTCCTGCCCAAGATCCGCGCCGTCGTCGCCAAGAAGGAGGTGCCGGACAATCTCTGGCACAAATGCCCGAGCTGCGGGCAGATGCTGTTCCACCGCGAGCTCGAGGCCAATCTCTATGTCTGCGGCAATTGCGGCCATCATCTGCGAATCTCGCCGGACAAACGCCTGGCGCTGTTGTTCGACGGCGGCAAATACACAATCATCGAATTGCCCAAGGTCATTTCCGATCCGCTCAAATTCCGTGATCGCAAGCGCTACAGCGACCGGCTCAAAGAGGCACAAGGCGTCAATGGCGGAAGCGCGAACCGCGACGCCGCGGTGGTGGCGCACGGCACCATCGGCGGGGTGGCGGCGGTGATCTGCGCTTTCGATTTCGGCTTCATGGGCGGCTCGATGGGCATAGCGGTGGGCGAGGCGGTGCTGACCGCGGCGCGGCTCGCCGTGCTGCAAGAGGCGGCGCTGGTGGTGGTGCCGTCCTCGGGCGGCGCGCGCATGCAGGAGGGGATTCTTTCGCTGATGCAGATGCCGCGCACCACGCTCGCGGTCGAGATGGTCAAGGAATCGCACCGACCCTATATCGTGATCTTGACCGACCCGACCACGGGCGGCGTTTCGGCCTCCTTCGCCATGCTCGGCGACGTGACGCTGGCCGAGCCGGGCGCGGTGATAGGCTTCGCCGGCGCGCGCGTGATCGAAGAGACCATCCGCGAAAAACTGCCCGAGGGCTTCCAGCGCGCCGAATACCTGCTCGAGCACGGCATGGTCGACATGGTGGTGCATCGCCGCGAGTTGAAGGCGACGCTCGAGCGGATTCTCGACCTGCTGTGCCGCAGCGGCCGGAAGGCGCCGCTGGCGCTGGCCAAGCCGCGCCCGCTGCCGGAGAGCCGCCCCTGACGGGGCCTTCTCCGGCCAGCGACCGGATTCTGGAGCGGCTGCTGGCGCTCCACCCGAAGCTGATCGATCTCTCGCTTGAGCGCGTCCAACGGCTGCTGGCCGATCTCGGCAACCCCCAGGACCAATTGCCGCCGGTGGTGCATGTCGCCGGCACCAACGGCAAAGGTTCGACCATCGCCTTCCTGCGCGCTTTCCTCGAAGCGGCGGGCTATCGCATCCACGCCTATACCTCGCCGCACCTGGTGCGCTTCCACGAGCGCATCCGCCTCGCCGGCCGGCTGATCGAGGAAAAGCATCTCGCGGCGCTGCTGGAGGAATGCGAGCTTTTCAACCGGGGCGCGCCCATCACTTTCTTCGAGATCACCACGGCGGCAGCGCTGCTGGGTTTCGCCCGCGCACCGGCCGATATCGTGCTGCTTGAAGTGGGGCTGGGCGGCAGGTTCGATGCAACCAACATCATCGCCCGTCCCGCCGTAACCATCATCACGCCCATCTCGATCGACCACCAGCATTTCCTGGGTGAGACCATTGCCGCCATCGCCTTCGAAAAATCCGGAATTATTAAGCCAGGCTCGCCGGCAGTGGTGGCGGCGCAGCTGCCCGAGGCGGAAGCGGTGATCGAGGCGCGGGCGACGGCGCTGGGCGCGACGCTCTTCCGCCAAGGAAGGGAATGGAATGTCGCGCGCGGCGCGGATGGCGGCTTGGCCTATCGCGGCAAACGCGATCTCGATCTGCCGCCGCCGGGGCTGGCGGGCGAGCATCAATACGGCAATGCCGGGACGGCGCTGGCCGCGCTCGAATGCCTCGACGGATTCAAGCTCGGCGCGGATGCGCTGGCGCGCGGCATCAAGGCGGTGGAATGGCCGGCGCGGCTGCAGCGTCTTACCAAAGGACCGCTGGTTTCGGCGCTGCCGCAGGATTGCGAGCTCTGGCTCGACGGCGCGCATAACGCGGCGGGCGGGGCGGCGTTGGCGCGGTTCGTTGCGGGCTGGAAAGACAAGCCGGTGCGCCTGGTCTTCGGCATGCTCAAGACCCACGATGCGGCGGCATTTCTCAAGCCCTTGGCGCCCCTGGTCGAGGAACTGGCGGCGGTGGCGATACCGCGCGAGGCCAATTCGCTTTCGGCCGAAGAGGCAGCCAATGCGGCGCGCTGCGCGGGTTTGCGGGCCTCGGCATCACCGAGCCTCGCCGCGGCGGTGAAGAGCACCGCGAGGCCCTACAGCCGCGTCCTGATCTGCGGCTCGCTTTATCTGGCGGGACGGGTGCTGGAAGAGAATGGTTAGAAAATCACGCGCCGGCCGAAACGCAGCTATTGCCAGGCCACGGACCAAACGGCATGGCCGGTTCACGTAAATCGACGGAGAAAAATAATGGACCAGACAACGTCAACCATCACGCAAATTTCTTTTGCGCTGAGTGCAATCATCACGGCCATCCCGCTTTACATAATTTTAAAGCGCACCGGACGATCGAGATGGTGGATAATATTGGTTGTCTTCTTTTCGACCTTGGGCGGCATTATCGTGCTGTGGATACTCGCATTCGGTCGCTGGCCCAAAGCAGCCCCGATGGCGAATGATCCGAATTTGAAGCCGCGAGCGTCATAAAGCGGACGGCCAGAAAATCACAGAACCGACTGCACCCATTCCATCAGCTTGGATTTGGGCATGGCGCCGATCTTGGTGGCGGTGACCTGGCCGTTCTTGAACAGCATCAGGGTCGGAATGCCGTGCACGCCGTATTTGGTCGGCGTCTGCGGGTTCTCGTCGATGTTGACCTTGGCGACCGTCACCTTGCCGGCCAAGGCGGCGGCGAGGTCGTCGAGCAAGGGCCCAAGCATCTTGCACGGGCCGCACCACTCCGCCCAGAAATCGACCAGCACCGGTTTCTGCGCGCGCAGCACGTCGGCGTCGAAAGACAAATCGGTGACCTTGTTCGGCTTCATTCCATTCTCCCCAACACCAAACGAGCCGCGAAGATTAAGCGAGCGGAGGAAACGGGGTCAAGCGCGGCTCCCGCGTATTTGAGTCATGCTGGGCGCATGGCTCAGGGGCTTGAAACACAAGCCTTATGAGCCAAAGCGCGCGAGGGTTGCATCGTTAATAGGCATCAATGCCGGGCCTTCGGTCCACAACAACGCGCAGCGCACGGTCTTGCCGGGATAAACCCCCATGATGGCCGAGCGATAACCGGCCAATTGCTCGATATAGGCCGGCGGCACCTGCGATTCATCCGCCGGCACCGGGCGCAGCGTCTTGTAATCGACGATCAGCACCTCGTTTTCGGATACCACCAGCCGGTCGATGCGCCCGGAAATGGCGCGGCCGTTGACCAACCCCACCACCGGCACTTCGGCTTCGGATTCGGGCGAGAAGAGCGGGGCGAAGTCGGGATGCGCCAGCACCGCCAGGGTCTCGGCGGATATCGAGTCCTGCTGCGCGCGCGGCAGATCGAAGACCGGCCGGGCGAGAAAGCGGCGCGAAGCCGCCGCGCGCTTCTCGGGTGCCAAGCCGGGGAGGCTTTGCAGCAGGCGGTGAACCAGCAAGCCGCGGCGGAAATCCGATCCCTGCGCGCCGCTCAAGGGCGAGAGCACCGCCGGCTCCTCGCGCGACGGCCGCGACGGCGCCAGCGGCTTGGGCGGCGAAGGCTCGGGCGGGGGCGGTGTTTTGGCCCATTCCGGCAGCGGTGATGGGACCCCTTGCCCGAGCCGGGCGGGCTTCCGCGCCTCTTCCGCCTTGCCGTGCTGGCGCGAGGCGAGGCGCAGCCCCTCGCCGTTCCAGCCGTCGCCGCCGATCAGCCTGGTGGCGTCGAACGGGAAAGCCTTGGCGTCCGCCGCTTTCAATCCCGCCTTGACGAAGTCGTACCAATTGCCGGCAGGCGGGTTCTGCCGGCCGTGCCAGCCGCAGACATAAAGCCGGTCCTCGGCGCGGGTGAGCGCGACATAGAGCAGGCGGCGGTATTCCTGGTCGCGCTTGAGATCAGCGGCCTGGCGCGCGGCCAATGCTACGGGCGCGGCGCCCTGTTTGAGCCAGAGCGGCAGGCCGTCCGCGCTCCACACCAGAGGCGGCGACCGGTTCGGCACCTGGAGCGTATCGGGTAGGAACACTACCGGCGCCTGCAACCCCTTGGCGCCGTGCACGGTGATGACGCGCACCTCGTCGCGCCCGCTGTCGTTGTTGAGGTCGCGCTTGGCCTCGAGCTCGCCCAGCACCAGCCAGTGGAGGAACCCCTGCAGCGACACTCCGTGGCCGCGCTCATAGGCCAAGGCAGCGGCCAGCAGCTCGTCCAGCGGATCACCCGCCTCGGGCCCGAGCCGCGCCAGCACCTTGCGCCTGCCGCCGCGCGCGCCCAGCACCTCGGCGAAGAGCTCGTAAGGCGGTATGAAATCGGCCATGCCAAGGAGCTCAGTCAAATCCTCCGCCGCTGCGCGGAATTGCGGGCGCTCGTTGGATCGGCGGCGCAGCTCGTTCCAGAGACCGCCCGAACGCTTCCAGGCGAGCTCGAACAACAGATCGTCGTCGAAGCCGTAAAGCGGGCCCTTCAAGACGCAGGCCAGGGTCAGATCGTCCGCCGGCAGCAGCAGGAAATTGGCCAGCGCCACCATGTCCTCGATCGCGAGCTGGTCGGCGAGACGCATGCGGTCGACCCCCGCCACCTCGACGCCGCGCTCCTTCAAGCCCCGCACCAGCGCGCCTATGAACGGCGTGCGCCGGCGCACCAGCACCATGATGTCGCCGGGGGTTATCCGGCGGTTGCGCGATTCGAGCTTCTCGCGGGTGAGAGCCTCGATCTTGGCCGCCACCGCCAGCGCCAGCCGCGCCGCCGGCAGGCGGCTTTGCGACTGGGTCAAGGGCGCATCCCAGGGCTCGGGCGGCGCGCTTTCCTCGGGCCCGACCGCCGGCCACAACTCGACCAGTCCGGCGGCGTTGGCGCGCGACGCCTCGTGGCGGATGTTCGAGCCGTCGAGCGTGACGCCATCCGACGCTGCCGCGACGGCGAAAACGGCGTCGACCGTCTTCAATATGGCCGGGGTCGAGCGGAACGAGGTTTCGAGTTCGACCACGTCCCATTTCGCCTGGGCGGCCTCGACGCGTTCCTGGAAATGGCGGCGCATCGCCAGGAATTTCGCGGGATCGGCGCGCTGGAAGCTGAAGATCGACTGCTTGACGTCGCCCACGGCGAAGACGGTGCGCAGTTCCTCGCGCGCGCTCTGGCCGGAGAAGAAATCCTCGGCCAGGGCCGCGACCACCCGCCATTGCTCGGGATTGGTGTCCTGCGCCTCGTCGATCAGGATGTGATCGATGCCGCCGTCGAGCTTGAAGAGCACCCAGGGCGCGACACCCGGGCGCTCGAGCAGCACGCAGGATTTGAGCACCAGATCGTCGAAGTCCAGGAGCGCGCGCGAGGCCTTGTAGGATTCGTAGGCCGCGAGCACGGCGCCGCCCAGGCGCAGCAGCGCCGCCGTCGCATCCGTCATCAGCGCCGCGTCGCGCCGCGCGCGGATTTGCTCGAGCCGGACAGACTCCGCATCCATCGCCGCCGCCAATTCGGGCACGGCGTCTTCCAGCTTCTTGGTCATGAGCCGTTGCCGCCTGTCGCCCTTTTGGGTGAAGAAGACCAGTCCATATTCATCGAATTCCGCTTCACGCAGCTTGGGATGTCCGAGCCACAGGGCGAGACGGGATCCTGCCTTCTGGTCGCTGACCGCCGAACTCGCCGTCAGCGCCGCCGCCGCGCGCCGCAGCCTCGGCCCGTCGAAGGCGCCGTCCCGGCAGGCGGCCTTGAGAACGGATTGGGCGGTCTCGGAGGGTTTCAACCCCAGCACCGCGCGCAACCGCGCCTCCGCCGCGGCCGGACCGCTTGCCAGGACGTCGGCCAGCCGGGCGCGTTCCGGCGCGAGAGCGTCCATCAGCTCGGCGAAGCCTTCCTCCGGCACGAGCTGCGTCACCCGCGCCAGCGCCGCTTTGAGATCGCCGTCGCGCCCGGCGCGGGCGCGCGCCAGCACATGCGAGCGTGCCTGTTCCATCGCCTCGCTGGCGTTGCGTTCTTCCATCACCTGGAAATGGGGCGGCACCCCGGCCTCGATCGGAAAGCGGCGCAACAGCGATTCGCAAAAGGCGTGAATGGTCTGGATGCGCAACCCGCCCGGCGCGTCGAGCACGCGGGCGAACAGCCGGCGCGCGCGGTCGAGGATTTCGGGCTCCGCGTCCTCTCCGGTGAGCTCTTTCAATGCGCGCCGCAACCTGGCGTCGGAAACCGTCGCCCAGTCGCTCAAGCGGTCGTTGACGCGGATCGCCATCTCCGCCGCCGCCGCCTTGGTGAAGGTCAAACACAGGATGCGCTCCGGCCGGCTGCCGGAAAGCAGCAAGGACAACACGCGGTCGGTCAGCACCTTGGTCTTGCCGGTGCCGGCCGAAGCCGCGACCCAGACCGAGGTGTCGCGGGCGGCAGCGCGGCGCTGGTGGCGGGAGGGATCGGGTTTCATGACTCGGTGCCCGCGCCCAAGAGCCATTCCTTGACCCGCGCCAGATGGACGTAATCGGAATAGCGCGGCGCCCGTTCCGGTTGCGGCTGCGACAGATAGGGCGTCCCGGGATCGTCGAAGCGCGCGATCAGGCTTTCCAGACCGCGCAGCGCCTTGGCCGCGAGCGCCGTAACATCGGCGGCGTTTCCGGCCGCCGGCTTTTCCTCGCCCGCGGGCTCGCCGCCCGAAAGCCGCCAATAGAGCAGCTCGGAGACCACGGATGCCCCGACGCCCGGGAAGCCGCCGGCCTGGGCGATGGCGGCCTCGAGCGAGAGCTGCGGCGCATAGCCGGATTTGATCTCGCTGGTCGGCGGCAGCACGCCGGTCTTGTAATCGAGAATGGCGAGGCTGCCATCCGTGAGGCGGTCGATGCGGTCGGCGTTGCCCGAGAGCGTGAAGGGCCCCGCCTTAGCGGGAAGCACGAGCGTCCCTTCGATTTCGCTGAAGCTTTGCGCGATATCAGGGCGGCGTTCGCGCTCGAAACCCGTCAGCCAGGACGCCACGCGCTCGAAACGCGGCCACCAGAATTCGCGCACGCTGACGCGTTCGAGATTGCGGCCGAATTCCTCGCGGCCGATCCGCAACAGCGCGGCTTCGGCGTCGTCGGGCAGTTCGCCCGGATATTCCTTGAGGAAGCGGTCGAGCGCGGCATGGATGAACAAGCCGCGCTCGGCCGCGCCCGGGTCCTGATCGATCGGATCGAACGCCCTGAGGCGCAGGATGTGGCGCGCATAGATCGCGTAGGGATCGCGGATCCAGGTCTCGACCGCGGTGACCGACAGACGGCGCGGCCGCGCCTCGAGCGGCGGCGCGGGCGTGGGTGCCGTCACCGGCCTATGCTTGCCCGGATCGTCGAGCCCGCGCTGCCAGGCCAAGGGCGCGCCGTCCTTGGCGCTGTCACCCCACAGCTTTTCCTCCAGCTTGAGCGCGCGCAGCACGGTTTCGAGCCGCAGCAGCCAGCGCGACGGCACGGTGGGCGTGCCTTCGACCCGCGCCGCGCGGGTCAACACCACCTCGCGCGCGCCCAGGCATTGGGCGAAGTCGTGCGCCGCCGCGCCGATGCGCCGCTCCGGCGGCGGCAGGCCGAATTCCCGCCGCATCGGCCGCGACAGCCAGGGATCGCTGTCGGATCGGGGCGGCCACACGCCCTCGTTCAAGCCGCCGAGGACGAGCAGATCCGCCTGTTGCAGCCGCGCCTCGAGCAAGCCCCAGATGAACAGCCGCGGATGGCGGCCATAGGCGGGCCGCACCACCGCTCCGGACAGCAGCGCCTCGAACAGCGCCGGATAATCCGATCCCTCGAGCGGCGGAAAGCCGCGCGCGGCTTCGAGCAGCCCGCTCACATGGAGCGCCGCCGCCTCGCCCGCATCCGCGCGCCAGAGATTGGCCGGGCCCGGGCCTTCGTCGCTCGCCGCCAGCGCCTCGGCGGCGGCGGTATGCGCCGCGACCAAATCGGCGAGACGGGCGTGTTTGGCTTCGAGCGC
>Ga0209333_1001344_pt1 | contig 12127 bp, 12 predicted proteins | sample BlaSpr_A8_OM2_O3_FD_187982 | JGI IMG/M metagenome (GOLD analysis project Ga0209333, IMG submission 187982) | Forest soil microbial communities from Thunder Bay, Ontario, Canada - Black Spruce, Ontario site 2_A8_OM2_O3 (SPAdes) (version 2) | ecosystem: Environmental > Terrestrial > Soil > Boreal... | reverse complement strand
GGTGGAACCAGAAGGCCAGCCGGTACAGGTCCGCCATCGGGCCCATGACCGCCAGCTTGCCGTCGAGGCCGTCAGCGACCACATCCTTCAGGCTCGGCCTGGGCGGCACGTTCAGCGTCCCGTCCGCGACCAGCCGGTCGAGCGCGGCCTGCATGGCGGCCTTGCGTGCCTCGCTGTCGAGGCGGCGGAACGCTGACGGCCCATCGGGCCGCGGGTCGAGCGCTCCCCGGGCCGGGTAGGCGCCGGTGACCGCCAGCGCGTCCTCGGGGTACGTGCCAAGGTCCACCTCGCTGCTGTCGCTGACCCTGGCCAGCAGCGCGGCATCGGGCTTGGGCGCCGTCTTCTTGCCGAACATCGTGCTCAGTCCCCCAGTGCGGCGTTGACCGCGCGCCGGCGACGCCGGCGTCGGCCGATGATGGTCAGCAGGAACGACACCGGGACCAGCAGCAGGAAGATCGCCCCGACGATCGTCTCGGCCCACGCCGAACTGGTGTCGCCCACGTCGCTGGCCAGGCTGACCACGCCCGGGCTGCTGGGGTCATAGACCACGGACAGCCTCTCTCCCTGATAGACGCTGCTGGGCTCGGCGCCGACGGTCCCCTGCACCGCACGCCCGCCGACCTGGTAGCTCACCTGAATCGTGTTCTTGCCGTAGCCGCTGGTCGCGGTCACCCGCGCGATCGCCGGCACACCGCTGGTGGCGAGCTCATGCTCGTTGACAAAGCCGGAGATGCCGAGGCCGAGCAACACGGCGCCGTAGATCGTGAGGCCGGCCAGCATGATGATGCCGATCACGGGGCCGGCCCGCCTGCCGAGACGGCGGCGCCTCACCATACCTGCCCGCTGTTCAAGTGCCCCGCCCTCCGCGCCCTTCCCCCGCCCTCCCCGCCCGGGCGATATTACGCCGATGGCGGCATTACGGGAGGTTCGGCCACACAACGGTTGCGCTGCCAGCCGAGGCCGGTGATCCCCGCGTCGATCTGGTCGCCGTCGGCGAGGAACCGGCGCCAGTGGGCGCCGTTGCCGGCCGGCGACCCGGTCAGGATGAGGTCGCCGGGCTGCAGCGTGGTGATGTGCGAGGCGTACGAGATCAGCCGCGGCACATCGAAGATCATGTCCTTGGTCGACTCGTCCTGCATCACCTTGCCGTTCAGGCTCAGCGTGATCCGCAGGTCCATCGGGTCGGGCACGAACACGCTCGGCACCAGCACCGGGCCGGTGGGCAGGAACGTGGGCGCGTTCTTGCTCCGCAGCCAGTCGGTGCCGATCTTCCCCAGGTCCGGCCGGTACACCAGGTCACGGGTGGTCACGTCGTTGCAGATCGTGTAGCCGGCGATGTGCCGGAGCGCCTGATCCGGCGGCACCCGCCGGGCCGGGCGGCCGATCACAGCCGCGAGTTCGAGTTCCCAGTCGTGCTGGGTGCCCCCGGCGGGCAGCACGATGTCATCGAACGCCCCGCACATCGCGCTGGCCAGCCCGATGAACAGGTACGGGTCCGTGTTTGCCGCCCGGTGCTCCATGAACGCCGCCGCGTCCGCCCGGACCTGCTCGGTGGTCCGGCCGTCCGCCGGGTCGTGCTCGGACACGATGATGTCGATGACGTGCTTGCGGTAGTTCGCGCCGCTCTGCAGCAGGTTCCGCGGCTCGACCGGCGGCAGCGCGCGCACCTCGGAAGCGGGCAGCCAGGCGCCCTGGCCGCGGTCCGCGAGCTCGGCCAGCCTGGGCAGCGCGGTGTCCCAGTCGGCGAGCAGCTCGCGGGTTGACGGTGGCAGCCCGTCGGCGCGCAGGTCGCGGACGCGGGCCGCCGCGATCAGGCCGGGGAACGGCTCGCCGCCGGGGGCCGCGAACGTGCCGAGCGCGAACGGGCCGGCCAGATCCCAGTCGGCCAGGGTCATCGGTCTCTTTCCTCCTCCGGGATGATGCGCCGCCGGCGCCCGCCTAGCCCAGCGTCGTCAGGCCGCCGTCGACGACGATGTTGGCGCCGGAGATCCACTCCGACTCGTCCGAGGCCAGGAACAGGGCCACCCGGGCGACGTCGTCCGGGCGGCCGACCCGGCCCATCGGGATCCGGTCAAGGACCATGCGCCGGAAGAGCTCCGGCGGGTTGGAGATCACCGGGTCGGTGGCCGGGGTGTGGATCAGCCCGGGGCTGATCGTGTTCGCCCGGATCCGGTGCCTGCCGCCCTCGGCCACGAACTGCAGGGTCAGCGCCGCACAGCCGGCCTTGGCCGCGCTGTGCGCGTTCTGCTCGACGAACTCGACGCCGCGGATCGCCGCGATCGAGGAGACGTTGATGATCGACCCGCCGCCGCGCGCGATCAGGTGCGGCCAGGCCGCGCGGGTCACATAGAAGACCGTGTAGAGCTCGTTACGCAGCGTGAAATCCCAGTCGGGCACGCTGAGCTCGTCAATCGGCGCCATCCGGATCGCCGAGGCGTTGTTGTAGAGCACGTCGATGCCCCCGTAGACCGCGGCCGCCTGGTCCACCCAGGCCGCGGCGGCGTCCGGGTCGCCGAGGTCGACCGGGGCCATCGCGGTCATCTCTCCGCCGGCCTTGACGGCGAACTCGACGGTCTGCGCCGACCCGTCCGCGTTGATGTCGCAGCCGACAACGCGGGCGCCCTCGCTGGCGAACAGGACCGCGGCGGCGCGGCCCATCCCGCCGCCGGTGCCGGTGATCAGCGCCACCTTGCCCGCGAGGCGTCCCGCTCTGGCCCGGCCGTGGTCACCGGGGGAGCGTGCGTCAGTGTCCGCGGGCACGGGACGCCGTCCGGTCGATCAGCTCGATGAGGTTGCCTTCCGGGTCGGCCACGAACGCCATCCGCACCCCGGGCTCGGGCGAGGCGCGCGGCGTCATCCGGTCCGCCGCTCCCGCCCCCAGCAGCGCGGCGTGGGCTGCGTCGACATCGGGGATGTCCAGGCACATGTGCCCGTACCCGCGGCGCAGCGCGGCTTCGTCCGGGCTGGCCGGCGGCGGGTCATGGCGCGTCGATCCGTCCCGCTCGAGCAGCTCGACCCGGTAGCCGCTCGGGCTGAGCAGCATCGCGCCGCGCAGCCCGACGTGCGGGACGTCGAACTCGAATTCCCGCGCCAGGCCGAGCGCGGCGCAGTACCAGTCGGCGGCCTTGCCCAGGTCAGCGACTGAGATGCCGACGTGGTCGAACGTCCCCGCCGGTGTCCCGGGGCCTGCTGTCATCTCTGCCTCGCTGTGGTTGTGGTGGCCGCCGGGGACGGCAGGCCGAGCAGCTCACAGGCGTTCTGGCCGCGGATCGCGCCCCTGTCGTCCTCGCTCAGGCCGGTCGCGGCGTCCAGCCGGGCCAGCGGGTCGTCCACGCCCATGTCGAACGGGTAGTCGGTGCCCAGCACCACCCGGCCGGCCCCGGCCGCGTCGACCAGGTGCTCGAGCCCGCGCGGCGTGAACACCAGCGAGTCGAACCAGATCTCGCGCAGGTACTCACTGGGCGGCCGGGCGCAGCCGCGAGCGTCCGGCCGGACCCGCCAGGCGTGATCGGACCGCCCGATGTAGACCGGCAGGTACCCGCCGCCGTGGCAGGCGCACAGCCGCAGCCCGGGGTGCCGGTCCAGCAGCCCCGAGAAGATCAGGTGCGACAGGGCGATCGTGGTCTCGGTCGGCTGGCCGACGACGTTGCCGAGGTAGTTCGCGGCCAGCCGTGGTCCCAGGCTGGTGCCCCACGGATGGATGAGCACCACGGCGTCCAGTTCCCGCGCCATGGCCCAGAACGGGTCGTGTGCCGGGTCGGCGAGCTCCCGCCCGGCCACCGTGGTGGACACGCTGGCCCCGCGCAGGCCAAGCGTCCTGACCGCGTGGCGCAGCTCGGCCGCCGCGAGATCGGGGTGCTGCAGCGGCACCGTGCCGAGGCCGGCCAGGCGCTGCGGGGCCCGGGCACAGAATGCGGCGATGCCCTCGTTGGTCGCCCGGGTGAAGTCGGCTGCCAGCGCCGCGTCGGTCCAGTAGTGGTGCATCGGCATCGGCCCGACGGCCTGGATGTCGACGCCCATCGCGTCCATGTCCGCCAGCCGCCGGTCCAGGTCGGCCATCAGCGGCACCACCCGGGCCAGCTGGGCCCGGTTGGCCTCGAGGGACTGCGCCGAGTGGGCCGCCTGCTCGGCCGCGATCTCCTCGGCCATGCCGATCGCGCTGGCCACCAGCGCCTCGGCCGCCGGGACGGCCAGGTGCGCGTGTACGTCAACGACGGGTGCTGTCACCGCTGGTCCTGCCGGGGCAGGCGGCGGGCCTGGGGGATCGGGCATGCTTCGGGCGGCCCCTCGACCACCTCGTTGCTGATCGTGCCGATGCCCTCGACGGTCATCGTCACCACGTCGCCCGGCTTCAGCGGCGGGGGATCCAGGCTGTCCGACCGGCCCCACGCCTCGGCGAGCGAACCGCCCGAGCAGGTGCCCGAGGCGATCACGTCGCCGGCCTTGACCCAGGCGGACCGGGACGCGTAGGCGACCAGCTCGGCAAACGACCAGGCCATGCTCGCCAGCCGGTCGCCGCCCATCCGCACTGAGTTGACCAGCACGGTCATCTCCAGGTCGAGACGGTCACCGGCCTGATAGGGCGCCAGCTCGTCGGCGGTCACGATGCACGGGCCCAGGGTGGAAGCGAAATCCTTCCCCTTGGCCGGCCCGAGCCCGCTGCGCATCTCCCTGGACTGCAGGTCGCGGGCTGACCAGTCATTCAGGATCGTGTAGCCGGCGATGTGCTCGGCTGCCTGCTCAGGCGTCAGGTCGCGGCCGTCCTGGCCGATGACCGCGGCGACCTCGAGCTCGTAGTCCAGCAGCTTGCAGCCCGCCGGGATCGGGACCAGGTCGTTCGCGCCGACCACCGCGTGCGGGCTCATGAACATGAACGTGGGCTGCTCGTACCAGGATTCGGGGACGCCCTCCTTGCCCTCTACCGCGCGCCGGACGCCCGCCACGTGGGCCTCGAAGCTGACGAAGTCCCGCATGCTCGGCGGGTGCAGCGGGGACAGCAGCCGGACCTCCCCGAGGCTGATCTCGTTGCCAGCCGCCGCGGCCGCCGCGCCGCGGCCAGCCGGGCCGGCCGCGAGCAGGCCGAGCATCGTCAGGTCGTCCGGAAGCGGGCGGACGCCGCGCTCGCCGAGCAGGCCGAGGTGCGGTCCCCCGGCGTGCTCATAGGTGGCGATGCGCATGGCGGGCCGTCACTCGAAGGTCTCGTAGAAACGGCGCTCGCGGCTCTCCAGCTGCGGGATCGCCTGCTCCAGGGCGAGCCGCTGGAAGTGCTCCGACTCGGCGTGTGCCTTGTAGGCCGCCTCGTCGTCATAGATCTCGAACAGGCGGAACAGTCGTGGTACCGCAGGATCGGAGTAGGGCTGGTAGAAGCGGCACCCGGGCTCGGCCCTGGACAGCGGCACGAGCTGGCGGATGACGTCGCGGACGAGTTCCTCCTTCCCGGGCTTGGCCGTCCAGACAGCGGAAACCACGTAGGCCATGTCGCCTCTCCTTTACTTTCCGGTAGTGCTGGGAAGCTTGATCGCGTCGGCGATCCCCTTGTGGGACACGTGCGCGGTCATGCCGCCGTCCACGGCGATCTCGGCGCCGTTGATGTACGCCGAGTCGTCCGAGAGCAGGAACGCGACCAGCGGCGCGACGTCGCCGGGGGAGCCGATCCGCCCGGCCGGGATCTCGGCGAGCGCGGCGTCCTTGAACGCCGGCGACGCGCCGTCCATCATCGGCGTGTCGACCAGGCCGGGCATGATCGCGTTGGCTCGGATGCCCCGGCCGGCCAGGTCCAGGGAGGCGGTGCGGGTCAGCCCGCGCAGCGCCCACTTGCTCGCGGTGTACGCCGCCGCCACATGCCCGCTCAGCGCGGCGACCGAGCACACGTTGACGATGGAGCCGCCGTCGGCCATCAGCGGCACCAGCGCCTGGATGCCGAGCAGCGGCCCGGTCACGTTGACGTCGAAGGCCCGCCGCCAGGCGTCCAGCGGGACGTTCGGCAGCCGCTCCCGCCCCGCGATCCCGGCGTTGTTCACCAGCCCGTGCACCTCGCCGTAGGCGTCGGCGGCCAGCCTCGCCACCGCGTCCCAGTCGTCCGGGCTGGTCACGTCGAGGTGCTGGTAGCGGGCTTGCGTGCCCGCGCCGTCGGCCAGCCCGCTCACCACGGCGCTGCCGAGGTCGTCGAGCACGTCGGTGGCGATGACCCTGGCGCCTTCCGCGACCAGCAGCGCGACCTCCGCGGCTCCCTGGCCGCGGGCAGCCCCGGTCACCACCACGACCTTGCCGGCCAACCTGCCCATGCGGGGGATGCTAGGGCCGGGTCAGCCCGGTGCGGAAATCGCCGCTGGGGATACCTGGCATGCCGGGCCTCCGGCGGCCTCGGTGCCGGCCAGGCCGCGCATCAGGCCGAGCAGCCAGCGGTGACCCGGATCGGCCTCCCTCGTCGGGTGCCACCACACGGCCTCCACGATGTCGACGTCGCCGAACGGCGGTTCCACGATCGTCACCCGCGCCACGTCGGCGACCCGCCGCGCCAGCAGTTCCGGGAGCACGGCCACCAGGTCGGTGCCGGCCACGACAAACGGCAGCGACAGCCAGCCGACGGAACTGACCCGGGGGTTCTGCCGGATGCCCTTCGCGCTCAGCGCGCGGTCCAGCGGGGTGAGGTTCGGGCCGAAGTTGGCCACCGCGTGCGGCAGTTGCTCGAAGTCCTCCAGGCTCAGCTTGCCGCCGGACAGCCGCTCGTGCGCCGGGTCGGTGACGCAGACGAACCGGTCGTGGAACAGCACCGCGCTCTGCCCGGGGAACCCGCAGCCCAGCGGGCCGACCAGGATGTCGTACTGCAGCAGGCCGCGATCGGAGACGTGCATGTCCCATGGGATGGGGCCGAACTCGACCCGGACATGCGGCGCAAGTCTGGATATTTGCCGCAGCAGCGGCTCGCTGATCACGGCAAACGCGTAGTCGGACAGGGTGATCGAGAAGGTGCGGTCGGACGTGGCCGCGTCGAACTCGTCGCGCAGCGCCAGTGCCTGCTCGATCATCGGCACGGTCTGCTCGACCAGCGGCAGCAGCGACCGGGCGAACGGCGTGAGCTCATAGTCCCGGCCGACCCGGACCAGCAGGTCATCCCGGTAGTGCCGGCGCAGCCGGGCCAGCGCGGTGCTCATGGCCGGCTGTGCCATGCCGATCCGTTCCCCGGCGCGGGTGACGTTCGCCTCCTCCAGCATCGCGCGCAGCGCGATGAGCAGGTTCAGGTCCATCCCGGCGACCGTCATGCCGCACCTCCTCCCCTTGCATGATCCCATCGGTTAAGACCAGGTGACCAGGTGATTGCCGGGCTGTTGCCGATATGCTCGCGGCTACGACGGCCATGACGGGGCGGTGCGGTATGTCCGGGCTTCGCGGCGCTGACCTGAACCTGCTTGTGGTCCTCGGTGCGCTGCTCGAAGAGCGGAACCTGACCCACGCTGGCGAGCGGATCAGCATGAGCCAGCCGGCGATGAGTGCGGCCCTGGCCAGGCTGCGAAAGCACTTCGACGACGAGCTGCTGGTGCGCGCGGGCCGGGGGTACGTGCTGACCCCGCTGGCCGAGCGGACGCTGCCGCTGGTGCAGCAGGCCATCCGTCAGGCCGAGGTCGCGCTCGAGGTGCCGCCCGATTTCGACCCGGCGACCAGCAGGCGCCAGATCTCGATCTCGATCTCCGACTACGCGATGACCATGCTGCTGGCCCCGCTGCTCGAGCTGCTCCGCCGCCGGGCCCCGTTCATGCGCGTGGAGGTCGACCCGCTGCCCAGGGATGCCGAGGAGAACGAGTCCTACCTGCAGCGCCGGGATCTGTTGATCGGCGGTGCCGGGCTGGGCATCCCCGGCCGCAGGCAGGTGGTGTTCCGGGACCGGTTCGTGTGCATCGCCGACCGCGGCAACCCGTGCGCCGCCCGGGACTCCATCACGCTGGATGAGGTGGCGGCGATGCGCCACGCCGTCGTCGATTTCGGCCGCGGCACGGCCACGCCCGCGGAACGGGCGCTGCTGCGCCTCGGCATCCAGCCCGAGAAAGCGGTCATGGTCCCCGGGCTGCTCCCGCTGCCGTTCGCGGTGGCCGGCACCCCGCTGATCGCGTTCGTGCCCGGACGCCTCGCGGAGCGATGCGCCGACCGGCTCGGCCTGGCCATCGTCCCCGTGGACTGGGAGGCGCCGGAACTGGTCGAGGCCGCACACTGGCATCCGAGCCGCAGCGGCGACCCGACGCTGCAGTGGCTCCGCGGGATCCTCAGGGAGCTGTCGTCGGCGCCGGGCTTCATGTCAGGCGCTCCCGCGTAGCGGGCCGCGCGGCCCGCGCCGGTCAGGGCTGCGAGGCGGCGAGGAAGCTAAGCGTCGAGTCCATGGTTCGCGCCACGTCCTGGTCGGTGTGCGGTTCGGTGTCCATCTCCCAGCGGACCAGCTGCAGCGAGTTCCGCACCACGATCTCGACCCGGGGCATCCGGCGCGCCATGAACGCTGCCAGCGCCTGGCCGAGCGGGACCTCGCCGGTGACCAGTTCGGCCAGCACGACGGCATCCTCGGCGCACATGGCCGCGCCCTGAGCGATCAGCGGCGGGCAGGCGTGCGCGGCATCCCCGATCACGATGGCGCGCCCCCGGTACCACGGGTCCTCGACCAGCAGCCACTCGATCCGGGTGTGCGATACGTCGGACTCGGGGCCGATGGTCTGGCGGATCTTGCCCCAGGTGCCGCCGTAGCCCTCGGAGCGCTCGTACATCAGCTCCCAGGCCGGACCGTCGCCGAAGCCGTCCCGGGCACGGTCCTCGTCGAGGATGTAGGCGTAGCACCGGTCGGCGGAGATGGGGGAGTAGCCGGCCTTGTAGCGCGGGCCGCCGTAGTAGACCTCCGCGCAGTCCATTTCGGCCGGGCGCTCCGACACCACCCGCCAGATGCTCATGCCGCTGGGCTGCGGCTGCGTGGTGATGCCGAGCAGTGACCGCGTCGCCGACCTGATGCCGTCGGCGCCAACGACGAGGTCGTAGGAGCCGGAGCTACCGTCGGTGAAGTCCACGTGCGCCTGCCCGGCATCCTGGGCCATCGCCTTCACGCTCAGGCCGAGGCGGACGTTGACGCCCGCGCCGTACACGTGCTCGCACAGCACCGCCTGAAGGTCGGCTCGCAGCGCGCCCAGCGTCGCGGGCAGCTGCTCGCCACCGGTGTGGGCCGTCGGCACCTCGGCGATCAGCGAGCCGTCCGCGTGCCGCATCCGCATCCGGTTGAACGGCACGCCCCGCTCCAGCACCTCGTCGAGCACGCCCACCTTCCCCAGCGCGGCCAGCGCGTTGCCCTGGACGGTGATGCCGTGCCCGACGCCGTGCCAGACGGGGCTGATTTCCACCAGGTCGGCCCGCACCCCGCGCTGCGCCAGCGCCAGCGCCAGCATGCTGCCGGTGATGCCGCCGCCGACGACCAGTGCCGTCGACACCCCCACCTCCCCAGCCCGCTTCACGGCGTGCTCCTCTCCTGAGCGGTCATGAATAGCCGGTCCGATCGCTGCCCGTCAGACCCGGTCGCGCATTCTTCGCTCCCGCCCGTAGAGCGCGACGGTGAGCAGGATCAGCGCGCCAAAGACGATCTGTGCCGTGGCCGAGTCGACGTTCAGCACGGCGATCACGAAGTTCAGCGCGGTCACGATCAGGGCGCCGAGACAGGTGCGCAGGTAGTCGCCGCGGCCGCCCATCATCGTGCCGCCGACGATGACCGCGGCCAGCCCGGGGAACAGGTAGTTGTTGCCGATGTTGGTGTCGCCGCCGGGGCTGAAGCCGGCCAGCATGACCCCGGCGAGCCCGGCCATCACCGCACTGGCCGCGTACGCGCTGGCCCAGACGCGCGCGGTGCGGACTCCGGCCAGGTCCGCGGCGCGCGGTCCCGAGCCGGCCAGGTAGAGCCGCCGTCCGGCCGGGGTCCGGGCGAGGATCACCGTGATCACCGCGGCCAGCACCACCCAGAACGCGACGACCGGCGCGACCGGCAGCCCGAACGTTGTCGACGATTGCTGGGTGAAGGTCTGCAGCCAGCCCGGTGCCATCCCGTTCAGCAGCTTGGTGTCGGTGCCGACCACCGCGCCGACCACGACCGAACTCATGCCGAGCGTGACCACCAGCGGTTCCAGGCCGAACCGGTGGCACACCCAGCCGGAGAAGCTTCCCCCGGCCAGGCACACGGCTGCCACGATCAGGGCCACCAGCGCGAAGTTCCAGTGGTCGAGCCCGCTCAAGTGCGTGACCAGCAGGTTCCCGGCGACGAGGTACGCGGCTATCGAGAAGTCCAGGCCGCCGAGCAGGATCACGAACGTCTGCCCGGCGGCGGCGACGCCGAGGAACGACGCCTGCAGCAGGATCGGCGCCAGCAGGCCGTTCCAGCTGAAGTCGCCGTCCTTCCCGCCGACGTACAGCACGAGCGCGGCCAGCACCAGCACCTGCAGCAGCGGGAACCTGCGCTGCGCCGCGGCTGCGGAGCGCGCCGCTCCCAGCAGCGGCCGGCGGACCGGCTGGTAGTCCCGCTCCGGCGCGGGCGACGTCAGGCCGCTCACCGCAGGGCCTTCCTGGCCGCGCGCTGGCGGGCCGCGAACATGATCGCCACGATCAGGACGGCGCCGTAGCAGGCCTGCGACCAGAACGAGGAGATGTTCAGCGCGGCAAGGAGGTTCTCGATCAGGAAGATGACCGCCGCGCCGAGCAGCGAGCCGAGCATGCCGCCGCGCCCGCCAGCCAGCGACGTGCCGCCCAGCGCCACGGCGGCGATCGCCAGCAGGATGAACGGGGTGACGAACGCGGAATCGGCCTCGGCCTGGTGCAGCTGGGCGACGATCGCCACCCCGGCCAGGCCGGCGATCGCGCCGCCGCAGGTGTACGCCAGCGTGCGCACCGCGGCAACGTTCACGCCCGCGGTGTACGCGGTGGTCTCGCTGCCGCCGACGGCGCGCAGGGTCCGCACGAAGGGCGTGCGGTCCAGGCCGAACCAGGCCAGCAGCGGCACCGCGATCAGGATCAGCCCGCCGGGCACGCCGCCGGCGGTCGAGCCCAGCGAGGTCAGCCAGCCGGTCGTGCCGGATACCGGCGACGGTGCGTAGGCCAGCGCGAAGCCGGACAGGATGAAGTTCATGCACAGCGTCGCGACCACCGCCTGATACCGGCCGTAGTTGACCAGCGCCCCGTTGAAGGCGCCGACGGCGGCGCCGAACAGGACCGACACCGGCAGGATCACGGCGGCGCTGGTGATGTCGTGGCCGAGCAGCACGACCTCGATCACCACCGAGACCATCGTGAACAGCGGCGCTATCGAGATGTCGATCCCGCCGCCGAGGATCGCGGGGGTCGACGCCATCGCCGCCAGCGCCGGCGTGGCCAGCTCGGCGAACGTCACGATCCACGAGCTCCAGTACAGGAAGCTGTGCTGGACCGCCACGTTGGCCACCAGCAGCGCGACCGCGAGCACGGCGGGCAGCAGCCAGGCCCGGTCCGCGGCACGCCACCCCTGGCTGGGCCGGGCAGACGAGGTGGGCGGGGCGGGCGAGGTGGGCGGGGCGGGCAAGGTGGGCGGGGCGAGCGAAGTGGGCGGGGCGGGCGGGGGAGGCGGGGCGGGCCGCTGGGCTTGCGGATTCGCGGCCGGTGCGGGCTGCGGAGGCTGCGCGGTGTCCTCGGCCGCGGCAGGGCCAAAGAACTCGCGGACGATGCTGGCCCGGCTGAGCTGGTCACGGCCCAGCTCGGCCGCGGGGCGGCCGTCGCGGAACACCAGCACCCGGTCCATCAGCTCCAGGTGCTCGTCGACCTCGGTCGACAGCATCACGATCGCCATGCCGGAGGCAGCCAGCTCGCGCAGTAGCGCGTAGATGTCCCGCTTGGCGCCGATGTCGATGCCGCGGGTCGGGTCGTTCAGCAGCAGCACCTGCGGGTCGGCGGCCAGCGCCCGCGCGATCACGACCTTCTGCTGATTGCCGCCGGACAGGGTGGTGATCGGGTCCCGGTCGCGGCCGAGACGGATCCGCAGCCGGTTGCGGTAGGGCTCGAACCGCGCCGAGGCGCGGCGGGTCGAGATCAGCAGCCCGCGGACGTCCTGCCGGAGCGTCGCGGCGGTGAAGTTCTCCCGGACCGAAAG
>Ga0209333_1001340_pt1 | contig 12148 bp, 12 predicted proteins | sample BlaSpr_A8_OM2_O3_FD_187982 | JGI IMG/M metagenome (GOLD analysis project Ga0209333, IMG submission 187982) | Forest soil microbial communities from Thunder Bay, Ontario, Canada - Black Spruce, Ontario site 2_A8_OM2_O3 (SPAdes) (version 2) | ecosystem: Environmental > Terrestrial > Soil > Boreal... | reverse complement strand
ACCCTTGCACTGTGTTATTGCTATCGCCATTGCCATCATGCGCCACATTCCATCACCCATGCTGCCGATGGGAATTGGATGTTCGTGTCCGCGTCGCTTGATGATGAAGCCCCCACGAAAGGCCGCATAGTATCCCTGCGTTGTGGCCTGTGAAGCAATGCGTTGTATGCCCGGGTCCAGAAACCTTAGCGCACGCAATACCAGATCCTCATTTGGCGTCAAAGCTACTTTATCCCACAGTGACACCAGATCGTCGCTATCAAGGGACTCGGTCGTTATAAACTGCGAAGGGTTTTCTTCTGTGGTGCGTCGGCGCGGGCGGCGCGGGGTGATGTCGAGGGTGTCCGTTGAAATTCCGCCCGAGCGCGTCAGTGGTATCGTTGGAATGGGAGGGGACGGCGTTCCCCTCAAGTGCAGCGCAAGGCGCGATGGAATCGGACCGTGATCGCCAGATCCCGCAAGCTCAGAACGCTCCTTTACGCCCAATTCCCCAACCACAATACTCAGCATACGCTCGGGACTTTGATTCTTGGCTGAGATGATTATTTTCGATCCGGCGTGCGTTTCGTGCCCAGTGAAGAGATGACAAACGTCCAATTCGGCCTCTGGACGCCTTGGGTTGGCTACTCCCGGTATGCGCTCACCCCGCCTCCAGAGAAGCTGCCATAGAGCAAGCGGATCTCCGCGCGATGTCAAGAGATGAAGAGCTTCAAGGACCGAAGTTTTTCCGCAGTTGTTCGCACCAACCAGCAGATTTATGCGCCCAAGATCCGCCATCTCGAAGCGTTCGAATCCCCTGTAGCCGTCAATCTGGATTGAGGAAATCATGGCCTATGCCCTCAGGCGGAATCATAGCACGGCTGCGTATCGACAAAATCATCCCTTCATGATTTGGTTTTCTTGCCTCAAGAGGGCAGGTAACGCCGTTTGGCCCGCGCTTGCGGGCGAGGTAGTTCAGGCAGTTGTCGGGGCTAGCAAAGTAAACGATGGCTTCTTTGGGAGGGTTTTGGGGTTCGTAGGGCGCTTTCCATATTTAAATCGGAGCGCAGATCGCCTGGTTCGTCAAGTAATTATCGCCCAATCTAAGGCGCTCAGCGGCTAATTCAATCGCACATCGCAGGCGGCTAGTATACAGCGGGCCGTCTTTGCAGAAGGGTGCGAACGCGCGTCAGCACGGCGGCCGCATGCAGAGGTTTGGTCAAGACCGCTTGGGCTCCCAGAATGTCCGCGGCTCGAAGGGCGTCGGGATCTAACTGCGCGGACAAGGCCACGATTTTGAGCTGAGGGGACGCCTTTCGCATCGAGCGAATCGCCTCCAGGCTTTGTTCTTGCGGCAGAGCGAGATCGAAGATCGCCAAATCGGGCGGCTCTTTTGCCGCCATCGATACTTCGTAGCCGGCGCCTCCCAGGATGCGTGTCAGCCGGCGCCGAATAGCCACGTCATCGTCCACCAACAGAATGCGTTGCCTGGCGGAGCGGACAGCCATGGTCACGTCCGGTGAACTGCTCCGGTTTCCCACCCTCAACACCAATGGAACGGCGTCGCCCGCCGGCGCATTCGCGGGCACCCGAAAGTTCACCTGCCAGCCGCCACTGCCGGCATAAAGAACCTCGGCTGGCACACCGCCTACGGTTACGGAGATATTTCGCGGACCTGGCCCGGGAGCGATGCGGCCTCCGCCCGTCGCATACAGCGACGCCACAGTCCCGCGTACCGCTGGATTGCGGACCGAATTGCAGCAGCCCGTCTCATTCAGCATGGCGGCTTGTCCCTTGCCGGATGCATCCAAGGTATATACCGCTGGCGCGCTGGCGGTTACGGCCAACCTCACGGGAGGCGAACGCCTACCTTGGTATTCTACAACCACCTCGGTGGTTTTCCCGGCCGCGACACCGTCGGGGACGATGGCGGCTACCTGGCCGCTCGCCGAGTACACCACCTGCGCCTCCGCATTGCCGAAAAACACGCGCGTCTCGCCGATCGGCGACGACGCTCCCAGGCGGCCTTCCAGGCCCCATGGCGCCATGTCCGGCGGCCCGGCATTGGACGGAAACAGCAACACGAACTCACCGGGCGCCACCCCGCCACTACTATGATCCGCCCCGCTCACCACGTCGCGCGCGAATAACTCCGGTCCGCTGACGAACTGGTCGACTGCGGGCCATTGGGTAATGGAGTTTGCCGTTCGGACGACGCCCGCGGATGCCTCGGCTTGGAAAGCGCTGCTGTCCATGGGCTTGGAATTGAACAGAAGCGCGGCATCCACGCCGGTGGAAGCCTGCCGGAAAAGATACGCGCCGCCGCCCGGAGGGTCTCCGGAAATCCACCAGTCGGCATCTTCTCCCGACCGCTGAATCAGCCACCCCAAGCCGGCGTAGCAGGGCGCAGCGGCGGAAAGCGGCGCTGGCGGAGCGATCATTGCCCGGAGGCTCTTTTGGGTCAGAAGGATCGGGGGCCGGCGGCCATCCAGCGCGTTCACGAAGCGCAAAAGATCGGCCGCCGATGCACTCCATTCGCCGCCGGCTGGTTCCGGAGTATCCGCGATCCGCATACGGGAAATGCCCAGCGGCGCCAAGACGGCCGAATTCACGAAACTCTCGCTGGCGCGGTTCGCCAGTCCCGATGGCGGAGAAATCTTCCTTTGCTCAGCCAGCCGCAAAATGGCCGCCGCCGTGATGCTTCTCGATATGCCGCCGATGCCGAACAGCGAGTCCGGCTGGACCGGCTGGCCAGCCTCGATAGCCGAACTGCCATACCCACGCGCGACGATCAGACGGCCATTGTGCGAGACCGCGAGGGCAGCGCCCGGGATCTGCCACTTTGCGAGCATCCCGTGCATAAAATCGTCGAACGCGGAAAGCTGCGGGAGGGCGGTCCCGGTGTCGCCTCGCAGCGCCACGCACAGGCACAGCCATGGAACAACCAGTTTAACTCTCAATCCACCCTCGTTAACACGCGCCGGCGCCACTTATGCCGGGTAGCGCCCCTCGATATAGCCGCTTAACTGATCGATTGCATGGGCCTGCGCCGAGATGATCGTCCGCACTACGTCGCCAATCGAGATTATGCCCAAAATGGTATCCCCCTCCATTACGGGCAAATGCCGGATGCGGTGCGCCGTGATCACCCGCATGCAATCCTCCACCGAGTCACCGGGCGATATGGTGAACACCGGGCTGGTCATGATCTCCTTAACTTGAATCTCGTGAGAGTGCTTGCCCTTCAAGATGACCTTGCGCGCGTAGTCCCGCTCGGAGACGATCCCGGCCAATTTGCCTCCCGAAACCACCAACAAGGCGCCTACGCTCTTGTCGGCCATCATGGCGACAGCTTCGTATACGGTAGCCTCCGGCGGCAGCGAAAAGATCTCCGATCCCTTATGCCGCAGCATCGAACGAACGGTTTCCATAATGTATCCCCTTGTCCGATACTACTCCAAAAATCCGCCCAAGACTTCAAGATATTCCTCCGCCCGGCTGACGGCCGGCGCGTGTCCGGCACCGTGGAACGTGTACACCGGGGCCTGCGGATAGGTGTCGCGCAGGGCCTTCCGGCGCTCCGCGTTGAAGATGTCGTTATCGGACTCGATTACGAAGATCTTGCCGGGCCAAGCTGTCAGGTCGTCCGGCGTAAAGCGGTAACGCAGATGATATTCGTATTGAATGCGTAGATTCGCCATCACGTCCGCGTTGGTCAGTTGGGTGGCGAATAAGTCCTGCGCGTAGGCCCGCCAAAACGGAAGCTGGTCCGCAGGCGCGCCCAGCAGCTTCGTAATGCTCTTGGCAAGAAGAACGCGAAGGAGCGGCCATGGAATCGACGACAGGATCGCGTTGGCGATTTTCCGGCCGCGCACCAGGTATGCCAGCGGCACGCCCGTGTTTGACAGAATCAGCCGCTCGACCTTTTCCGGATGACGCCGGACCAAGCACTGGGCGACCGCCCCGCCGAAGGACGCTCCCAGCACCGTTGCATGCGCGATGTTCTCCGCGGTGAGAATGGCGGCGATACCATCCGCCAAATCGTCAAGCGATTGCACACGCGGGTATGCCGGATAGACGATGCGGAATCGCGGCGCCAGCGCAACCGCCAGATCGAAAGCCATGTCGTTGACTAGTTCGCCGCCGGGGAGCATCAGAAGCGTCCGCTCGCCCGCGCCGCAGATCCTGTATTTCCATTCCACGCCGGAAACGGCCAGCGACCTGTTGGGATAACTCGCGCGAAAGGCGCGCAACCTTTCTTCCTGGCTCATGACGATGAAGTCTTCGAACAACCATTGTAAGCGCGCTACTATTCGGTCTGATGAATCCGGAAGCCGTCGACCCGGCCCTGGTCCCGAAAAGAACGCTCTTCACCGGCGCAGCGATGCCGGCCGTTGGCCTGGGCACGTTCGGGTCGGACCACGTGCCGCCGGAAGAAATCGCCACAGCGGTCGCGGGCGCGGTCTTATCCGGATATCGCCACCTGGATTGCGCCTCGGTTTACGCCAACGAAGACCGCATCGGAACCGCGCTGCAGGCGCTCTTCACCGAGGGGATCCGGCGGGAAGATCTGTGGATCGCTTCGAAGCTTTGGAACGACAAGCACGCGGCGGACGACGTGATCCCGGCGTGCCGCAAGTCTCTGGCGGATCTGCACCTCGACTATCTGGACATGTATCTGGTCCACTGGCCGTTCCCCAATTTCCATCCGCCGGGGTGCAGCGTGGAGTCCCGCAGCCCTAATGCGAAACCGTATATCCATGACAGTTTCATGCGCACTTGGCGGCAAATGGAGCGGCTGGTGGACCTGGGACTCGCGCGGCATATCGGCACTTCGAACATGACCATTCCGAAGTTGACGCTGTTGCTGCGGGATGCTCGCATCAAGCCGGCGGCCAACGAGATGGAACTGCACCCGCACTTCCAACAGCCGGAGCTGTTCGATTTTGTGCGCCGCAACGGGATCGAGCCGGTAGGCTACTGCCCCATCGGATCGCCCGGCCGGCCGGAGCGCGACCGCACCGCCGGCGACACGGTGGATATCGAAGATCCGGCGATCGTGCGCATCGCCGAACGGTTGGGTGTACATCCGGCGGTAGTTTGCGTGAAATGGGCAGTGCAGCGGGGCCAGACTCCGATTCCGCAGTCGACGAAGCCGCGCAACTACATGGCGAACCTGCGCGCCGCGGCTAGTGTGGCAACCGCCCCGCTGACGAACGAAGAGATGCAAGCCATCGCGCACATCGACCGGAATTGCCGGCTGATCAAGGGGCAAGTGTTCCTATGGAAAGACAATCAGAGGTGGGAAGATCTCTGGGATCCGCAGGGAGAGATTCCGACATGAGAGGCGCATATTTGCCGGGCGACAGCAGCGTGGTCCTGCGGGAGCTTGCGGTTCCGGAGCCGGGCCATGGCGAGGTATTGCTGCGCATGAAGGCTTCCACGATTTGCGGCTCCGATATCCGGTGCATCTATCATGAGCATCTGGGCAAGGGGCCCGAAGGGTACCAGGGAGTAGTGGCGGGGCACGAGCCTTCCGGCCAAATCGCGAAGGTAGGGCCCGGCTGCCGCCGTTTCGGCGTAGGCGATCGGGCGATCGTCTATCATATTTCGGGTTGCGGGTTGTGCAACGACTGCCGGCGGGGCTATATGATCTCCTGCACCAGCGAGCGGTACCGCCGCGCTTATGGGTGGCAGCGCGACGGCGGCATGGCCGACTATCTACTGGCGGAGGAGAAGGACCTAATCTACCTTCCCGCCGAGCTGACTTACACCGACGGCGCGCAGGTAGCCTGCGGTTTCGGCACAGTGTACGAAGGCTTGCAGAAGATCGGCATCAGCGGCAACGATGCCGTGTTGATTACCGGCCTTGGCCCTGTAGGTCTGGCCACTGGCGCGCTTTGCCGGAAGCTGGGCGCGCGGAGAATCATCGGCATCGATGCGGTCCCGGAGCGAGTCGCCCTGGCACGCGAACTGGGTGTGTGCGACGAAGCGCTGCCGGCGGGGCCGGACAACGTGGAGGAGGTGCGGAAACTTACGGGCGGTTGCGGAGTGGAGCGCGCCGTAGACTGTTCCGCGAATGACGCGGCGCGCACCAATGCCATCCGGGCCACGCGTAAGTGGGGCCGCATCGTGTTTCTGGGAGAGGGCGGGAAGGTGGAGTTCAACCCTTCACCGGACATTATTCACGATCAGAAGACGATCTTCGGTTCGTGGGTTACCTCGATCTGGCTGATGGAGGAGTTGGTGGAGAGGCTGGTCCACTGGAAGTTGCATCCTGCGGATTTGGTGACACACCGGTTTTCGCTGGAGTATGCGGGCGACGCGTATGCGTTGATGGCGGGCGGGCGATGCGGGAAGGTGGCAGTTTGTTTTGATGAAGAGTTGAGGTGAAGCGGGCGGACCGGCGCGAGAAATCTCTTTGCCATTTCCCCTTCGCCCGCCGGGTAGTGGGTCTATTTGAATTTTCCGCCCCTTGACGGCTCCCCGCTTTCCGTGTCACGCTGGAAGTATGCCAAAGCGGACTCGCAAAAGTACTGAATCGCTCGATACCGTCCAGAACGCCCGCCGGGTTTCCCTGGAAGCAATTGCCCTGTCTGAAACCACGGAGCTTACCATCGTTCAGCAGGTCATGCGGGAGATGGGGGCCAAGGGCGGACGCATAGGCGGCAAGCGCCGTCTTGAAACCATGACCGATGAACAGCGCCGCCGTAGCGCGCGAAAAGCTGCGAAGGCGCGATGGGCAAACGCCAAGAAAACCGCATAATTCCCGATCTTTTTTCGTTTGCCTCTTGACTATGCGAAAGCGCTGTCGTATACTTGAATCATGGCAAACGTAATCAGCTTCGAAAAGAAAGTCGCGGTTCTTTCGGCTCTGGTTGAAGGCTGTTCGGTCCGCTCTACGGTTCGCCTTACCGGCGTATCGAAGGGCGCTGTTCTTCGGCTGCTGGTAGCCGTTGGCGCGGCCTGCACCGAATACCACGACCGCGTGGTCCGTAACGTGACCGCGAAGCGCGTCCAGGTCGATGAGATCTGGTCGTTTGTCGGGTGCAAGCAAAAGAACGTGACCGTCGCCAAGATGGAAGCCGGAATCTGTGGCGACGTTTGGACCTTCACCGCGATTGAAGCGCAGAGCAAGCTTATCCTGTCTTGGATGGCAGGTCGGAGGGACGCCGGGTGTGCGACGGAGTTCCTTCGGGACGTAGCAGGCCGGTTGGCGAACCGCGTGCAATTGACCACGGACGGCCACAAGATGTACTTGACGGCTGTCCCGGACGCCTTCGCTAACGACATTGACTATGCGCAGTTGGTCAAGGTCTACGGCAACGATCCCGAGGGAGCAACCCGTTACAGCCCGGCGCAATGTCTTGGCACTAAACGAGAGCCTGTCATCGGTTCGCCCGACCCGGGGCATATCAGCACGTCTTACGTTGAGCGGCAGAATCTCAACATGCGGATGAACATGCGGCGGTTCACCCGGTTGACAAACGCCTTCAGCAAGAAGCTCGAAAATCACGTCGCTATGTTGGCGCTGTTTCATATGCACTACAATTTCTGCCGCATCCATCAGACATTGCGCGTCACCCCAGCCATGGAAGCGGGTATCAGTTCTCATCCTTGGTCCATTCACGAACTTGCGGCGCTGGCTGTTGGAGGAGCTAACAGTCTAGCCGCATGAGCGGTTAGTTCTTTGTGGTTCTTTTCGAGCCTCTCTATGAGCGCATCGCTCGGAATGTCGCTTGGAATCGTAGATTTTACAAAGAACGCACCAAATGGAAGGTCGGTGTCATTTAGTCTTCTGACATCATCCTGAAATTGCTTTTTGGATAGCTTCCAGTACTCTGCTGAGTTTATTTGCACGGACGATAGCGGGGTAGACAGCATCTCGTAGAACTGCTCCTTCCCCAGTTCGCTACGAAGATATCCTAGACTTCCAGAAAGGAAACGTTTTAGTCTGTCCATCTCCTCTGCGGCTGCTAAAATATGCCACACATCGGGCCATTTATTCATTATTACTTTGCCAGTTGCAACCGCACCTTCTAACCGCGCAATTTTTTCTTTATCGAATAACCTTTCCTTCTCGCGTGCATACAGGTCGAGTGGATATTTCCCAATTGGCAGGAGGCCAAATTTGTGGTCGATGAAACCAATGACTTCACGTAGGCAGCTTATCAGTTCCCTCAAATCATCCGCGTTCTTGATCTGCATATCGATGACAGTGCGTACTGTTGGGCATGGCGAGCTGACTGGCAGGCCCTGAATTGTCAGGTTTGGATTACCGACTTGCGCATTAAGAAGTTCGTTATAAGCCAGTTGACTCCTAATTATGGAGAGCCTCTCCCTGTAATCGTGTCGCGCAAAGTCCCTCCTTATCGTTTCATCCACTGGCTTTTCCTGTAAGCCGGCTGATTGGCCATCTTCGCCGTTGTCTGATGGCTCAATTTCATATTCGTGCTCAATCAAAATGGTTATGAGATCTCCAGCGAGCCTGGACAGCCCACCCCGGAGCTCGATTGGAGACCAATAAGGCTGTGTTACTGGCAGCAACGGCTTGGGAAGCTCGGACATCTGGGCTGGTTGCGGGACATTCATTCTTGCTTCCTTTTCTAGGGCGAGCTGCTTCTCAAAGGCATGTCGCCATCTAAAATATTGCCAGCCAAACCAAACGGCACCAAAAGTCATAAGGAAAATTGCCGCCGCCCACCACCAGCCTACTCCGGTGAGTTTGCTGAGGATGAATGCGCCTAGCGATGGCAAAGCAGCCCCCGCTCGTTTTTTCCACTGCTCCGTGGCGGTATCAAGAAGAGGTTCGCCAGTGAAATGCCAGGCGGTGTGGTGTGCCACCTCTTCGGCGAGTTTGGAGGCTTTTGATTCAGCCATTCCCCCAGCCTACCACATGCCAAACCGCATCGGCAGACCGCAGCACGCGGGTTGTCATCCCCCAATGCGAAAGCGGACGGGCAAAATTCAAATAGACCCACTACCGCCCGCCGAGTTCAGCCAATCCCGCTAACGCATCGAAAATCGGAAGCCGAAATCCGGTTTTCGAAAGCGGCCATTCAGATGCCTCATGAAGTACGTCGGCGCTTTTTCAATGACATGAGGTCTAATCGTTGAATTGCCGGAGGATGCTGTGTGTAAAGCCCCAGCGCGTCAAGAAACGGAATTTATGGCCGCCCTCCCGTAACCGAGCGCAAGCTCGGGAAGTCTGCCGCTGACCAACGTCCGGAAGAGTGCGATCACGTCCTTCATCACACTCTCGGCCGTCTGGCTCAATCGTCAAATTCGTAAAATGGAAAGCTGTGCAGGGTTAGGTCGGCCAGCGTGAAAAGGTCGCTAAAGTCGTAGCGGCGGCCCAATTTGGGTGTCCAGTAGCGCCCATGCGCCAGCCAGCGGCGGAACTTAAATGCCCCGCGCAGTTCACCAATGATTGAGCGTGACCCGGAAGAATTGTCGATCCAGGCCTCGAAGATTTCGTCCTCAAGTGAGGCATACTGTTGCTTCTCTCTGTAGATGTCACGGAAGGCGCGCGAGACTGGGTCTTTTCCCCTCCGGTAGCAGCGCTTCAAGTAATCAATGCGAAACGTCGCTTCGATCGACGCCAAAATCGTCAGGGAAGACGTCAGGTCCGCCTCCTCAACGCGCTCGCCCAACTCGTCAGTCACTTCGCTGGCCGCATATCCGACGAAGCGGACCCGGTAACTCGGCGAGCTAGCGCTGAAATAGAGCGTGAGCTAAGATTCCAAATCCTGGTGATGTGCGGCGATCTCCCGAAGCCCAAGGTGGCCGCCGGAGAAGCTCACCCGGTTAGCCATTTGCAGCTTCCATTAGCGCCTGGAAAAGAGAGTCCTGCGTTAGCTCGATATAGCGGATAGTGGGTGGGCTCGTGGCAATTTTCCATGCCCACTTGATCTCCTTTGGCGGAGCCTCTACCGCACGCGGATCGGGCTCGCCACCGATTCTGACAGCCACCTTAATGGTCGGACCGGGTGCCTCGCTGTTGACCAAAAGGAGGCGCGTCCGTCCCGCTGGACCCACGACCTCCACGCGGCCCTTCGCGCCAATGAGCAACGTGCCCACCGGCGTCATTGTAATTTCTTGGCGGCCGATTTTGAGGATCATTTGGCGTGCCCTGTACGATCCAATGTTTTCCTCGTTCAGCTCGATATCGCGGTAATTAACCTTGATCCCGCCGGTCTTGATATGCTCCGCGAGAAAGGATTCAGTTTGGTCGTAGAGTTCTTTCAGGCGGCCCAGCCACTCGTCGCGCTCTCTTGCCCAATCAACCCGTTCCCCTTCCGCCGCGGCCGCAGTTTGCTCGCGTTTGACGAATGCGTCGAAATCGGTATTCCCGTCGTGTTTGCTATTCATGACCGCTGTGGCTGGACCGCCCTTGTTGCCGCTTCGGCGCCCTACAACAACGGCGGCTGGATCCTTCGCCTTTACGGCCATATCTGCATTATACGCGACAGGCTAAGAGCGGCAAATACGCGACGGGAAAGCAGATGGCAATGCGATAGGCGAGACAACATGAAGCCTTCCACGGCTGGAACCGCGGCCGCCCGGCCCGCCGGTCATTCGCAGCGCAACGCCGCCATAGGGTCGATCCTGGCTGCGCGGCGCGCCGGCCAGTAACTGGCAAACAGCCCCACCGCGGCCAGCAGCGCCGAAACCGTGCCGAGCACGGCGGGATCCAGCGGCCGCACGCCGTAAAGCGATGCGGAGAGCAGCCGCGTGAGCCCAGCAGATCCCGCCACGCCCACGGCAAGGCCTGCCAGCACCCAAACCATGTTGCCGCTGACCACCAACCGCAGCACATCCGTGGTTCCCGCGCCCAGGGCCATGCGCAGGCCGATCTCGTGCGTCCGCTGCGTCACCGAATGGCCCACTACGCCCACAATGCCCACCGCGGCCAGCACCAAGGCCAACACCGAGAATACGCTGAGCAGAAGCATTGGGAAGCGCCGCGAACCCGTCGAATCGTGGACCACATCTTCCATGGTTTGGAAGCCGGAAACCGGCCAATCGGGTAGGACATCCGCTATGGCTTTCTTGACCGCCGCGGCGAAGGTGCCAGGCGCGTGAATGGTGCGCACGACCACGCTCATCACCGGCCAGCCAGCCTGCATATACGGCCGGAAGAATTGGCGCTGCACCGGCGCGTCCAGGCCCTGGAAGTGTACATCTCCAACCACGCCGACCACTGTCAGGCGCGGCCCGTCGGAGCCGCCCAGCCGGATGGCCCTGCCCACCGGATCCTGCTTGGGCCAGAAGGCTCGGGCCATGGTCTCGTTGATCACGATGGCCCCGGGTGCGCTGACCGTATCCCGCGGCGTGAACTCCCGCCCCTTCAGGATCGGAATCCCCATGGTCCGGAAGTAGTTCGGGCAGGCGACACTGTAACTCGCGCCCGGCAGATGCCCCGGCGCCTCCTGCGGCTGGCCCTCGATCTGGAAGCTGCGGCCCGCGTTTCCTTCGAAGGGCAGGTGCCCGACGGCGCCTACGGACACGACACCTGGAATAGCGCCGACGCGCTCGTCGAGGTCCTGACAGAAACGCGGTAAGCCCGGCGGACCCACGTAGATCTCCTCCTGAGGGAACCGACATGCCCACGGTCAGCACGTTTTTCGGATTCAAGCCAGGGTCGACACCCAGCAGCCGTGTCATGCTTTTGATCATCAGCCCGGCGCCCGAAAGCACCACCATCGCGAGCGCCACCTCGGATGCCACCAGCACGTGACGCAGGCGGTTCCGTCCGCCCGAACTGGCGCTGCGCCCGCCCTCCTTCAGAGGCTCATTGATGCCGGTGCGCAGCGCGCTCAAGGCCGGCGCAACGCCGAACAGCACACCCGTCAGGCAGGATACGAGCAGGGCAAATGCAAATACGCGGCCATCCATCTGGATCGAATCGACGGGGCGCATCGGCAGGTGAAGGTTGTTCAGCTTGAAAACGTAAAACAGGACGCGGGTGCTCGCCGCCGCCAGCAACAGCCCAGCCGCGCCGCCCGCGAGCGCCAGCATGACGCTCTCGGTGAGCAACTGGCGCGCGAGACGGGTGCCGGCTGCCCCGAGCGCGCGCCGGATTGCGAATTCCTTCTGCCGCGCCGCGCCGCGCGCCAGCAGCAGGTTCGCGACGTTGACGCAGGCAATCAGCAGAATGAATGCGACG
>Ga0209333_1001339_pt1 | contig 12149 bp, 10 predicted proteins | sample BlaSpr_A8_OM2_O3_FD_187982 | JGI IMG/M metagenome (GOLD analysis project Ga0209333, IMG submission 187982) | Forest soil microbial communities from Thunder Bay, Ontario, Canada - Black Spruce, Ontario site 2_A8_OM2_O3 (SPAdes) (version 2) | ecosystem: Environmental > Terrestrial > Soil > Boreal... | reverse complement strand
CATGTCAAACCTTGGTAAGGTTCTTCGCGTTGCGTCGAATTAAGCAACATGCTCCGCCGCTTGTGCGGGCCCCCGTCAATTCCTTTGAGTTTTAGCCTTGCGGCCGTACTCCCCAGGCGGGGCGCTTAATGCGTTAGCTGCGGCACGGAATCCGTGGAAGGACCCCACACCTAGCGCCCAACGTTTACGGCGTGGACTACCAGGGTATCTAATCCTGTTTGCTCCCCACGCTTTCGCTCCTCAGCGTCAGGTAAGGCCCAGAGAACCGCCTTCGCCACCGGTGTTCCTCCCGATATCTGCGCATTTCACCGCTACACCGGGAATTCCATTCTCCCCTACCTACCTCTAGTCTGCCCGTATCCACTGCAGGCTCGGGGTTAAGCCCCGAGATTTCACAGCGGACGCAACAGACCGCCTACGAGCTCTTTACGCCCAATAATTCCGGACAACGCTTGCGCCCTACGTGTTACCGCGGCTGCTGGCACGTAGTTAGCCGGCGCTTCTTCTGCAGGTACCGTCACTTTCGCTTCGTCCCTGCTGAAAGGGGTTTACAACCCGAAGGCCTTCATCCCCCACGCGGCGTCGCTGCGTCAGGCTTCCGCCCATTGCGCAATATTCCCCACTGCTGCCTCCCGTAGGAGTCTGGGCCGTGTCTCAGTCCCAGTGTGGCCGGTCGCCCTCTCAGGCCGGCTACCCGTCGTCGCCTTGGTAGGCCATTACCCCACCAACTAGCTGATAGGCCGCGAGCTCATCCCTAGCCGAAAAACTTTCCACCATGGCTGATGTCGGCCATAGTCATATCCGGTATTAATTCCGGTTTCCCGGAGCTATCCCGAAGCTAAGGGCAGATTGCTCACGTGTTACTCACCCGTTCGCCGCTCGAGTACCCCGAAGGGCCTTTCCGCTCGACTTGCATGTGTTAAGCACGCCGCCAGCGTTCGTCCTGAGCCAGGATCAAACTCTCCATTGAATGTCTATATGCAAACCGCGAGGACGCTCCGAAGATCGCCCGTGCGGATGCTGACATAAGAGATGTCTCTTCCGGCTGGCGAGCCTTGGAGACGATCTTGGCATCCGTCTGCGGGCCTGACCGTTGCCGGACTGACCCAATGACGGGGTTTGTGCATGTGCACTGGCTTTTAGCACGCTGTTGAGTTCTCAAGGAGCGGACGCACACCATCCGAGACCTCTCAGTCTCATCCGGGGCAACCCTGCTAACTTACCGGTCTTTGCGGACCTTGTCAACCGGGTTCGTAAAACTTGACTTGCTTGGTAACGCGATGTGCACAGAGCATACCCCTACTTCGACGTCCGGGTGCCCCGGAACGCGCACTGGGAGGGTAGCTGCTGGCCCTTGGAGACCACCGCCTGGTCGGCAGATCATGTCTTCCGGGCAAGACGAAAGACTAGGCAGCAAAGGGGATCTAGTCAAATCGGGGGCCCGCGCGGCGCCTTCCGGGTCTGCCTCGATCGTCCGCCGACGCTCCGACGCTCCATTGCAGGTCAGCCGCGTCCGCCTGGCCCGGATGATGGGGGTGTCGACCGCGATCGCCACCCGGCCGAAGCGACTTGCGGCGGTTACTGTGGCGGTTTTGTTATGTAATAGCGCGAACTTTCTCGGAACTCCCCCGTGAGATTTCTCAGCCTCGTACTCCGCACCGCTAACGTCGGCGCACGTGTGGCTGTAGGTACACGAGTGCCCAGTGCGCCCGCAGTCGGCCGGAGGCGGCCACACAGCCCTGTCCGGGGGCACGCCCGGCCCCCCTGTCCCCGATACGAGTCCGGGGCTGGAGGCGGGCGCTGGAGGCCGGAGCCAGGAGACCGGGGGGCGAGAGGCCGGCGGTGGGAGGCGGGCTGAGGCGGGAGCTGCCCTCAGCCAGTCCGGACCTTGACACCGCCGACCGTGCGCTTGCCCCGCCGCAGCACCAGGAACTTGCCGTGCAGCAGGTCGCTCGCCAGCGGAACCGAATCCTGGTCGGTCACCTTGGTGTTGTTCAGGTAGGCGCCGCCCTCGGCGATGGCCCGCCGGGCCGCCGACTTGCTCGGGACGATGCCGGCTTCCGCCATGAGGTCGGCGACTGGCGGCAATGCGTCTCCGGGCGCCGTCAGCGTGGCCGACGGCACCTCGGCGAGCGCCGCGGCCAGGGTCTTCTCGTCCAGCGCCCGCAGATCCCCCTGGCCGAAGAGCGCCCGGCTGGCCGCCACGGCCCTGGCGTACTCCTCGGGCCCGTGCACCAGCGTGGTCAGGTCCTCGGCGAGGACCCGCTGGCCGATCCGGGCCGCTGGCTGCTCGGCGGTCTGGAGCTCCAGTTCCTCGATCTCATCGCGGCCGCGGAACGTGAACACCCGGAGCAGGCCGGGCACCTCGGCGTCGGACCTGTTGATCCAGAACTGGTAGAACGCGTACGGGCTCATCAGCTCCGGGCTCAGCCAGACCGCCTCGCCCTCGGTCTTGCCGTACTTGGTCCCGTCCGGCTTGGTGATCAGCGGTATGGCCATCGCGTGCACCGAATCGCCGGTCACACGCCTGATCAGGTCGACGCCCGACACCAGGTTCCCCCACTGGTCGCTGCCGCCGATCTGCAGTGTGCAGTCGTACCTGCGGTGCAGCTCCAGGAAGTCGTTGGCCTGCAGCACCTGGTAGCTGAATTCGGTGAAGCTGATCCCGCCGGACTCGAGCCTGGCCTTGACCACCTCGCGGGAAAGCATCTGATTCACCGGGAAGTGCTTGCCGATGTCGCGCAGGAAATCCAGCGCCAACAGCTCCCCCGTCCAGTCCAGGTTGCTGACCGCGATGGCGCTCGCCGGACCCGGCGAGAAGTCCAGGAACTGGCCCACCTCGGCCCTGATCCGGTTCACCCAGCCCGCGACCACCTCATGCGAGTTCAGCACTCGTTCCGTGGACTTGCCGCTGGGATCGCCGATGAGCCCGGTGGCGCCGCCCACCAGGCCGATCGGCCGGTGGCCGGCGAACTGCAGGCGCCGCATGGTCAGCAGCAGCACCAGGTGACCGATGTGCAGACCGGGGCCGGTCGGGTCGAAGCCCGCGTAGAACGTGACCGGGCCCGTGTCCAGGGCCTTGCGCAGGTCCTCCAGGTCGGTGGACACGGCGATCAGGCCACGCCAGCTCAGGTCGTCAATGATGTCGGTCACGGCGAGATCGTCCCATCTTCGGGGCCTTCGGTGGTAACTGGTTTTGCGCTGGCGCGCCGCGGAGCGTATGCGCGGTAGACAGAGACAGCGGGATCGCCGGTGATCCAGAAACGCCAGGCTACGTCGGCTGCACGGCTGACGCCGACCCTGGGTCCGGTGCTGATGTCCGCCGCGGTTACGGGCGCCTGCGCGGCGTACACGCGCAGCGGCGAGGCGGGCGCGCAGGCATCGGCACCGTTCTGCGCACGGTCGATCCCGAGTGCCTCGCAAAGCCTCGCCGGGCCGCGCGCCAGGTCGATCTCCCTTGGAACCGTGCGGCGGGCCCTGCTCCGGCTAACGCCCTCCCGGCCGTTGGCTCCCGCCCCGCCCGCTGCGCCATAACGCCGGGCGGATGCCAGCGCCGCGCCGTCGATGACCAGCCCCGACCGCAACAGCACCGCGGAGGCGTCGCCCTCACCCTGGCAGACCAGGTTCACGCAGAAGTGCATGCCGTAGGTGAAATACACATAGGCGTAACCCGGCGGCCCGTACATCACCGCGTTGCGCGCGGTCCGGCCGTGGAAAGCGTGCGAGGCGGGATCGGACTCCCCGGCGTACGCCTCGACCTCGGTCACCCTGACCGCGACCAGCCCCTCGGCGGTCTGGTGCACGAGCACGCACCCCAGGAGGTCGGGGGCCACCTGGACAGCCGGGCGCGCGAAGAATTCCCTGGGCAGCAGCTCGGTTCCGGTTAGAGAAAGCACACGCAGGAGGCTAGCGACCAGCAGCGCGTTTCCGCGAAACGACCGCGGCACGCGCGTCGCCCTCGGCACATCCAGGCATGGTCTGCAGAGGGAGACTTGGGCGGTCCGGTGCTGGACCGGGCGGGCCAGGTCGGCGGGATCATCGAGGGCAACGCCGTCGGCTCCTCCTCAGGCGTATACGCGCTGAGCAATCGGCAGGTCCGGTCCGACGCGGCGCAGGGCGCGGATCGCGCCACCGCGGTCTCCGACGGCAGGTGCGTCAGTAACCAGAAATGATTCCGCAGCGAAGCCGTCAGCCCGTGGCCCAGGCGGCCTGCTCGTCCACGGCCTGGCGCAGCTGCGCGAGCTGCTCGGCCACCCGGGCCGGCGCCGTGCCGCCCGGGCTCTGCCGGGCGGCCAGCGCGCCGGGCACGGTCAGCACCTCCCGGACGTCGGGGGTCAGGTACGGCGACACCTTGGCCAGGTCGCCATCGCTGACATCGGCTAGCTCGCAGTCGTGCACCTGGCACCAGACCACGAGATGCCCCACGACCTCATGCGCCTCGCGGAACGGCACACCGCGGCGGACCAGCAGCTCGGCCAAGTCGGTGGCGAGGGCGAACCCGGCGGCCGCTCCGGCCGCGATCCGCTCCGCGTTGAACCGCATGGTGCCGATGAGGCCGGCCATGGCGGGCAGCACCAGCAGCAGCGTGTCCACCGCGTCGAACACCGGCTCCTTGTCCTCCTGCAGGTCCCGGTCGTAGGCCAGCGGCAGGCCCTTGAGCATGGTCAGCAGCCCGGTCAGCCCGCCGATCAGCCGCCCAGCTTTGCCCCTGGCGAGCTCGGCCACGTCCGGGTTCTTCTTCTGCGGCATGATCGAGGATCCGGTCGCGTACGCGTCATCGATCTCGGCCCAGCCGAACTCGTGCGACGACCACAGCACGACCTCCTCGCCGAGCCGCGACAGGTGCACACCGAGAAGCGCCGCGGTGAAGCAGAATTCCGCGGCGAAGTCGCGGTCGCTGACCGCATCGATCGAGTTTCCGAACGCGGACGCGAAGCCGAGTTCGGCCGCAACCGCTCCCGGGTCGAGGGGCAAAGAGGAGCCAGCCAGCGCCCCGGCGCCGAGCGGGCTGACCGCGGCCCGGGTGTCCCAGTCCCGCAGCCGCTGCCAGTCGCGGGCGAACGCCTGCACGTGCGCGAGCAGCTGGTGGGCCAGCAGCACCGGCTGCGCGTGCTGCATGTGGGTCATCCCCGGTGCCGGGGTGCCCAGATGCCGCTCGGCCTGGTCGATCAGCGCGGTCTGCAGCTCGGCCAGCCTGCTCGTGATCAGCCGCGCGTGGTCGCGCAGGTAGAGCCGCAGGTCGGTCGCGATCTGGTCGTTGCGGCTGCGCCCGGCCCGCAGCTTCCCCCCGAGCGACCCGGCCCGCTCGAGCAGGCCGCGCTCCAGCGCAGTGTGCACGTCCTCGTCGCTGGCCGACGGGCGGAACCGGCCGCTGCGGCACGCGTCGGCGAGGTCGTCGAGCGCGGCCAGCATCCGGGCCAGCTCTGCGTCGTCCAGCAGCCCGGCCTTGTGCAGGACGCGGGCGTGCGCGCGGGACGCCAGCAGGTCGTAGCCGGCCAGCCGCCAGTCGAACTGGACGCTCACCGACAGCCTGGCCAGCGCCTCGGCCGGCCCTGACTCGAACCGGCCGCCCCACAGCCGGACCGGCGGGGTGCGTTCCTCGTCCTGGTCAGCCACGGCGCTCCTCTCGCCTATTCGGTTCTGGGCGATGCCCGGACACATGCTAGACCCCATTTCGATCTTGGAAGAGGTGGCGCTGGTCGCTGCTGGCCGCGCCGCTCACTCCTGGCCGAGCCGCTCACTGGTGGCCACGCCGGTCGGCCAGCCGCAGCAGCGAGCGTGCCAGCTCCTGCCCGCCCGATGGATCCCTCGAGATCACCAGCACGGTGTCGTCGCCGGCCACCGTGCCGAGGATCGACGGCCAGGCCGCGTGGTCCAGGGCCGAAGCCAGGAACTGCGCGGCTCCGGCCGGCGTGCGCAGCACCACCAGGTTGCCGCTGGCCTCGGCCGTGACCAGCAGCTCGGAGGCGAAACGGGCCAGCCGGGACGACGGCTCCTGACCCGGGTTGGCCGAAGGCCGACCGGGGGCGGCCGCTTCCGCCGCCTCGGCCAGGCCGCCTGGCATCGAGCCCGGGCCGCCCGCCTCGCCCGGCAGCGCGTACACCAGCGCCCCGTCGGCGGCGCGCAGCCGAACAGCCCCTAGTTCCTCCAGATCCCGGGACAAGGTGGCCTGGGTGACCCGCAGACCACGCTGGGCGAGCCGCTCCGCGAGTTCCTCCTGAGACCGGACCGGCGGCTCGGCGTACGCCAGGATCGCGGCGATCTGCGCGTGCCGCGCGGTCTTGGTGGCCGGGCTGACGGTATTCATCGCGACCGCTCTAGCAGCCACGCCAGCAGCGCCTTCTGGGCGTGCAGCCGGTTCTCGGCTTCGTCCCAGACGACGCTGGCCGGCCCGTCGAGCACCGCGCCGGTGATCTCCACGCCGCGGTGCGCCGGCAGGCAGTGCAGCACCACGCAGCCGGGCGCGGCGAGCGCCAGTTTCGCCTCGTCCAGCTGATAGGTGCCGTGCAGGCCGCCCCCGCCCAGCACGGCCAGCCGGTCCGCCTCCTGGTCCTCCTGGCCCATCGACGCCCACACGTCGGTGGCCAGCACGTCGGCGTCCTCGCACGCAGTCTTCGGGTTGGCCAGGACCTCGACGCTGCCGCCGGTCTCGCCCGCGATCCGCGCGGCCGCGTCGAGCACCGCGGGGTCGGGCCGGTACTGCTCGGGTGCGCCGATCCGGACGTGCATCCCGGCGGTGGCACCGCCGAGCAGGTAGGAGTGCGTCATGTTGCTGGACCCGTCGCCGAGAAAGGCCAAAATCAGCCCGGCCAGCCGGCCGCGGGCGGCGCGGACCGTCTGCAGGTCCGCGAGCACCTGGCAGGGGTGGAACGCGTCGGTGAGCGCGTTGATCACCGGCACCGGGCTGACCTCTGCCATGGCCTCGATCCGGTCCTGGCCGAACGTCCGCCACGCTATCGCCGCCACCTGCCTGCCGAGCACCCGGGTGGCGTCCGGCACGGTCTCGCCGCGGCCGAAGTGGGTTGCCTGGGCGTCGATGATCAGCGGCTGGCCGCCGAGTTCGGCGATGCCGACGGCGAACGACACCCGGGTCCGCAGCGACGGCTTGTCGAACAGCACGGCGACCGTTCGGGGCCCTTCGAGGGGCCGGTATCCGAACCGGTCCGCCCTCATCGCGTCGGCGAGGTCGAGGACATCGGTCTGCTCGGCTGGAGTCAGGTCATCGTCGCGCAGGAAGTGCCGCACTGGCCCGTCGGCCATCACGCGACCTGCCTGGCGAGCACGCTCGCCGACGACAGGATCGAAGGCAGCTCGGCGGTGAACGAATCGGCCTGCCCAGCGGTGAGGATCAGCGGCGGGGCGAGCCTGATCGCGTCCGGCTGGACGGCGTTGACCAGGAACCCGGCCCGCCGTGCCGCGGCCTCCACCGCGGCCGCCGCCGGGGCCGTGAGCGTGATCGCCCGCCACAGCCCGGTGCCGCGCACCCCGGTGACCAGCGGATGCCCGGTCGCCTCGACCCCGGCCGCGATCCGGTTCCCGACCTCGGTGGCGTTGGCCAGCAGGCCGTCGCGCTCGATCGTGTCGAGCACCGCGAGCGCGGCCGCGCAGGCGATCGGGTTGCCAGCGAACGTGCTGCCGTGATCGCCCTTGCCGAGCGCGGATCCGCAGTCGCCGATGCCGATGCAGGCGCCGATCGGAAGGCCGCCGCCGAGACCCTTGGCCAGCGTGACGACGTCGGGGACGATGCCCTCGCGCTGGTGCGCGTACCACGCGCCGGTGCGTCCCATGCCGCTCTGGATCTCGTCGACCACGAGCAGCGCCCCTGCCTCGTCGCAGGCCGCGCGCGCGTCGCGCAGGTACCCCTCGGGAGCGGGGACCACGCCGGCCTCCCCCTGGCACGGCTCCAGGAACACGGCCGCGCAGTCACTTCCTACGGCGTCGCGCAGGGCGGCGGAGTCACCATAGGGAACGAACCGGACCTCGAGGCCGAAGGGCCCGAACGGGTCCCGGATCGAACTCTTGCCGGTAAGGCTGAGCGCGCCCATGGTGCGCCCGTGGAAGGAGTTCTCGGTCGCGACGAACACCGGCCGGCCGGGACCCTGCTTGCGCCGGACCAGCTTGATCGCTGCCTCGTTGGCCTCGGCACCCGAGTTCGCGAAGAACACCCGGCCCTCGACGCCGAGCAGCCCGATCAGCCGCTCGGCGAGCTCGACCTGGGGCTCGTGCAGGTACAGGTTCGAGGTGTGCGCCAGCCGCCCGGCCTGCTCGGTCACGGCCTGCACGATCGCCGGATGCGCGTGCCCGAGCGCGCTGACCGCGATGCCGGCGACCAGGTCCAGGTAGGCGTTCCCGTCGACGTCCCAGACCACGCAGCCGTCGCCGCGCGCCAGCGCGACCGGCGGCATGCCGAAGGTCATCATGACCGCGGCGGCGTACCGGCCCTGCAGTTCCTCTGTTGCGGTCACTGAACCTCCTGGTTCACTTGTCCGGCACGACCATGGTGCCGATCCCCGAGTCGGTGAATATCTCGAGCAGGATCGCGTGCGGCAGCCGCCCGTCGAGCACGTGCGCCTGCGGCACGCCGCCGCGGACCGCGGTCAGGCAGGCCTCCATCTTCGGGATCATCCCGCCGCCGAGACGCGGCAGCATCGCGGCAAGCTCGGCAGCGTCGAGCTGGCTGATCACCTCGCTGGGCCGCTGCGCCATGGCGCCGTCCGCGGCCTTCGCCCCGCCCGCGCCGCCCCTGGCCGGCCAGTCCGCGTACAGGCCGGCCACGTCGGTCAGCAGGACCAGCTTCACCGCCCCGAGCGCGACCGCTACCGCGGCCGCCGCGGTGTCGGCGTTCACGTTGAAGACCTCGCCCGCCGTGCCCCTGGCCACGCTCGAGATCACCGGGATCCGCCCGTCGGCGATCAGCGCCCGGACCGCCCCGGGATCGACCGTGTGGATCTCGCCGACCTGGCCGAGGTCGACCAGCAGCCCGTCCACGGTGGCCTGGGCGCGGGTCGCGGTGAGCATGTTCGCGTCCTCCCCCGACATCCCGACAGCGAACGGCCCGTGCCGGTTGATCAGGCCGACCACCTCGCGGTTGACCTGCCCGGTGAGGACCATCCTGACCACGTCCATGGTCTCCGGCGTGGTGATCCTGAGCCCGGCAGCGAACGTGCTCTCGATGCCGAGCTTGCCCAGGTGCTCGCTGATCTGCGGGCCCCCGCCGTGCACCACCACCGGGCGCAGGCCCGCGTACCGCAGGAACACGACGTCCTGCGCGAACGCGAAGCACAGCTCCTTGTCGGTCATGGCGTGCCCGCCGAATTTGATCACGACCGTTTCGCCGTGGAAGCGGTCTAGCCACGGCAGCGCCTCGATCAGCGTCGCCGCCTTGGCCAGCGCGCCGGCCGCTTCCTGCTGCGCCGCACTTTCTGGCCGCGCCGCACTTACCTGCTGCGCCGCGCTTTCTGACTGCGCCGCAGTCTCTGGCTGCGCTGTGCCGTCCATCACCCTGCTCAAGTCGAGTATGCCGAGTTCTCGTGCACGTAGGCCTCGGTCAGATCGGTGGTGCGGATCGTGGCCGCGTGCGGCCCTGCGGCCAGGTCGACGCTGATGCGCACGTCCCGAGGCCGCAGGTCGACCCCGGACCGGTCCTCGGCCGCATACCCGTTCCGGCAGACCCACACGCCGTTGATCGCGACGCCGAGGCGGTCGGGCTCGAAGGCGGCGTCCGTGGTCCCGACCGCAGCGAGCACCCGCCCCCAGTTCGGGTCCTCGCCGGCTATCGCGCACTTGAGCAGGTTGCACCGGGCGATCGCGCGGCCCACGGTCACCGCGTCGCGCTCGCTGGCCGCGCCGGTGACCTCGATGTCGATCGCCTTGCCCGCGCCCTCCGCATCGAGCTGCATCTGGCGGGCGAGGTCGGCGCAGCCCTCGGTCAGCAGCGCGGTGAACTCCCCCGGATCCGGCCGGACCCCGGATGCGCCGCTGGCCAGCAGCAGCACCGTGTCATTGGTCGACATGCAGCCGTCGGTGTCGAGCCGGTCGAACGTCACCGCCGTGGCCCTGCGCAGCGCGGCGTCCAGGTCTCCCGCTGGCAGGTCGGCGTCGGTGGTGAGCACCACCAGCATCGTCGCCAGCGCCGGGGAGAGCATCGCCGCTCCCTTGCCCATGCCGCCGATCGTGTACCCGGAGCCCGCGAGGCTGCACGTCTTCGGCACCGTGTCGGTGGTCCTGATCGCGTCTGCCGCCGCAACGCCGCCTTCCGCCGAGGCGCCCCCGGCCGCGTCGTCCACTCCGGGGAGCAGCTTGTCCATGGGCAGCCGCTCGCCGATCAGGCCGGTCGAGCAGACCGCGACCTCTCCCGCGGATACCGACAGCACCTTGGCCAGCCGCTCGGCGGTGTGATGGGTGTCGGCGAACCCGTCGGGACCGGTGCACGCGTTCGCGCCGCCCGAGTTGAGCACGACGGCCCGCACCCGGCCGCCCTTCACAACCTGCTCGGTCCACAGCACCGGCGCGGCCTTGACCCGGTTGGACGTGAACACCCCGGCCGCCGTGTCGGACGGGCCGTCGTTGACCACGACGGCCAGATCGGGCAGCCCGGACTCCTTGATGCCGGCAGTGACGCCCGCCGCGCGGAACCCGGCTGCCGATGTGACGGTCATGGGGCGACTCCGATCGCTGACAGGCCGGCCGTCTCCGGCAGGCCGAGCATGAGGTTGGCGTTCTGAATGGCCTGCCCGGCGGCGCCCTTGCCGAGGTTGTCGATGGCCGCTACGACGGTGACCCGGCCGGTCCTGGCGTCGGCGGCGGCCTGCAGGTGCACGCCGTTGGATCCGGCGACCGCCGCCGTGGTCGGCCAGCGGCCCTCGGGCAGCAGGCAGACGAACGGCTCGCCGGAGTAGCGCTCGGCGAGCGCCTGGCGCACCTCCGCCGTGGCCTGGTCGCCGGTCAGCCGCGCGGTGCAGGTGGCGAGGATGCCGCGCGGCATCGGCACCAGGATCGGGGTGAACCCGACCGTCACACTGTGTCCCCCGGCCCCGCCGAGGCCGGCCGCCTCGCCGAGCGCCTGCTCGATCTCGGGGGTGTGCCGGTGCGTGCCGCCCGCCTGGTACGCCGAGACCGCGCCCATCACCTCGCTGGCGAGCAGGTCCGGCCGGAGCGAGCGCCCGGCGCCGGAGGTGCCGGAGGCGGCGACGATCACGACGTCGTGCGGCTCGACCAGCCCGGCGGCCATGAGCGGGGTGAGCGCGACGATGGCCGCCGTGGCGTAGCAGCCGGGAACCGCGACGCGCAACGCGGCCCGGATCTGCTCCCGGGCCCCGGGAAGCTCCGGCAGCCCGGTGACCCAGCGGCCTGCGTGCGGCGCCTGATAGTGCCGCGCCCACGCGCTGGCGTCGGACAGCCGGAAGTCGGGCCCAAGGTCGACGATGCGGACGGCCGGGTCGAGTCCGTCAGCCAGCGACGCGGACTCTCCGGCGGGCAGCGCGAGAAACACGAGATCGCAGCCGGAGCCGGCGATGGATTCAAGGGCGTCGAAGGGGCGCGCTGCAAGCGACGGGACGCCGGCCAGATGCGGGTGCACCTCGGGGATCGGGCGGCCCGCACTGCTCTGCCCGGTCACCGGGCCGATCTCGAGGTCGGGGTGCCCGGCGAGCAGCCGCAGCAGCTCGCCTCCCGCATACCCGCTCGCGCCCGCCACCGCGACCCGCGCGCCCATCTGCCCTCCGAGCGTTTTCTAAAGATCTAGGAGCCCGGAGCGCAGATACTGCACCCGAGTTTCCCAGATCACGCGTGACCCCAGCCCGCACGCTGGCGCCGACCCTGTCTGGAATGATTATGCAGTCCAGTGACTGTTTATGCAAGCAAGCGCCGGTGCAAGTCGCCCAGCGGGTGGCCGACGCCTGATGCGAGGCTGCGCCGCGTGCATCTGGTGCCGGCCGACGCCGGAGCCCTTGTCCGTGCTGTACCACTGGTCCCGCCAGCCCCAGCCGCACCGGTCAAGATCCGCTCGAGCATTCGATTTTCATGATCTGGGAGGAAAAAGTACTGTTTTGCTCGTTATCCTCCCAGATCATGAAACAGTCGCCCTCTCAGGCGTTCCGCCAGCCGCCAAGTCCTCAAATACGCGGCATTGGGCAAGAGCGACAGCGTGG
>Ga0209333_1001336_pt1 | contig 12156 bp, 9 predicted proteins | sample BlaSpr_A8_OM2_O3_FD_187982 | JGI IMG/M metagenome (GOLD analysis project Ga0209333, IMG submission 187982) | Forest soil microbial communities from Thunder Bay, Ontario, Canada - Black Spruce, Ontario site 2_A8_OM2_O3 (SPAdes) (version 2) | ecosystem: Environmental > Terrestrial > Soil > Boreal... | reverse complement strand
TATCATTCTCGGTGCCCGTGCGCTCCAGTTCCAATCTAAGGGAGCCAGCGGGGTCCTCGACATTTTCACGAAAGTGAAAGAAACCCAACGCCTTCAGCATTGATTCTTTGCCGCGTCTCCTCCCTCACTTGTAGTGCTGCCACCTAAGGAAGCCGATGATGGTCTTACCATCCTCGATCTTCCCATCCCGGATCATCTTATCCAACTCCTTGCGCTTGAACCAGCGGCATTCGATGCGCTCATCCTCCATCGGATGCGGTTCGCCGGCGGTCAGGCCGGTGGCAAGGAAGATGGTCATTTTCTCCGCGACAAAGCCGGGGCTGGGCCAATACGAAGCCAGCTTCTTCCACTTCCGCGCCTTATAGCCGGTCTCTTCGTGCAACTCGCGGCGCGCGGCTTCGAGCGGCTTTTCGCCTTCATCCAGCCGGCCCGCGGGCAACTCCCAAAGGGACTTCGCGGCGGGCAGCCGGAACTGCCGCACCAGCAGGATGCGATTCTTCTCGTCGACGGCCATCATCACCGCCGACCCCACATGCCGCACGATCGAGCGCTTGATGTGGAAGCCGCCCGGATCGGTGGCTTCTTCCTCGGTTACGCGAAAGAGGCCGCATTTGTATACTTCATGCGAAGAGACGATTTTCATAATCGGTTACCGCGAATGGCTGCCACGAACTGGTCCAGCGGCAGCGTGTTCATGATATCGGAGGGCGCCAGCCAGCCGCGCCGCGCCGTAATGACGCCATAATGCATGCTTCCCAAATGCTTGGGATGGTGCGCATCGGTGGAGATGATGAAGCGAGCACCGCGCGCTTTGGCCGTGCGGATCAGGTTGGCGCCCAAGTCCAGGCGCTCCGGACTCGCGTTGATTTCGAGCCACACGCCGCGGCGTACGGCTTCGTCCACCACGCGCTCGAAATCGAACGGGAATGCATCGCGATGCAGCAGGATGCGTCCGGTGGGATGCCCCAGCACGCGCAAGGACGGGCATTCGAGCGCATGCAGGAGCCGGTCGGTCATCTCGGCGTACTCCATGTTCATGTGGCTGTGGACGCTGCCGATGACGAAGTCGAGTTCCGCCAGCGCATCGTGCGCCAGGTCCATCGCGCCGTCTTTCAGAATGTCGCACTCCAGGCCCGAGAAGACGCGCAACCCCAGGCCGTCGCGGTTAAGCTCCCGCACTTGCGCGGCGAAGGCCACGGCGCGCTTCTCATCCAGGCCGAAGGTCATGGCCAGCGACTTGGAATGGTCGGTGATGGCGATGTATTCGTAACCGCGCTCACGGGCGGCGGCGGCCATCTCCGCCAGTGTGGCGCGCCCGTCGCTCTCGGTGGTGTGCATGTGCAGATCGCCGCGGATATGCGACAGCTCTACCAGATCGGGCAGGCGGTCTTCGGCGGCGCGCTCGATCTCGCCCAGGTTTTCGCGCAGTTCGGGCGGAATCCAGCGCAGCCCCAGCGCCTCGTAGACGCTGGCTTCGGTTTCGCCCGCCACCTTGGTTTCGTCCGCGCTGCGATAGAGGCCATATTCGCTCAGCTTGAAGCCCATCTTCACGGCGCGCGTGCGCACGGCCACATTGTGGTCTTTGCTGCCGGTGAAATATTGCATGGCCGCGCCGAAGCTTTCGCGGGGCAGCGCGCGCACGTCCACCTGGAGGCCCTCGCGGCCGACTGTGGCGCTGGCCTTATTCTCGCCGCGCGCCAGCAGTTGCTCGACTTTGGGGTAGTGTACGAAGCGTTCCAGCACTTCTGCGGCGGCCGGACCGGTCACCAGCAGGTCGAGATCGCCCACCGTCTCGCGCCCGCGCCGCAGGCTGCCGGCGGGCGTGATCTGCTCGATGCCGGGTGTCTCACCCAGGTAGCCGGTCAGCTCGCGCGCCATATCTTCGGCGTAGCTCAACAGGTAGCGGCCGGTGCGCTGGCGGTATTGCGCGATGGACTTGAGCACCTTTTCTTCCAGCTTGGCGCCCATACGCGGCAGCACGCGCAGCTTCTGATCCAGGCATAGACGTTCCAACTCGTCGATGGTGCCGACTTGATAATGCTCGAACAGCAGCGCGATGCTCTTCGGCCCTAGCCCCTGGATCTTGAGGAATTCGAGCGCGCCCGGCGGGAACTTCTGCAACAGCAGATCGCGGCGCTCGCAGGAGCCGCGCCCCACAATTTCTTCCAGAACGAAGGCCAGGCCCTTGCCGATGCCTGGGATATCGGTGACCTTGCGCTCCGGGTCTTTGAGGATGTCTTCGATCCGCTCGGGATGGCCTTCGACGGCGGTTGCGCCGTTGCGGTAACTGCGGATGCGGAACGAATCTTCGCCGGCGATCTCCATCAGATCGGCGGTTTCGTAGAGGATGCGGGCGATTTCCTTGTTCTCCATCCCGAGGTCTAATGTAGCGCACGTTCTCAACGGGCCGCGTCCACACCTTGTGGACACGTTGACACGCGCCCCACGGGGAATCAACTACATATGGGTGGCTCTCCGCCTGCATTGGCACTTACATGCGAAATGCGCGGTGGCAGTTGAAATACTTCAAGGCGATGGCGGCGCTGTTGGTTGCGGCGGGCGAGGCGGTCGCGCAGGAGACGCGGCCCGTGGCGCGGCGCATCGTCGTCAGCATTCCGGATCGCAAGCTGGCGCTGGTGGAACATGGCCGCGTGGTCAAAATCTATGCCGTGGCGGTGGGCGCGGCAGCCACGCCCAGCCCGGCGGGCAACTTCACGGTGATCGCGCGGGTTTCGCATCCCACTTGGTACGGGCCGGGCAAAGTGGCACCTCCGGGCAAAGGCAACCGGCTGGGGCCGCGCTGGATCGGGCTGAGCCGCAGAGGCTACGGGATACACGGCACCAGCAGTCCGCGCTCGATCGGGCGGCCTGCGTCGCACGGGTGCATCCGCATGCATAACGCCGATGTGGAAGAGCTGTTCGGCCTGGTGGAGATCGGCGATGCGGTGGAATTGTACGCGGAACGTACGGAGGAGGTGGACCGCATTTTCGGCGTGCCGGCGGCAGTGCAGCAGGTGGCAAGCCTGGATGTCGATTTATGCATGCGTGGCATGCGTTGAGCGCTCGGCGACTGCGGGCAGTTTCTTTTGAAGCTCGGCCACGATCTCTTCGGCGATTGGGCGGATTTCGGCGGAGAGCTTTTCCAGCGGGGCGCGGTCGCCTGTTTCGAGGTAATCCATCGCGACTACCAGCGGGAGCAGTTCTTCATCGAGGTTTGATTCGCTGATGAGCGTGCGAAGGAAGCGGAGGGTTTTCCCGTTAATTAGGGACCGGAAGATCCGGACTATTTGGGCAGCCGGGAGTATTGCGCGGACCTTTTCGTCCCAGAGTGTGCGAGCCTCGGCCAAAGGGCCGAGAGATACCAGCAACGTGAACTGGACCACGTGCGCCCTGCCGCACGGTTGCGACATAATCAGTACCTCGAGGATCTTGCGCAAATTTGGGTCCTCCTGCCGTGGAAGGGCTGCTTCGCCGATTGCAATCGCTCTGTCAAAGTCTCCAAGAGTTGCGGCAGAAAGGGCGAGGAGGACTTGCGCAGTTGTGTCCGAAGCAAGTTCATCCGCGTGCCTAGTAAGAACGCTCACGACCTCGCGAAATCGGCTCAACCTGAACAGGATAGAGGCCCTCAGCAGTCCCTCATCGGCGTCTTCCGAAGCGAGGCGAATGTACATGTCCAGATCTTCAAGCGCTTCCTCGTTTCGGCCGAGCCTGTGCAGGCCGACCGCATGGATAAACCAGAGTTTGGGAAACTCGTGCACCGGCAGTCCCCCAGGATTGAGGACGTCTGCAAGCGCCTCGGGATCGGGAGTTGCTCTGAGGCGGTCGACCCACTGCAGGCGCCGGCTGACCTCAGCATCAGACTGGCGTGCAGCGATAAGTCCGCCCTCCGTGAGTCGCTGCAACGTGCGGGAGCGCAACTGCGTCAGGCCATCGCTGCGTACCAACGCGCGGGCCCGATCCATGTTCCCCGCATCCAGATAATCGCTCACAAGACGATCCGTTGCACTACCCTTAAATCGCGCATCCATCGCGTCCACAAGGATCTGACGGTAATCCAGCGTCTCGGCGGCCAGAGCCTTCTCTCCAACTCTCATCAATTCCGCAAATCGCACGGCCAACCGCTCCGTCTCATCCAGCATCTCGCGGCTTGAATACCAAGCCTTTAGAAATTCAACCAGCCATGCCATCCGCTCCCGGCTCTCCCGGCCAAACCGCATCTGGTGCCAAATCGCATACAGCGGCTCCGCCAGCGAATACCAGGAACTTCTCGCCCGCACATTCGCCGCGCGCACGTACCCCAATCCCGACAAGCGCTTCAACTGCGAGGTCACTTGGTTCACCGGCAGTCTCGTCTCCGCCGCGATTTCGGTGGGCGTCAGCCCGGAACCCGTGCGCGCGCTCACCCGCGCGATATGATCCAGAATCTTGCGCTGCTGCGGCGGCAGGCTCTCGATCTTCGCCTTATAGTAAGGAGTCACTTCGTCGAGCAGTTTCTCCAAACCTCGCCGCACGTCGATCAGATCCGAGCTCGCGATAATCCGGTAAAGCATCAACACCAGACGGGGATTGCCGCCCGTGAAGTAATGCAGTACCTTGATGCGCGCCTCGTTTTGCTTGAGCTGGCGCTCGAAGTCCGTCCGCTTGTCGGCCTCCGCGCGCTTCAGCAGCAACTGGTCGATCTGGCCGCCTTCAAGCGCATCCAGATGCCATATCTTGAAGAAGTTGTAGAGCGGCTGATCGTACGCGCGCGCTTCGTGAAAGAACGATGCCGCCCCGCCCACCAGCATGAACGTGCCGTCGTTCATCAGCGCGTCGCGCAGCCGCGCATTCTCCCTGGTGTTATTGATCTGGTTCAGCACCATGTCCAGGTTGTCTATCAGCAACAGCAACCGTTTGCCATGCTGACTGCTCCAGTCGCGCAGAGTCGCCAGCGCCGCACCCGCCAGGTCAACGGACGCCTTGTAATCGTTCCGCAGCGCGTCGCCGCGCGCTGCCAGTTCCATGTCGCCGGTCTCGTATGCCAGATGACCTATCGTCGCCAACCAAAAGTCCGCCAGATCCGTGATGGCGTACGATTCCTCGGGAAACCGCACCGTCTGCCATATTTGGTGCAGATCGCCCTCCAGCGCGGCGAATCGCAGCATCAGCAGCATGGTGGTTTTTCCCATGCCGCGCGCGCCAACCAGCACGACGTGCTGCACGCCCACGCCCTGCGGTTGCCGCCGCACGAGGGCCAGCAACTCCTTCAGCATTACCTCGCGGCCCACGAAGGTCTGCTTGATTTCCGCGGCAGGCATCTGCTCGGGGTTGTAGTAGAGTTCCACGTCAGCCCTCCATCCCGTAGTGCCGCAGCCACCAGTCGCGCAGCAGCTTGCAGGAGAACCGATAGGTGTTCTTCTGGGCGTCGAATCCCACATAAAAATCGTTTTCCAGATTTGCCATCAGGCAGTTGAAGCGCTCGATGTTCGCCCCTTCGCATTCCTTCCGATAGAGGTGGTAACAGGCCTCCCGCTTCAGCTCGCCATCGTTCGCGATGTTGCGCAGCAAGGTCTTGCCGGCCATTTCATCTTGCTTGTCGTAGTAGTCCCGCAGCCGGCCATAGTAGTGGTCGAAATAGGTCTTGCACTCCGCCCCCAGCACCGTGTTGTGATACAGCGCCTCGACTCTCGCGGGCGTCGGAGCAATCCCACTCTCTTTGCAGGACCTCTCAATCTCCCAAAACATGATCTGCAGAAAGTAGGGCACGGGCGTACCGATAAGATCCAGCACCTTCTTCCGCACGGGGGCCGACAAAGGCACATCGTGCGATTCCGATAGCGCCAGCAGGAATTGGTCCGCCACGGCATCGGAAAATGGCTGCAGCTTCAGATGTGCGAAGTCGTTCATTGATGCGCTTTCCCCGAGATTGCTGAGCACATTCCCAATGCCGATCGATCCGGCCACCAGAAACCGCACATTCTTAATGCGTGGCGATTGGCGCAGATGGCGCAGCCACCGCAGCAGCAGCCGCGCGTCTTCGCGGTGCGCATCCAGGTGGGCCATCGCGTCGATCATCACTGCGAATTCATCCAACAGGAGCACTACCTTTGTTTCCTGAATTCGGGCGATGGCGTCGAACAGCTCTTCGCCGCTCGTTTGCCAGCGCGGCTGGATCAGCTCCTTGAGTTTCAGTTTCAGCTTATGGAGTTCGATCTCCTCCACGTTGGCGCGAAAGCCCTGCCATGCCTTCGTGGGCACGTAGCTGAGCGCGGACGCGATCTTGGAGAGGACATCGTCGCGCGAGAGCTGCACGACCAAGGCTGTCAGCAAATCGGCGGGTTCGAGAAAGTGTTCGAGATCACAGTGCACCAGGCGATAGTCCCAGCGCGGCGCGTCGATCAGCCGGTACATCACGCTGGTTTTCCCGAAGCGCCGGGGCGAGGCCAGCACGACGTGGCCAAAACTGAGCTTTTCCCAAACCAGATCGACGAAGGCTTCGCGTCCGTAGCAGTCGGCACCCCGAACCGGAGGTCCCACGAAGTTGCACGGCATGCAACAATTATGTCGCACAACAGGATTGTTGCGCAAGGGGGAGCAACTATCGGCGGAAAAAGATTGGGGCCGTTCTGCGTTAAGCAGTTCGGCCCCAGGGCAATTCCACAAGAAGTTGATTCAGTTACCGGTGACCACCGCCGGCGTGTCCGCCACCACCGCCGCCGTGAAAGCCGCCGCCCCCGCTGCTGTGGCCGCCGCCGCTCGAATGGCTCGATCCGCCGCTGCTTGGGCTCGAATGATAGCTGGGCGCGGCGCGAGTTCCACCGTAGCTACGGCCGCTATAAGACGGGGCCGCGCGGTATGCGCTGCTGCCGCCAGCACGATAACTCGAACTCGGCGTGCCGCGGTTCCCGCCATACGACGGACTCGCGCGGTATGCACTGCCTCCGCCATACGCCGGAGCGGAACGGGCCGCACCACCCTGGCCGAAATGACTAAAACCGCCGGATGTCGCGGCACTGGCCCGCGAGGCCGAATTGTAACGCGACGCCGCAAATGAAGATCTGGCGCTCGCTGCTGAGGCCGCCCCGTAGCGCGCGCTCAGCGCACGGTTTGAATACGGGACACCCAGCCGATGGCCGGCGTCGTGCGCCCATAGTCCGCCCGCTCGAAATCCGGGTCCACCGAAACCGAAACGGCCGAAAAAGGCGCCGTTCAGGAAGATCGAGTGATGGAACCAGCCAAAGCCCCAGCCCCAACCACCCCATCCCAGGCCGCCGAAAAAGCCGCCAATGTAAATACCTGGGCCGAATCCGTAACCGAATCCATAGCCGATGTCCAGGTAATCCCAGGGCGGATAATAGCCGTACGCGGGCGGTCCCCAGATATATTCGGGGTTGTAATAGGGCACGTAGACCTCTTCGGGATTGGCCGGTTGAATGTCGATCGCCGACTGATTTCCCTGCATTTCGGTGGTGACCGTCTGCTGTCCATTGGACCGCAGCTTGCCGGACGCCTGGGCTTGTGCGCGCATTCGCTGCACGGCGTTCATGACATCCGCTTGCTGCGCGAGGAAGGCATTACCGATATCGGTGGTCCAGCGAATATCGGAGGCCAGGCGGGTGAGCACATCGGGGAAAATCACTAGAGCCTGAATACTAGGGTCCCAATTCTGCTGGCGCGCGGCATCCACTAATTGAGGGCCTTGCAAATTCGGATTCCGCTGCAGCCACTGGGCCGCTTCCGCGATCTCGAGCGGGTACGTCGTAGCCACCAGGATCTGGCTCAGCAAGCGATCCGGGTAGAGGGCAACCGGCGCGACTAGCGTATCCAACTGCTGCGGGGAAAGGAGTTGCCCGCCGGGTTGAGCGCCAGACTGCGGGGCTGGCATGGGGGGCCCCGGCTGTTGCGCAAGCAACAGGCCGCCCGCCACGAGCGGAACACAGACAAGGCACAGCGCTTGGCGCGTAACCCACTGAATTTTGATATTCTTCACGATCCACCTCCCTTGCGGTTTCACTCTTCCATTTAAGGCACGCTGCGGGCCAAATCGCAACGTATTGACCACTCAAGGTATTTGACGCAGCGGCCGGACGGTACGTTGGTTCAAAAGCACCGTTGGCGGTGGATCGCGGCCAAACTAGGGCCACCGCTAGCTGCGGCGAGCGAATGCCGCTTCGCGGTAGACCTCCAGGACTTCGCGGGCCGCATGGTCCCAACTATACCGTGCTGCCTGGGTCTTCCCTCTGGCTATCAGCTCACCGCGGAGTTCGTCGTCGAGCAAGGCCTCTTGGATGGCGCGGGCGATCTCGAAGACGTTCTCCGGGTTCACCAGCAAAGCGGCATCGCCAAGCACCTCCGGCAGTGCGCTGACGTTCGACGCCACGACCGGCGTGCCCGAGGCCATAGCCTCCAGGGGCGGCAGGCCGAAACCCTCGTAGAGCGAGGGGAAGACAAACAGTGCGGCGCTCTCGAAAAAAATGCGAAGGGCTTCGAATGGGACAAAACCCAGGAAGCGCACGGTCTTTTCCACGCGCGTCTGGATGACTGCGTGGCGCACGGAGGGATACCGCGAGATCTCGTCGCCAATAATGATGAGGTGCAAATTGCGGTAGAAGGGGTGGCGCGAGAGGTGTTCGCGGGCTAACGCGAAGGCTTCGACGAGGCGGGGAATGTTCTTCTGGGGGCGGATGTTACCCGCGTAGAGCAGGAAGGGATAGTCGATCTGGTAGCGCTCCAGGATGTTGCGGGCGCGGGCAGCCTCCGTTGGCCGGAAGAAATCCGGATTGGGAGCGTTGTAGGCCAGCCGGATGTGGTCGGCGGGGATTCCCAGGGCGTCGTGGACATCGCCCCGGGTGGCTTCCGAGACAGCCATAATGCGCTTGGCGCGCAACAATCCACGGCGCAGCAGATAGCGTCGCGTCTGCATGCGTAAGCCGGAACCGCCGCCGAACAGCAGACTGGCCATGTCGTGGATAGTCACCACGTATGGCTCGCGCATGAACAACGGTACGCGGTTCAAGGGGATGTGCACCAGGCTGGGCTGCAGCCGATGCAAGAACAGCGGGAAAGCCAGGTGATTCAAGGAGTGCAGGTCGGTCTGGCCGTAGGTGACGGTTTTGAAGTTGGGCGGCAGGCCGCCGAAGGCGTCCTGGTCATGCGGCAGCGCTACCAGGGCGTAATCATTGGACCGATCGATGGCAGCCAAGCCGTGAAGCAGGCCGTGGATGTACGTGCCGATGCCGAAGTCCCGCACGCGGCGGGCATCGAACACGATGCGCAGGGGCATGGCCCTTAATCAAGCGCCCGCGAAGACGGCCTGGCGTCTCCAGGCATACAGGGGGAAGCGCTCCGCCAGCACATCGACTTTGCGGCGCACCGCCGCGACGGCGTCGTCGGCATGCTCGGACGTCAGGTTCTCAAGGATTTCGGCGATCAGAGACCCGACTTCGCGCATCTCAGGTTCGCGGAAGCCGCGCGTGGTAACCGCGGGGCTGCCCAGACGAATGCCGCTGGGATTGAGCGGCGGATTCACGTCGAAAGGAATAGCGTTCTTGTTGACCGTGATGCGGGCGCGGTCGAGGGCCGCCTCGGCCTCCTTGCCGCGTATGCTTTTGGAAAAGACATCCACCAGCATCAGATGCGTATCGGTGCCGCCCGACACCACGTGGAAGCCTGCGTCCATGAGCGCGCCGGCCAGCGCCTGGGCGTTGGCGATTACTTGCTTCTGATACTCCACATAGCCGGGTTCCATGGCCTCTCTGAAGGCCACGGCTTTGGCGGCAATGATGTGCATCAGCGGTCCGCCCTGAAATCCGGGGAAAACGGTCTTATCGACGGCCGCGGCGAATCTCTCCTTACATAGGATGAGTCCGGCGCGCGGACCGCGCAGCGTCTTGTGCGTGGTGGTGGTGACGATGTCGGCGTACCGGCAAGGATTGGGATGCAGGCCGGCGGCAACCAGGCCCGAGATATGCGCCATGTCCACCACAAACAATGCGCCCACGGAATCCGCAATCTCGCGGAAGCGCGCGAAATCCAGCGCGCGCGGATAGGCGCTGGCGCCGGCCAGGACCATTTTGGGCTTGTGCTCCTGAGCCAGGCGCGCGAGCTCATCGTAATCGATGCGCTCGTCTTCTTTGCGCACACCGTAGGGCACGATGTGGTAAGTCTTGCCGGAGAAGTTGAGCTTGTGGCCGTGAGTCAGGTGGCCGCCGTGCGCCAGGTTCATGCCCAGGATCGTGTCGCCGGGCTGCAGGACTGCCGCGTAGGCCGCTTGATTGGCCTGCGAACCGGAGTGCGGCTGCACGTTGGCGTGTTCCGCGCCGAACAGCTTCTTGGCGCGGTCGCGGGCGAGATTCTCGACAACGTCCGCGAACTCGCATCCGCCGTAGTAGCGTTTGCCGGGATAGCCTTCGGCGTATTTGTTGGTAAAGACGCTGCCGGCGGCTTCCAGCACGGCTTCCGAAACGAAGTTTTCGCTGCCGATCAGTTCGAGTTGCGAGTGCTGGCGTTCGGCTTCGTGGAGAATGACTTGATAGACGTCGGGATCAGCCTCGGCCAGCGGCCGCGACATGCGTTGCGATTCGGCGGTGGTTTTCATGGCGAGGTAAGTTGATTTTAGCATGTGGCTCCTACCTCGTTGTTTTCGAACCGCCGCAGGGTGAGGCGGGCGTCTCGCCTTGCCGCGGCCGTCCCAAAGCCGCGGGCTGGATGCGCAACAGCCTCTTGACGGCGCGCCCGATTTGGTCTACAATTCAGAACAAATGTCCGACCATTATCTAGGCGAGTTCGAGCAGATCGTCCTGCTGGCGGTACTGCGGCTAGGCGGCGATGCATACGGCGTGCCGATCCGGCGCGAGATCGAGAAGCGTTGCGGGCGCAAGGTCACGGTGGGGGCGTTGTATTCCACGCTCGACCGGCTGGAGGCCAAAAAATATTTGAGCTCGTGGTTCGCCGATCCGACGGCGGAGCGCGGAGGACGGTCGCGGCGGTATTTCCGCTTGGAGCCGGCGGGCGTCGAGGCGCTGGGGCGCGCGAAGGCGATGTTCGAGGGGATGTGGAAGGGGGTGCGGCTTGCCTAAGCGTCCCCCGGCGATGGCGGAGCGGCTGCTGCGGCGGCTGGCGCCCGGCCGCGAAGGCGAGATTATCGCGGGCGATCTGCGCGAGGAGTTCGAGGCGCGGGGCGGCGGGCGGATCTGGTATTGGCGCGAGGTGCTGAGCTGCGCGGCGGTGCGGCTCTCGCCACACCGGCTGACGGCGCCGGACCTCCGGCAGGACCTGCACTACGCGGTCCGCGTGCTACGGCGGAATCCGGGATACGCGCTGACGGCGATGGTCTGCCTGGCGCTGGGGATCGGGGTGAACAGCACGGTGTTCAGCATGGTGAACGAGCTGTTCTGGCAGCCGCTGCCGCTGCCGCACTCCGGCCGGCTGGCGATCGTGGTGCGCGAGAGCGACGGTATAGCGTGCTCGTACCGCGACTATCTGGAATTCCGGCAACGCGCCTCCGCGCCCGGCGGCCGGCTCTTCTCTGGCCTCGTGGCGTACGACGACATGCGCGTCTCGATCGACAGGGGCGGCATGAGCCACATCGTTGGGGCGGACGCGGTGACGGCGAACTTTGCGGACGTATTGGAGATGCCGGCGCAGATCGGGCGCTGGTTCAGCCCGGAGGACGACCGTGTTGGCAGCGATCCGGTGGTGGTGATCGGCGACGGCGCGTGGGGGCGGCTGTTCGGCCGCAGCCCGGACGCGATCGGCCAGCGCGTGCGCATCGGGACACAGAGCTATCGTGTCATCGGCGTCGCGCCACAGGGCTTCGTGGGCATGTCGCCGCCGCACATGGTGGAAGTCTGGATGCCTCTCGCCTCGCAGCCGGACGTGCGCAATCTGCTGGCGGATCCTGGCGAGCGGGAGCGGCCGCTGGTACAAATGATCGGGCGGCTGGCGCACGGCCGGAGCACGCGCGACGTGGAGGCCGGGATGCGGGTGCTGGATGCGCAGATCCGGCGAGATTTTCCGCGCGACAACGCGCCGGCGGGGGCGATTACCGTAGCGTTGGCGACGGGCGCGTCGCGGCCGGATGTGCGCCGGGTGGCGGCGCCCATGGCCGCGCTGCTGCTTTCGCAGGGGGTCCCCATGATCTGTGCGGGGGACGAGTTGAGCCATACCCAAAAAGGG
>Ga0209333_1001335_pt1 | contig 12158 bp, 11 predicted proteins | sample BlaSpr_A8_OM2_O3_FD_187982 | JGI IMG/M metagenome (GOLD analysis project Ga0209333, IMG submission 187982) | Forest soil microbial communities from Thunder Bay, Ontario, Canada - Black Spruce, Ontario site 2_A8_OM2_O3 (SPAdes) (version 2) | ecosystem: Environmental > Terrestrial > Soil > Boreal... | reverse complement strand
CGCGCGGCCTTGCATGGTCCCGGGCACATCGTAACCTGCCAGTTGAAGCAGTGTGGGAGCCATGTCGAGCAGCCGGGCGCCGCTATACTCCCCAAGCTGCGAACCAGTTGGAGACGCGAGGATGAACCCTCCGTACTGCGCATGGTTGCATCCATCCGGTCCGGTATCATTCTCTTCCAAAAGCAACCGGCCGTGCCCAATGCTGCCGATAGATCTCCAATAGAGACCGCCGAAGAGAACAATCAAATCAGGAGCTACATTGCGTACCGCGCGGTAAATTTCACTGGGCTTGTAGATTTGCGAATTCAGTAGCTGGCCATCTCGTCCAGTCAATGCAGCAAAGCGCTCTTTCATCTCCTGCTGGAACGCGCTATATTGCAAAGCCGGAATGATGCCGCGGGGCTCTCGCCCTTCCACGTTAAAAAATACCCGCGCATAATATCCACCCTCGCTCCACACCCGGGTCTTGGCCCAATTCACTTTTACTTTGGCGAAGCGCGTCACCTGCGCGGGCATAGGCTCATCGAGTACCAGCAGGCCTTCCCGCACTAACCATTCATTTACTGCAAACCCGCCATCCAGTCGCTGCGCTCCATGGTCCGAGACAACCAGCACAATGGTGTCCGCCGGCAGCAACTCCAACGCGATGCCAATCTGCTCATCCAGCCACTGATAGTAATCAGGGATGACACCCTCGAATGGATTTCCGGCCTTGTAATGAATATGACGCTTGTCGTATGAGTCCCAAAATCCATGGTGAACTCGATCCAGACCAATGTCCACGAAATGGAAATAGTCCCATTCTTTGGCTTGCAGAAGCCAATGAACAACTTTCCATTGCTTCCTGCTCATTTCAAATATCTGTTGTCGCAGCCACGCTTTGTCATCGGTGCGAAATCCCGGAACATCGACGGCGTAGTTCCCAACCAACGCATTAATTTCGTTCTTGATACTGGCTGGGTAGGTGAATTCATCTTTTGTTGAATCTGGGGTCAGGAAGCAACCCAGACTGATACCGTTCACCTTGCGCGGAGGATAGTTTGGCGGAACTCCAACGATGATGGAACGAAGATTCTTGCTGGCTAGATGATCCCAAATCGCCGGGGTTTTGATGGAATTGGAATCCGCCACCGTGAGACCCGTGTACGTGTAATTCGGGCGGTTGTGAAAACCGTAAACACCCAACGAACCTGGATCCTGGCTGGTGGCCAGACACATCCATGCGGGTACAGTGATGGGCGGAATAACGCTTTCCAGGCGCCCCCATACACTTCGCGCCATGAGTCGCCGAATGTTGGCCAAACGTTGGTCGCCGAACAGAATCTCCGGTGCGGCACAATCGAGCCCAAGAACACATATCTTCATCGAATCAGGAACACCTTTTTTGCTTCCTCACACGGGATCATACGACACTCGCCGCTGCTCGCACGACTCCAATGCCATGTGATCTTGACGGCCGGGTTTATAATCTGCCGTTCCAAACATTGGCAACATCACTTCTTCGCCCCGGGGGTAAGTGCTCCATGGAGAATCTTGGTCGACCGCGATCCCAGCATCCGTTTTTCGCGAGAGCGATTGTTGTGCTCGTGCTGTGTCTATCAGGCTTGCGCGGCATCGCGAGCTCGCAAGACCAAACCGTCCAACTGCTGGAGTTGTTGTCCAATGCTTCCGGCGCGCCCGGCTTCGAAGAGCCGGTGCGCAAGATTATGGTTGATCGCATGACTCCGCTCGCCGACCATCTCACTTACGACGGCCTTGGCTCGGTCATTGCTACACAGGGCGATAGTGGCCCCCGCATCATGATCGATGCGCACATGGACGAACTTGGCGCTCTGGTCCGCCGCATTACTCCTGACGGCTACCTGACCATGCAGATGCTGGGCGGTTGGCTCGACGAGGCCCTGGTTGACCAGCGCTGGGTGATTATCGGCAGCAAAGGTGTGGTGCACGCGACCTCTGGCCTGCGCGACGCTCATACCGTTCCCGCCCAGGATCGCGACAAGCTCTTCAATACACGCGACGCGATTTTCCTTGATATTGGCGCAAAGGATGCCGACGAAGCGAGGAAGATGGGAGTCCAGGTTGGAGATCCAATCATTCCCGATTCAACTTTCATGGTGCTGAATGGCTCCCAGAACTACATGGGCAAGGCCTGGGACGACCGTGTCGGTTGCGCCATCATATTAGACGTGATGCAACGTCTGGCGCACGGCCCTCATCCCAACCAGATCTCCTACGCTGTCACTACGCAGGAAGAACAAGGCATGCGCGGGGCTCACACTGCATCCGATGTTGTAAAACCCGATGTTGGAATCGCGCTGGAAGGCGGCGTCACACGAGACGTTCCCGGCGTGAAGCCGGACGACGTGCAGGAAGTGCTGGGGCGAGGGCCGGGGTTATTTCTCTTTAACACCAGCCAATTGCCCAACCGGAAATTCGTTGCTTTGACGCGCCAGACGGCACTAGAAAAATCCATCCCGTTGCAGGACGAACTTATTGTCGTCTACGCCGATGATGGAGCGGAAATCCAGAAGAGCAACGGCGGAGTTCCAACCATCACTCTTGCGGTGCCCACACGTTACACTCACGGCCACAACAGCGTAATCAATCGCGCCGACTACGACCACACCGTGGAGCTGCTGGTGGCACTGATCCAAAAATTAGATTCCGCTACGGTGAAGCGACTACGTGATTTTTCTCCCGCACCTTAGGAGGTCGGCCTGGTGTGTCTTACGTTTCGACGGGTCCAGGAACGAACCGCGCGGTCGAATTTCTCCGATGACGAAAGGGGTGATATTCAGCAGGTGGTGGACTGGACTAGGGAGTACGCCGATTCCTTGGATCCGCTTTCTGATCTTCCTGCGGCAATCGGTGAATTCGTTCGGCCCGAAAGCACGTACTGGTGGCCGAAGTGAGGTCGTCGTTCAAACCACAGATCATGGCACCTTTATGGACATTCTCATGGGTGCCTGCTAGAACCTCCCAACGCGCTCTCCACGGATACAGGAGTCGACACGCGCGATTTCCGCCCATGGCACTATGACGAAATCGCCGACATCATGAGGAAAAGTAGAGGCTCCGGCGTTGGCCTCAGATCATTAGCAATCCCGGCACGTGCGTCCAGTCACGGGCAAGAATCTCGGATCGCAATGTTACTACTCCTTAAGGGCTGGCAGTTTCCGCCTTCGCCAAGAGGCGAAGTCGTCCCTTGATTCCCGCTTCGATCGATGAGGCAATCTGATCGGGAAAGTTCCTTGGCAGCTTTGACACAGCAGAGTCAACCGCGGCGGTTACTCCCTCCAGCAACTCGTGGACAACGGATTCCACCGCCTCTCGCCCCACCCCGGCTTGATCGGCCGTCTCAAAAAAGTGACGCGGAGCAATCTGTCGAATCTGGTAGTGCGGCTTTGTACCGAATGCCATCGCCAATCGAAATTGTCTCCACAAGATCTGCTTCGAGTCGACACTAGGCTGGGCTGAGATGACGTCATAGAGTGGCGTCATGTGAAAGCGACCACCCGGAGAGAGAAAGATGCTGAAGTTTTTCGCATGCCCATCGGTGGCTCCCATAAGCCAGAAGACAATGTTTGCCTTTAGAAATGAACGCTGATCCGAGGTTGGTTCATCGCTTCCCCTGAGCAGCTTGAGGATGTCCGCGATGCCGGGGCCGCCGTCGCTCTGGTACTTGAGGTTCGGAGGTACAGAGAGGGCTTGGCAAGAATCTTCTTGCGGGAGGCGCAGCAATCGCTGATCCTCAGTCCAGAGTCGGTCGAAACGCTCAACAATCAGGACACGTCTGTCCCCGAAGGTTTCGATTTCTGCTTTCGTAGCCGGTAGACCCAAAGCATTCAGGATCTTGAGGCATAGATATTCGTTCTCCACGCTTGAAGTGAGGTCCACCCCATTGGGGAGCTTCCCAATACTGGGCTTGAAGATGTGCGTCGTCGCGGTGGTGCCGCGGGGCTTGCACCATCGGCCTTTCCAGCGCAGAAGTGCGGTCTTCTCTTGAGCGCCGGCGATAGATATTCGGAAGCTCTCATCTTCGGTGATTCCAAGCGGCGCCGTTGCTAGATTGTCAAGGATGACCCCAATCTCGCGTCCACTCACGGGTACTGCATCGATAGCGCCAGGTGGAGTGGGTTGTACGTCAGGGGGAAGGAATTGTAGTGCACCCACACAATCGTGCCCAATTGCGCCTAGCAGGCTATAGGCGTCGGTTCCCTCTGCGTGCGCGCGTGCAGCGATCTGCCGCCGCAACTTATCGTTGTCCGGCAATAGATTCTCAAAAACCGCCAAGACGGGCGCGCCGACGTATGGCTGTTCGCGTAGGGGCAACGAGAGCGAAACGGGCAGAACAGGCTGCCATTCCAGCCACGACCGGTCATATTGGAAGATTGTGGCCCCCGAAGTCTCGCGTCGAAGTTGGCCGACAAGACGGCTGTTGAGAAACACATTCAGAGGTTCGTACCGCGCTCGACGGGGCCTCAGAAGAGTCTCTCAATATCTCGGGCTGAGCCCTTGGTACGTGGACGGATCACTAATTCCAGGTCGAGCGCGGCAAGCGTGCGCAACACGGTATCGAATCGAGCTGCGCCAGAAGTCTCAATGTCGGAAACCGTCCGTTGGCGCACCCCGACTTTGGTGGAAAGCTTCTCCTGAGTTAAGCCGAGTTTGCGGCGCCGCTGTCGAATGTAGTTCCCAAGTTGAAGGGGAGTTCGGGCAATGGTTTCCATGTTCGGGCTCTCTCGCGGGCTAGGCGCTTTTACGCCTACATGCATTGTAGGCGCTTTTCCGCCTATTATCAAGTTAGGCGGTTTTTCGCCTAGGCTGCACCACTGCCGGCGTCCACGATGCTGAATGCTTGCTGCGAACGCTGTGTGCTCGTCGCACCGAGCACGAGCGAGTTTGATACAAACGTGATCACTCTTGCGAATAATTCAGGAAGGCCTCGGAGACCCCGTGCTTGTGATTTACGCGGCACGGGTCGACTGTGTTAGCGATCATCCGCGCAACCTAGAATGTGGCGTTTGGAATGGCAAGGATGGCTTCGTTTGGTATCCGTACCAAGTTTGGCAGGCGATTTCTTGACATGGAAATTCACTGGGACTTGAGCGAGATATTCGGCACGGCTCAGGCCTTGGAACCACTGGGCGCTATCCTGAATCATTCTCTCTGGACATAAGTCTTGGTACCGAATGCGGGAATTGCAATAAACCGGTGAACTACGTCAAACGTCCCGCGGAACAAGAAGGAGCAAGCGGCGAATGGCTCCATGATGATGATGGTAGCCCGAATTGCAGTGTGCCTGTCCAGGGCGACAAGACCCGCAAGGCCAGTCAGGTGGCGATTCCGAACGATGCGCTCTTTGCAGAATTACAAAAGTACGATTGCAGATGATACGTGGCAAGAACCGAACGTTACGGCATCTTCCATGACAAGATCGGGACAACATCTGATGGCTGGAGTGATCGAGGTCTGAAAACGCAATAGACGCGGGATTTTGAACGCGTCTGTCCGGTTTTCCTGGTTGTCCATTACTTTCTGGGCGACTTCTGTATGGGAGGCCACGCACGCGTTGTCGCATACCGTCGCCGGATCCGCTGTCAGAAGATCTTTGCCGTGCCCGGAAATCACGACAAGCAGGCGCGCAAATTGAAGGAGGATTTTCTTTGGCTCGACAATCTGGCAGAAGTTTCGATTCACGGTCAACCGATCGTTCTCTGCCACTATGCCTTACGCGTCTGGAATCAAAGCACCGCGGATCATGGCACCTCTACGGACATTCTCACGGACGCCTGCCTGAGGTTCCCAACTCACTCTCCATGGATGTGGGAGTCGACACCCACGATTTTCGTCCATGGCACTTCGATGAAATTAAGGCGGCGATGAATGAACGCACCAGATTGCGTGAAGAGGGCCCCAAGGGGTTCGCGCAATGACTTGCATGTTGCTTGTTCTCTCGTGGCTTTGATCGTTCTCAGGCGGTTAATCGCCTAAAGATATGTTAGGCGTTTTTCCGCCTAAGAAATGGGTGGAATTTTTCCTGGAGAACTATTCCAAGCCGCCCATACGCGCTGACAAGGTGGTCGGAACAACGAAAACTCGAGATCCATGCTCCGGAATACATGCGCAACATCGTGCGGATCATCATCGAGACGGGGCTGCGCGTGTACAAGGAACTGATGCCGATGAAAAAGCAAAATCTGGATCTCGAAAACGCGGTGGTTTGGATCCCCGATTCCAAGACACCCCAACGGAATAGCGGAGGTGCCTTTAACGCCGATCGCCGTAGAAGCGTTTCGCGACCAACTTCGCCTCTCTCCGTGCAGTCCGTATCTTTTTCCGAGTGACGAGAACCCAAGTGGACATCACAAGACTCTGAAGACCGTGTGGCAAGCCACTTTGCGGCGCGCCAAGGTCCCGTGTTTCCGCATCTAGATTTGCGATCCCCCTACGCGACGCGGCTGAGCACCGGCGGCGTTGCCGACGAGTGGGTCACACAGTTGCTGCGGCAGGGAGACGCGAAGGTCTTCAAGAAGTATTCGCAGATGAAGCGCGAGGCTCTAATCAAGATGAATCGGCAGGCGAACGAGCAGAACCTTGATCAGAAGATTGATCAGAACATCGGTTATGACACAGCGAGGGTGAACTGATGGGTTTTGGCACAGTTTTGACACAGTTTGCACCAAAACGCAGCTGAATGAAGGCTTCCGAAATGGGAGCTCGAAATGGCAACTTCGCGGAAGTAGTTTAGAATCCGTAGAGCGGTATATGTCGGGGCGTAGCGCAGCCTGGTAGCGCACCTGCCTTGGGCGCAGGGGGTCCGCGGTTCAAATCCGCGCGCCCCGACCAACAGTTTTCCTTCCACCCTAATCCCGGGGGCAATCGTCTGCTGCGTCGCTCACTGAGCGATATTGAAAAGACCGAAGGTTGGCTTTATTTAGCGAAACCTTTTTGGCGGGTAGCTTTAACACCGGTTAATATCCGAAACCTACCAGCACGAGAGAGCCCACCACAATCCAGTGTGCCGGCACATGCATCAAGCTCGCGCCATAAATGAGCCCGAATCACGACGACGAAACCGGTGAGGTAGATTCCGAATGACATAACTCCCTTTATCCTATTCAACAGCAAATTACTCAGCAAGGAGTAAAGGCCCTCAATTTCCCCTATCGAAGCGCCGTTTCCATAATTGGAGACCCTACGAAACTCTAACGACTCCTATCCGCCATTCTTGGGATCGGATTTACGGACTCCTATTGGCGGCCGCTCTTGGCATCCCGGCTTCGGCACAGGTGGGAATTTACATTGGAAGCGCGCCACCGCCGCTGCTGCGTTACGAGCTGCGCGGACCGGAACCGGGTCCCGCTATGTCTGGGTCGAGGGGTATTGGGCTCCGCATGGGCATCGCTATGCGTGGGTGGCAGGACGCTGGGATCGTCCGCCTTATGAAGGCGCATACTGGAACCATCCTCATTACGATCACTACCAGCAAGGCTGCAAATGCATGAAGGCCACTGGGATCATGAGGATCACTCCGCGAACCACGGCGAGGATCACGGACACGACCATCACGATCACTAGCTTAGCTTGGGCCAGTGTTGTGGCGCTTTGGTTGGATGCGCTGAAGACTTGGACTTGCGCTTGGCCTTGTCTTCGCACGAACACGGGCGTTGTAGAGATCCTACGGGACGATGACCGCCGCGCCGTCGATGGCGTCGTTCTTGACGGCCGCGAGCGCTTGGTTGGCCTGCTCAAGGGAGAAGACAGTTACCTTGGGCTGCAGCAGGATTTCGGCGGCGATCTTGAGAAAGTCGCGCGCGTCGGATCGGGTCATATTGGCAACGCTGCGGATTTGGCGCTCGCCCCACAGAAGGCGGTCATAGTCGAATTCAGGAATCCGGTCGAGGTGGATTGCATTGATGGCGACGACGCCTCCCTTTCGCAGGCTAGCTAACGCGGCGACTACAACGTCTCCACTGGGCGCAAAGGTCACGGCGCGATCAAGTCCGACTGGCGGCTTGTCGGTTTCAGTGCCCACCCACTTCGCACCCAAAGAGGCGGCAAGCTTGCGATGCGATTCTCCACGCGTCGAGACATACACCTCGCAGTTCCACGCATGCAGGACCGCGATTGCCAAATGCGCGGAGGCGCCGAAACCGAAGAGTCCAACTCGATCTTTTGGTTCCACGCCAGCTACGCGCAGGCTACGGAAGCCAATGATGCCAGCACATAGCAAAGGCGCAGCGTGCAGGTCATCCAGTTCCGGGGGAAGCTTATACACAAAGTCGCGGCGCGCCACGGCATACTCCGCATATCCACCATCGACTGTGTATCCGGTGAAGACCGGCGAATCGCACAGATTCTCGAGTCCACGACGACAGTACGGACAATCTCCATCAACACCGCCCATCCAGGAAACGCCCGCGCGTGTGCCGATCGGCAACTCGGCCGTGGCACCGTCGACGATGTCCCCTACGATTTGGTGGCCGGGGATCAATGCGTGCTTCCGAGGCGGCAACTCGCCTTCTACGATGTGGAGATCGGTACGGCAGACTCCGCAAGCTCGAACCCGAAGCAGTACGTGATTTTCTCCGAGGCGAGGTTTGGGAGCCTCTTCGATCTGGAGAGGCTGTTTCGCGGTCTTGAAGATTGCTGCTTTCAAGGGCTTTCCCAGCTCCAAGCAGGATACTAATCCCATTTTGGCACGGTGGCCCTTTAGTAATCACTAGGTTGCACATTTTTAGTTGCACTTTAACATTCGTGAAATATCTTTTGAGTAACCTAGTCATAGGAGATCGCCGCTATGGGCTCAGCGCGGGTTTCGAAATCGCTGCCGTTGCAAGTGGCTGCGGTCTGCTTTCGCAGGCTGGGCCCGGCAGTTGAGTTCCTGCTGGTAAACACCAGCGGCGGAAATAAATGGACCTTTCCCAAGGGTTCGACTGACACGCGACTATCGCACAGTCAGGCCGCCGAGCGCGAGGCCGCGGAAGAAGCGGGCGCTCTGGGCACGCTCGAGCCGCGCCACTTTCATCTTTATATTCATTCCAAGGGCGTGTTCTGGCAATCGGGCGGGATACAGGAATTTGTGGTCAAGGCGTTTTTGATGGAAGTCCACGAGCAGCGCAGACCAGACGAACCTCAGAGGAATCCTACCTGGTTCAGTCCGCGTGATGCGCGCAAGCGGCTGGCGAAAGGACGCGAAGTTAAGTACGCCCGCGAACTGGAAGCGGTAATCGACCGCGCCCTCGAACGCATTCGCTTCCACGGCGAGCTGTGGGGCAAGTATCCCGAAAGCCACACCGGCCGAGCGTCCGCCCACTCGTAGTACTAGCGCCCTCGCTGCAGCGTCGCCGTTGGCATTCTCGGCTGCTCGCCTGGAGTCGGCCATGAGCTTGTTTAACCCTTCGCAGCAGGGCATCCGGGTCCTCAAAACTTACCTGCTCTTGGATAGAGCCGGGGCGCACGCCACAATATTTGATGTACGGATGAAATCCTCCAAGCACTTCGCGCCGTTCTGCCTGTCTTCATGAGAACATAACTTCAGCCCATGATTCAGCTTTCTGGCGCCGGAAAACGTTTCGGCCACAAACTTCTTTTTGAAAATACCGACTGGCTCATTACGCCGCGCGACCGTGTTGGCTTAGTGGGCGCGAATGGCACCGGCAAATCCACCCTGATGAAGGTTCTCGCCGGGTTGGACACGCTCGACTACGGCTCTTTGATCGTCGCCAAAGGCACTACGGCGGGGTATCTGCCGCAGGATGGGCTTTCGCTTTCCGGTCGTACTGTTTTTGCGGAATGCATGGCGGTGTTCACCGAGCTTCACGCCATGGAGCGGGAGCTGGAAACGCTGACTCACCGCATCTCCGAACTCGACCACGCCAGCGCGGAGTATGCCGACGTCGCCGACCGCTATCACAGCCTGGAGCACGAGTTCCGTACCCGCGATGGCTACTCGATTGAAGCCGAAGTCGGACGGGTTCTGATGGGGTTAGGTTTTCGCAAAGAAGACTGGGAGCGGCAAACAGGTGAGTTTTCCGGCGGCTGGCAGATGCGCCTGGCGCTGGCAAAACTTCTGCTGCAGAAACCGAATTTGCTGTTGCTGGATGAGCCCACCAACCATCTCGACCTGGAAGCGCGCAACTGGCTGGAAGAATATCTGCACGACTATCCGTACGCTTTGGTGCTCATTTCTCACGACCGTTATTTTCTCGATGTGACGGTCAACAAGATCGCGGAAATCTGGAACAAGCGGTTTTGGTTCTATACCGGCAACTACGACAAGTTTCTGACGCAGAAGACGCAGCGCAATGAACAGTTGCAGGCCGCTTACCGCAACCAGCGTGACCGGATCGAGCAGTTGGAGGTGTTCATCAATCGCTTTCGCTACCAGGCGACCAAAGCGAAGCAGGTGCAGAGCCGGATCAAGGAACTGGAAAAGATCGAGCGCATCGAGGTCCCGCCGGAAGAAAAGACGATTCATTTTTCCTTCCCGCAGCCGAAGCCAAGCGGCCGCATCGTAGCCGAGTTCGAAGGCGTAGCTAAAAGCTACCCCGCCCGAAACGACGGCCGAACCAGCGGCGAGAAGGAAGTTTTCCGGGAAGTCAACTTCCTGATCGAAAAAGGCGACCGCATCGCTCTGGTGGGAGTGAACGGAGCCGGCAAGTCTACGCTGATCAAGCTGCTCGCAGGCGAGGAATTCCCGACCCAGGGCCAATTCCGGCTCGGCCACAACGTTCAGGAGGACTACTTCGCGCAGGACCAGTACAAAGAACTCGATCCGGACGCGCGCATGATCGATGATCTGGGCGCGGCGTCCCCGCGCTCGACGCAGACTGAGCTACGAGGCCTGCTTGGCTGCTTCTTGTTTTCTGAAGACGACGTGTTCAAGAAAATCGGCGTGCTTTCGGGCGGCGAGCGTGGACGCTATGCCTTGCTTCGACTTCTGCTGCATCCGGCTAATTTTCTGCTGCTCGACGAACCCACCAACCACCTTGACCTGCGCGCTAAAGACGTCTTGCTGGATGCGCTGATGGAATATACCGGCACGGTCGTATTCGTCTCACATGACCGTTACTTCATCGACAAGCTGGCCACGCGGGTTTTCGAGATTGGAGATGGGAAAGTCGAAGTCTATCCCGGGAATTACGAGGACTATCTCTGGCGTAAACAGGGTGGGAACGTAAAGCAGAATGAGGCTATCCGCCAGCAATTGCGGGCGGATCAAGCTCCTCAGCAAGCCGCTGCAAACGGCAATCAGGCGTCGGGTGAAGCCGCGCATGGCGTCGCCAAGGGAAAGCGTTTGAATCCCATCAAGCGGAAGAAGATGGAAGACCGCATCCGTGAACTAGAAGCGGAGATTCACCGCGCCGAGGCGCTGATCGCGCAATGTGAAACGGCGCTGCAGAATTTCGTCAGCGCGGAAGAGTGCCAGAGCCAATCTGAGGAGCTCGACCGGCACAAAACCGCACACGCCGCCTTTCTCGCGGAGTGGGAACAGCTCAGCCAATCGCTCCAGGAAGCCCAGTAACAGGGCCTTCGCCGCGGTCGTACACTCTCTTCCGTAATCTCGGAGGACTACTTACCGGTGTGCGATAGTCAGGTTGGCCAGAGGGACACGAACCCTCCGAAGGCCCAAGATCCCAGACCCCCGTATAGATTGGCGTCGCCAAGGCACGCCGTACGGGAATTAAGGAAGGTCGTATGCTCCAGTCCGCAGATAATTCCGCAGGCGTAAGGTCCACGTCGCCAGCCTCCAATCCTAACTCCTACAACCCGGTCAAAACCACCACCGCACCCATTGAACAAGCCACCATTGGCCGGTCACTGATCATCAAAGGCGAGATTACTGGCTCGGAAGCGCTCTATATTGATGGCCGGATCGAAGGCAAGATCATGCTCGCCGATCATCGCGTAACAATCGGCCGCAATGGTTCGGTGCAGGCCGACATCGTAGCCCGGGAGGTTGTGGTCATGGGCAAGGTGACGGGCAACATCGAGTGCACCGACCGCGTAGATATTCGGAGTGAAGGCGTGGTAAACGGCAATGTCCTCACCGAGCGGGTCAGCGTGGAAGACGGCGCGGTGCTGAAGGGCGGCATCGAGGTACGCAGCCAGCAGAAGCAGAAGAATCCCGCGCTCCAGGCTAAAACTCC
>Ga0209333_1001334_pt1 | contig 12168 bp, 10 predicted proteins | sample BlaSpr_A8_OM2_O3_FD_187982 | JGI IMG/M metagenome (GOLD analysis project Ga0209333, IMG submission 187982) | Forest soil microbial communities from Thunder Bay, Ontario, Canada - Black Spruce, Ontario site 2_A8_OM2_O3 (SPAdes) (version 2) | ecosystem: Environmental > Terrestrial > Soil > Boreal... | reverse complement strand
ACTACTTCAATTCCGGCGTCGCGAACGCGCGCGATGCTCACCGCGCTGCGCCCGGCGATCGACGTGATTACGCGAGCGCCGGCTTCGCGCAGGCGGCGGCCTACCGCGGCGCCCATCTCGCCCGTGCCGACGATCGCAACTGTCACGGAGTCTCGATCGCTCATCGGAACACTCCTTGCAGAATTGTGTGCGGAATTTCAGTAGCGGTTGAGGCGCGCCAGCCGATCGGCATGGAAGTTCGAGTCGCCGAACAGTTCCTGGCATACGCGGATCCGTTTCATGAACAAGCCGATGTCGAACTCGTCGGTCATCCCGATGCCGCCATGCATCTGGACCGCCTCCTGCACGGCGAGCGTCGCGCTGAGACCGGCGCGGGCTTTTGCCACCGACACGATCGCGCCACTGCGGTCGTAGGAGTCGTCGAGCGTCTGCAGCGCCTTGAGCATGGCCGCGCGCGTGACCTCGAGTTCGCAGTAGAGATGAGCGGCGCGATGCTGCAGCGCCTGGAATTCGCCGATCGCTTTGCCGAACTGTTTGCGTTCCTTCAGATAAGTGACCGTGTGGCTGAAGGCCTCCTCGCTGGCGCCCACCATCTCGGCTGCGACCGCGGCGCGGCCGGCGTTCAGCACGCCCTCGAGCACGTCCCAACCCGCGTCGATCTTGCCGAGCACGTTGTCCGCGCCGACGCTCACGTCGTCGAAAGTAATCCGCGCGGCGTTGTGCGTGTCCACGGTCGAGGTCCGCTCGGCGCGAACTCCCACTGCCTTCGCGTCAATCAGGAACAGCGTAAGTCCACTGGTATCGCCCGCCTTACCGGAAGTGCGAGCGGCGACGATCAGAAGATTCGCGACGTGGCCGTCGATCACGAAAGTCTTGGCGCCGCTCAGCTTGAAGCCGTTGCCGGCACGAACCGCGGGCATCGCAATTTTTTCTGGATGATGCTTCGCGGTTTCATCGACGGCCAGGGTTGCGATCAACTCGCCGGCCACAATTTTCGGCAGATAACTTTTTTTCTGCTGCTCGTTGCCGCCTCGAGCGATCGCAGTCGCAGCCAGCACTGCGGTCGAAAGAAAAGGGGAGGGCGTCAAGGTGCGCCCCAGCTCCTCCATCACGACGCCCGCCTCGACATAGCCGAGTTCCAGGCCGCCGTAATCCTGCGGGACCAGAATTCCTGCCCAGCCGAGCTCGACGAAATCTTTCCACAGGGCGCGCGAGAAGCCGTCGGCGTCGCGCTTGTCGCGCAGCGCGCGCAGATGGGCGATCGGCGCATTCTTCGCCAGGAAGCCGCGCGCGTTGTCGCGCAGCATCGTCTGTTCGTCGTTGAGAACTAGCGCCATCTGCGGCTACGCACCCGGCAATCCCAGGATGCGTTTGGCGATGATGTTGAGCTGAACCTCGCTGGTCCCGCCTTCGATCGAGTTGGCCTTCGAGCGCAGCCACGCGCGCGCGGTGCGGCCTTCACGCGACCGCTCGCCTTCCCATTCCAGCGCGTCGGTGCCACCGGCCGACATAACCAGTTCCATCCGGCGCTTGTTGAGCTCGGTGCCGTAGTATTTCAGCAGCGACGACACCGCGGGATGAGCCTGCCCGACCTTGGCCATGTCGCCGGCGCGCTCCATCGTCAGGCGAAACGCGAGCGCGTCGATCTCGAAGGCGGCGATCTGTCCGCGCAACACGGTGTCCGCCAGCACCCCGTTGTCGGTGCCGACGGTGTCGGTCGCAATCTGGCCGAGTGAGCGACTTTCCGACGTGGTGCCCATGCCGCCAATCATGTCGCGCTCATGCGTCAGCAGGTACTTCGCGATGTCCCATCCCTTGTTCAGCTTACCGACCAGGTTCGCCTTCGGCACCAGCACGTCGTCGAAGAAAGTCTGGCAAAACGGCGACGCGCCCGAGATCAATGTGATCGGCTTGGTCGAGACGCCCGCGCTCTCCATGTCGAACAGGATGAAGCTGATGCCCTCGTGCTTGGGCGCGTTCGGATCGGTGCGGACCAGGCAGAAAATCCAGTCAGCTTTGTCTGCGTATGAAGTCCAAATCTTCGAGCCGTTGACGAGGAACTGGTCGCCTTTGTCTTCCGCGCGGGTTTGCAGCGAGGCGAGATCGGAACCGGAACCGGGTTCGGAGTATCCCTGGCACCATCGAATCTCGCCGCGCGCGATTTTCGGCAGATGCTCGCGCTTCTGTTCTTCGGATCCGTACTTCAGCAGCGCGGGACCGAGCATCCAGATGCCAAAGCTCTGCAGCGGCGGACGACAACCGAGCGCGCTCATTTCCTGGCGCAAAATCTTGGCCTCGTCACGAGACAAGCCGCCACCGCCGTATTCGCGCGGCCACTCCGGCACCGTCCAGCCCTTGGCCGCCATGCGTTCGAGCCACTGGCGCTGGGCGTCGGATTGAAATTTCCAATGCCGGCCGCCCCAGCAAGCGTCTTCCTCGGTCTGCGTCGCGCGGCGCATCTCGGCGGGGCAATTCGCCTCCAGCCACGCGCGCGTCTCTTTGCGAAAATTTTCAAGATTTTCCATAGGTATATCAGGTGTTAATCGGTCTGCCCGCCGGATTCAAGGTACTACCGGCGATACGGAACCGGCACCCGCCCCGCGCAGCTCTCGTCGGCCAGCAAATGCGGCGCTCTCACTTAGTCAAGCTGCCGCCGAATGCGTCCGGCTGCATCTGATGCCCGTAAATGTCTCCCTCAAAGTATTCCGACTGGTAGGTAGCCGGGCGCGCGCCCCATCCGTATTCGAACATCCATCCCGAGGGATTTCGGAAATAGAATGAGTACATATGATCGTTCGAGTGCTTGCCCGGCGTAATCGTCACCGGAACGTTGTTCTTGCGCACCAGGTCATAGGTCATGCCGACGTCGTCGAGGTTGTCCACCTCGAGCATGATGTGGTTGAGGCGGCGATCGGCGCCTGGGATTCCGAAGGCAACGGTGTGGTCGCGGTCGTTGCAATCCATAAAGACCAGCCCGATGGTTCGTTTGCCGCCGCGAAATTTGTACTCGACGCCGCCGCGCATCCCGAGATGCTGATAAAAGCGTCGAGCCGCGTCGACGTCGCGCTCGCGAATGATGCAGTGACCGAGGCCTCCGGTGCCAGTCTTGAATCGCCCATGCATCGCGCGGCCCGGATGGAACGGCTTGTCGAACTGCATCAGCGGCCCGTGAAAGATCTCGATTGGATTTCCGTCGGGGTCGTCGAGCTTGAGGACTTCGAGCACGCGACGCTCGTCGGCTTCCTCGACCGAGCCGATCCGGAATTTAATTCCCGCCTCGGATAGCTGACGCTGCATCTGCGCGAATTCGTCGGCGCCCGCAACGCGAAATCCCAGGTACGCAAGGTCGTCACTGCCGTCTTTATGCACGACGATCCGGTGATGCAGGTAGTCCATTCGCAGGTAGCATCGATCCGACTCGCCTTCATCGGCCATTTCGAATCCGACGATGCCAGTCGCAAAATTCTTCCACGCGTCGAGGTCCTTCACCCCGATCCCCAAATAGCCTAACTCAGTTACCTGGATCATATATTTCCTCCGAGCGTTTACCGGGCGTCAGTGCGAACCCAATCGGAACCGAGCGCGACCCGCCGCACCGAATCGGTATCGGTCGGCTGATGACCAACTTTATGCACGGGCGCAGGTGCTTCGACAACCTTGTTCGACAACCGCCCGATTCCGCTGACTTCGACTTCGACCAGGTCGCCGACGTTCATCGGGCGCGAATTCTTCGGCGTGCCGGATAGTATGATATCGCCGGGAAGCAAGGTGATGAATCTGGACAGGTCGGCGACTATGTAGTCGATCGGAAATATCATTTCCGAAATCGCTCCCTCTTGTACTACTTTGCCGTTGATATAGGTGCGCAAAGTAGATTTGCGAATGTCTACTCCACTGACTATTCCGGGACCGATCGGACAAAAACCGTCCTGACCTTTTACGCGAAGCATCGAGCCGGCGTCGGTGTCGCGATAGTCCTGGCATCCGACGTCGTTGGCAGGCGCAAACCCGGCGATATAGTCCCAAGCATCCTCGCGGCTGACGTTGCGCGCGGGCTTGCCGATGATGACGCCGACTTCGCCTTCGTAGTTGAGATACTTGTGGCCGACGGGACGGCACAGCACGCCGCGATGAGAATTCAGCGCTGTGACAGGCTTTTGGAAGTAGGTTGGGGTCTCGAGCATCGGCGCTTTGAATTCGACACGGCGGGAATCGTAGTTCAAATGGATGCACAGAATCTTGGTCGGATCGCACGGCGGCAAGTAGGTCGCTTCCGCGTCGCCAAGATGTCGCCCGTCGCCCAACAAAAGACGATCGCCATCAGGACGCACCCACTTCGGCTGTCCCTCGTGCAGCACTCGGCGCCATTCTTCTCTCGGACCGTCAAGTACACTCATTGGCTATTCTCCGATTACTCAGTTGATGCCGCGCTTCAGGCAAACGATCCTTTCAGCGCGGCGATGTTCTTGACGTCGCAATAGAAGTCGAAGCTCCAGTTGCCGCCTTCGCGTCCGATGCCGGAATCGCGACTGCCGCCGAACGGGGCGGCGAGTTCGCGCACGAAGAAGCAGTTCACCCACACGGTGCCGGCGGTCACGCGACTGGCTATTCGCATCGCGCGTTCCTGATTCCTGCTGAAAACCATCGCGGCCAGACCGTAGTGAGTGCCGTTGGCGAGTTCGATCAGCTCATCTTCATCGCGAAACGTTTGCCACGTCAGCACGGGGCCGAATACTTCGCGCTGCACGACCTCCAGGTCCTGTCGCACACCGTCAAGCAGCGTCGGCTCGAAGTACAGTTCTCCGGCGTTCGATCGCTTGCCGCCCCACACTGGCTTGACCCCGGACTTGACCGCGCGCTCGACGAATCCTTCGACGCGCTTGTAATGCTCCGGCGTGATGAGGGGACCGACGCGCGTGCTTTTCTCGCGCGGGTCGCCGACCGTCATCTGCCCCGCCGCCGCGCGGAACTTGCTCTGAAATTCATCGGCAACCGACGCGTCAACCAGCAGCCGCGTGCCCGCGAGACAAACCTGGCCCGCATTCAGGTACTGGGTAGCGGCGGTCTGCGCGGCCGCGTCGAGGTCGGCGTCGGCGCACACTACATAAGGAGACTTGCCGCCGAGCTCGAAACTCACCGGAGTGAGCGATCGCGCGGTGGACTGGCCGATCAACTTCGCCGTGTCGGTCGATCCGGTGAAGCTCAGCCGGTCAATATCGGGATGGGCCGCGAGCGCCGCCCCCGCCTCTTCGCCGATGCCTTGCACAATGTTGAGCACGCCCGCTGGGATGCCGGCCTCGGTCGCCAGGTCCGCCATCATCGAGCAGGTGAGCGGCGCCCATTCCGGCGGTTTGACGACGACTGTGTCGCCGGCCGCCAGCGCGGGCCCGACTTTCCACGTCGTCAGCATGAAGGGACCGTTCCACGGCGTGATCAGGCCCGCGACGCCGGCAGGATCGAAGCGCACGTGATTGACCACCTCGGGCGAGTCGATTTGCTCGTGCCCCAACTTCAGCGCACGCTCCGCAAAGAACTCGATGTTCAGCGCGGCGCGCGGAATCACGCGCGCGAGATTGCCCATCAGCAACGATCCGTTGTCGGTAGTCTCGACCGCCGCGAGTTCTTTGCCGTGATCGAGGATTGTCTGCGCGAATTTCTTCAGTATGCGATGGCGTCCGTCGGGTCCGAGCGCGGCCCATTTCGGAAACGCGCGCCGCGCCGCGGCCACTGCCGAATCGATTTCGGCGGCGCCGCCCGCGCTCACATCGGCGAGATGTTTTCCATCGATCGGCGAGCAGTCCTGGAAGGTCCGCTTCGATGCGACGCGTTTGCCGTCGATGAAGTGCGCGGTTGAGACTTCCACTCCCGCTACTTTGGCGCTTTCCATTTGGTAACCTCCGAGAGTCTCGCGTTACGACTGCCGACTCTTACTACCGCCGGCGATTCGAGTAGCCCGACGAGCTGCATTTCCAGCATTTGACGCATCGAGGGCTTGGATGGATCGGGCGTCCGCAATCCGGTACCGAGCCAAACGACCAGGAACGAAAAATGAAGCGCGAACATATTGTAAGCGAGCAGCGCGGGATCGACCGAGGCCTTGATCTCGCCGCGCCGCTGAGCCTGCTCGATCAACACGCTCATACGGCTGAAGAACGCTTGCGTGACCGCGTCGATTCCGTGGTGATCGCCTTTCACGAATGCGAGCTCCCTGACAAAAATTCGCGCCAGCTCAAATTCCCGCTGATCCTGCTTCAGCATCGCGTCGAACACGTGCATTGCCTGGTCAAGCAGTGACGCCTCGGGGACAGTCGCGAAGGCGCGATCGATGGTGCGGCCCATATCCTCCTGGAACACCATGACGAGCAGCTCGTCTTTCGATCGAGCATGGAAGAAGAGCGTCCCTTTTCCGACATCGGCACGTTCGGCAATCTCACTGGTGGTGGTTTGCTCGAAGCCCTTGGTGCGGAACAGTTCTCGCGCGGCGGCGATTAGCCGTGCGCGCTTGTCGCGCTTGTTGCGCTCTGCGCGGCCGACTACTTCAACGATGCCCGCCGCTGCCATCAGGCGCGCGCACCTTCGTCGAGCGATGATGCACCCACCGCAATCCCTTGCGCCTCCTCCTTGATCAGTTTGTCCATCATTCTTCTGAACTGCGACAGAGCGCTGTCTGAGGCCGTCGTGAGCATCGCGGCGCCGTGCGAGCGATTGATGTTCGCCTGTTGCGCTTCGATCATCGTCCGGTCTTCGTTGAACGCCTTCAGGCCGAGTTGATAAAAGGTCTCCATCAATTTGGCCTCCTGCTTCCACGGACCGTACGCGAAGAAATAGCACGCGCGGTCGTTGGCAATCGGGGTCACGGCCTGACAGGTGAATTGGCGATGAATCGGCTGCACACCCTGGGGCTCGCTCTCCGGGAAACGTTCGGCGGTGCCCTCCGGATAGAAGTCTGCACGGAGCAGGAAGATGCCGGGCACGACGAAATCGTAGGTCTGGTAGATGTTGGTCCTGGTGCCGCGGATCGCCGCGTCCATCTGCGACGGCTCGCCGATCAACCAGTTCTGAACCCGCACCGCGCGGTCGAGTTTTGTGACGACGGGCCGCGTAACGCCTTCGGGCGTGAGGTTCGCGCCGAGACTGTAGCGATGCAGAAACGGAATGTGCGAGAGGTCGAGCAGGTTGTCGTTAATCAGCATGTAGTTGGCGTTGTAGTCCATGCGTCCGGGGAGCATCGCCCAACGCGGATCGTCGATCCCGACGAACTCGGGAATCAGAGATTCGTCTGCGCGCGTGGGATCGCCCATCCAGATCCACGCACCGCTGTACCGGTCGACGATTGGATACGAGCGCACGCACGCTTGCGGCGGAATTTTTGTTTGGAACGGGATTTCAATGCACTTTCCCGATGGCGCGAACTTCAGCCCGTGATACATGCATCGAAGATCGTCGAGCTCGATGCGTCCTAGCGACAGCGGGGCGAAGCGATGGCAGCATCGATCCTGAAGGGCAACCAGGCCTCCGTCACTCTTGCGATAGATAACTATCGGCTCATTCAGCATCGTGACTGCTTTCAACTCATCGCGCGTGAAGTCGCGGCTCCAGCCAGCCATGTACCAGCAATTGCGGACGAACATCGAGATTTCCTCCCGCGGTTGAATTGGATTTGCAGACCGCGCAGGCGGCTCCGCAAAGGCTGGCTTAACTACGTTCATGACTAAAGTCAATTCTGACCACGGTCGAGAATTTGCCTGGATCTCCTATCTTCGCGGAAATTCCGCGGCTGAGGGCAGACCAATTATTTTCTTCCCGGTTTCCGAGTGACCGCGAGTGTCGCGTGGTTTGAGCCCGAGCAATTCGTCCACCAGCCGTCGGGAACGTTCCTTGGGCGCGAGCGCCTGCGCCAACTGATAATTTCGCGCGCCTGACGCCAGGTAGAAACGCTCGTACAATTCGTTGCGGCTCGCGAGCGCGCTGCCGACGAAGTCCCACGCCAGGCGGAAGATTCGCGCGCGCTCCTCGGCGCCCATCTCGCCGGCGCCGCGCAGATAGCGGTCGATGAGCGGGCGCAGCTTCGGATCGTTCAGCTGCGCATTGGTTGGCGCGGCCAGCAGGTTGTGCGATCCAAGCAGCGTGATGATTTCGCCGACGCGCGGAAACCACGCCGGCAGCGCGGCGCGCAACGCGGCCAGTGGACCGCCGTTGGGGAACCACACGCCGTTGCCATAGTCGAACGCTTCGACCTCCGCGCTATGAATCGCGGCGCGGGCGAACTCCGCGTAGGTCCAGATTTCGCCCAACATCTGCCGGGTCGCCGGCGAAAAATCGTTGATTGCTTCCGCCATCCTGCACGCGAGCCCGTAGGCGAACTCGAGCTTGGTCTGCGCGCGAATCATCGTCTGCTGCATGATGTTCGGATACCAACCGGTCGCCATCACCGTGTTGTAGGCGACCAGGTTGGCGTTGATGAAGACGCGATCGCGCGGGACCTCGACGTCGTCGAAAATCACGAACGCGTCCTGCTCGTCGAACCGGCTCGACAGCGGATGGTCGAAACGATTCGGTGGCGTCGCGCAACTGTCGCGGCAGATGAACTTCAGCCCCGGCGTGTCCGTCGGCACGCAAAACGACAGCGCGTACGCGTCGGTGCCCTCGAGCAGAGGCATCGCGGGATAGACCGCGATTTCATCGGCGAACGGCGCCAGCGTCGCGAGGATTCTCGCGCCACGCACGACGATTCCATGCGCGGTGTCGGCGACCTTGTGCAGCGCGACCTCGTTGCCCGGCTCCGGCACGTCGCCCTTGGCCTTGTCGATAGTGGGATGAACGATGGTATGCGTCAGCGAGAGGTCGCTGCGCGCCAGCAACTTCTGGTACGCAACCAGGTTCGCGGCGCCGCGCTCGTTGCCGTTAATCGCCCACTCATCGGCGCGTCCGGCGAAGCCTGCGAAGGTGACGTTCATATAATCGGGCGTGCGGCCCATCAGGCCGACGGTGAACTCCGCGATTGTCTGCAGGCATGCATGGCGCCGCTCGAGGTCGCCGCGCGAGCGCGGAATCAGGTGGCTCACGTTAATCGGCTCGCCAGTCTCGGGATCCGGCATCAGGCAGACGTCGCGCGCCTCATGCTGGAGATCGAAAATCCGCGCCAGCGTATCGGCCGCCCCGGCGAATGCGGGATGCGACACGATGTCGGTCACCTTGTCGTCGCCGACCCAGAGCTCGCGCGGCCTGGACAGGCTCGCGAGAAATTCGCGTCCGGTGCGTGCTGCCATCAGCGACCTCCCCGACCGTTTCGTCGCGCGGCGGCAGTGGAACCCCCGAGCGCGCGCCGGGCCGGCTTTGCGTTTTTGTTTGCCGGTATCTTCGACGGCAGGTTGCGCAGACCGTCGAGCTGCAATTTGAGCGCGGCGTGCAGATACTCGTCACGCTGCCGGCTGCTGGTCGGATCGGCGCCCAGCCATCGCTGCAACTGGAAGAAGAAAAGGGCAAAAAGACTGTGCGCGAGGCGTGTCGCGGGGACGTCCGCTCTGAGTTCGCCGCGCGCCTTCGCTTGCTCGATCAGGTTGGCAATCCCCGCCAGCTGGGTCGCCACCATTTCGGCCACGCCGTGACGGCGATCTTCGACGAACGGCAGTTCGCGCACGAATACGCGCGCCAACCCGCGATCGCGTTCGTGCAGCGCGATCATCGCGCCGAACATATGCAGCACCTGCTCGAGCAGCGGCCGCGCGGGCATCGTGGCGAACGCGTCGCTGACCACGCCGCTCATATCTTCGCGGAAGAGCAGCACCAGCAGGTCTTCCTTGGTGCCGGCATAGAGGAACAGGGTGCCGGCGCCGATATCGGCGGCGGCGGCGATTTCGCGCGTGGTGGTAGCCTCGAAGCCCTTGCGGCCGAACAGTTTTCGCGCCGCGCGTTTGATCCGTTCGAGCTTGTCGCGCTTGCTGCGCTCGATCCGGCCTGGGCTTTCGCTTGGCATTGCTCCTTTGAAATGAGCGCGCTCAGTTTTGAGCATGCTCACTATGTAGTAAGATCCGCGCGATCTGTCAAACGGAGCTGACGAATTTCGGACTCACTTATTTGCGAACGCGCGCCGCGCTGATTACTCTACGATCTCGATCGGAGGACATCATGGCCGGATTAGTGCTTCGCGAAGACCGGGACGGTCTCGCCACCCTCACGCTCAACCGCCCCGAGAAACTCAACTCGCTCAACGTCGAGATGTTCGTCGAATTGAGCGCCCACATCGATCAGCTCGAGATCGAGACGGAGCGCATCGGCCTCGTCGTCGTGCGCGGCGCGGGCAAGTGCTTCTCCGCCGGGCACGATCTCGCCGACATCGCCAAGGGCGAGCGTGCGCCCAAGCCGCACTTTCAATCCGAGACGATCGAGCGGCTCGCGGACCTGCCGCAGCCGGTCATTTCAGCCGTGCATGGACATTGCTACACCGGCGCGCTCGAGTTGGCGCTCGCGGGAGATCTGATTGTCGCGGCGGAGAGTGCGAAATTCGCCGACACGCACGCGCGATGGGCGCTCACTCCAATCTGGGGGATGAGCCAGCGCTTGCCGCGACGGGTCGGTCTCACCAAGGCCCGCGAGATGATGCTGACCTGCCGCACTTACTCCGGCGTCGAAGCGGCCGCGATGGGCCTTGCGAATATCTGTGTGCCTGACGATTCGTTCGAAAAGGAGCTGCGCGCGCTGGCCGACACTATCCTCGCCAATTCGTGGTTCAGTCATCGCGCCAACAAGCGGCTGCTGATCGATACCGACGGCTTGTCGCTGCGCCACGGCCTGTCGCACGAGGTGTACCGCAACTACGGCGTCGGTCCCGACATGCAAGAGCGTATCGCCGCGTTCAACAACAAATCGGCGCGCCGTGCCTGAGAGCGACGCCGCGCCCGCGCTGGAGACCGGGCAGCCCGGCCAGATCCAGCAGCCAGACGAAGTTTCACGCGACGGCCGCGGCGCGTTTCGCGCGTTGCGTCATCGCAATTATCGCCTCTACTTCTTCGGCCAGCTGACGTCGCTCGCCGGCACCTGGATGCAGAGCGCCGCGCAGGCGTGGCTGGTGCTGAAGCTGACCAACTCGGCGACGATGCTCGGAGTCGTGACGTTCGCGCAGTTCACACCGATCCTGCTGGTGGGCTTGTTCGCAGGTGTGATTGTGGACCGGCTCGATCGCCGCCGCCTGATAATCACCACTCAAATCCTGCTCATGCTGAGCGCGTTCACGCTCGCGGCGCTGACGTGGACCGGCACGGTCCGCGTCGAGTACGTGATCATGCTCGCCGCCTTCAACGGCACCGTCGGCTCGTTTGACATGCCCGGCCGCCAATCGTTCGTGGTCGAGATGGTGGGTTACGAAGATCTCGCCAACGCCATCGCGCTCAACTCGATGATGTTCAACAGCGCGCGCATGATTGGTCCGGCGGTCGCCGGATTGCTGATCGCATGGCTGGGCATCGGCACCTGTTTTTTCCTGAACGGCGTGAGCTTCCTCGCCGTCATCTGGAGCCTGACCCGGATGGATATTCCCGCCCGCGTGATCGCCGGCGCCGGCGCGCGCATGCTTCATCAACTGCGCGAGGGCCTTGCCTACGTATGGACCAATCGCCCGCTCTTCTACCAGATGGTGCTGGCGGCGGTGACCAACGGCTTCGGCTACCAGTACCTGGTACTGGTTCCGCTGTTCGCGAGGAACGTGCTCCACGGCGATGCGCGCACCTACGGATTCCTCGCGGCGATCCAAGGGCTCGGATCGGTCGTCGGCGCGGTCACGCTGGCGTCGCGCGTCTCGACGCGGGGGATGAGGAACAATCTGCTGGCCGGGCTTTTTCTCTCCGCGATTGGAATCTTAGTCTTCGGCCTGTCGCGCTCGTTCGTACTCTCGCTGGCGGCCCAATTCCTAATCGGTGCGGGACTGACCAACTTCAGAGCGAGCAACAACACGCTGGTGCAGATGTTCGTCAACGACGATCTGCGCGGGCGCGTGATGAGCACCTACCAGCTCACCTCGGTCGGGCTGACCCCAATCGGCGCGCTCGAGGTCGGCTACCTGGGCACGCACCTGGGCCCGATGAAGGCAGTCGTCATTTGCGGCGCGGTCACGATGCTCAGCGGGATCGTGCTGCTGACCCGTCTCAAGTCGGTGGGCATGGACGCGGAGCC
>Ga0209333_1001327_pt1 | contig 12202 bp, 9 predicted proteins | sample BlaSpr_A8_OM2_O3_FD_187982 | JGI IMG/M metagenome (GOLD analysis project Ga0209333, IMG submission 187982) | Forest soil microbial communities from Thunder Bay, Ontario, Canada - Black Spruce, Ontario site 2_A8_OM2_O3 (SPAdes) (version 2) | ecosystem: Environmental > Terrestrial > Soil > Boreal... | reverse complement strand
CGTTCGGGCTACGACAAGCGCGGATGGAAGTATCAGACACTGACGGCGTGGGTGGTGATTCCGATCAATTATTTCTGGCGTCCGGAATTCGATGTGAACTGGGCGCGCGGCCCATTCTTTCGCGAGCAGCATGCCATGCCCGGAATCGTGTATGTTTTGGTGTATCTGATTGTTGTTCCCGCGGCTGTGTACTATCCGACGCACCGGTTGCTTGTCTGGTTGACGGAGCGGTGGCGCGCAAGAACTTAATCATCTTTTCCGGCGTTGTCTCCGGGGAAGGGCTTCTTGGCGGGCGATTTCGATTCCGATTGTGGCAGTTCAGCCGAGTCCCGCACGGAGGCGTTGTCAGGCGCTTTTTTTGCCGGGGCATCGGACTTCTCTTTTTTCAATCCCAAGTTGCGGCTCAGGATGAGGGTTTGCGATGACGATGCCAGCGTGGTTCCGGAGTCCTCGACAAAGTTCATGATGCGCAGCAGCAAGTCTTCGCGGACGGCGGCGAATTCGTTGAAATCCCGTGTCAATACGTAACAGAAGAGTTCGACGTTGATAGAACTTGAGGTTAACTCGACGAGGCGCACGCGAGTCGTGTTGGTCTCGATCTTGGGATGGCTGGATACGACCCGCTGGATTTCGGAAAGTACGTAACGGAGGTGGTCGGGCGAAGTGTCAGTGTGCAAGCCGAGTACGGTTTTGAAAAGGATCTTATCGCGCCGGCTCAAGTTCTCGACGTTGATGGCCGCGACCGTGCCATTGGGGATGGCCAATAGCGTCCGTTCTTCGGTGCGCACGCGAGTGGAACGCAGCCCGATATCCTCGACCGTTCCTGTGCGGTCGCCAAACTTGCAGACATCACCGACGCGAATTACTTCATCGCCCAGGACCGAAACGCCGCCGAACAAGTTTGCGATGGTCTGCTGCGCTCCGAAGCCGATGGCCAGGCCTCCAATGCCCAGGCCGGCGAGAGCTGTAGTCAAGTTGAAGCCCAGCACCCCGAGGATGAAGAACAGTGCGGTCAGAAAGACCAGCGCTTTAACGATGCGTTCGCCGAGCAGCATCAGCGAACCTGTGCCGGAATGACCGTGGGCGAGAGCCCGGCTGCGCACCCGCTGCAGGAACCACCGGATCAAGCGCCACAGAATCCAACTGGCGCCGATAATAACGGCGACTTCGACGCACTGGAAATAGTAGTGCCGCTGCAGCAGCGGCATGCCGAGATAGCGCGCCCCGATCCGGTGAATGAGCGTACCGATGAGCAGCCACGCCGGCCCGGACACCGAGCGCCAGTGCTCGAGTTCCGCTTGTCCGCGTCCGAGGATCAACCATCGCAGAGGAACTTCCAGCAAAACCAACAGGAGCCAGCCCGCTGCCGCCGCCACGGGAATAAGCAGCAGCAGAGCCAGCCATTGCCACAGCGGCATGCCAGCTAACTGATGCTTCACTACCCACTGGGGCAGTCGTGTTTCTACCTTTCGCGCGCCGACTTGATCGTAAAGTTCGGGAAGTTTCGCCAGAGTGCCGGAAGAAATCAGCCAGATTTTTCCTGCAGCCGGATCGGAAACTCGAACCAACTCCAGATCTGTTTCTGCGTCGCCGGACGACATGGTTCCCAGCCTCTGCCGGCCCAGGGGCTCGCCTTCCTGCGGTATACCTTCCGGCTGCTTGCTCCCCAGGGTGCCGGAATACGCGCGGTCCATCACTTCCTTGAGATCGGAGGCTACGGCTTCGCCTTCCATCTGGCGACGCGCGGCGCTCATCTGCAGATATTGCGCAGAGATGCTGTAGTTGCCCGCTTGCGCGGCCTGCAGAAATCCGAAGACCGTGCCATAGGGTGTATCGCGACCCAGCGGGTCGGTTGGGGTCGCGGGCGAAGCGCTTGCGGGTGTCGCGGGCTGCAGGATCTGGCTTAGCGGACTCTGCGCTGAGAGCGGCAGGCTGAACGCCAGCGCGAAGACAAGGAAAGTAACTCCTCTGGAAAATTTGCACATGGGTTTCTTCCCCATATTATCCGCGTTTGGGACGAAAGACGTGCGTGCTGCTACCAAAGAAAACTTCCGCGGACTCCATCACGGTTTCCGACAGTGTGGGATGGGGATGGATGGTCATGGCTACATCGCTCGCCAGCGCAGCCATTTCGATGGCGAGAACTCCTTCGGCGATGAGTTCACCGGCGCCGGCCCCGACAATTCCCACGCCCAGCACGCGCTCGGTCTGGGGATCAATGAGAAGTTTTGTCAGGCCTTCAGGGCGGTCGATCGTAATGGCGCGTCCAGAGGCAGCCCAGGGGAACTTTGCAACTTTAATTTCGCGATTTTCCTTTTCAGCCTGGATCTCGGTGAGACCGCACCAGGCTACTTCCGGATCGGTGAACACCACGGCCGGAATCGCGCTGGGTTGGAATGCGACTTTGTGTCCAGCGATGGCTTCGACGGCGGTGCGTCCTTCATGCGAAGCTTTGTGCGCCAGCATGGGTTCGCCGACTACGTCGCCAATAGCGTAGATGGACGGGTCGGCGGTTTGCAGTTGCTTGTTCACTTCGATGAAGCCACGCGGATTGACGTGTACCTGGGTTTTATCGAGTCCGGAGATATCCGAATTCGGTTTGCGTCCCACGGAAACCAGCACGCGGTCAAAAATTTGTTCGCGGTCTTTCTCTGGCACCGCTGCGCCTTCAAAAGTTGCTCGAATTCCTGCGCCATCTTCCTTGAGAGAAGCGACCGTGGTGTTGAGCAGAATGGCCGCGAACATTTTCTCCAGACGTTTGTGCAGCGGAAGAACCAGATCGCGGTCCGCGCCGGGAAGCAGGCCCGGCAACATTTCTACCACGGTGACACGAGTTCCCAGAGCCGCGTATACGGAACCGAGTTCGAGTCCGATGTATCCGCCGCCGACCACCAGAAGGCTGCCGGGGATGTCTTCAAGATTGAGAGCGCCGGTGGAATCCATCAGGCGTGGCGAATCGAGCTTGAACGCGGGAATGATCGCGGGGCGCGAGCCAGTGGCAAGAATGATTCGATCGAAACTGAGAACAGCTTCGGTGGAGTCAGTCTTGCTGATGCGTAATGTGGTTGAATTTTCGAACGCGGCGCGGCCCTGAATGTATTCCACGTGGCGCTGCTTGGAAAGCTGTCCCAGGCCACCGGTCAGTTTCTTGACGACGCTTTCCTTCCAGCCGCGCAAGCGTGCCAGATCGATCTTCGGTGAAGCGAATTCAATTCCCCAATTTTTCGACTGCTGGGATTCTCCAATCAGCTTGGCGACATGCAGCAACGCCTTCGACGGAATGCACCCGCGGTAAAGGCACACGCCGCCGGGATTCGCCTCGGGATCGATCAGAGTAACGTTCATGCCGAGATCAGCGGCGAGGAATGCGGCGGCATAGCCGCCGGGGCCTGCGCCGACGACAGCGATTCTTAGGTTTGCCATTGGTCCGCTTTCGAATTGGGATCCACTATAGAGGGAAAGACCTGCGCCATAAAAACAAGTTCGAGGTGAACAAACGCAAGGAGAGACGCTAGCATCTCACCTGCTGTGGCTGATGATTGGCACAACGTTTCGAATCGTCTCAGACAAGCCTCGCGTAGTTTGGGAAAGTTCGACACCTGTCGATCAAACCTCCATGTGACGAGGTCGTCTCGAACGCCGTGGCAATGAAAGGCGAGCAAATAGAACCAGCGCAAGCCGGATCGAATGGTGGCTGCTACATACTCGGCCTCATCCTGCGGGGGACTATCGCCGAAATCCAACAAGAACTTCTGAAATTCACAACTGACACGGATCGAAATATGTAACAGCTCGCGTTCTTTTGCCGATTCAAAAAGCTCTCCTGTTGCGGCCATGATGCGACTTTCGACTTCTTGAGTTTTTTCTTTTACGTATGCCACATCTTCCTGAAGCTTTTTGTGTCGCGTTACTTCGGCGTATGGTGGTTTTTCCATGCGAAGGGTTGAATAGCCCCTATCCTTGCACCGAAAGCAGGAAGGGCTGCTCGAAGGCCTCCGCCACCCAGCGCAGAAAACGCGCGGCATCGGCGCCATCGATCAAGCGATGATCGTAGGAGAGCGAGAGCGGGAGAATGAGCCGCGGCTCGAACTTTCCGCCGATCCATTCCGGCTCCATGCGCGAACGCGAAAGCCCGAGAATGGCGACCTCGGGATGATTCACGATCGGTGTAAACCCTGTGCCCCCGATCCCGCCGAGGTTGGTGATGGTGAAGGTTCCGCCTTCCATATCGGCGAGCGTGATCTTCTTGTCTCGCGCTTTCTGCGAAAGTTGCGACAACTCGACCGCCAGCTCGACGATATTTTTCTTGTCCACGTCGCGGATCACCGGAACCAGCAGTCCGCGATCCGTATCCGCAGCTACGCCGATATGGATGTACTGCTTGTAGATGATCTCTTCCTTCTCCATATCGATGGTGGCGTTGAATTGCGGGAAAACCTTCAGCGCGGCGGCGCAGACCTTCAGGGCGATAGCGGTCACCGTCATTTTGCCGCCGGCCTGTTCGGCCTTGGGAGCAAAACGCGCGCGCAACTGCTCGAGTTCGGTGATGTCGGCGCGGTCCTGCTGGGTGACGTGAGGGATGATGTTCCAGGATTCCGCCAGGTGCTCGGCCGTTTTTCGGCGAACGCCGCGCATGGGAACGCGTTCGATTTTGCCCCACTTTGCGAAGTCGGGCAGCTTGGGCTCCATAAACCGCCCGGCGCGCGGCGGGGCCTGCGCGGCTGCGGCCGCGGAGGTGAGCGCGGCCTTGGCGTGAGCTTTGACATCCTCTTCGCTGATGCGCCCCCCCGGGCCAGTGCCTTTGACTTCGTAGATGTCGACACCGATCTCGCGCGCCAGACGGCGCGTGTGCGGAGCTGCGGGAACGGGTTCTCGGTATTCGGTTCCGGCGACCTTGCCCAATTGCGTAGGCATGGAGAATGCGGCGGGACGCGGCACTGGCTGGTCGGGAGGCAGCGCCTGTTCCTCGGTTTTGCCCTCCGCGCGAATCGCGGCCTGGAAGGCCAGACGCGCGCCATGTTGACCGGAGACGTGCTCGACCGGCCCGCGCGGCGGGCGAACCGCTTCGGCCTGCGACGACGCCGAACTCTGCAGGGTGAAGATCACCTGCCCAACCTTGATCTTCTCGCCTTCCTTCACCTTCACTTCATTCACAACGCCGCTCACCGACGAGGGAACCTCAATGACAGCCTTGTCGGTTTCCAGTTCCATGACCGGCTGGCCTTCGGAAACTTTGGCGCCGGGAGCGATCATCAAGCGAACCAACTCGCCCTGCGAAATGTTTTCTCCCAGCTCCTGCAGCCGGAACTCGGTGGGCGCGGCGCCGGCAGCGGAGCGGCGATCGGGCTGTGTTCGCTGAGGCGGAGGTGGCGACGGTTCCTCTGTGGAAGACATCTGCGGTCTTGCCGCAGCCGCTTGCGGTTCGATGGATACAGGTTGCTCTATGCTTTTTGCAGGTGCGCTTTTCTGGAAGGGTTCAGCCTGACGCGCAGGTCCGGCCGCGGCCGCCGTACCGTTGCTGTCGGCGGTAAAGATCACCTGGCCAACCTTGATCTTTTCGCCTTGCTTGACCAAAACTTCTTTGATCGTTCCGCTCACCGACGAAGGCACTTCCACGACAGCCTTATCGGTTTCGAGTTCCATCACCGCCTGGCCTTCGCTGACCGTCGATCCGGGCGCGACCATAAGGCGGACCAAGTCGCCTTGTTCAATATTCTCGCCGAGTGCGGGTAGCTTGAATTCGATCACTGATTCCATTCCTTCTTGTCTTCGAAAGATATTCGCAACTCAGCGTCTAACTCGTGGCGGGGTTCGGTTTTTCCCCATCAATCCCAAGGTCAGAGATGGCCCGCTTAACCAGATCACTGCTGACTTTCTCTTCGCGCGCCAGCGCTCCCAGCGTGGCGAGCACAATGTGCTTGGCGTCCACTTCGAAGAAGTCGCGCAACGCTGCCCGGCTCTCGCTGCGGCCGAAACCGTCTGTTCCGAGCGATACGAGTTGTCCCGGCACCCACTTCGCCAGGGACTCCGGCAGCACCTTCATGTAATCAGATGCGGCGATGAATGGTCCGGGCGCATCTTTCAAACTGTCGGTGACGAAGGGCGTTCTGGGCGGCTCGCCGGGGTGCAGCATGTTCCAGCGTTCACAGTCGTTGGCATTGCGATAGAGCTCTTTATAGCTGGTGACGCTCCACACATCCGCGGCCACGCCATATCTTTCTTTGAGCATGGTTTGCGCCTTCAACACCTCGTACATGATGGTTCCGCTGCCCAGCAACTGCACCCGCAGCTTTGCGTCCGGAGCCTCCGCCGACTTGTAGCGGTAGAGTCCGCGCAATATGCCTTCGCGGATGTTTTCGCCCTTCGGCATCTCCGGCATGGGGAGCGGCTCGTTGGTCACAGTGAGGTAATAGAAAATCGATTCCTGGTCCACGTACATGCGCTTGATGCCTTCCTGAATGATGACGGCGATTTCGTACGCGAAGGCGGGATCGTAGGCCAACAAGTTGGGAACCGGCAGCGCGAGCACGTGGCTGTGGCCGTCCTGATGCTGCAGGCCTTCGCCAGCCAGAGTGGTTCGTCCAGCAGTGCCGCCGACGAGGAATCCACGGCAGCGCATATCCGCCGCAGCCCAGATAAGATCGCCGATGCGCTGGAAACCAAACATGGAGTAATAAATGAAGAAAGGGATGGTGTTGATGCCATGGTTGGCATAGGCTGTGCCCGCCGCGATGAAAGAGCACATCGACCCGGCTTCGGTGATGCCTTCCTCGAGAATCTGTCCGTCCTTCGCTTCCTTGTAGTAAAGCAGCGTGTCCATGTCGACGGGTTCGTAAAGTTGTCCGGCACTGGAGTAAATGCCGATCTGGCGGAACAACGCCTCCATGCCAAAGGTGCGGGCTTCGTCGGGAATGATGGGGACGATCAGTTTGCCCAGTTCCGGGTCGCGCAGAAGTTTCGAGAGCAGCCGCACGAAAACCATGGTGGTGGATGCTTCGCGGCCCTCCGTGCCTTTGTAGAACTCTTCAAAGTAGGACTCGGGAACCGGCTTCAGAGGCGCGGCAAGCACTTTGCGTTGTGGCATGTAGCCACCCAGCTGTTGCCGCCGCGCCTGCATGTACTTGATTTCGGCGCTGTCGTCAGAGGGCCGGTAGAAGGGCGCATTGTGCAGTTCGTCGTCTGGAATGGGAATTCCGAAACGCGAACGGAACATCTCCAGCTCATCTTCATTCAGCTTCTTCTGCTGGTGCGTAATGTTCTTGCCTTCGCCAGCTTCGCCCAGGCCGTAGCCCTTGATGGTTTTGGCCAGGATGATCGTGGGAGAGCCTCTGTGGTCAACCGCGGCCCGGTACGCGGCATGAACCTTGATGGGATCGTGCCCGCCCAGCCGCATCCGCGCCAGTTGCTCGTCAGAAAGATGCTCCACCATTTTCAGCAGACGCGGGTCCGTACCGAACAAGTTCTGGCGGAAGTAGGCTCCGCTCTCAACAAAATACTTCTGATATTGGCCGTCGCTGATTTCTCCCAGACGCTTCACCAGCAAGCCGTCGCGGTCGCTGCGAATCAGGCTGTCCCAATCCGAGCCCCAGATGCATTTGATGACGTTCCATCCCGCGCCGCGGAAGATGGCTTCTAGTTCCTGAATGATTTTCCCGTTGCCGCGTACCGGACCGTCGAGACGCTGCAGGTTGCAGTTCACCACGAAAATCAGGTTGTCCAGATTCTCGCGCGAAGCCAGCGTAATCGAGCCGAGCGACTCCGGTTCGTCCATTTCACCGTCGCCCATGAACGCCCACACTTTGCCACCGGTGGATTGTTTCAGCCCGCGATTTTCCAGATACCGGATGAAACGGGCGTGATAGATCGCCTGTATGGGGCCGAGGCCCATCGAGACCGTGGGGAACTCCCAGAAATTCGGCATCAGCCACGGGTGAGGATATGAACTCAGCCCGCCACCCGGCTTCAGTTCGCGGCGAAAGTTTTCCAGTTTCTCTTTCGGGATACGGCCCTCAAGGTAGGCGCGAGCATAAATGCCGGGCGCGGCGTGGCCTTGAAAGTAGACGAAGTCGCGGTCTCCGCTCTCGGTTTGGGCTTGAAAGAAATGGTTGAAAGCGACTTCGTACAAGGTCGCCGCCGAAGCGAATGTGGAAATGTGCCCGCCGATGCCTTCCTGAATCTTGTTGGCCCGCACCACCATGGCCAGAGCGTTCCAACGCACCAGGCTCTTGATGCGGCGCTCCATTTCCTGGCTTCCAGGGAACGGTGCTTGTTGAGGCGCTGCAATCGTATTTTGATAAGGGGTGGTCGCTGAAAAAGGAAGGTTCACTCCGGCGGCACGCCGCGCGTGCAGCGCCAACTGCTGCAGCAGTCGCCCCGCGCGGACCGGACCACCGCCCTTGGATAGTACATACTCCAGCGAATCCACCCACTCGCGGGTTTCCAATACCTCTTGACCGTCAGTTTCTGTCTGAGCCACGTCTAATTTCTCCGTCGGATAAGGCCGAATGCTCCATGATATTCAATTATGCGAAATCTTGCTGGACGTAAGGCCATGCCAAACGTTTTCCAACTCAAGTGTTTACAATGCTGTGTGTTAGAGCCGCTCCTTCTGAGTAGATTGTGTGCGGTTGCTTTTCTGGAGGTACTGACTCATGTTCTTGCGAATCACACTGCTGGTAGTTGTGGTCGTGATTATCATCTTTCTTGTTCCCCGCCTCTTGTCGGGTTCGCGCGCCGTTCCCGCCCAGGGCAGCACCGCACCCAGTTTTACCTTGGCGTCGCAAGAAGGTACTACCGTCAGCTTGCAGGATTACCGCGGCAGCTGGGTGGTCCTCTACTTTTACCCCAAGGACCAGACTCCCGGTTGCACGCGGGAAGCGCACAACTTCCAGGTTGATCAGTCCAAATACGCCAAGCGGCAGGCGGTGGTTCTGGGCGTGAGCGTGGATAGCGTGGACTCGCACAAGAAGTTCTGCGCTAAGGAAGGACTGAACTTCAAGCTACTAGCCGACCGCGATGGCAAGGTGAGCAACACCTACGGTTCGCTTACGAATCTTGGAGTGGTGAAATTTGCCTCGCGGCATACCTTCCTTATCGACCCCGCCGGCAAAGTTGCCAAAGCATACACCAGCGTGGACCCCGCCCGGCATAGCGAAGAGGTGCTGGCGGCGCTGGATCAGATGCAAAAGGAGTAGTGCGTTACCTGAACATTTGTGCCTGCAACTATCGACAGCGGTTCACGACCGACGTCAGAAGCAGGTCACTGTAAATTTCCAGCTTCCGTGACCGGCAGTGGTGGGAAACATATTATGCCCTCTTCAGGATTTTCCCCGCGTGCATAGACCGGCGCATTCCTGGCCAACCAAAGACCAACCTCGGTAGTGGTGTTTCGAACCGTTTCGGGCACCATCGCGGGTGCGTCATGTGGATATGTGTCTTCGTAATTATCCACTGCCCATTCGGAGGGAATGGCATGTTCCTCCTTCAAACGGCTTACAAAATCCTGGGTGTCCTGACTAAAAGTATTGCCGGTGAACTGACGGAAAGTCTCAAGCTGGCCCGCCGAATTCGTAGGCCAGGGGTAAGGAGAAAGCAACATTGTGGTTCGCAGGCCGTGGGCATTCCCCCACTGGATGGCCTGCACGATAAATTTCTCATAGCCCGGCCCGCTCCCGCCAGTCAGAAAGAAGTTTGGGGGAACGTCGAACGCGATTGCTTTGCCGTACAACGCCTCGCCCCGCTCCAGAGCATAGAACGGGTTGGTCGCAAAGACGTTCTCCGCTAGTTTCGGTTCGTCCGGATCATTTGGGGCTACTACCGGAGCCACAGAGTCAATCCCCGCGGTTCTGGCCGCGTCCACGTACTCTCTCCACTGCTTTAGGTCCTCTTCCAATTGCCCCCGACGAGCCGAATCGGAAGGTGTGTTCACATTGGCTTCGGAAGGATGGAGACCGTTTTGTATATACAGACTCCGATAGTACCCGTAGCTAGGAGGAAGGGTGAAATAATTCCAGCCCACCTGCCCCAGTTCAGCCTCGCCGGGGCCGGTCCCGGTAAACATCGTCTCTATCGCCTTAAGGAGGCCGGGTGGATTTTCAGCTGCGCTTATCGCATTTGCGTGTTGGTAGAGTCCCACGTGACCGGTTTTGAGAAGTTCTTCGAACAGATCGCCGTAACGGAGCGCATCAAAACCACCGGTCCCGCCGACGAAGATATATTCGCCTAGATTTGAGCAGACGCTGTGCGCGCCTGAATCGCCGGCTGGATTCTCCTGAGGCGCAGCATACGCTGCAGATATTGCGGCCACGGTTGCCGCGACTATTGTCAGGAAACGGCAGAAGGGTCGCCACCCAAGCTTGCAAATCGAAGTCACCCGCAGAGACCTTCCTCATTTGTTAACATAAGCGTGTTTCCGCGCCAATTCAAATCGAGTACAGCAGCTTGCCAAAGCCCTGTGGTTATCGTTTATCCTTAACCCTGGGAAATGCCTAAAGTTCTGAAGGAGCGTTTTATGAAGACTTACTCGGTACTTTTTCTGACTCTGACCTTGGCTGTGCTTTCCGCCGTTGCTGCGGATCAGCCTCAGCCCCCAACCGCAGGTACGCAAGCTCCGGCTTTCAGCCTGCCCAGCCAGGAAGGGGCGCAGGTGTCGCTCGATCAGTTCAAGGGCAAGTGGGTGGTGCTGTACTTCTATCCCAAGGACTTCACGCAAGGCTGCACGATCGAAGCACACAACTTCCAGCGCGATATCGATAAATACACGGCGAAGAACACCGTGATCGTGGGCGTCAGTGTGGACGACGTGGACTCGCACAAGAGCTTCTGCGCCAAGGAAGGCTTGAACTTCAAGCTGCTCGCCGATTCCGGCCATGCTGTCGTACAAAAGTACGGCTCGATCATGGAATACAACGGGATGACACTGGCGGCCCGCAACACGTTCTTGATCGATCCCACAGGTGTAATCAGAAGGGTTTATCTCAAGGTGAGTCCGCAAGGTCACAGCGAGGAAGTACTGGCTGATCTGCAACAGTTGCAGTCCGCGAAGTAGTGTCAATCGGCCTGGCGGGATGAGCTCCGGCCGTTAGCGGAATTGACCGCTATCGCGGATCTTTCTCGCCGCCTCCTGCAGGAAGTCGTCGACGTGCTGGTTGGGCTGAGGCTGCAGCCCGGTCTTGGCTGTAATCCTGCCCGCGATTTGAATCGCAGTATTCGTGCGAACGTAGTTGTCGAGCTCCCATCGCCGGTGCAGGTAGGTTTCAATCAGAATGAGCTCCTCCGGCGTAATCTGTGCGAGGCCCGGAGTGGGTGCTGCTCCTTCGTTCGCACTACGATCCTCGGTATTCCACGATGGCCGCGCATCCTCGGTAGGTTTTTCGTGTACGACCACGGTGCCGGCAACGAAATCGCCCAACCTCCGGCTCTGCCGGTTACACATCATGCAGACGATGCCTACCCCATAGATTCCCGGCAACCCATCCACCGCGCGCATCAGGTTCCTGCCGATCGCTTCAAAAGCGTTGATGGGCCTGCCCGAGTCCTTGATGACACGAATGCCGGCATAGCGTTTGCCCGGCGTCTGCCCCTTCCAGAGGGTCTCGAAGAAGGCGAAATAGCCCCAGTAAATGGCAAACAAGATGAAAATAGCCAAAGCCGGACCCAACAAGCGTGGGAGAAAAGTAAAGACCGAGGATCCGACGGGAAGGCTGAGGATGAAGATAAAAGCAGTTATGAGATAAAAGATACTTTGGATTAGAGTATCGATTGCCAGGGCGAGGAACCGGCTTCCGATTCCCGCCAGGGGCAACTCCAGAGCGATCTGCTCCGGAGTGTCGATTTTTAGTTGGTCAAACGAGTCCACGATGATTTCTACCCGCTGGCTGGAGAAACGCAAACCATATTGGAGCAAGCTGGAAACGCTGCTGGAGCAAAGTGCGAAAAGCGGCCTGAAGTCGCTCTCCCGCTCCGACTTGCAGGAACTCAGTCTTCTGTATCGCCAGACGGCAGCGGACCTTGCCGCCATTCGCGAAGACCGTGGCTCCGTGCACTTTGCCCGCTACGTGAACCAATTGCTCGTGCGCGCTCACAATACCATCTATTCCGGCGGCAGGGCGAGCCCCACGGCAATATTTTCGTTTTTCTGGAGTACCTACCCGGCGGTGTTTCGGCGAAATCTGAAACATTGCCTGTTGTGCGTGTTGATCTT
>Ga0209333_1001324_pt1 | contig 12213 bp, 8 predicted proteins | sample BlaSpr_A8_OM2_O3_FD_187982 | JGI IMG/M metagenome (GOLD analysis project Ga0209333, IMG submission 187982) | Forest soil microbial communities from Thunder Bay, Ontario, Canada - Black Spruce, Ontario site 2_A8_OM2_O3 (SPAdes) (version 2) | ecosystem: Environmental > Terrestrial > Soil > Boreal... | reverse complement strand
GCGGTGGTGGGCGCGCGCAACGCCTCGGCCAATGGACGGCGCTTCGCCCGCGAAATCGCGGCCGCGCTGGGCAGCCGCGGCCTGGCGGTGGTTTCGGGCCTGGCGCGCGGCATCGACGCCGCGGCGCACGAAGGATCGCTCGAGACCGGCACCATCGCCGTGCTGGCCGGCGGCATCGACACGGTCTATCCCGAAGAAAACCGCGACCTGCAGGAACGAATTGCCGAGCGCGGAATTCTTTTGGCCGAGATGCGGGCCGGCACCGAGCCGCAGGCGCGCCACTTCCCGCGCCGCAACCGGATCATCTCGGGCTGCGCTCTCGGCACGCTGGTGGTCGAGGCGGCGGAGCGTTCGGGCTCGCTCATCACCGCGCGTTTCGCGCTGGAACAGGGGCGCGAGGTCTTCGCCGTGCCGGGCTCGCCGCTCGACGCGCGCTGCCGGGGAACCAATCGCCTGATTCGCCAGGGCGCGACGCTGGTCGAGAGCGCGGACGACATCCTGGCCGAGCTCGCGGCGCAGCTCGGCGGAAATCTTAACGAACGCCGCAAGCCGCCCTTTTCCGCCGCTCCGCCCGCCCCGGACAACGAATCGGAGCTGGCGGCCGCGCGCAAAAAAGTGCTCGAATTGCTGTCGCCCTCGCCCGTAGCGGTTGACGAATTGGTCCGACAATGTCAATTGTCCCCGGCCATCGTGCTGACGATTCTGCTCGAACTCGAGCTCGCCGGACGAATCGAACGGCAGCCCGGAAACACTTTAACCTTGCTTTAAGGTCGGCTGATTCCTATGTGTTGCCCGTGGACTGCCTCGTTGTAACAACGACCTATCGGTTGAATGAACGTCGTCATCGTTGAATCGCCCGCCAAGGCGAAGACCATCAATAAATATCTCGGCAAGGACTTCACCGTCCTAGCGAGCTATGGCCATGTCCGCGATCTGCCCTCGAAGGACGGCTCGGTACGGCCGGATGACAATTTTTCCATGTCGTGGGAGATCCACGGCAAGTCCGACAAGCAGATCAAGGAAATCATGCGCGCCGTCAAGGGCGCGGATCATCTCTATCTCGCCACCGACCCCGACCGCGAGGGCGAGGCGATCTCCTGGCACGTGCAGGAGATCCTGAAACAGCGCAAGGCGCTCCAGGGCGTCGACGTCAAGCGCGTGGTGTTCAACGAAGTGACCAAGCAGGCGGTGCTCGACGCCTTCAAGCATCCGCGCGAGCTGGACCGCGAGCTGATCGACGCCTATCTGGCGCGGCGCGCGCTCGATTACCTGGTGGGGTTCACGCTGTCGCCGGTGCTTTGGCGCAAGCTGCCGGGCAGCCGCTCGGCCGGCCGGGTGCAATCCGTGGCTTTGCGTATCATCTGCGAACGCGAATCCGAGATCGAGGCCTTCAAGCCGCGCGAATACTGGTCGGTCGAGGCCGAATTCACCACCGCCGCGGGCGACAAGTTCACCGCCCGCCTCACCCAGCTCAACGGCAAGCGGCTCGACAAGTTCGACCTCGGCAACGAGGCGGAGGCCCGCGCCGCGGCCGATGCCATCCAGAAGCATCTCGAATACGCGGTCGCGGCGGTGGAGAAGAAGCAGATCCGCCGCAACCCGCCGCCGCCCTTCACCACATCGACCATTCAGCAGGAGGCCTCGCGCAAGCTGGGCTTCGGCGCCAGCCGCACCATGCGCACCGCGCAGCGCCTTTACGAGGGCGTCGACATCCAGGGCGAAACCGTCGGGCTGATCACCTATATGCGGACCGACGGCGTGACCCTGTCCAACGAGGCGATCACCTCGGCGCGCGAGATGATCGAAAAGCAATACGGCGCCCCGTACCGGCCCGACGAAGCGCGGGTCTACCGCACCCAGGCGAAAAACGCCCAGGAGGCGCATGAGGCGATCCGCCCGACCGACATGCATCGCCGCCCGGAGGATCTGCCGCGCCATCTCGAGGAAGACCAGCGCCGGCTCTACGAGCTGGTGTGGAAGCGCGCGGTGGCGAGCCAGATGTCCTCGGCGGTGATCGATCAGGTCGCGGTCGACATCGCGCCGCCGGACAACAGCGTGACCTTGCGCGTCACAGGTTCGACCGTGATGTTCGACGGCTTCCTCACGCTCTATCACGAGGACGCCGACGATCCCGACGAGGACGAGGAGAACCGCCGTGTGCCGCCGCTCAACGAACGCGACAAGCTCGCGCGCGGCGAGGTCAAGCCGGAGCAGCATTTCACCCAGCCGCCGCCGCGCTACACCGAGGCGAGCCTGGTGAAGAAGCTCGAGGAGCTCGGCATCGGCCGGCCTTCGACCTACGCCTCGACCATGCAGGTGCTGCAGGACCGCAAATACGTCCTGCTCGACAAGAAACGCCTCATCCCCGAGGACCGCGGGCGCCTGGTGACCGCGTTCCTGATGGAATACTTCAAGCGCTATGTCGAATACGATTTCACCGCCGATCTCGAGAACAAGCTCGACGACATCTCCGGCGGGCGCATTCCGTGGAAGAAGGTGCTGGAGGATTTCTGGAAGGATTTCTCCGCCGCGGTCGCCGAAACCAAGGACCTCAACATCACCCAGGTGATCGACGCGCTCGACGACGATCTGGGCCGCCACTTCTTCCCGCCGCGCGCCGACGGCAGCGATCCCCGTCTCTGCCCGGTATGCGGCCAGGGCAGGCTGGGCCTCAAGCTCGGCCGCTTCGGCGCCTTCATCGGCTGCTCCAAATATCCCGAATGCCGCTACACCCGGCCCTTGGGCATGGAGAACGGCGAGAACGCGCTCGCCAATGAGCCGCGCTCGCTCGGCACCGATCCCGCGACCGGCCTCGAAGTGACAGTCAAGAAAGGCCCTTACGGCCCCTATGTGCAACTGGGCGAGACCCCGCCCAAGCCGGAGAAGCGCAAGAAGGGCGAGAAGCGGGCTAAGGGCGAAAAGGCCGAAAAGGTCGAGCTGCCGCCCAAGCCCAAGCGCGCCTCGCTGCCCAAGGGCGTATCGCCGGCCGACGTCACGCTCGAGCTGGCGTTGAAGCTGCTGGCGTTGCCGCGCGATGTCGGCCCGCATCCCGAGGACGGCGAAATCATCACCGCCAATAACGGCCGCTTCGGCCCCTATATCAAGCACGGCAAGGAATACAAATCGCTCGCGCCGGACGACGACGTGCTGACCATCGGCCTCAACCGCGCGGTGGTGCTGCTGGCCGAGCCGAAGAAATTCCGCCGCGGCGCGCCTGAGCCGATCAAGGTGCTGGGCGACCACCCCACTGAGGGCGGGCCGGTGAAGATCTTCAACGGCAAGTACGGGCTTTATGTCAGCCATGACGGCATCAACGCGACGCTACCGGGCGACATCGCGCCCGAGGAATTGACCATGGACCGCGCCGTCCAGCTTCTGGCCGAACGCGCCGAGAGAACCGGCAAAAAGAAACCCAGAACGAAGGCCAAGGCCGGCGAAGCGAAAGGATCTCGTGTCAAAAAGACCCCCAAGAAGAAACCACCCGGGACGACGGAAGAAGCAGCCGAATAACCGGCCTCATCCGCGCGGCGGCAAATCCTTCGCGCAGCCCGGGGAATTGCCCGAAATCGGCGTGGTCGAGATCACCGGCCTCGATCTCGACGGCGAGATGCTGGGCCGGCCGGCCGGCTTCCAGGGTAACCCGCCCTCCATCGTCGTCGTGGCCGAGCGCGGCGCGCCCGCCTTGGGCGTGGGCGAGCGCGCGGCGGTGCGTTTCTCGCGCATCGGCCCGCGGGCTTATGAGGCGCGCATCATCCGCGCGCTGGGCGGCGCCCCCAACCGGGTGCTGGGGATATACCGCCTGACGCCGGAAGGCGGCCGCATCGAGCCGACCGAACGCAAGGTGCGCAGCGAATTCCGCGTGGCGGCGGGCGACACGAAAGGCGCACTGGACGGCGAGATCGTCCTGGCCGAGGTGCTGTCCGGCGCGCGTCTCGGCCTGCCGGAGGCGCGCATCGTCGAGCGCATCGGAAACAGCGCCGATCCCCGCGCCTTCAGCCTGATCGCCATTCACGGTCACGGCATTCCGACCGAATTCCCGAAAGCCGCGGTCGATCTGGCGAACGCGGCCAAGCCGGTGGCGCTCGGCAACCGCGCCGATCTGCGCGCGGTGCCGCTGGTCACCATCGACGGCGCGGATGCGCGTGATTTCGACGATGCGGTCTGGGCCGAGCCCGATCCCGAACGCGCGGGCGGCTGGCATGCGCTGGTCGCCATCGCCGACGTCGCCTGGTACGTGCGGCCGGACGACGCGCTCGACAAGACCGCGCGCGAGCGCGGCAATTCGGTCTATTTCCCCGACCGCGTCGTGCCCATGCTGCCCGAGGCGCTGTCCAACGAGCTTTGCTCGCTCAAGCCGGATGAAGAGCGCGCCTGCATGGCGGTCGATCTGTGGATCGACGCCGAGGGCCGGCTCGACCGCCACCGGTTCCGCCGCGGCCTGATGCGCTCGGCGGCGCGGCTCACCTACGAGGAAGCGCAGGAGGCGATCGATGGCCGGCCCGACGCCAAGACGGCGAAGCTGGTCGATCCGGTTCTGCGCCCGCTCTACGGCGTCTATCGCGCGCTCGAACGCGCGCGCGCGAGCCGCGGCACCATCGAGCTCGATATTCCCGAACGCAAGATCCTGCTCGGGCCTTCGGGCCGTATCGAGCGCATCGAGCCGCGCCAGCGGCTCGAAAGCCATAAACTGATCGAGGAATTGATGATCGCCGCCAACGTCGCCGCGGCGGAATCTTTGGAGCGGCTCAAGCAGCCCTGCATGTACCGCGTGCACGACGCGCCCGACCCGGTGAAGATCGCCGAGCTGTCCAGGTTTCTCGGCGGGCTCGGCATTCACGGGCTGACGCTGGCCAAGGGCCAGGTGATCCGGCCGCAGCATTTCAACGCCATCCTGCGCCGCGCCCAAGGCACGCCCTATGCCGCGCTGGTTCACCAATTGGTGCTGCGGACCCAATCCCAGGCGGAGTACAACCCCGAGAATATCGGCCATTTCGGGCTGTCGCTACGGCGCTACGCCCATTTCACCTCGCCCATCCGGCGCTACGCCGATCTGCTGGTGCATCGCGGGCTGATCGCCGGGCATCGATTCGGGCCGGACGGCCTGCCGGAGCAAGCCGAGGATTTCAAGGAGCTGGGCCAGCACATCTCGATGACCGAGCGGCGCGCCGCCGCCGCGGAGCGCAGCGCCGGCGACCGTTATGTCGCCGCCTTCCTGGCCGAGCGGGTGGGCGCCGAGTTCAAGGGCCGGATCAACGGCGTCACCCGCGCCGGGCTGTTCGTGACGCTCGATGAAACCGGCGCCGACGGCTTTATCCCCATGCGCAGCCTGGGCGACGATTACTACATTCACGACGAAACCCGCCACTGCCTGCGCGGGCGGCGCACGGGCCGGGTTTATACAATGGGCGACGCCGTGACCGCGCGGCTCAGCGAGGCCGACACGGTGACCGGCAGCCTGCAATTCGCCTTGACCGGAGACGCAGACAGGCCCGGCGGCGGCAAAACTCCACAGCGTCCCGGACGCCGGCGGCGGTAACCGTATTTCTCCGCGCCATCCGGTCACGAAGGTGTGGATTAAATTCCTCCGTTAATCACGTATCCGCTTGCAAGCGCGGAAGCGTAAAGGCAAGAATGGCTTCAAAGCGGGGCAAATTTAAATTTAACACCACCATGTGTGCTTTCAGGCTCACGGAAATCCGCGCTGCGATAGCGAGTCGTAGCGCTATACTATTTTTCATAGCAATATCAATATCGATTACACTTTCCGCGTGTGGGACGGTCCCGAGCCCTGCTGTGGCCGCCGCCTTCTCCACCGATTCAGCCAACAGAGCCGCACCGGACGACGAAAGCCGCTTATTCACCGAGACTTACGAGAGCCTCATCGAATATCACATCGACGTCACCCGCGCCGACCAGATCGCGTTCGCGGGCCTGTCCAAGATCGGCACTTTCGATTCAACGCTCTATGTCGAGCGCGCCGGCGACCAGCTGATCCTCCATCACGGCGACGAATCCTGGGCCTATCCCGCGCCGCCGCCCTATGACAGCGCCGAATGGGGCAAGCTGACGGCGCGGCTGCTCAACGCCGCGCGCCAGGTGTCGCCGGCGCTCGCCGAGATGCCGATGGACCGACTCGACGAGGCGGTGATCGACCACGCCCTCGCCACGCTCGACCCCTTCTCGCATTACGCCCGGCCCGAGGTGGCGCGCGAATGGCGCGCCGCGCGCGACGGCTTCAACGGCATCGGCGTGGTGCTGGACGGCGGCACCGGCACGCGCATCGCCTCGGTGATGGATGATTCGCCGGCCGCGAAAGCCGGCATTCGCATCGACGACCTTATCGTCGCGCTCGACGGCGTGCCCTCATCCTCGCTCACCGCCGACCAGGTGCGCGAGCGGCTGCGCGGCCCGGCCGCATCCGTGGTCGAGCTCGGTATCCAGCGCGCCGGCCTCGACAAGCCGATCATGATGTCGATTGCGCGCGCGCATCTGGTGCCGCCCTCGGTGGTCCTGAGCGAGGACGGCAACATCGCGGTGCTCAAGATCGCCAGCTTCAACCAGCAGACGGGGCAGACCCTGATCCAACTGCTGCACAAGGCGCATCAGGATCTCGGTTCCGCGATGAAGGGCATCGTGCTGGATCTGCGCGACAACCCCGGCGGCTTGCTCGACCAGTCGATCGAAGTGGCGGGCCAGTTCCTCGATGGCGGCACGGTGGTGACGACCATCGGCCGCAACCCGGACAGCTTCCAGTATTTCTCCGCGCCGACGGATCATCACGCCGAGACGCTGCCGATGGCGGTGCTGGTCAATGGCGGGTCGGCCTCGGCCTCGGAGATCGTCGCCTCGGCGCTGCAGGATTCGGGCCGCGCCGTGGTGATCGGCACGTCCAGCTACGGCAAGGGCACGGTGCAGACCGTGCTGCGCACCTCGAACGACGGCGAGCTCACCGTCACCTGGGCTCAACTCGTGCCGCCCAAGGGGTATTTCCTCAACCACCACGGCGTTGTGCCGACGGTGTGCACCGCCAATCTCGGCGACACCGCCAATGCCGCGGCGGTGCTGCAAAAGAGCCCGGTGCCGGAGCTGGCGAAGCCGCGCGACAGCCTCGACGACAGCGGCTGGACCGCGTTGCGCGCGCTGTGTCCGGCGCAACGCGCCGACCGCGCCATCGACCTGGCGCTCGCCCGCCAATTGGTCGAGAACCCGGAAACCTACAGCCGCCTCCTGAAGGGGCCGACCACCAACCTGGCGCATAATTTCGCCCACTGAGCCGGCTGCCGCGATCACGACGCAGAGATCGCCAAACGCGCCGCGCGGGTGTTTGCTATGGGCATGAAGCCCGCCGCCCTTGTCATCGCCGCTGTTCTGCTGTTCGCCGCCTCGGCGCGCGCCGCCGAGGTCGATCTGGCGCTGGTGATGGCGGTCGACGTGTCGGAAAGCGTCGATGCCGGCGAATATGTCCTGCAGCACGAGGGCATCGCGCGCGCTTTCGAGAACCCCGCCGTGATCGGCGCGATCCGCGGCGGCGCCAAGAACGGGATCGACGTGCTGGTGATGGAGTGGTCCGACCGCGACAAACAGGCCGTGACGGTCGATTGGACCCATGTCTCGGACCAGGCCTCGGCCAGCGCTTTCGCCGCCAAGCTGCGCGCCTCGAAGCGCAGCTCCAACGGCCTGACCGCCGTCGGGGACGCGCTTTTGGCCGCGGGCGCCGCCTTCAAGCGGCTCGGCGATCACCCCGCGCGGCGGGTGATCGATCTTTCGGGCGACGGCATGGCGAATATCGGGCCGCCGCCCGACGAAGTGCGCGACGCGCTGGTCAAGCAGGGCATCACCATCAACGGCCTCGCCATCCTGCAGACCGAGCCCTGGCTCGACCAGTATTACGACATGAACGTGATCGGCGGCCCGAACGCCTTCCTGCTCCAGGTCGACAATTTCGCGTCCTTCGCGCAGGCGATGCAGCAGAAACTCTTGAACGAGATTTCGTCCCTGCCGGAGCCCCGAAACGCTTCGGCCGGACCCTTCCGGGCCCGGCCGAAATCAATCCCCCCGAAAACTCTCTCTCAGATGCAGTAGGTCTTGAGCGGCGTGAAGCCGTTGAAGTTCACCGCCGAGTAGCTGGAGGTATAGGCGCCGGTCGACAGAATCTCGACCCGGTCGCCCACTTTGAGCTCGAGCGGCAGGCGATAGACCGTGCGCTCGTAGAGAATGTCCGCGCTGTCGCAGGTCGGGCCCGCAATCACCACCGGCCCGCGCGGACCGCCGTCGGCCGGCGTTTTGATGCGGTACTTGATCGCCTCGTCCATGGTCTCGGCCAAGCCGCCGAACTTGCCGACGTCGAGATAGACCCAGCGCTTCGGATCGTTGGCGGATTTCTTGGAGATCAGCACGACCTCGCTCTGGATCACGCCGGCGTCGCCGACGATGGAGCGGCCGGGCTCGATGATCATGTCCGGCAGGTTGTTGCCGAAATGCGCGGTCATGGCGGCCATCACCGCATTGGCGTAGCTCACCACCGCCGGCACGTCGCCGCGATACTTGGCCGGGAAACCGCCGCCGACATTGATCATGCGCAGATTGATGTCGGTCTCGGCCAGCGCCGAGAACATCTTGGCGGCGCGTCCGATGGCGCTGTCCCATTGCGTCAGGTCGGTCTGCTGCGAACCCACGTGGAAGGAGACGCCGTAGGGATCGAGACCCATGCCGCGCGCCTGGCGCAACAACTCGACTGCCATTTCCGGCGCGCAGCCGAATTTGCGCGACAGCGGCCAATCGGCACCGGTGCACTCGACCAGGATGCGGCAGAACACGCGCGCGCCGGGCGCGACGCGCGAGAGCTTCTCCAGTTCGGGCAGGCTGTCGAAGGCGAAGAGGCGCACGCCCTTCTCATAGGCATAGGCGATGTCGCGCTCTTTCTTGATGGTGTTGCCGTAGGAGATGTTGTCCGCGGCGATGCCGCGGCCGAGGCAGAGATCGATCTCGTTGCGGCTGGCGACGTCGAAGCTCGAGCCCAGATCCTTGAGCGCGCCGACAACCTCGGGCGCCGGGTTGGCCTTGACCGCATAGAACACGCGAGCCAGTGGCAAGTAGCGCCGCAGCAGCTTGTAGGCCTGGGTGACGATGTCGAGATCTATGATCAGGCACGGCGTCTCGGGCTTCTGCTCGGCGAGGAACTTGGCGATCTTCTTGTTGACGACGTTCATGGTCGAATTCCTATCTCGGGGCGCGCTTGGCCGCGCCGGATTCACCCCGTCGGCCGCGACGGAGTCGGGCCGGAGGGTATGAGAGGGCGGAACCGGCATCCTGGAAGGAAGGGTTCGCCCGAAAAGCGGGTGCGGGGATCAATTCTGGGTGCTCAACGGAGCGGTAAAACGGCTGAAGGCGCCGCTGGGGGCGCCAATTCCGGTTTCATGTAAGGGCACCGGGGCCCTGCGCTGGAAAGCAACCATATCGACCTCCCTCTCGGGACCGGTCCCCCACGACCGGCTCTGCCAAAAAGGACGCGTTACGTCGTTGCATAACCACGATGGGCCATAGGCACGTGCGAGTGCGTCTGTTTTGATAGATACGCTCATCGCCGCATGATGCAAGAAAAAATTCACGAAAACGTAAATTTTTCTCGCGGCGTTGCCGATTTTTCACTGCGAGAGGCGAATTTGATCCTCGCGGGGCGATTTTTTAACCGCGCGGGACGAATTTTGCGCCGCGGGAGCGAATTCCGGAAAGGAAAGCGGTCTTGCGGCAGCCCAGGCGGGGAAAATTCCCGGCGAGTCCCGCGTTTCAGCGCTGTTGCGGCGCGAGATCGATGGTGGCGATGCGCGCGCCATTCGCCAAATCGAAGATGATGAGCTCGACGCCGCCCTCCGGCAGCTCGATCCGGGCGATGAGTCTGCCGCCCGAGACCTCGGTCGAGGCGATTTTGGCCCCCGGCGGCAGCGCAATGACGGCCGATCCGCCGCCGGTTGCGGGCGCCGGCGCGGCATGGTTAAGGCGCATCATTACCGCCACCGCCAGCGCCGCCACCCCGACGACCAGCAGCACGCCCAGCACGATCACCAGAAGCTTGAGGGCCCGCATGTTCCGGTTCACTTTAGCCGCCATGGCGGCGGAGACGCTACAAGCGCGGGTCGGAAGCGACGTGGCAGGCGAGCGGCTGGACCGTTTCCTGGCTGTCGCGCTGGCCGGATTCTCGCGCTCGCGCCTCAAAAATCTCGTGGAATCAGGCCAGGTTAGCCTAGGGGGCGCGACGGTGACCGACCCCGCCATGCGGGTCAAGCCGGGGCAGATCTTCACCCTCGCCGTGCCGCCGCCCGAAACCGCTTCGCCCGAGCCCCAGGCGATGGAGCTCGACATCCGCTTCGAGGACGAACACCTGCTCGTGCTCGACAAGCCGGCCGGGCTGGTGGTTCATCCGGCCCCCGGCAACCCCGACCGCACACTGGTTAATGCGCTGCTTGCCCATTGCGGAGAGAGCTTGGCCGGGATCGGCGGGGTGAAGCGGCCGGGCATCGTCCACCGCCTCGACAAGGACACCAGCGGCCTGATGGTGGTGGCCAAGAACGATGCGGCGCATCGCGCGCTGGCGCATGATTTCGCCGCCCATGTGGTCACCCGCGCCTATCAGGCGGTGGTCTGGGGCGTGCCCCAGCCCAGAAGCGGCGAGATTTCCGGCCGTATCGGCCGCAACCCGCGCGACCGCAAGAAAATGGCAGTCGTCTCGGCACGCGGCAAGGCTGCCGTCACCCGATATAAAGTGCTGAAGGTCTTCGGCGCCAAAGCGGCGCTGGTCGAGTGCCGGCTCGCCACCGGCCGCACCCATCAGATCCGCGTCCACATGACGGCCAAGGGCCACCCGCTGATCGGCGACCCGACCTATGGAAGGCAAAGCCAAAGCCGCCTTGCCGCCTTGCCGGTAACGGCGCAAAAGGCGGCGGCCGCGCTGGGACGCCAAGCGCTCCATGCCTATTTACTGGGGTTCCGCCATCCTGCAAATGGCGAATACCTCGAATTCCGGAGCAGCTTACCTAATGATATCAGTAATTTAATAGATAGCTTAGATAGTATCTAGCCTAGACAATATCCTAGTCGGGCACTAAGATATGTTTCCAATAAGAGAATGAAAGGAGTTCGCCGTTCATGGCGACTGTCCGAGCTCTCCCTTCGATTTCGTCCGAAGGCAATCTTTCGCGCTATCTCCAAGAGATCCGCAAGTTTCCGATGCTCCAGCCGGAGCAGGAATACATGCTGGCCAAGCGTTGGCGCGAGCATGGCGACCGCGACGCCGCGCACAAGCTGGTGACCAGCCATCTGCGCCTGGTGGCCAAGATCGCCATGGGTTACCGCGGTTACGGCCTGCCGCTCTCCGAACTCATCTCCGAAGGCAATGTCGGCATGATGCAGGCGGTGAAACGCTTCGACCCCGACCGCGGCTTCCGCCTGGCGACCTACGCCATGTGGTGGATCCGCGCCGCCATCCAGGAATACGTGCTGCATTCCTGGTCGCTGGTGAAGATGGGCACCACCGCGGCGCAGAAAAAGCTGTTCTTCAACCTGCGCAAGATCAAGGGCCAGCTCCAGGCGATCGACGAGGGCGATTTGTCGCCCGAGAATGTGCGCAAGATCGCGACCGAGCTCGGCGTTCCCGAAGAGGACGTGGTCAACATGAACCGACGTCTTGCGGCGCCGGATAATTCGCTCAACGCGCCGTTGCGATCCGACAGCGAAGGCGAATGGCAGGACTGGCTGGTGGACGAAAGCCCCGACCAGGAAGACCGTCTCGGCGAGCGCCAGGAGTTGGGTCTGCGCCGCGATCTGCTGCGCGAGGCGATGAAGCTGTTGACCGGACGCGAACGCGACATCCTGGTGGAACGCCGCCTCAAGGACGAACCGGCGACGCTCGAGGATTTGTCCGAGAAATACGGCATCTCGCGCGAGCGCGTGCGCCAGATCGAGGTGCGCGCCTTCGAAAAGCTGCAGAAGGCGATCAAGTCCAAGGCGATTCAGAACAACCCCGCCCTGCACTGAGACCCGCCGCGGCCGCGATACCAAGCGTAGCCTTGGCAAAATCCCGCCGCGGCCTTAAGTTCCCGGTACGCGGACATGGGGGCATGCCATGCAGAGGGACAACCTCGGCTTCGGGCAGGCAGCGTTTCGGTTCGTGCTCGTGACGGCGATCCTGAGCCTGGGGGCTGGGGCAGCGGCTCCGGC
>Ga0209333_1001323_pt1 | contig 12214 bp, 9 predicted proteins | sample BlaSpr_A8_OM2_O3_FD_187982 | JGI IMG/M metagenome (GOLD analysis project Ga0209333, IMG submission 187982) | Forest soil microbial communities from Thunder Bay, Ontario, Canada - Black Spruce, Ontario site 2_A8_OM2_O3 (SPAdes) (version 2) | ecosystem: Environmental > Terrestrial > Soil > Boreal... | reverse complement strand
TTACGCAGATAGTTTTTTACCACCTGCTCGGTGGTACCCACGCGTACCGCAATTTCTTTATTCTTCATGCCCTGCGTCACGCAGGAGACGATCAACGTTTCCTTCGGCGTCAGTTGCACCTTGGGGCGCGCGCCGGAGGGCCGCAGATTGTGCCCGCGAAATGCTTCCATGACCCAATGCACAGCTTGGTTTTCCAGCCAGGGCTCGCCGCCGGCAACTTTGCGCAGGCAATCGACCAGAACTTCGGGTTCCACTTCGCGCGATAAAATTCCATGAGCTCCACGCCGGAAAAGATCGAGCGTAAGCTGTTCGTCGGACGCGGGCGTGACCACAACAATCTTCAACTCCGGAGCCTGGCGCAGCAGTTCCGTTACCGCTTCCACCGGATTGGCAGCCAACGTCGACTCGAAAATCAGAACGTCGGCGGAGAATTTCGTCAATGCGGATTGCGTCTGGGCCAGCGTTTCAGCCTGTCCCACAACCCGGATATCGTCTTCGAGAGCGAATATCTTGCGCAGGCCGGCGCGAAAAATCACCTGTGTGTCGGCAAGGATAACCCGGATCAACGGACCCGAGCCGTTCTCCGCTTGAACTCCGTTATTTTCGCCGAAGTTGACCGTGCTGGCCATTATTTTCTCTGTGCCTACGCTCGCTCGAAACGGTATTCGTCGATTACCACGCCCACGCCTCTTCGCCCTTTATCCTCAAAGCTGCGAACTACGCGGCCGTGGCAGTCAATCTGTACATCACATTGCGCGCCCACAACATCGCCGGGAAGCAGAATGGTGAAATCCACCATCGAGCCCACGGGCACGTCGCGATCCATCGCGAACAGGACTCCATTCGCTGAAATATTTTGGGTTTCCGCCAGACAGTCGCCACTCTGCGATTTCAATTCCACAGGCAGATGGAGCGGAAAGCGCGGTGCACTTTGCATTTCGGCGTAGTGCTTGATCGCAGTCTGCCGCTGCGATTCCGAGGCCAATTGCTGCTCTGACGCTTCGCTTTGCACCGTCTCTGACGAACCTTCCTTCCGCAGCGCGTGACAGGCCTGCGGATACTTATGCCAACTCTTTTTTGACGAACTTAAGGGAGCCTACACCCGGGAATCAGCCTCGCAAAGTTACGGAAGTCATGGAACGCTAGGGCTTTAACTGCTTGAGGATGAGAGGATTACAAAGAATAGAGAGTGACTAGCGCCGGCTTGTCGCAGTCAGTCGAAATGCGCCAGTTCATGCTCGAAGCCCAATCACTAAAACCTGGTCACTTCCGTAAAGTTGAAGTCGCGGATCTTCATCGCCGGTACCACCATATCGAACGACTCCTCGCCGCAGGAACGAACCGGCACACTCATGCTTTCCACGTCTGAGAGCAGATGGATCAAGCTTTGGTTGAAACGAAAATTGCGCACACCCTGTCGCACTTTTCCATCCTGCACCAGAAAGGTGCCATCGCGCGTCATGCCGGTAACAATTTTTTCGTAAGCGTCCACTTCGCGGATATACCACAAGCGGGTGACCAGCACGCCGCGCTCGGTCGAGGCGATCATCTGTGCCAGAGTTTTCGGATCTTGCGGCGCGGCGAAAACAATGTTGAGCGGCATCTCACCCATTTCATTGGGCAGCGCAAAGCCGTGGCCGGTAGCTTCAACCGGACCAACATGGACTTTCTGCTCCGAACCCTTCATGCGTTTCGCAGTCGCGCGCGCATAGACAACACGATTGACCACTCCATTTTCCACCAGCGGCACCCGCTGCCGTTGCATACCTTCCCCATCGTACGGAGCACCTGTCTGCAACGGATGAGCGACATCATCCCAAATCGTAATGTTCTCGCCGAACAGTTTGCTGCCAATGCGGCCGGTGAGAAAAGAACGCTGGTCGAGAAGCGCCATGCCCGAGTAATCCCAGAACATGAAGCCGACAATATCGAGCACCGCCGCAGGTTCCAGAATTACCGTATACTTCCCTGCCGGAATCTCCGCCGGATGCGCCGAGTCGAGCGCCTTTTGCGCCGCAATCTCCGCCAAGGCCAGCGGATTAACATTGGCCGCGTCCGGCGAGTTAGCCTTTTGCCACCCCGAGGAATCGTCGGCCAGCATGGTAATGGATGTTTCCGCTAGAGTCTGCGTATGCCATTTGCTCAGCCCACGCGAATTAAAAATGCCCTCCACGGACTCCGAACTGGAAAAAATGCCCGCCGTTGTGAGCTTGTGCCTTTTGGCAACATCTACAATTTTCCTCACTCCGTCCGCGCGAAGCTCAGGCGTGATGGCCGCCGTTTGTTCAAAGTATCGTGTGGGAACAACCGACGCGGAAACGGGCCCGCCCTCCTGCGCATCCGGCACCGGCAAAAGATCCGGATCGGCATGCTGCACCTTAGCCAGCGCCTCCGAAGATTCCACCACCCGCCTCAAACAATCGTCATCAAGTTTGTTAGTGAAAGCGCGAGCCGTCCGCCCCCCAAACACCGTGCGCACCGAAACCACATGATTCTCGTCGGCAACATTCTGATGAATCGTGTTGTTGGCAAACCGCGTAAGCGCAAATTTCCCGCCCGAAAAAAGCACTTCAACCTCATCCGCAGTCGAAATTTTCCTGATGCGATCAAACACATCCCCGGCTTGGTCCTTATTCAGCATTCGGCACTAGGTACCAGGTACTCGGTACTGAACACTCAGCAATTCGTGGCAAACCAAGCATTCAGCATTCAGCCAGCTAGTCGTTCGGCTTCAACCTTTCGCACCAGAAAAGACAGCATGCGCTTTACTTCGACAACGCCACTATTTAAATGTTGCTAGTTCATTCGGTCCAGGAAACTGAGGTCTCGCGCCAGAAGAAAGTGATACTCCAATTCGCTTGCCGAACCAGCAGCAATGTTCCGGTAGCGTTGAAACTCCCCATTTCCCCTTTTGCCACAGCCCCCGGCGACATTGGCCGCAACGGATGCGGCACATCTGCGTATCTGGCTGGTCATGCCGTAGATTTCTTGTTTCGGAAATCTACCTGTAGCTCAGTAGGAAGCCAACACAAGCATGTGAGCCTTACGCCACACGTTCAAGTCTCTGAAATCTTTCATTCCGCAACTCCTTACACTGGCTGAACGCCAAGTGCTGAGTGCCGAATGTTATTACACGACTTCCGAAATATTCTGTGCCCGATGTCACGCTCCCCGATACGCACTCCCCACCTTAATCCCCCGAAATCTCGCGGGCGCCGCCCCGTGGCCGGTTCCCATCACCTGCTGCGGTTGTCCTTTGCCGCAATTCGGCGTACCCCAGAGCGTCCACTCGTCACGTGAGCAGATCGCATCCAGCGCATTCCAGAACTCGGTCGTGATGCCCGAGTACGACGGATTCTTCACCATGCGCACGCGCTTCCCGTGTTTGATCTCCCACCCGATTTCGCAGCCGAATTGAAAGTTGTAGCGCTTGTCGTCAATCGACCACGACCGATTCGTCTGCATCAGCATTCCGTGATCCGTGGAAGTAATCAGCTGCTCGAGGGTCAGCGGGCTTTCGCCGGGAAGCAAACTGATGTTAGTCATGCGAATCATGGGCAGACGATTCCAGCCCTCCGCGCGCAGCGTCCCCCCCGATCGACTCTCGCCGATCGTGTGCGCGGTCTCGCGTGAACTGAGATATCCAGTGAACAATCCGTTGGTGATGATCGGCGTACACTGCGCTGCAACGCCTTCGTCATCGAAACCAAAAGTCCCCAGCCCCGGACCGTGCTCCTGGCGGGCATCGGCCACCACATTTACCATCTCGCTGCCGTAGCGCAGCGTGCGCAGTTTATCCAGCGTTAGAAACGAAGTGCCGGCAAAGTTCGCTTCCATCCCCAGCACGCGATCAAGTTCAATGGGATGCCCGATGGATTCATGAATCTGTAATCCGAGCTGTGAACTATCCAGAATGATGTCGAACTTTCCCTCGGGACATTGCTCCGCGTGATGCACCGCCACCGCTTCTTCCGCAATGCGCCGCGCGTTCTGCACCAGTTGCAACTCTTCGATCAGTTCGTAACCCTTGTTCTGCCACTGCCCGCCATAAGAATTAGGATACGACCGCTTCTGAATCTCATTGCCCGCGAATGCATACGCCGTGTATCCGGCACCCGCCGAATACTTCGTCTGATGAATGTCGCTCCCTTCCGACGACGCAAACCACTGTTCCTCGCGATTAAAGTTTAAATTGCTTTCCGCAAGAGTGACGCCAGCAACCGCGCGAACTTCAGAATCAATGTTCAGCAGCAGCGCAATGTTTTGTTCGACTGAAATCGAAAACGGATCGATCTTGTGCGGAGTCGTCCACTCCGCCGTCATCGGTTTTTCCACTGCCAGGCGGATATCCTGCTGCTTCACTCGCCCCGACGCCCGCGCAATTTCGATCGCGCTCGCAGCCGTCGCCTCAACTCCCGATCGCGACAGGTCTTCGCCGGCCGCAAATCCCCACGCGCCGTCGACGATCACCCGCACGCTCATCCCCATCGACTCGGCATCGGATGCGCTGCCCACCTTCCCGTTCTTCGTGGTAAGCGCGCGGCTTCTCTGGTTCACGATGCGGGCGTCGGCATAAGTCGCACCCCGCGTCGCAACCACGTCCAAAGCCCAGTTGGCGATTTCTTTCATTCGGAAATTAAAATCTACCACGAAGACCCGCAGCCACGTCGCTCAGCAAGAAAAATAATTCCGTTAGATCACGCTCATTTCTCCGCAACCAACTTCAATCCTGGCTCGCGGAATCACGCGCCCCCGCCGCTCGCGCCGCCTTCAGAAAAATCTGGTTCTGCTCCACCGTCCCAATCGTCACCCGAATGCAATTCGGTGCCCCCCATGCTCCCAGCGGACGCACCGCCACTCCTCCATCCTCTAATTGCTGGGCAAAACCCGCGCCGTCTTCCCCCACATCGCAGAACAAGAAATTCGCCGATGTCGGCACAACCCGAAATCCCATCTCCGACAATCCCTCGCTCAGAACCCGCGACTGCACCGCATTGTTCTCCACTGCGCGTTGAATGTGATGCTCATCCTCAAGTGCCGCCGCCGCCGCAACCAGCGCCACCGACGACACAGAATAGGTGTTGCGCATCCGCGCGCAATATCCCAGCAACTCGGCCGGGCCCAGCCCATAGCCCACGCGCAATCCCGCCAGCCCGTGCGCCTTCGAAAAGGTTCGCAGTAGCACCACGCTCGCGCTTCGCCGAACCTGGTCCAGCGACTTCGAATATCCAATTTTCCGCAGTGCCGCAAAATGCTGCGCGAATTCGTAGTAAGCCTCATCCAGCACTACAACAACCTGGCTGGGAACCCGCGCCAGAAAGTGCTCTACCAAGTCTGCTTCCAGCATCGTGCCCGTAGGGTTATTCGGATTCGCCAGAAATACAATGCGCGTGTTCGCGTCGATCGCAGCGAGAATCGCTTCCAGATCGAAAGCATCGTCGCGCATCGGCGCCTCCACCAAGCGCGCGCCCGCCGCCCGCACCACCATGGAGTAAATAATGAACGACCGTTCGCTGGTCACCGCATTCCGCCCCGGCTCTAGCAGCGCCTGGCAAAGCAGGCTTAGCACTCCGGTAGATCCGGCCGTCACCAGAACTTGCTCCGGCCGCAATCCGTGATGCGCCGCCAGCTTCCAGCACAACGCCGTGCCGTCATCGTCAGGATAAGAATTCGCCGTGGCCAGCGCGCTCCTCATTGCGTCGATGGCGCGTGGCGAAGGTCCAAAGGGATTTTCGTTGGAATCAAGTTTGATGAGCTGCGACCGCCGCTCGACGGCGGCCGGCGTTGCCCTGGCCGCATCCATCATGCCCATCTCACGCGCTGGCTGGGAAACCAAATCGAAGAAGCGGCTCATGCCTGGCGCTCATCATGCCATGGAAGGCTTCGCGCGCGCTATCGGTTTGTTGCACGCCGTCCGCAATCGATCCACTTCCTGCGCGCTCAGCGCGCGGAACTCTCCGGGCGGCACATCGAGCGTCAACGGCCCGTAGCGGACGCGCTTGATCTTCTCCACATGATGTCCCACCTTTTCAAACATGCGCCGGATCTCGCGGTTGCGTCCTTCGATCAGCGTCACTTCATACCACGGATTGTTCGCTTCCTTCACCAATCGAATGCCCGCTGGCGCAGTCCGTACACGGCGCCCGTCTTCGGTCGCAATCGAAACTCCGCCGCGCAATTTTTCCAGCGCATCGGCGCTCGGCACTCCCGCAACTTTTACCACATACGTTTTCGGAACCTGCGACGCCGCTTTCATCAACTTGTTCGCCAGGGCGCCGTCGTTCGTCAAAAGCAGAAGCCCCTCGCTGGCATAATCCAACCGCCCTACCGGATACACGCGTTTCTTCACGCCGCGAATCAATTGCATGACCGTCGGCCGTTTTTCCGGATCGCTCACCGTGGTCACGTAGCCTTTCGGTTTGTTCAGCAGCAGGTAAACATGCAGTTGCGCGCCCTGCAGCAACTTTCCATCCACGCGAATGTGATCGACGTCTGGGTTCGCCTTGGTTCCCAGCTCCGTGACCACCGTTCCGTTCACCTTCACGTGCCCGGCGCTGATCAATTCCTCGGCCTTGCGACGGGAAGCAATCCCGGCAGCGGCAATAATTTTTTGCAAGCGTTCTGCTGGCATGTGTGTGATCCTCGATCGTATCTTGCGGCAAGATGGCGGCGAGAAGACTTGTTCGTAAATCGCTTTGGGAAGGGCACGGCTTCAGCCGTGCCCCTAAGTCCAATAAAAACACGGGGGCTTTAGCCCCTGAGGTCTACTATTCTTATTCTTTCGGTGCCGCAGATTCCGCGATCTCGTCCAGCATCGCATCTCCCGCTGCCTGGGTGGGTGCCTCAGCTTCCGCCGGAATCAACTCACTCTGAAACGATTCCGCCACCAGCTTCTCAAACTCCTCCATGCTAGGCAGTTCGTTTACATCTTTCAAACCGAAGCGCATCAAAAATTCTTTGGTCGTCTTGTAGAGAATTGGCCTTCCGATCACCTGCTTGCGCCCGGCGGTCGTGATCAGCTTCCGATCCAGCAGCGTCGCAATCACTCCGCCGGAATCCACGCCCCGAATCTCGTTGATCTCCGGCACCGTGGCCGGTTGCTTGTACGCAATCACAGCCAAAGTTTCCAACGCGGGCAACGACAGCCGGATAGGCGGCTTCAAACTCTTCGCAAAGCTGCGCACCATCTCGTGCTGCTCCGGCTTGGTCGACATGCGATAGCCGCCCGCCACCTGACGCACTTCTATCCCGTGGTCCGGCCCGCCATATTCGCCAACCAGTTCCTCCAGGCAGGAGCGCACTCGCGATTTCACATCGGCGTCGTCAGCCGCGCCTTCCGCCATCACCGATTCCTTGACCAGCTGAAACATCTGCTCGACCGTAATCGGCGTCTCCGCCGCATAAACAATCGCTTCGAGTTGAGCCTTTAAACTCATAAAAAAGTTGTCAGTACCTAGTAACTAGTTGCCGGTCGGAGCTTCAATTGCGATACCAATCGTTTTTTCTAGGTACTAGGTACTGCATTACTTCCAATCGTCCCGCACCACTGCCTGGCCTGCCATCACGGCGTCAAACCCTGTATGCTTTCGCACCGCAATCTCGCCGAATAATTCATCCTGCCGCACCTGAATCGCCTGCAGCCGCACCAGTTCGAGCAATGCCAGAAACATGCACACAAGCGCCTGCCGCGAAGGCACCCGCAGCAAGAGTTGTTTCAACCGGATGGGCCGCGATTCCAGCGCCAGTCGACGCCGCAGGTAGTCGATCATCTGCCCCACGGTGACGGTTTCTTCATTCACGTTGATCACCGGCCGGGTGCGCACGCGCTCCAGAATCTGCTGGAACGTCTTTACTAGGTCAATAACGTCCGCGGCCATCTCCGGCTCAGTCCCCTCCGCGTCCATGAACTCCTTCAGTGCCGGATTGCTCAGCACCGCATCTTCAATCTGCTGCTTCTGCAACAACATCTGCGCAGCCGACTTGAACTTTTCATGCTCCAGCAGCCGGTTCACCAGCTCGGTTCGCGGATCCTCCAACTCCTCTGCCTTCGCCGACGGATCGCGCGGCAGCAGCATCTTCGACTTGATGTGAATCAGCACCGCGGCCATATAAATAAAGTCAGCCGCCACATTCACATCCAGCTCGCGAATCTTTTCCACGTACGCCAGGTATTGCGCCGTGATTCGGGCAATCGGAATATCGTAGATGTCGATGTCCTGCTTGCGAATCAGGTCGAGCAGCAAATCCAACGGCCCCTCATAAACATCGGTCACCGAAACCGCAAACGGAGAATCGCTCTCTTCTTTTTTCTTCGTAGCTTGCACATCCGGACGAACGGTCGCCTTGGTAGGTGCGGGATCACGCCCGACTAGCGCCGGTGCGGATTTCATCACGCTGTCCGTGGAGGCAACCATTCTGTCTTCCATCCTACCTTCCATCTTCCCCCGCCAGCGGTTCGTATGCGAGCGACATTCCCATCGCATCGCGCACGTCATTCATCGTCTCGGCCGCAACCTTGCGTGCCTGTTCACTGCCAGCCTCCAGAATATCCCAAGCCAGCCGCGGATTCTCCTCAAATTTCTTCCGCCGCTCCTGCATCGGATTCAGCAACTGCACTAGCGCATCCGCCGCCCAGCTCTTGCACTCGATGCACCCAATCCCCGCCGAGCGGCAACCTTCGTACACCTTGTCCATCGTAGCCTGGCTGCTGAAAATTTTATGCAGATCCCCCACCGGGCACACATCCGGATTCCCCGGATCGGAGCGCCGCACCCGCGCCGGATCAGTCACCATCGTCTTCAATTTCTGCCGCACCACCGGTTCCGGGTCGGTCAGCAGGATCGCATTGCCATACGACTTCGACATCTTTCGTCCGTCGGTGCCCGGAAGCTTAGGCGCGCGTGTCAGCAAAGCTTGGGGCTCAGGGAAGACATCTCCACGCTTTCCGTAGAAGCCGTTGAAGCGCCGCGTAATCTCTCGCGTCAGCTCCACATGCGCAACCTGATCTTCGCCGACCGGAACCACATCGGCCTTGTACATTAATATGTCCGCCGATTGCAGTACGGGATAGCCCAAAAACCCGTAAGTTCCCAAATCTTTATCCTTAATATTCTCCCGCTGCTCCTTATATGTAGGGACGCGCTCCAGCCAGCCCAGCGGAGTAATCATCGAAAGCAGCAGATGAAGCTCGGCGTGCGCCGGCACGTGCGACTGAATAAAGATCACAGATTTTTCCGGATCGAGCCCCGCCGCCAGCCAGTCGAGCGCAACTTCCACCGAATTCTGTTTCACCCGAGAAGTGTCGGCGTAGTCGGTGGTAAGCGCGTGCCAGTCCACCACGCAGAAAAAGCACTCATACTCATCCTGCATGCGCACCCAGTTATCGAGCGCGCCTACATAGTTTCCCAGGTGCAGTTTGCCCGTCGAGCGCATGCCGCTGAGCACGCGCTTGCGCAAGTTTGCAGAAGTTGTCATCAATTAAGTTGATAATTTGATAATTTTTTCAACGAGTGATTGCAGGCACAATCGTATCCCAACAACCGAATCCACCGCTGGGAATCACACAAAGTATTGTTGATACTACCACGCGCAGCACTGTCATCCTGAACAAGCGTTCTTCGCGCAGTGAAGGATCTGGGCGAGCCGCGCGAAGCGGCGCGTTTTTGCGACGCAATAATCGCACGTTTGGCTCGCTTCCTTATAAAGCTCCGCTACCAAATTCATTACTGCTTGACTCCCATATTGCCCCATCCGGCACTCCGATTCCACCGTTGAATTCGGCAGCACGCGGTTATCGTGAAATTCATTGCGCGCTAGCGAACCCTCTGTTAGCCTTTTGGTGGACCTTTTTTTTGATTACTCTGCCGTATCGTCGTCGCGACCGCGTGCCATGTCCGCGGCTCTCGCCACAGTAGAGTCCGAAGCAGCTCTCTAAGGAGAATAAATTTTGGCCGCAAGCACAAAGAATCGCATTCTATTTACGTCTGAATCCGTAACCGAAGGCCATCCCGATAAGATCGCCGACCAAATTTCCGATGCCATCCTCGACGCCTGCCTGACTGAGGATTCCTCCAGCCGCGTCGCCTGCGAAACTCTCACCGCCACTGGCCTGGTCGTCATTGCCGGAGAAATTACCACCAAAGCCTACGTCGACTTCCAGCAAGTCGTCCGCGGCACCATCCAATCCATCGGATACGACAATGCCCTCCACGGCTTCGACTGCAACACCTGCGCCGTAATCTCCAGCATCAACAAACAGTCCGGCGACATCGCCATGGGCGTAGACACCGGCGGCGCCGGCGATCAGGGAATGATGTTTGGTTACGCGTGTAACGAGAATGAGGAGTTGATGCCGACGCCGATTTCGCTGGCGCACAAGTTGACCATGCGGCTCTCGCAGGTGCGCAAGAACGGAACACTTCCCTACCTTCGTCCGGATGGAAAATCCCAAGTTACGGTTGAGTACGATGCGAAGGGGAAAGTGCTGCGGGTGGATGCGGTTGTGATTTCCACGCAGCATGCGGAGACCGTGGCGAACGACGAATTGCGGGCGGGGATTTTGAAGCACGTGATTCAGGCGGTGATTCCGGCGCACTTGCTCGACGAAGATACGCACTATCACATCAATCCCACGGGGCGGTTTGTGATTGGCGGGCCCATGGGAGATACGGGGTTGACCGGCCGAAAGATTATCGTGGACACCTACGGCGGAATGGGCCGGCACGGTGGCGGAGCGTTCAGCGGAAAAGATCCGACGAAGGTGGACCGGTCGGCGGCCTACATGGCGCGACACATTGCGAAAAACATTGTTGCTGCGAAGCTGGCGGAACGTTGCGAAGTGCAATTGGCTTATGCGATTGGCGTGCCAGAGCCAGTGAGCGTGCGGGTTGATACCTTCGGCACGGAAAAAGTCGATTCGGAAATTATTCCGGATTTGATTCGGGCTCATTTCAAGTTGACGCCGAGGGGGATTATCGAGTCTCTGGATTTGCGGCGGCCAATTTATCAAAAGACTGCGGCGTATGGACACTTCGGGCGCAACGATCCGGATTTCACCTGGGAAGCGACGGACAAGGCAGCCAAGCTGGCCAGCGCCGCGGGAGTGCGAGAAACGGCGGGAGCGCGCAAGTAATTTAGGAGCGGCCGGCGAGGCAGACGGACCGCAGGGGGCTAAAGCCCGGCGGGCCCTGAAAGCGAACGCGGCGCGGAAGTGCCGCTCTTCCACGGTCACGCCAGCTTTCGGAGTCAAGACCAAAGTCGGTCGAGGTCGCGGCGGAAGTTGGTCGGAGTCAAGGGCAAAACTGGATGCTCGTCGATGTGCAGCTCTTTTGATGCACCGAAAGTCTCATACCCCTAAGGGTAGGTCGTGTGTCATCATGTCTGGCCTGAAATCGTGTATTCTGGCGGAGCACTTGTACTCCGGCAATTCCTCAACCAAACATTAATGTTCCAGCAGGAAAGCGCCATAGGAGGCGTATGTCAACAGCGGCACAGATCAATTCCGACGTGAAAAGTTTAGAACTGGCGGAACTGGGCAAGAAGCGCATTGAGTGGGCGAATCAGTCCATGAAGGTGCTGCAGATTATCCGCAAAGAATTCATCAAGAACCAACCGCTGAAGGGGATCCGCATCTCGGCCTGCCTGCATGTGACGGCGGAGACGGCGAACCTGGCGATTTGTTTGCGCGACGGAGGGGCGGACGTGGTGTTGTGCGCTTCGAACCCGCTCTCGACGCAGGACGATGTTTCGGCGAGCCTGGTGCGCGATCAGGGCATTGCGGTCTTCGCCATCAAGGGTGAAGACAACGACACGTATTACCAGCACATCATGTCGGCGATCGACCACAAGCCGCACATCACGATGGATGATGGCGCGGACCTGGTGACGATTCTGCACACCAAGCGGACGGATAATCTGGAAGGCGTAATCGGCGGAACGGAAGAGACGACGACGGGCGTGATCCGGTTACGCGCGATGGCGAAGGAAGGCGTGCTGAAATTTCCCATCGTAGCTGTGAACGATGCCGACACCAAGCATCTTTTCGACAACCGCTATGGCACGGGACAATCGACGATTGACGGCATCATCCGGGCAACGAATTTTCTGCTGGCCGGGTCGAAGTTTGTGGTAGCCGGCTACGGCTGGTGCGGCCGGGGACTGGCGAGCCGCGCGCGCGGCGCCGGAGCAGAGGTAATCATCACGGAAGTAGATCCGA
>Ga0209333_1001320_pt1 | contig 12226 bp, 8 predicted proteins | sample BlaSpr_A8_OM2_O3_FD_187982 | JGI IMG/M metagenome (GOLD analysis project Ga0209333, IMG submission 187982) | Forest soil microbial communities from Thunder Bay, Ontario, Canada - Black Spruce, Ontario site 2_A8_OM2_O3 (SPAdes) (version 2) | ecosystem: Environmental > Terrestrial > Soil > Boreal... | reverse complement strand
GTGGCTGCCGCCGCGCCACTCCCATCCGGTTTTGCGGATCAAGGCCGGCAAGTGGTCGGTGGGGTGTTCGCCGGGCTTCTCTATCGGCTCGTAGCCGCGCCCGATGAGCAGATTCCAAGCGCGCAGTGCGTCTTCCGCCGGGCAGAAGAGGTCCAGATCGTACTGCGCCCGCAGCCGCGGGTCCGAAACAAAATGGGGCGATTGCGTCGTGCCTTTCAGGAAGATGTATTCGATTCCGGCCGACGTGAGCCAATCGCCTACCTGATCCTGCAACGCCCGGGCACGCTGCAGGCGCTCCGCATTCTCCTTCAGGTTAAGCGCGATGTGGGCGCGCACCCACTCCGGCAGGGCGTCTCCTGCAGCGGCGCCGAACAACAACGTCAGAGAAGAGCGGTCGCAAAAATCCAGCACATCGTGCCACCCAGTGGAGGGCGGGCAATCCTGCCCGCAGCCGCCTTTCAGGCGGCGAAATTGCAGCGCCGCAATCACCGCCGACACCTCGCGCGGAACCCGGGGAGTCACTTAGAAATCGTACCGAATCGCGAACTGCAAGCGGCGCGGGTCGCCCACGCCCAGGATGCCTCCAAATAGAGGCGGCCCAAAATCGGCGTAAGTTCCCGGCACCCCCCAATTCGGATGATTGAATATGTTGAATACTTCGGCGCGGAACTCCAGCGCGCTCCGCTCGCGAATGGCGAACCGGCGGTGCAGCGCCATGTCGAAGATGTTGTTGCCTGGACCGTTCACGATATTCCGTCCGGCATCGCCGAAGGTATAAGGCGCGGGCGCCATAAACGCAGCCGTATTGAAGAACTCGCTCGTGGTACGCTCGCTGCGCGGCAAAGTCAAAGGTACACCAGGTACGATGTCGGGACGGTTGGGCAACCCGGTGTTGGCGGGGTCGAAGGCATAGTAGAAGATGTTCATCGGCATGCCGTCCTGCAATGTAACTGTCCCGGTCAATTGCCAGTTATGCAACACCGGCCCGAAGGCGCGCACCTCCGGCAAGCCGATTACGTAGCCGCCGCTGATGCGCCGCCCAACGTTGAAGGACGATAGCGCGCGTTCGAGCCGGAGGTTGTTTTCGTCCTGCGCGCCGATACTGTCGTAAAACCCCGGAATCACTGTATCCGCATCGTCGATGGACTTCGACCAGACGAAACTGGCCAGCAACGACACGCGCCCCGTCAGGCGCTTCTCGGCTTTGACCTGCAGCGCGTTATAGGACGAATTGGCGATATGCTGCCGCTGCACGATTTCGCCCAGACTCGGCCAGGTGCGCAGCGACTGCAAATCTCCCGGACGCGGGGAGAGATCCGCGCCCGTTTCAGTCTGCAAGGGTGTGTTGAACTGACGGAAGCGACCCAAGTGCGTTCCCTTGCTTCCCACATACGATACTTCGCCCAGGATGTTACCCGCGAAGTCGTGCTGAAAGCCGGCGTTCCACTGCTGCATGTAAGGCGTAGGCGCATGGGGATCGATGCCGAAGTAAGTCGAAAAGCCGGTGGATGCCGTTTGCGGGAATCCGTTGCGGCTGGTCAGGATGGGCGCTTGGCTTCCGTTAGTGACGTTGTTCTGGACCAGAATTCCGTTCAGCACGAGATCGTAAATCTCGACCGCGATTTCGGGGTTGTAATAAATGCCGAATCCCGCGCGGAAGACGCTTTCGCCCTTGGAGAACGGCAGTGGTGGAAGGCGCCAGGCCAGTCCCACTCGCGGCGCGAAGTTGCGCGTGTCCGCACTCACGGCCTGGCTTTCGCGCTGCAGTTGGGGCGGCGGCGGGTTGGGTCCGGGGGCGTACACCAGGTTCAGCAGGTTGCCGCGCGTTTCCGTGTATGGTGTGACGTACTCGTAACGCAGGCCGAGGTTCAAGGTAAGCCGTGGGGTGACCCGCCAATCGTCCTGCAGGAAGCCGCCAAGACTGTTCTGCCGCAGATACGCCTGTGTATTGCCTTCGTCGCGGCTGGTGTCCTGCGGAAATCCCAACAGGAAGTCCGCCAGCGCGTCGCCTGTCGAACCGGGTGTACCGTCGGCGCTGGTGAACGCTCCGGTATAGGTATAAGATCCGCGGGCCAACTGGTTCTGCTGGTAATTGAACTGGAAATGGACCCAATCGAAGCCGGTCTTGATGGTGTGCGCGCCGCGCGTCCAGGAAACACTGTCCGAGAGATTCCATAAATTGTCGCGTTGCACCTGCGGCAAGGTGGGATCGTCGGTTACCAGCGAATAGTCGGACAACTGGAAGTAGGGGAGTCCGTAATTTGCGGGATTACTGGTAAGTCCCTCGACCCCTAGTTGTTGGATCACATTGGTTTGGAAGGCGCTCTCCGGCGTATCGTACATACTCATGCGCGTGAAGGAAAATCGCGTCTCATTCAGCCATGCCGGGCCGGAGTACGTATAGCTCAAGGCAGCTTGCTGCGCGCGCACTCTCTCGTCGGTCGGACGCAACGGGAACGAACCCGCGATGATATTTTGCTCGCCGTTGTAGGTATACCGGCCGCTCAACTGGCTCTGATTGCCGAACTGATGGTCGATACGGGTCGAAAAGGCGTCGTTCCGGCTGGTATTGGGGGTCTGGTCCACATAGTTGTTGCCATCGCCATTGTTCAGGTTGGGCAACGGCTCGTACTGGGCCAGGAAGCTGGAGGCAATGGGATCGATTCGCGTTGCCGGAATCATATCCCCGGGAAACGGCACGCGCGCGCCGGCCGCATCCAGCGTGAGCGGATCGTAGACGACGTCCTGTCCGGTGAAATCGCCGGTGCGCAACTGGGCGGGTGGGACGAGGCTCTGCACCGGACTGCCTATGTTGGACCGCAGCCCTTCGTAGGCAGCGAAGAAGAACGTATCCGGGAAAGGCATTCGTCCGCCGAGCGACCCGCCAAACTGGTTCTGCCGCACGATGGGCGACGCCTGCGTGGGATCGTCGAAATAATTGCGCGCGTCGGGCGCCTCGTTTTGCAGATACTCGAAGGCGCTGCCGTGAAATTGCCGGGTGCCGGAGCGCGTGACCACATCGATCGAGCCGCCGCCGGCTTGCGGAAATTCCGCGGAAGCGGAGGAAGTCTGCACGCGCAGTTCCTCGACCGACTCCAACGGCGGATAGACCGCTATGGCGAAAGTGTTGCGGTCGGTATCGTCGGCGCCGTCGAGCACAAAAGCGTTCATGGTCGAACGGCTCCCGTTGATGGGCGGATTGAATGCCACCGAGCCGCGCGAGCCTTGTTGCACGTCGTTGACCACGTCGTGCGTGAACCCGCCCAACTGGCGCGGAATCGCGCCTGGCCCGAGCGTCACTAGGGCCACGATATTGCGCGTATCGAGCGGCAATTCCTCCACCGTACTGGAGTCGAACAGGTAGCCGATGGAGGCTTCGTTCGTCTGGACGGGCGACACCGTTCCGGTGGCGGTGACCGTCTGGTTCACCTCTCCGATATATAACTTCAGGTCGAGGAGGGCTTTCTGGCTCACCGTCAACTGCACGTGTTCCGCCACGGTGGGGCGGAAACCCGGCTTCCTCGCGGTGGCGGTGACCGTGTACGAGCCCGGCGGCAGCGCCTCGATCGCATAGCCGCCCTCGGAATTGGTGACCGTGGCGCGGGTGAATCCGGTACTCTCTTCGCGCGCAGTGACGGTCGCGCCGGGAGCGGCCGCAGACGATTCGTCCACGACGGCGCCAACGATGCTTGCCGACGCCACTTGGGCGTACGCCACGGGAGCAGACAGGCCGGCTAGTAATGCAATGAATAGCAGCAGCGGGTCCTGGAGGACCCGCGCAGACCTGGAGGTCCGCCCCACCATCATGCCGCACTCCCCCCGCGCACAATCCGCTCCAGCAGGAGCGCGGCTTCTTCGCAGTTGGAGTAGCGCACTTCGAAGGCGGGCGCTGCGGTAATGGACTCGACCGCCTCCCTGCGCCGCGCCTCCAGATCCGGATCGAACACAGGCATGTCTTGCTGCAAGCGTTCCCGGGCTTCTTGTTTTCCGATCCGCGCCACGCCGGCGCGGATGCCCGGGCGGCGGTCCAGGAATGCAATGTGTTCCACACGGCATTCCACCGCCGTGCGAATCGGCAGGTCCGCCGTGAACATTTCGATAGTGGGTTTGCTATCCAATTGGTAGCCCACGGTGCGCCCGCGCAATTCCGGAAACAAGTCCGGCGCATCGGCGCGAAGCCGGAAACGATGCGGCTCGCCGATGATGGTGCGGCCGCCGTCCCACACCACGCTGCTCGAGTCGTCCGAGATGTACGTCCAGCCGCGCCGGGCGCAGGCGTAGGACAGAGTGCTCTTGCCCATCCCGGACTCGCCGTAGAGCAATACTCCGGATCCCTCCCATGCGACGCAGGCGGCGTGGACTGAAGTGATGTAGTTCAGCTCCAGCAACATGTAAATTAACGCGTCCAGAAAATGCCAGCGAAAGAAAATCCGGTCCGCCAAGGCGGCGCGGGTCACGCAGGAATAGCCGAAGCGTTCCCGCCGGTCGATGACCGCGAAATTCTGCCGGTCCGACACCCAAAGCAGCAGGTGCCGCTGGCCGCGCAGCACAGGCGCGGGCGGCAACCCTGCGCCTTCCTCGCTCACCATCACGTGCACGCGCAGGGGCGGCCGGTCGAACCGAGGCGAGTAAGCGCCGAAGCTGTCGTGGGCGGCGTCCAAGACTTCCGGCATATCGCTCGAAACATCCACCGGGAACCCATATGGATAATAGCGGCTGGTATAGGGCAGCGGCGCCCGATATAGCAGCGGATCGTTGATTGTTCTCTCGATGGCGTCGGCTCCGGGCATCTATTCGACTAATAACATACGCGCATAAGTAAGAAGAGTAAAAACATGCGCCGAAAACACGCGGCGCGCAGATGGAGCGGTTATGCTGAATGTGGATGCGGGCGGCGATCGTACATTATTGGCTGTTGAACTGGCGGGGCGGCGAGAAGGTGCTGGAGTCTCTCTGCCGGCTGCTGCCGGATGCCGATATTTTTACACTGTTCTACGATCCGCGCGCAGTCAGTCCCGAAGTCCGGCGGCACAAAGTCACTGCGTCGTTCCTGAATCCGCTGCGCCGGCACTACCGCCAACTGTTGCCGCTGATGCCGCTGGCGCTCGAACAGTTCGATTTGCGCGGCTACGATCTGGTGATCAGCAGCGAATCGGGGCCCGCGAAAGGCGTGCTCACGTCCTCCTCCGCGCGGCACATTTGTTACTGTCACACGCCCATGCGCTACATCTGGGAGCTTTATCCCGCTTATGCCAAGGAGTGGCTCCCGGCATGGCAGCGCGCTTTGTTCGCGCCGGTGAGCAATTATCTGCGGCTCTGGGATTTCGCCTCCGCCGCGCGCGTGGATGAATTCATCGCCAACAGCGGGAATGTCCGGCGCCGCATCCAAAAAGTCTGGCGGCGGGATGCGCGTGTGGTGCATCCGGCGGTGGCGGTGGAGAACTTCTATTGGCGTGAGCCGGAAGACTACTACCTGGTGGTGTCCGAGCTGGTGGCGTACAAGCGCGTGGATTTAGCGGTGCGCGCGTTTGCGGGGAAGGGGAAGCGTTTGCGCGTGGTGGGCGACGGTCCCGAGTTCAAGCGTCTGAAGCGCATGGCCGCGCCGTGCGTCGAATTTTGCGGACGCGTCCCGGACGAGCAATTGCGCGATCTGCTGGCGCGCTCACGCGCGTTGATCGTTCCCGGCGAAGAGGATTTCGGGATCACGGCGGTGGAGGCTCTGGCCAGCGGCAAACCGGTCGTCGCATTGGGCCGCGGCGGAGTATTGGAAAGCGTGCCTACAGCGGATCCACTCGGCGGATTCTTTTTCGATGAGCCGGACGAACCGCAGCTTGCCGCGGCGTTACAGCGTTTCGAGCGTGTGGAAGCGCAGGTCCGCCCGCGCGAGTTGCAGGCTTGGGCGGAGCAGTTTTCCGAAGCGCAGTTTATGGCGCGGATGCGGGCGATCCTGGATGAAGGCGTTCCGGCGAGCGAAGACGCGGCACGCCCGGTGCTTGCGCTACGCTAGATGCGTGGCTATCGACCGCAGACAATTCGTGGCCGCGTTCGGCGCGGCCCTAGCTTCACCCGCAGCGCAAAGCAGCCCTGGCCAGAAACCTTACGGATCGGGCTCTTTCGGCGAATGGATCGAGGACGAATTCGGCCTTCCCGCTTTCCGCTACCTGTGCGACCAAACGCGCGACCCGAAAGCCGTTACGCAGGTTAGCAGCCCCGGTATTCTCTCGTCCACCGAACACGTGCATCAGGTGGGCAACGACCGGTTGGTCGCCATCGTGTCCAACTATGGCCACGTGCAGGTGCGCCAGGACGAAGGCGCGCCGAAGTATCTGAACGCGTGTTCGCCGGAACGCAGCCAATTCGGCGGCGGCCTCGGCTATCTGACCGACGGGAACGAAACCCTGAGCACGTTCTATCAAGGCGGCTACACGGACGCCCGCAGCTTCGACCGCATTTTCGGCGTAGGATACTTCCGCAAGAAGGTCGCGAGCGCCAGTTACACCATCGACCAGGCGATTGTTGCTCCCTTCGGCGACGACCCGGTGCTGATCTCCCAGGTGACCATTGGCAATCACGGGCCGTCGCGCGCGAACCTGCGCTGGATCGAGTATTGGGGATGCTACGTCTATCAATTCTCGTTTCGGTCGTACATCGAACAATTCGGCGGCGGCAACGCGGTGGAACTGCGGCGCAAATTCGGCGATCGGTTTGCGCACTTCTTCAACACCCTGCACGGCGGCGCCGGACTGATGGAGGACAAACAATTTCCCGGGCGCGATCCGGCAGAGGAGCAATTATTCCAGCGCATGAAGACGAGTCTGGCGACGCACGCCAACCCGTTTCTGGCGGCTATCGAAGAGCCCGCGCCGGAAGCTTCGTTCGACGATCTGCATCCGCCCGGCACATTTCTGGCTTCATTGGATGCGCCCGCGGATGGGTTCACGACCGATGCGAGGACGTTCTTCGGCGCGGGCGGCGCGGCGCATCCGGCTGGGCTGGCGGGCGCGCTCGACGGCCGGCTCAACGGCGGCGAGACGGAGAGAGGGCTGTTCCTGGAGCGGCGCATCGCGCTGGATCCCGGCCAGCAGCGTACCCTCTATTTTCTTTACGGGTATCGACCGCACCGGGGCGATCCTGGGCCGCTCATAGAGAAATATCGCGGCCGCGCCAATGTATGGCGCGATTCGAGCCGGCAGTGGAAAGGCAGGGGATTGCGCTTCGAAACGAAAGCCGAACCATGGGTGAAGCGGGAGACGGCCTGGCATTACTACTACCTGCGCAGCAGCCTGACTTACGACGATTTCTTCGGCGAGCATATCCTGTCGCAAGGCGGCATCTATCAATACTCGATGGGATTTCAGGGCGCCGCGCGCGACCCGCTGCAACACGCACTGCCGTTTCTGTTCAGCGATCCGCAAATCGTGAAGGAGATTCTGCGCTACACGCTGAAAGAGGTTCGCCCGAACGGCTCCATTCCGTACGGCATCGTGGGCCACGGCACCATCATGCCGTCGACCTCGGATAACTCCAGCGACATGCCCCTATGGCTGCTGTGGGCGGTGAGCGAGTATGTGCTGGCCACGCGCGATACGGCCTTCCTCGACGAAGAAATCTCCACCTGGCCATTAAGAGGTCCGGCGGCGGGCAAAGAGCCGGTGCGCAAGCTGCTGGCGCGCTGCTACAAGCACTTGATCGACGATGTCGGCGTTGGCGAGCATGGCGTGATGCGCATGCTCAACGACGATTGGAACGACGCGCTGGTCATGTTCTGGGGGCAGCGCACCATGAAAGAGACGGTGGCGCAGGGCGAGAGCGTCCTGAACTCCGCCATGGCGGCGTGGGTGTTCGACTATTACGCGCGCATGCTGGCATATACCGGCGAGGATGCCGCGCCCATCGCGCACATCCGGCAAAGCGCCGAGGAAAACCGTAAAGCGGCGCGCGCGCAATGGACTGGTAAATGGCTCAGACGCGCCTGGCTCGGCCCCACCGTGGGATGGCTGGGCGAAAAGGGTCTGTGGCTCGAGCCGCAGCCGTGGGCCATTATCGGCGGAGTGACTGACGCGCGGCAAACCAAGGAACTGATCGCCACCATGGATGAGTTGCTGCGGCGCGATTCTCCGATCGGCGCCATGCAGATGAATCAGAGTCCCGACATCACGTCGCAGAAAATGGCTGAGCCGGGCACGTCGATCAGCGGCGGTATCTGGCCTTCGCTGAACGCCACATTGGTTTGGGCTCTGGCGCAAGTGAACGGCGAAATGGCCTGGGACGAGTGGAAGAAAAATACGCTGGCGCGGCATGCCGAAGTGTATCCGGACATCTGGTACAACACCTGGAGCGGCCCGGACACGCTCAACTCCACCGTGAGCAAGCACCCCGGTGAAACCGTCAACAGCGGTTTTCTGCGCTACACGGATTTTCCCATCGGGAATTTGCATTCGCACGCCTGCACGTTGTATTCGGCGGCCAAACTGCCCGGCCTCGAATTCACAGAGGCAGGTTTGGATCTGGCGCCGCGCCTGCCGCTCGAATCGTATCGCTTCGAGTCGCCGCTGGTGGGGATGATCAAAGGGCCGGCTGGCTACGAGGGTTGGTACGCGCCAGCGATGGCGGGCGAGTGGCGCATCCGGCTGCAGTTGCCGGAAGACATGATCGAAGTCCGCGGCAGGAGCACGCCGGGGAAGCCGATGAGATGGGCCGTGCGGCGGGCATGAAGAGACATTGTGCATTGTTTCTGGTCTGCGCGGCAGGCTTCGGCCAGGACGGCCCAGCCTTGCTGCGCAAGATGCAGCAGGCTTTGGGGGGCACGGAGAAAATCGTCAAGATTCGCGATTTCGACCAGCTTGTCCGCGCACAGACGTGGGACCGCAGGGGAAACTCGATCGGCGAAGTTCGCAAGCGCACCCGCTGGATCAAACCCAACCGTCTGCGCCTCGACCAGGTGGGGCCAGGCGATACCTACGCGCTTTACTTCGATGGCATCTCCGGCTGGGAGATCCTGCCCGGTAAGCATCTGACCGATCTCGCCGGCGGCGAGTTGGAATTTGCCCGCAGGTATCTCTCGGGTTTCGCGCTGAATGTCTGGCTGGCGGACCGCACTGCAGATTATGAGATCACTTCGCCGGCTAACAATGTCGTCCGTATCGCCGCCCGCAAGATCGAGAACGACCGGCTCGACATCACACTGGACCCCGCCTCGTGGCTGCCGGTAAAGCAAACCTCCATATCGCTCGCCGATCCGGCCCATCCGGAGTCCAGCGAAAATCAGATCGAAGGGTGGATGACGGTGTCGGGCGTCCGATTCCCGCGACGTATGTGGATTCTCCACGGCGGCAAGCGTCTCGCGGACATTACGACTGAGGAGATCAAGTTGAACGGCGGCTTGCTCGCGGCGGACCTGGCCGCAAAGCCCGGCGATCTCAATCCGGTATTATCGGGCGATAAGTAGCATCGTATAAAGCGAAGCATCGGAAGATACGCGCTGTTTGCTTGCCGTGGCGCTCGCGCCGATCCTGCCCGCGCAGGAGAAAATCTCCCAAGCCGGCAGGACATCCTCGACCCATTCATGACCGCAGCGGACGAAGGCCTGGCGCTGGCTAAGGCCATCCCAGAGGAGAAGTATTCGTGGCGCGCCCCATCGAAGGCGTGCGGTCCTTTGGCGAGGTTTTCGTCCACATGGCGGGCAGCACGCTTCTGTTTTGCTCCTATGCCGGAGTGAAACCTCCGCCCGGCGCGGCGCACGATTTGGCCGTGATCTCCGATGACCATGCGCGCTCTGCTAATCCACATGGCCAGCCATCTCCGCGAGCATCTGGGCCAGTCCATCGCGTATGCGCGCATCAACCACATTGTGCCGCCGTGGTCGCGGAAGAAAGACTAGTTCTGAGGATCAGCTCGTCGCAGGGTGATACGCGATGCAGTCGATCTCCACCTTCAGCCCCGGCATCGCAAACTGGCACGCCACCGTGGTGCGCGCCGGTTTGTCGACACCGAAGAATTCGGCGTAAACCTCGTTCATGGCGCCGAAATCCTTGCCATCGGCCAGAAACACGGAGCACTTCACCACGTCCGCCATCGTCGCGCCGCAGCCTTCCAGAATACGGCCGATGTTGGTCAGCACCAGACGCGTCTCGTTGCGGATGTCGCCCAGCTCCACCTTGTTGGTTGCGGGGTCCACCGGCACCTGCCCCGATACGAAAATGAAATCGCCCGCACGCACCGCCGGCGAATAAGGCCCGCGTGGCGCCGGTACGCCCGGCGGGCTCAATCGTTCGATCATTAATGCCCCTCCGCTTCCAGGTACCGCTCCACTTCGATGGCCGCCATGCAGCCCGCGGCAGAAGCGGTGATAGCTTGCCGGTAGGCGCGATCCTGCACATCGCCGGCATGAAACACGCCCGGAATATTGGTCTTGGCGCCGCCTTTGGAAATGATGTAGCCGTCGGCGTCCGTGTCGATTTGCCCCTTGAACACAGCCGTATTGGGGATGTGTCCGATCGCCACGAAGAAGCCGTCCACCTCCTGCTCCCATACCGCGCCCGTAGCGATGTTCTTCAGCCGCACGTGCGTGACGATGTGTTGGCCGGCGTCGAAAACGTCTTCCACCACCGTATTGGTGAGCAGCTTGATCTTGGGATTATGTTGCACGCGATCGAGCATGATCTTGGATGCCCGGAACTGGTCGCGCCGGTGTACCAGCGCCACTTCGGAGCCGAAGCGCGTGAGGAAGTTGGCCTCCTCCATGGCCGAATCGCCGCCGCCGACCACCATGATCTTCTTGCCGCGATAGAAAAAGCCGTCGCAGGTGGCGCAGGAACTGACACCGTGGCCGATGAGCTTCTGCTCGTTTTCCAGATCCAGCCAGCGCGCCGACGCGCCAGAAGCGACGATCACGGTGCGCGCCTCGATCCAATCGCCTTCCACATTGATGCGGAACGGGTGGCCCAAAAGCTCGGCATCGATCACGTCGCCATGCAGGTACTCGGCGCCGAAGTTCTGGGCCTGCTTCCTGATGTTTTCCACCAACTCGGGACCGTTGATGCCTTCCGGAAAGCCGGGAAAATTCTCGACCAGCGTGGTCATCGCCAACTGGCCGCCGGCGTGCTTTCCGGAGACCACCACGGGCTTCAGATTGGCGCGCGCGGCATACACGGCCGCCGTGTTTCCAGCGCAACCGGAGCCTATGATCAGTACGTTTCGCATCTGGGAGTTAGACTCTACAATGTAGCACGGGGATGCGCCGACGTACCGCTCCCTTACGGTCACGGCCCGGTAGACCTGGCGGAGATCAAGGCGACCGCTACCGAGCCGCGACCGTAAGGAAGCGGTGGCTCCGCCACGGGACGCCATGGTCTACGATGGATGCATACGCACCCGAGAGGCTGAATAAATGTCCGAGGAAGTCGATCTCAAGAGAACCTATGACGCCATCGTAGTAGGCTCCGGCGCAGGAGGCGGCATGGCCGCGCATGTGCTGACGTCGCACGGCATGCAGGTCCTGCTCCTGGAAGCCGGCAAGAAGCTCGATATCAACAAAGAGCTGAAATCGATGGAGTGGCCCTACGACCACCCCCGCCGCGGCGACATGCCGCCCGATTCCCACGCCCTGTCGGGCGCTGAGTATACGATTCGCAAGCCGCCCTACGCCAACGGATCGCCCTACAGACATGTTTATTCGTACGTGGAGGACGGCGCCGGATCGGATTACGCCAAGGATATCGTGGTCGACGAGAAAGACCATCCATACACAGGCACGCCGTACGCCTGGGTGCGCGCGCGCTGCCTGGGAGGCAAAACCAACATCTGGGGCCGCCTGGCGTTGCGTCTGTCCGACTACGATTTCAAGGCCGCCTCGCGCGACGGGTTCGGCGAAGACTGGCCCATCTCCTACGCGGATATCTCGCCCTACTACGACAAAGTCGATCTGTACCTGGGCATTTCGGGCCACAAGGAAAACCTGCCCTACCTGCCCGACAGCCTCTTCCAACGCGCCGTGCGCCTCAATCCCGCGGAGGTCAAACTTCGCGAGAGCATGATCAAGATGGGCCGCGTGGTCACTCCCTATCGCGCCGGCGTCACCACCGACGGCCTCAAGCACAACAAGTACCGCAGCCGGTGTTATGGGCGCGGCGCCTGCGACCGCCGCGTGGGCGGCTGCGATATCCATGCGGCCTTCGATTCGCCCACCGGGCTGATTTACCCCGCGCTCGAGACCGGCAACCTGACG
>Ga0209333_1001316_pt1 | contig 12249 bp, 10 predicted proteins | sample BlaSpr_A8_OM2_O3_FD_187982 | JGI IMG/M metagenome (GOLD analysis project Ga0209333, IMG submission 187982) | Forest soil microbial communities from Thunder Bay, Ontario, Canada - Black Spruce, Ontario site 2_A8_OM2_O3 (SPAdes) (version 2) | ecosystem: Environmental > Terrestrial > Soil > Boreal... | reverse complement strand
ATTGGATCGACTGAGCACGCTCTTGAACCATGCGGGATATGCCAACGGACTATTCCAGCAGAGATTGTGGCCGTGCACCTTCAATCCGTTCGCCTCGGCAAATTGCATATTCCAGTCGGCTTCTGCAAAGTCGTAGGTGTCGGGCCCGGGATGAATTCGGTCCCATTTCATGCCACTCGCTGTAATCAGATTGAAATTCTGGACGACGAGGCGCGCGAAGACGGCGTCTTGCAGAGACGCCCGGTCGGCCTCAATGCCGGTCTGCACGCCAACGCAAGCATCGGCCGCCTTCAAAGAAGTTACGGCAGGCAACGTGGTTTCGGATGCGGGCGATGGTGCTGCCTTTGACAGGGCGACGCAAGCTGCAAGTCGTAGGCTGTTCAACAGCGCCTCCCGCCTGGTCATCGAATCCTTTCTTCCAAGGAGAATCTTCGAATTCAGAAACTCTAGAAACTCAATGCGGAATGGGGCGGACGATTTCCCGCCGACTATTCTTCGGGTCAGTGATCAAGGTCCGGCCAACCTGCGAAGCGCGCAGCGAAGTGAATGGGTCAGAATCCGGCTTGCTCGACGAAGAGCCTCAAGCTGCCGGACTCCGTTTCGGAGCGACTTCGGGAAGTTTCACACGCCGTAGTAAGAACCGATCGCGCAGCTTCTTCCGCAAAGCGGGACGCAGAACATACGTGCCCAACAACAGCGTCAGGAGTTGGGGAGTGGGTGAGCCCACAATTGCACATTCATAGAAGAGCCGAATGAACCCACGCATGCCGGCTTGGTCCTGAACGGCTGGCCCCACGCAGGAACCGACGATGAAGCGGGAATAACTGCGCTTGCCCATCAGGTGGCGGTTCGCGCGGCCCCAATCGACTTTCGCTTTCCAGTTCACGCTGTTTGTAATGGTTGCGCGCTTTTCCGGAGCATAGTAAATCGAGAGCGGCTGTGCGACGACAACAAGCTGGACATCGGGGCTTCGCAGCGCCCGCAGGAACCAGTCGATATCCTGAAAGAATGGAAGATCCTTCGTGAAGGGAATCTTCAACATCAGTTCTTTCCGACAAACGAACGTGGAAGTCTGGAAGTAGCACAGATAGTCAAACATGAATTCACAGGGCGCTTCACCGGGTCGTGGCAGCCTCCGCGGACGGACGACATCTGCCACACCTTCGGCGCGAAGGATGTGTTGGCACGTAACCACAAACTGTTTGCCTGCTTCATATTGCAGAGTCGCATCCATCTGCATCGCAAGTTTTGCTGGGAGCCATTCATCGTCGTCATCGAGCAGCGCTATCCACGGAGATCGGGCATTGCGAATGCCGATATTGCGGGCCTCAGCCCCTCCCGCCTGCTCACGCAGCGCGATGCAATGGATCCGGCGGTCGTCAAAGTTTGCGACAAGGTCGGCGCTCTCGCACCCCTGTTCGCCATCGATTACCACGATGACCTCGATCTCTCGTAAGGTCTGTTCGAGCGCGCTTCGTAGCGCCCGTAGCAGAAGAGCGGAGCGATTGCGCGTGGGTATCACAACACTTACCAAGGGATTGCGTGAGTTCATTGGGTCATTTCGGCAATGCGGCCGGGTTTCTTACTATGGGCTGCGGCCACCTAGGGAATAGCGTAGACCGCGGCTGATGAAGCAGACGCGACGATGCCTGACGAGGTGCTGGCGATGTTCCTGAGATAACTGAAGGGGATATAAAGCACATCGTCCGGTTGCAAAATCACGTCCGGCGTCTTCCCTTTCTGCATTGCGCTGAAGTTCAGCGCGATCTCCTGGAAGCCGCCTTCCGGCGCGACGCGGATGAGCCTGGCATGTGATGGCACCGCCGATGGTGCTGTCCCGCCTGCGAGAGCAACCGCTTGCAACGCCGTCAGCTGCGAGTGATTATTTTGCATGACGAAACCGCCGGGCCGAAGAACGTCACCCAGCACGTAGGCAATTCCTGCTTTGGGCACGATGACCGTGTCTCCGGGGAAGACTTGCACGTCCTGCGCGATTGCCGCTCGCGCGTCGTTCGAAAGCGTGTAGCGGACCGGGGGCTGAGTGCCGTCCCGGCGCTCGATCGTTAGGTTGAAATCGGCGGAATTTGTAAGACCTCCCGCGAGGGCTACGACGCTTAGGATGGAGCGTGGAGTCGAAATTGGATACGCGCCAGGATTCTTGACCTGGCCCAGCACCGAAACGTTTTGTGTGGCGTACTGCTCGACCGTTACCGAGACATCCGGATGGTTCATGTAACGCATGCTGATGAGGCGTTCCCGGATCTTTGCCGACGCTGCGGCGGGTGTTAACCCGCCTACGCTCACCTCGCCTACGCCGATGAGCGGAATTTCCCCGGCGTCGGTCACTCGCGGGTGTTGCTCAAACTCGGGAGTATCGAGGACTTGCACATGAAGCGTATCCCCCGGTCCGATAAGCAGGGTCTCTGGCGTACCGGCGAAGCAGAAGGTACTCATCAGGGCAACCATCGCCAATGCCAACACGCGAAGATTCTTAAGCATGCAATCGCTCCTTTTTGTGCACGAGGTGAGTGGAACCCGAATAGCCGTAATAGTCGCAGTAACTTGCGGATTTGCGATCGACGGCGTTGAGAACCACGCCGACTTGCGTCTCCTTATTCTGTTCAATCAACTTATAAGCACGCCTCAAGGCCTTGCTCGAAGTGAATCCGGGGCGCGCGATCAGGAGCGTCACATCCGCCATGTGCGAAAGCACGGCGGCGTCGGTTACGGCCAGAAGGGGAGGGCTGTCGAGGACGATGTGATCAAACTGGAGGCTCCAGTTCTCGAGCAGGCTGCGCATGCGTTTGGAGTCAAGAAGTTCGGCTGGAAAGGCAGGGATCGGCCCCGCTCGCAACACCCTCATGCCCGAGACGCCTTCAATCGCGACTTCTTCCAGCGTCCTTTCTCCATCGGTCAACAGAACACCGAGTCCGTTTGGGGATTCTTTAAGGGAGTCGAGCCCCAGGCTGAGCGATGGATTGCGCATATCAGCTTCCACCAACAGGACCTGCTTGCCGGATCGCGCCAACAAGGCGGCAAGGTTCGCGCTGACAGTGGTCTTGCCCTCTCCGGGAACGGAGCTTGTCACCAGGATAACCTTGGGAGGAGCCGGGCCCCTGGAATGCAGCAGTTCGGTTCGAAGCGCGCGGAGCGCCTCCGCAAACGCCGTCGCCGGCCCGTTCACCCCGTTCAAGGATTGATTAAAGGACGATGTCGCCCCCCCGTTCGGGAATCGCTGGCGAGCAGACTTGCTGAATTTCGGAAGAACGCCCAGTAGCGGAGCGTCGAGCAGCTGCTCAACCTGCTCAAATGACTGTATTTTGCTGTCGACGCTTTCCGTGAACAGAGCTCCGCATACCCCGACAAACAGGCCGCCAACCAGCGATATTCCAAGGTACACGGGCACGTTGGGCTTCGACGGCTTCGCGGCCACTCTTCCGGGCTCGACGACCGCAATGTTCGAAGAGCGAAGCCCTTCTATGACGCCTGCCTCCTTGAGACGCTTGAACAGGTCTTCGTAGAGGTTACGGCTGCTATCCGCTTCCTGTTTGGCGATACCATACTCGATCGTCTTGTCGTTCAGAACCCCGGCTTCCGCCTTGCGCTCAACATACAACGAGTTCAGGCTTCGTTCCGCATCCTGGGAGGCGCGGAAATCGTTCGCTGCTCTCTTTCCAATGCGGGCCACTTCGTCCGAAATGGCCTTTGTGACGCTCTGCATGCTGGAGCGTTCATCAGCCAATTTCGGATAGTCGCTTCCGAACTTTGAACTATCTTGCGCAAGTTGCGCTTGTAATGCAGCTTGCTGAGAACGCAGCGTTTGCAACAGGGTGAATGAGCTTTGGACGGAGGGAGAAGCGCCCATCAGGCTTGCTCCAGCCAGCCCGGAGATCAGCTCGGGGTCGCCATTTTTAACCGTCTGATATACCGCTCCCTTCATGATGCGATTGGAAGTCGCCGCCATGAGAGCGGTCGTAGCCTGTTGCAGACGATCGACTGTCGCGCTGTAGACCTGATCGCGACCTTGGGAATCCGTACCCAGGCTGTATACCCCCGAAAACCTCTGCAAGCTGACAACCTTCGCCTGAAGGTCCTGAGCTTGCTTTTTTAGGTCAGCCAATTGTCCGTTCAGCCAGGCGGAAGATTCATTCGTCGCGGTATAGCGCGTCTGAAAACCATAATCCTTGAGTGCCCGGATGAGCTCATTGACGACCGCCGGGGCGACCTTGCGGTCGGGGTGAAAATACCGGACCGTGATGAGACGGGTGCCCGCAACGGGCTCTACTTTGAGATGCGCGGCAAAGACTTTCAACGCGTAGATTCGCCGCTGGGGAGAATCTTCAAGATTGCCTCCGGGTTCGTCCGGCGGGCCAGAATAGGTCAGCAGACCGAGGGTCCGTGCAAGAAGATTCGAACTCGGTTGAAAATCCCGTGTCTTATCGAGATCAAGCTCCTGGATGACCTTCAGTGCGAGAGCGTCGGACTGCAGGATTTCGGATTCTGTCTGAAGATCAAGGTTTGCGTTCAGAGCATCGCCCGGCCCATCCGAAGCCCCCACCATCATGCTTTGAAGGCCCAGCATGTCTGCGCTGGTTTTCTGGATCTCCAAGACGCCTTTGCCTTCAAATTTGGGGGTGCTGAGCAGGCACGCCATGATCCCCAGGGAGAAACAAATCGCAGTTGCGATGGCGACCAGCTTCCTGCGCCTTCTTAAGATCAGAAGCAGGTCCCTAATCGTGAGCTCGCTGTGAGGTGCTGAATCTATGGGGAGGTGGCGCAAGGTTATGGTTCGTTTAGCCAGGTGATCCATAGCTGTGATTCCTTTCACACTTCGTCGCACCAGGGGATGCCGGTCGGAATAGCCTCGGGCATCGGCAAATCGAGGATGGTTCGTTCACTCGAGGTGTAAGGGTGGAATGGGATGAGATTGGCCGACGGCGTCCTCGCGCGGACCAGGATTCGTCGCTCTTTGCTAGCCAGCCAAGGCATCGGAATGATGAGTCTCGGTCATCTCCCTAGGGGCAAAACTCATAACACTCAGAACAAGCTCGCATTTATGTTGCAAGCTGGGCTCACGAAGCTCGGCAGCAAAGTTGCGGTTGCCGATGAGGGCCAAGAAGGCGTCGAGGAATGCCCTGCGCATGCGTTGGCGAGCGACGATCGCGGCAAACTCCAGGTTCCCGATCAGATACCGCCGCCACAATCGACGGGGTTCCAGGCAAAGCCGGTAGAGCCACTCGCAATTGAGCTTCTGAATCCACAATGGAGCCCGGCGAACGACGCCGGCGACCATTTCAAATGAGCCGCCCACTCCGACACACACCGGCACCGAAAGCCGCAAGCCATGTTCGTCGATCCAGTATTCCTGTTTCGGCGCGCCGAGGGCGACGAACAGGAGGTCGGGGCTTGCCGCACGAACCGCTTGCGCTGTTTCCTCGAGACCGGACTTGCTCTTATCGAAACCGACCGGGGGGCAGTAGGTGCTGGTTTGCAGACCCGGAAACCGCTGCTGAAGTACAACTGAAGCGCGATCGGCGGATCCGGGCCGGCCTCCCAGCAAAAAAACATGGAGGCGGTTTTCAGCCGCTAGACCGCACAGTGTTTGAAACATGTCGACGCCCGTGACGCGCTCCTGAAGAGACCGCCCGTATAGGCGCGCCGCAAGGAGAAGGGAAATACCGTCGGGAACGACAAGGTCGGCCCGATCGTAGATCTCGCGTAAGCGACGGTCCCGGTTTAACAGGACGATATGTTGCGCATTGGCGGTCGTGGCATAGGCGGGTTCTCCGCCATGCTTCGCGTGTTCGATGATGGCGTTGCATGCTTCCTGCGAGGAGCAGTTATCAACCAGGGCGTAGCCGACGGCGACACGATCCATATCGGCCCGGCGAAGGTTTGACCGTCCTATCGCTGAGGCAGAGTGCTGCTGCCCTGCGGAGTTCATCGCCATGTCCTTTGCCAGAAGTGGAGTCGGTTGGAGTTGCGGGAAAAGTTCGCGGGCCTAGGCCGCACCGGTTCCCCGAAGAACTGCAGGTACAGTTCGCGCCAGAATCTTGAGATCAAGCCACAAGGACCAGGTGTCAATGTACTGCATATCGAGCTCCATCCATCGCTCAAAGGGGATGGAGTTGCGCCCATGAATCTGCCAGAGACAGGTGATGCCGGGCTTGACGCTGAAACGGCGCCGTTGCCAGTCTTTGTCAAAGAGCTGGTAGTCGCGAAGTGACATCGCCCGCGGCCCTACCAGGCTCATGTCCCCCTTTAACACGTTGAAAAGCTGCGGCAGTTCGTCGATGCTGCTGTTGCGCAGAATTCTCCCCAGCGGAGTGACCCGCGGATCTTTCTTGATCTTGAACACCGGGCCGGTCATTTCGTTCATCGTGAGAAGCTGATGCTGCAGTTGTTCCGCATCTGCGACCATAGTCCGGAACTTGTAGATGCTAAATTTTCGTTTATTTAAACCTACCCGGACCTGGCGGAAGAAGATCGGTCCCGGCGACGTGAGTTTGACCATAATGGCAACCACGAGAAATAGAGGAGAGAGGATAATGAGCAACGCGCCAGAGAACAGACGGTCCAACATAGGTTTGATCAGGGCGGGAATTACGTCATCCGAACCTGTTGCGGCAAGGATCCGGGAGCTCTCCTCCAGGTCTTGAACGCGATCATTGAGTCTGCGCAATTTGAAAACCTGGGAGTCAAATCTTATGACAATTCCATGCTGCTCGCACAGCGCCACCAATTCAGCCGCATGCTCATAGTACGAGCGGACGGGCAAGTAAATCGCTGCTTCGTCGACGGGGTTAAGGCGAAGGAAGTCAGCCAGCCCGGCAAAAGTGCAGCAACGAGTTTGGCCGGTCGACTCAAACGCCTGGGTGCCGGCCCAATCGTCATCCACAAAACCGACCACATGATAGCCCAGCTCTGGGTGCGCGGAGATTTGGTGGACAAACTCGATCGCCCGTTCGTTTGTGCCTATGATGAGAATAAACCTTGCATTCTTACCGCGACTGCGTAAGGTGAGAAGCAGCCAGCGGGCTGCGACGCGGCCTGCAACCATCATGAATGTGGTCGAAAGCCAGAACATGAAAACGAATCTCGGGCTCACAATTCGCAAATGAAAAAGTGTTCCTAAGACAAGAAGGAAAAGCGCTGCGAGCGTTGTCGCTTGGCAGACCTCCACAACCTGTGTGAACGGCTTCGTCAACCTCTTCGAAACATACAATCCGCAGAAAATGAAAACGTTATGCCACACCAGCAGCAGAAGCGCGAAGGCCAAGCAGTTTCCCAGTTTGATCCGCATCTCCATGAAATCAGCGACCGTAAGGCCCTGGTGGGAAGAGAACAGAACCAGTGCAACGACGATCGAGAAGGTTAGGACACAAAGATCAAATATCTTGGCCAGATATTTCACGAATCGTCGTCGATCGGGGGGCATAGTACCTTCCTCGTAGCTTGTGGGTCGCTCTTGTCTCGACCTTATCGCCACCCTGTGTCCTTGGCGCCATCGGTCGAGCTCAGACTCTGTTGCGGTCAGGCTCACTTACAGTTCGTCAAAACTGGAAGTCATCCTGTAACAGCGGGGCGGACAACAGTCTGCTCGCGGGGCTGTAATCCCACGCTACCGTGCCGCGCGATAGGAGTTACGGGGTCCGGAACGCCGGCAGCCCGTCCAATGCTGTAATAAATCAAACCAGCACCCGTCATCTGTTCGGTCGGATAGAGATTACGTCCGTCAATGACAATTGGGTGCTTCAGAAGTAACCGGATCCGGCGAAGGTCAAGAGCCGAGAATTCCTTCCATTCCGTCAGTATCAGCAGGGCGTCACAGTTAGCGGCTGCCTCGTACGGGTCATCCACATACACCACATCCTTGCTCCCTAACACATCTTTCGCCTTGGGCATTGCGGCCGGATCGTATGCCCGGACCTGTGCGCCTTCCCGGAGCAAGGCCTGTATTATCGCGATCGCAGGCGACTCTCGGACATCGTCAGTATCCCCTTTGAAAGCGAGCCCTAAGACAGCCAGTCGCTTGCCTCGAAGCGTCCAAAGTGCGCGCTTGACTTTCTTCACAAACCGCTGGCGCTGCTCGCTATTAATTCGCATGACTTCGGTGAGCAATCCGAAGTCATAGTTACACTGAGTAGCCACCACCTGAAAGGCTTGCACGTCTTTCGGGAAACACGAGCCGCCGTAGCCGATACCAGCGTTTAGGAATTTTGCACCGATGCGAGAATCAGAGCCGATGCCGGCGCAGACCTGCCCGATGTCAGCACCCACACTCTCCGCAATATTTGCGACTGCATTGATGAACGATATCTTCGTGGCCAGAAACGCATTCGAGGCATGCTTGATAAGTTCCGCGCTCTTCGCATTGGTGACGATCAGCGGAGCTTGTTTGTGTGCATATCCGCTAAATGGAATCAACGCATGCCGTCCGTAGTAGATGCCGCTCGTCAAAGGCTGATAAATTGCTCTCAACACTGAGCTACTGAACTCGTCGTCGACTCCGATCACGATGCGATCCGGATAAAGAAAATCCGTTACCGCGGTACCCTCACGCAAGAATTCCGGATTAGAAGCGACCGAAAATGAACCGGAATGAGCTCCGCTCAGCGACAACGTCTGGCGCAGTGAATCGCAGGTGCTGACCGGAACCGTACTTTTTTCGATGATCACTTTAGAACCGTGCGAACCGTCAACTACGGACGCAATCTCGCGGGCAACTGCGTCCACGAAGGATAGGTCGGCCTCTCCGGTTTCTGATTGGGGCGTTCCTACGGTGATAAACACAGCCTCGGCCTCACTGACTGCGTCTTTCACCGATGTTGAGAATCGCAACCGTCCCCCACGATGGCGGGAAAGCAATTCTGGAAGAAGGTGTTCGTGAATTGGCACTTCTCCTCGCTCCAGAGCAGCAATCTTTGTGCTGTCGTTGTCTACGGAAATCACATCGTGCCCAATTTCGGCGAAGCAAGCCGCCGAAACGAGACCTACGTAGCCTGATCCGATTACCGCGATGCGCATTCTTCGCTCCTTAACATCCGTCATTGGCAGTGCTCGGCAGGGCTGGCAGGACTTTCTCCGCTCCCTTATTACCCTTTGTCCTTTTTCGAGACTTGCTCGCAAAGGCACCCGATCTGATGGGGCAGTTCTGCGGGACTGCAGTCCCTTCAAAATACTGATGCTCACGGCTTGGAGATGAAGATAGTGGTATCCACTTGGAGAGAGGATGGACACATACACTCAGCCGGGCCGACCGAAGCGTCGCTACTTGGAGCTGAAACAGAAACGACAGATTGTAAAAAGACCTTAGCCGAGGGAGTGTCGGAGTTAGGCGCAACAATAAGGACGCCTAAAAGACAATGGTCTCTAAATCGCTTCTACCCGGTACTGATCAATCCGGACCGCAATCGAGCGCTGAATGGGTTCGACAGAAATCACCAGTGTACGACCCCCACTTCGCGCAGTCAGGAGCCCTTCGATGCCGTCCAGCGCACCACCACGGACTCGTACTCGCTGACCGATTTGCAGGAAAGGACATAATTCGTAGGGAACAACGCCCGCCAGAACTGCCCGGAGGCTCTCGATTTGACTCCCGGGTATGGGGGTGCCCATTCCGCCGACGCCCACGATTTTCAGCACGCCGTTGGCCTGCATCACTTTGTACCAGAGCTCAGGTAATGGTCGAATGTGCACGAATGTGTAGCAGGAAAACAGAGGCAGGTGAACAGTTTTTCGGCGATCGCTCCAGCGATGGGTTTCGCTGATCAACGGCAGAAAGGCTTCAATTCCGCGCCGCTCCAGCTGATTGACGACGGCCTTTTCGTGTTGCGAGCGGGTGTGAACGGCATACCACTGCGGTTCGTCGACTTGAACAGATGACCACTGCGGCCCGAGCGATGGCGCACAAAATGGATAAGCGACGCTCACACTTCGTCCCTCCGAGTCACATTCCTTATGCGCCAGGTCAATACCTAAGTGGCGACATTAACCGGCGCAAGTTCGTAGTGGTGTAGGTGCTGCAGTGTTCCCAGCACCATCACTGCAAGGTGAAATCCCTTGGCAACATGGAAGGGCTAGTCAACCGACGCTCTCGAACGACTTCTACATCGCTCGGTCGACTATGTGACGCAATAGTAACCGTGTTCGCCGCGCAAGAGCCAATCAATAATTTCTATCCTTGTCATTCTTGGATCTATGCATATCGGCCTGACTCTACAGGCAACTTTCAAGTTCATCACAGAACTTCTGCTCAGGCTTCTTTCACCCACTCAGAGGCGGGGAGGCAAGGTCTTCCCAATCGGATTTCCTATGTCTCGGAACAGACACACAAGGGAGAGGTTACTAACGTTGCGGGCAGGACTGCTGGTCGCCGAATCTTCGACTTCGCTCGGTTAGAGCGGCGATGGTTCGTCTTCGTTCTCCTGCCGCTTGCCGCGAACGACCCTTTTTTCCAGAAAACGCTGGGCCAAATCTCTGCCCCCCAGGCCGAATGCGATTGCCAAGCCCAGCATCAGAGCCCCGAAGGCAATTCCGAAGGCAACCAGCATGGTCTGTTCTGCGATACCCAGTTCTTCAAAGACGATAGAGAATACGAAGACAACGATGATGCTGCGAACGGCCAGGCTCAAGACCCGAGGCGAAGGCATATTCGCGTTCACTGCGGCCAACAGGGTAGCCCGGGAAAAGAAGCTGGCTGCCAGCAGACCCAAGAACATGATGAACATCGCCACAAATAGACGCGGCAAGAAGAGGAAAAATCCCGCGATTTGCTCCTGCAGCCCCATGATCCCAAGCACGCTCACACCTAGCAGAATGAAGCCTAACCAGGCCACCCAGAAGACGAAGCGGCTCAGCATTTCTGTCGCTGAAGGCAGCGCGGCTTTGCTGAGTAATTGAGAAGCGCCAGCGTTTTCTGAAAGTTTGTCAAAGTTCAGAAGTCTCAGAGTGCTGCGCAGCACCGCTTTTATCACGTACGCGATTACCCAGCCTAAAACCGCAAGGATCAGCATTACGATGAGACGAGGAAGGAAGTGTGCGAAACTTCTGGCAATGTCGTGCAGCGCCTGGCTTAGTTCGCTGATAATCATTTCCCGCATATTTACCTCACTCTCCAGATTTCCAAAGCTGTAGCAGATAGGGTTTCAATCGCTCGAACTCAAGGCATAGACTTTCGATGTTGTTCTCGACTTCGTCCGCGGACGCGTTACGGTTCTCGGTTACGAATGTGAACGTTCGCCCGCGGAAAAGCGGCGCAAGAGCTTGGATGATGTGATCCCGGCTGATCACAGACTTCTGATAGGAAGCAGCAAACTCGTAAACCGTCCGAACCCACAATTCCGCGGGATAGTAAAATTCGTCTTCTCCCATGCCTGCGATGCGCTTGAGCTCCGCCAAAGTGTCCGGCGAAAGAATGGACTGAAAGATGGATTCCAATTCGGAAACTCCAGTCGAGAACATTTCTCGCAGGCGTTTGCGGTTTACTCGCAGTGGTTCCAAATGCGATGGCTGCCCTCCTCCGATAGCGGGTGCCGGCTGGGAAGCGGTCACGACGCTCCAGACGGGGAAATCTGGCTCCAGGGTGGAGAACAGGGCGCCGACCGTTTGTCGCAGCGCCAATACCAGATCAGCGGCACGACGCTCGACATGTTTCTTTTCTCCCAGAAAGGACTGGCAGATGCGGTATTTCCCCGTGATCGCAGACAGAGTGAAGCGCAGTTCGACACCGTCTCCCTCGGTTCCATCATTCCAGACATTGTGTCCAAGAAATTGCGTGCCGAGAGAGCCGGAGAACCCGAACTCTGGCGAATAAGCCTCCCGGATCCTTAACCCGTAAAGTGCGCGGCTCATGGGGTAGAGCAGATTTGTGATGAGCAACCCTTCAAACTTATGTCTGCTATAGGTAGGAGTCACAAGATCGAAACCGTCGCGATAAATCGGACTCAGAAGTTTGGAGATCCATCCCGGCTCAATGTTCGAAGACTCGGGTGACATCACTACGCAGGCTTTGGCGTGGAGCAGTTCGGCGGCAGCCAGAATGGTTCGCAAAGCAAGAACGCTTGACGGGCTGTTGGCATACCTCGTGCTTATTGCGTGCAAGGTGCGTAGCGCCTCCACGTTGGAGGCGGGCCTCAGGTCATCGATAGAGGCGCCCGTGACCAGGTCGGGCGTGCCATCGCGAGACCCACCGTCGGCGTTAATAATCACAGCCCGATCGCGAGGAAATCCGCTCAGAATGCCGCTCTG
>Ga0209333_1001315_pt1 | contig 12257 bp, 11 predicted proteins | sample BlaSpr_A8_OM2_O3_FD_187982 | JGI IMG/M metagenome (GOLD analysis project Ga0209333, IMG submission 187982) | Forest soil microbial communities from Thunder Bay, Ontario, Canada - Black Spruce, Ontario site 2_A8_OM2_O3 (SPAdes) (version 2) | ecosystem: Environmental > Terrestrial > Soil > Boreal... | reverse complement strand
CCCGACCATCGCGAGCTTCTCGACCAGCCGCTGCGAGTCGCCCGGCCGGCTGGTGATGACGCCGGTCGCGTAGCCGCGCCGCTTCAGCTCGGCGAGAGTGTCCTGCACATGCGGCAGCACTTCGAGCCGCTCGGTCTTGTCGATCTCGGCCAGGAAGTAGGCGTATGCGAGCTTGGCGTACTCGGGCCGCAAATGCTCGGGCACTCCGAGCCACACGTCGTCGGCGGAAAGCGCCTCGCGAAATCGTTCACGCGTAAGCGGCGGATCGTGGCCGAGCTCGTCGAGCGCGTTTTTCGCGGCGATATACAACGGGCCGTGGATGTCGACCAGGGTGCCGTCGAGATCGAAAAAAATCGCCTTGAATTCGCGGGCCGCCAAATAAAATCTCCGAGCTTGCCAACCGGAGTGTGTAGAGATGCCGGCTGAAGTGTCAAGCGCGCGCTAGGAACTCGGCCGATACAGCAGCAGGTACTCGCGGCGACCGCCGATCACTTTCTTGACGTAGTCGCGCGTCTCTTTGTACGCAATATTTTCGACCCACTCGTCATCGGGACCGCCCGACTCGGCGATCCATTTGGAAACCGCATTCTCGCCTGCGTTGTACGCGGCCACGGCGTGAAACTCGTCGCCGCTGAACATCGCAAAAAGATTTTTCAGATACGTCGTCCCCAGCTTGACGTTCACCGACGGATCGTAAAGCGCAATCGCCTCCGGATCGATGCCATTCTGCGACGCCATCTTGCGCGCCGTCGACGGAATCAACTGCATCAGCCCGCGCGCGTTCGAACTCGAGGTGGCTTTCGGATTGAACAGGCTCTCCTGCCGCGCCAACGCGAGCACGAGGTAAGGATCGAGCGAGAGGCCCTTGGACGCCGGCCAAAAAAGATCCCAGTACGCGCGCGGATAGCGGACGCGCTCGGCGACGTCGTGGCTCAGCTGCCCGTTTTTTTCCATGTGCGTCGCCGCGACGATCGCGTCATACCACGCATCGGCGCTCGCGAAGCCCGCCAGCACGAAACGGCGCATCTCGACCGTGCCGCCCGCGTGTTCCTGCAGCGCCTTCAGCTCGCCGGGTTCGAGCTCCTTGAGGCCGAGCGCTCGCAGCGTTTGCAGCCGCGCCATGTGATACTCGGCAACGCCGCTCACCGCCGGCGCCGCGCCGGCTTGAGGATCGGGCGCCGACGCCGCCGGCAAATCCGGAGTACCCGCCGCGACGCGCCGGCTCGCGAGCTCGGGATAATAGTTGCTGTCGGTGCTATCGGCGAGCTTTTCATAAATCGCGCGAGCACTAGCGGTGTCGCCGGCTTTTTCCAGCGCGCGGGCATTCCAGTACACGCACATGTCGCGGTTGGTTGGATCTTTCGCACGCGTGCTCGCGCTCTGGAAGCCAGCGGCCGCACTGCGGTAGTCGTGCGCGAGATACTGCGTCCACGGGACGCGGAAGCGCGCATCTTCGGCGGCGTCGCTGCCGGGATAGCGCGCGGCCAGCCGTCGATACTGTGCGCGGGCGGGATCGAACTGATGCTGTTCTTCGTAGATTTTGCCAACGCGGAGCATCGCACCGGGCGCGAGCTCGCTGGCCGGGAAATTCGCAACAAGCCGGTTCAGCGCCGCGCGCGCGGGATCATATTGATCGTCATGCCAGTAGATCAGCCCCAGGGCCTCGAGCGCCGCCGGCGCGTCGGGTCCACGCGGCGCGATTTGCAGGTAGTCGAGGATGGCGCGCTTCGCGCGATCAGGCTCCGGCTTGAGCGCTCGCGCGGTCACCCAAACCAGTTCCGCGCGAACGGCCGGCTCGGGGTTCATCGCCAATCCCGCGTTCGCCTGGTCGTCAGCTTCCGACAGGGCGCCTTCGCGCAGCAGCAATTCGGATTCGGCGCGATGGTACGCGAGCGAGTTCGAGTCGGCGACTTCGGGATTCGACCCGAGAATCGAGCGAACGAGAACGCGGGCTTCGGCATCCGCGTCGGAGTGCGGATACTTGTCGCGCAGTTCCATCAACTGCGCATACGCCGACTTCGGGTTCCCCAGCGCAATTAGTGCGCGAGCTTCCGTGATGCGCGCGTTCTGCTCGATCGACGCATCCGGCCCTCGCGCGATCAGCCGCGACGCGACCTCAGAGGCCTCGGCATTGCGACCCAGCTTAAGCAGATTGTCCGCCCGCAGCCTCTCGGCGTCGTCGACCATCACGCTATCTGGATACAACCTGACCAGACGATCGAGTGTATCGGCCGAGCCGCTCAGATCGCCCTGGTCATGCTGCACGAGCGCGAGGTAGTAGAGCGCATAGTCGCCGAGCGCGGGAAAATTGTCGGCGGCGAATTTGAGACGATCGATCGCGCGCGCATCGTCGTGGTTCTGGTACGCGCGATAGCCGTCGAGGAATGCGGTCTGCCCGTTGGTCGGCGGCTCGGGTGATGCGGCTCCAGGAGCGGCCGGTGTAACGAACGCGGTTTGAGCCGGTAGCGCAACCTGCGATGCCGGCGCCGAATCTGCCCGCGCGCCCGATGCACATCCGGCCATCAGCGCGCATAACACCACCAGCGCACCGCCGCGCCACCAACTGGTTTTCATCTGATCTTGGTTAGCGCATGGCAAGCGCGGCTTCAATTGGGTATCAATTCTTCCTGGGAACGAAGCAGATGAGCGATTCGATCAAAGTGATTCTTGCGTCGGCATCGCCGCGACGCCGGCAACTGCTCGCCGCCGCTGGAATTCAATTTGATGCGATCGAGAGCCGAGTGCCCGAGGGACATGTCGGGGGCGAACCGCCGCGCGACTATGCGATCCGGATGGCGCGCGAAAAGGCTGCCGCGGTTTCGTCGCGCTTCCCGGACGCGATTGTGATTGGCGCCGACACGATTGTCGTATGCGAGAGTCAGATTCTCGAAAAACCCTCGGACGCCGCCGACGCGCGCCGGATGCTCGCGATGCTCTCCGCGCGCACTCATACGGTCGTGACTGCGTTTGCTTTGGCGCGTGGCGGAAACATCCTCGAGAGTTCGCCGACTGAGAGCCGCGTCACGTTTCGTAAACTCGGCGACGCCGAAATCGACGCGTATATCGTCACCGGCGAGCCGTTCGACAAGGCCGGCGCGTACGGAATCCAGGGCGTCGGCGGTGGATTCATCTCCCACGTCGAAGGAACGCGCGACAACGTGATGGGTCTGCCAACCGAGCGCGTGGTCGCGGCGCTCGCGCGAAACGGCGTGAGGCCCACTTAGCCAAAATGGCGATTGACCATGCACTCGAAGAGCGGCTGACGATCGTGCAAGCGCGGATCGGCGCGGCTGCGTACAAGGTCGGGCGCGACGCGTCGTCGATTCGGCTCGTGCTCGCGAGCAAGACGCAGCCGAGCGAGACAATTCGCGCCGCATGGGAAGCTGGCGCGCGCGATTTCGGCGAGAACTACGTGCAGGAGGCGATGGCGAAGCGCGCCGAGCTGGCGGACCTGACTGATATTCGATGGCATCTGATCGGCCATCTGCAAACCAACAAAACGAAAGCTGCCGCGGGCGCGTTCGCGCTGATCCACAGCGTCGATTCCGTCCGTCTCGCCGAGGCGATCGCGCGCGCGCAACCGTCCCCGCGAGTGCATGCACTGCTCGAAGTGAATCTCGGCGGCGAAGCCAGTAAGACTGGCGTCGCGCCCGGCGGTGTCGCCGCAATCCTGGACGCCGCGCGCGGCAAAATCGAGATTGACGGCCTGATGACGATTCCGCCGCCCGCTCGCAGCGCCGAGGGCTCGCGTCCCTACTTCGCGCGGCTGCGCGAGATGCGCGACAGTCTTGCGACACAATCCGGCTATGAGCTAAGCGAACTCTCGATGGGAATGACGGACGACTTCGAGGTCGCGATCGCGGAAGGTGCGACCATCGTGCGGATCGGCCGCGCGGTCTTCGGCGAACGCGTCACTTGAAAAACCTAAAATGAAAAAACTCGGATTCATCGGCGGCGGCAACATGGCCGAGGCGCTCGCACACGGCCTTATCCAGCACAAGGTTTTCAAACCGGCCGATATAATCGTGTCCGACGTCGCGCCCGAGCGCCGCCGCAAACTCGCACGATCGCTAAAAGTCGCGGCCACCGACGACAATACCGAAGTCATCCGCGAGTCCGCCGCAGTGCTGATCGCCGTCAAGCCGCAGACTATCGACGCCGTCATGTCGGAGATCGCGGCCGAGCTGGCGAAGGCGAGCAAAAAAACGGCCGGCAAGGGCAAGCTGTTCATCTCGATTGCCGCCGGCGTCACGATCGAACGGCTGACGCGCGGGCTGGGCAAGCGCGCGCGAGTGATCCGCGTGATGCCGAATGCGCCCGCGATGGTCGGCCATGGGATGGCGGCGATGGTGCGTGCGCGAGGTGCGTCGCCAGCCGATGAGCTGTTCGCGTTGCGAATTTTCAACGCGGTGGGTGACGCCGTCGCGCTCAAGGACGAGAAACTGCTCGACGTCGTGACCGCGCTGTCAGGCAGCGGCCCCGCTTACGTTTACCTGTTCGCCAAGGCGCTGGCGGATGCGGCGGTGAGCGAGGGGATCCCGCGCGAGCTGGCAATCCGGATGACGCTGAAGACGATTCGAGGCGCGGAACATTTGATGCGCGAGTCGAAGCGCGAAGTCGCCGACCTGATTCGCGCCGTCGCTTCGCCCGGCGGCACTACCGAAGCCGCACTTCGCCGATTCGCCGAGCATGGATTTTCTGATATTGTTGCAAACGCACTGCACGCCGCCAGCGATCGCTCGCGCGAGCTCGGCCGCGGAATCAACTAGCGAGACCTCCGTCGTGTACGCCTGGACCAACCTGATTATTTTCATCGCGCAGACGCTCGACGGTCTGCTGACGCTCTACCTGTACGTCGTGATCATTGCGGCGTTGATGACGTGGATCGAGCCGAATCCGTACAATCCGATCGTCCGCTTCCTCTATTCGGTGACGGAGCCGGTGTTCCAATGGTTCCGCGAGCACATCCCGGTGGTCATGGGCGGGATCGATTTTTCACCGCTGATAGTGATCATCGGCATTCAGCTGATCCAGCGCGTCGTCATTCCGAGCGCGGTGCATATGCTCATTCCCGCCTACACGTGAAGCCGGGCGGAAATCCGCCCGCGTCTGACATCCCCTGGATGCGCGTGTCCGTCGACGAACTGATAATCGAGGTGACTGCGCGGCCGGGCGCGTCGCGTTGCGGGGTTACCGGTGTCAGTGGAGAGCGGCTGGCGATCGGCGTCAACGCGCGGCCGGAGAAAGGCAAAGCCAACGACGAGCTGATCGAGTATCTGGCCCGCGAACTGCGCGTACCGCGATCGGCGCTGCTGATAGTTCGCGGCGAAACGGCGCGGCGCAAAACGATCAGAATAGTGACCCACGAGCCCGCCAGGGTCGCGTCGCGCCTGCGACAAATCAGCAACTAAAGTAACGTCTGCCGGCGCGCGAAGACTTAGTGGCCTCCGTCCGCGTGCGTCGTATCGGGATTGAAGAACAGTGGGGCTCCAACCGGCAGCTCACTGCAGGCCGACGAGTCTCCCTGGCCCGCTTGGGTCACGAACGAATTGCTGGTTTTCTCCGCCGGACAAGTGCATGCGGCCAGCGCGATTCCATTCTCGGTGCCGTCACGCGTGCATTGCCAGTTCCAACATTGGGAAAGCGAATCCTGCGAAGGGCAGACCTGCACAACCGTCGTCGCGTCCTGCCAGGTGCCGTTGATCAACTGTGGGGTAGAGTCGGAGAACTCGAAGGTCGAGTATACGACGTTCGGATCTGACGACGTGCAAGTACCTTTCCTATTGCCGCCGTTGAGGTCGGCGACACTGTCGCCGACAACGATCGGACATTCGCATGACACGGCTGGGTACTTCTTACCCTGGTTGTTCCTGACGAAACCTCCGGTGGCGACGCAGGTGGACGCGGCGGAGAGGACAAACTCGGTATTCTGACAAATCGTGCGTCGTTCTGATGGGACATCCAGTGACACAGATCAGCAATCCGAGTCGGCGTCTGCCAACGATTTCGAGGCGAATCGAAGGCGAAAAATCCGGCGTTTCGGTTGACTGCGTGGCGTTTGGTGGTTACGTACAGTGGAGAGGGCGAGTTTTCGATTAGAAGCCTGGATTTTGCGATGCCAATCTACGAATACAAGTGCAACAAATGCGGCGTCTTCGAAGCGATGCAGGGGATCAAGGAAGCCCCGCTCAAGAAATGCCCGACGTGCAAGAGCAAGGTCGAGCGGCAGATGTCGCGCGGCTCGTTCATCCTGAAGGGCAGCGGATGGTACGCGACCGACTACGCCAAGAAGAGCGCCCCGAGCAACACCGAGTCGGATTCAGCGTCGACGCCGCCAACGACAGCCACCAACGGCGCTACGGAGTCTTCGTCGAGCGACTCGTCGTCGAAGCCAGCCAGCGAATCAAAGCCAGCGACGGAATCCAAGTCGTCCGCATCTGAGCCGAAGACATCGTCGCGATCCAAATCCTCATCCGAAAAATCCATCTCGGCCAAATCCGCCGACTAATATTCAGCAGCGAGATCTGCGTGGAAGCCGCGGGGTAGAGAGCCTGCGGCTTTTTTGTTTGAATCGGGCGCATGCGCGCGCTGGTATTCGATCGCAAGCTGGAATTTCGGGGTGACTATCCCGAGCCGGTCGCTCCGCCCGGCGAGAGTATCGTGCGCGTGTCAGTCGCCGGCGTGTGCGGGACCGACCTCGAGATTGCGCGTGGCTACATGCAATATCGCGGAGTGCCTGGGCATGAGTTCGCCGGCCGCGTGGTCGAATCGCAAAACAGCACGCTGCGGGGGAAGCGTGTCGTCGGCGAGATCAACGCCGGATGCGGCCGATGTGCGACGTGCACCGCCGGTCTCGCGCGCCATTGTCCGAATCGAACCGTGCTCGGAATCGTGGGACGCGACGGCGCGTTTGCCGAATTTCTGCGTCTGCCGGACGTCAATCTGATTCCGATTCCAGATTCGATTCCCGACGACGTAGCGGTGTTCGTCGAGCCGCTCGCGGCGGCCTACGAAATTTTCGAGCAGGTCCATCTGGCGCGCAATCAGACGATGGTGGTGATAGGCGATGGCCGGCTGGGCGCGATGGTCGCGCTGGCGCTCAAGGGCGAGAAGTATCTGCCGATCGTCGCTGGCCATCATCCGGAGAAACTCGCGCGGCTGGCTGAACTCGGACTTGAGACCATCGATGAATCTTCGCTGCGCGACAAATTCGACGTTGCGCTCGAATGCAGCGGAAGCGAATCCGGTTTTCGCCGCGCAATCGAACTGGTCCGCCCACGCGGAAAGATCATTCTGAAGAGCACCGCGGCGGCCGCGGCAGAACTTAATCTCGCGCCGATCGTCGTCAATGAAATCACCGTGATCGGATCGCGATGCGGCCGCTTTCAGCCCGCGCTCGACGCACTCGCGGCAGGTAAAATCGATCCGCGCCCGCTGATCGACGGCAGTTTTGCGCTCGACGACGGCCTCGCCGCATTCGACGCCGCCAAGAATCCGCTCAATTTCAAAGTGCTGCTGAGAGCGCCGTGAAGAGGCGCAGCCGCGACGCAATTCTGGTCGGAGTCGACACCGGCGGCACCTTCACCGACCTCGTCGCGATCATCGGCAGCGAAATTCGCGTGCATAAAGTGCTCTCGACGCCGGCCGATCCCGCCGACGCCGTCATCCGCGGCCTGCGCGAGATGCTCGCGGGCATCGACACGGCGCCCGACTCGGTCACTTACAGTTCCACCGTCGCGACCAACGCGCTGCTCGAGAAGAAGGGCGCGCGCGTCGCGCTGTTCACCAACGCCGGCTTCGAAGACCTGATCGAGATCGGCCGCCAGAATCGCGACGACCTGTACGCGCTGGCGCCCTCGCGGCCCGAGCCGCTGGTCGCTCGCGCGATGCGCTTCGGCGTCGTCGAGCGCACGCTGTTCGACGGTAGCATCATTAAATCGTTGAGCCGCACCGAGCTCGCGCGAATTCGCCGGCTCGCAGCGCGCAGCGGCGCGGAAGCATTCGCCGTGTGCCTACTGCACTCGTACGCCAATTCGAAAAGCGAGGAGTCGATCGCGCGGGCGCTCGCACCGCTTGGACGGCCGCTGTCGGTCTCGCATCGGATTCTCGCCGAGTATCGCGAATATGAACGCTTCTCGACCGCGGTCGTGAATGCGTACGTCGCGCCGCGGATGTCGTCGCATCTGCAAAACCTCGAGACCCGGCTCGAAGGCGCGCGGCTCCGCGTCATGCAGTCCAACGGCAGCGCGATCGGCACGGCGCTGGCGCGCGCGGAGCCGGTGCGCACGATTCTCTCCGGTCCCGCGGCGGGCGTGATTGGTGCGGCGAGCCTGGCGCGCGCGTTCGGCACCGATCGTTTCATTACCTTCGACATGGGCGGGACCTCGACCGACGTGTCGCTGTTCGATCGCCGCGCGCGAATCCGCACGCTGAGTCATCCCGACGGCTACGCGGTGCGGACGCCCGTGATCGACATTCACACCGTCGGGGCGGGCGGCGGATCGATCGCGCGAATCGACGCGGGTGGCTCGCTCCGGGTTGGCCCGGACAGCGCTGGCGCCGATCCGGGACCCGCGTGCTACGGACGCGGCGAGTCATGCACCGTGACCGACGCCGACCTCGTGGCTGGCCGGCTGGTCGCCGCGAATTTCTTGGGCGGCCGGATGAAGCTCTTTCCGGATCGCGCCGAGCGTGCCGTATCGCAGGTCGCGCGCGCGATGAAAACCGAATCGCAGGTGGCGGCGCGCGGGATTATCCGCGTCGTCAACGCGAACATGGAGCGCGCGATTCGCGTGATCACCGTCGAGCGCGGATTCGATCCGCGCGACTTCGCGTTGCTGGCGTTCGGCGGCGCCGGCCCGATGCATGCCTGTGAACTGGCGCTCGAATTGGGAATCCGCCGAATCGTCATGCCGCGAAATCCCGGCCTGTTGTGCGCGTGGGGCGCGTCGAGCGCACCGATGGGCCGCGAGTATTCGCTCACGGTGCGCGCGACGAATCCGAACTATCGCGGACTGCTAGCGCGAGCGGCGGGACTGGTGCGCCGCGCGCGCGCCGAACTTGCGGCTGAAGGTGCGCGCGCGATTCGCCACGAGCTGTGGGCTGACATGCGCTATCGTGGGCAGTCGTACGAACTCGAAATCGCGCTCACGCCGCGATTCATCGGCGACTTTCATTCGACCCATCGCAGAACTTTCGGACATTCCTCCTCGAGCGCCGCCGTCGAAGTTGTGAACCTCCGCATCCGCGCATTCGCCGGCGAATCCGCTGCCAAGCCGAAGCGCATCGCGCGCCGCGCGGGAAAGCCAACGCCGGCCTCCAGCGGACGCGTGCTGGTCGGCGGCCGTGAACAGTCGGTCCCAATTTTCGATCGAGACGCACTTGGCGCGGGCGCGCGCTTGCCCGGGCCGATCGTGGTCGTCGAGCTTAGTTCCACCGCGTACGTCGCTCCCGAATTCGATTTGCGGGTCGACGACTTCGGCAATCTGCAGTTGGAGGCGGCACGATGAAGCTCGATTCCGTCACTCTGGCGGTGATGAACAATCGCCTCGCGGCGATTGCCGATGAGATGGGCGTCGTGCTCGGGCAGACGGCGTTTTCGCCGAACATAAAGGAGCGCCACGATTTTTCGTGCGCGATTTTCGACGCGCGCGGCGAGCTGGTGGCGCAGGCGGCGCACATTCCGGTGCATCTCGGATCGACTCCGCTCTCGGTGCGCGCGGCAATTGCGAACCTCGAGCTCGCGCGCGGCGACGTCGCCGCGTTGAACGATCCGTTCGCGGGCGGGACCCATCTGCCGGACTTGACGCTGGTCGCGCCGGTGTTTATCGGGGCCGAGCGGCGGCCGTTCGCGTACGCCGCCAACCGGGCGCATCACGCGGATATCGGCGGAATCGCGCCGGGATCGATGGCGCTGGCGACGGAAATCTACCAGGAGGGTTTCCGATTGCCGCCGGTGAAAATTGTCGCTGGCGGTGAGATCGCGCGCGACGTGATGACGTTGTTCCTCGCCAACACGCGAGTGCGCGAGGAGCGCGAGGGCGACTTGCGCGCGCAAATCGCCGCGCTCTCGGTCGGGTCCGAGCGCTTGCTTGCGATCGTGAAAACGTCGGGACGAAAACTGGTCGAAGCTGCGATGGATGAACTCAAGGATTACGCCGAGCGGCTGATGAGCGCGGCGCTTGGCGAGCTGCGTCCGGGAACCTATCGCGCGGAGGATTTTCTCGACGACGACGGCTTCGGCACGGGGCCGATTCCGATTCGCGTCGCGATTAAAATTGGACGCGGCAAAGCGGTCGTCGATTTCACCGGCTCCGCGCCGCAGGTGCGCGGCTCGGTCAACGCGAATTATGCGATCACGCTCTCTGCGACCTTTTACGTCATGAAGTGTCTAGCCGCCGAGGCGGTGCCCGCCAACGAAGGCCTGATGCGTCCAATCAAGCTGGTCGCGCCGCCCGGTTCGATTGTCAACGCGTTGGCTCCTGCGGCGGTCGCGGGCGGAAACGTCGAGACCTCGCAGCGGATTGTCGACGTTCTGTTCCGCGCGCTGGCCAAGGCGGCGCCGAATCGAATCCCGGCGGCGAGTTCGGGATCGATGTCGAATCTCACGGTCGGCGGCTTCGACCGATTTCGCGACCGCCATTTTTCTTACTACGAAACGATCGCCGGCGGCGCGGGCGCGGCGAAAGGTAGGCCGGGCGCGTCCGGCATCCACACGCACATGACCAACACGCTCAACACGCCGATCGAGGCGCTCGAGGCCTACTACCCGATGCGCATCACCGAGTATCGAATGCGGCGCGGCTCGGGCGGACGCGGTCAGGCACGTGGCGGCGACGGGCTGATTCGCGAGCTCGAGTGCCTGGTCGATTCGAATGTAAGCGTGCTCACCGAGCGGCGGACGATCGCGCCCTACGGACTTGCTGGCGGAGGGCTGGGCGCGACCGGCAAGAACATTCTAGTGCGCGGCTCGCGACGCAGCAGGTTACCCGGCAAAGCGAATATCGATCTCAAAGCCGGCGATCGCATTCGAATCGAAACTCCCGGCGGTGGCGGATGGGGCCCTCGCTAGACGACGCCGCTCTCGCGCAGCCGCTTGCGCGCGTCGGCGTCTATTCCGAGTTCCGCGAGGATGTCGTCCGTATGCGCTCCCAGAGCGGGTGAGCCGCTTCGTATCCGGGTCGGCGTGCGCGAGAACTTTGCCGCCGGGCCGGTGATTGGCGCGAGCTTGCCGTCCTCCTGCGTTACCTGCTGGAGCATGTCGCGCTCGAGCGTATGCGGGCATCGCGCCGCCTCCGCGTAGGTTCTGACCTTCGCGCACGGGATACCTTCTCTCGCGCATTCGGCGACGGCTTCATCGACGGTGCGCGCCTCGCACCACTTCGCAAACATCGCATCGCACTCTTTGCGATTGCTCATGCGGCCGGGAATCGTAGCGAAGTCGTCGTGGTCGGCGAGATCGGGACGTCCCACCATCCGCGCCATCACTTTCCAGTGAGTGTCGAGCAGCACGCCCGCCATCACCAGTCCGTCGCGACACTTGTAGGTGTTGGTTGGAACCGAGAATGGGATCTCGTTGCCCCATCGCTTGATCTCGACGCCCATCGCGCCGAGCGTCAGGTTGCCATTGGACTGAAACAGCATCGCGTCGAGCATCGCGACGTCGACATGCTGCCCTTCGCCGGTGCGATCGCGATGGCGCAATGCCGCGAGCGCACCGATGGCGCCGTGCAAGCCGCCGAGATCGTCGCAGAGCCAGGTCGGCGCTTTGGTCGGCGGTCCGTCGGGAGCGCCGTTGAGTGAAATGAACCCGCCCATCGCCTGTGCGAGCGGATCGTATGCGACGCGATCGTGGATCGGGCCGAACTGCCCGTAGCCGCTGATCGAGACATATATGATGTCCGGCTTGACCGCGCGAACATGATCGTAACCGACGCCCCATTTCTCGAAAGTCCCGGGGCGAAAATTCTGCACGATGACATCGGAGCGCGCCGCGAGTTTCAGAAAAATCTCGCGCCCTTCGTCGCGCCGGAGATCGAGCGTCAGGCTGCGCTTGTTGCGATTGACCGTCGCCTGCGCGTATCCGATCTGCTTCTGGTGGCCGGGGAGAGCCGGCGGAATGCGCCGCGCCACTTCGCCCTCATGAGCTTCGACCTTGACAACGTCGGCGCCGAGGTCGGCGAGGATGCACGCGCACATCGGTCCCGCCCAACTCGTGGTGGCGTCGATCACGCGAACACCGTCGAGCGGCCCGGTCA
>Ga0209333_1001312_pt1 | contig 12276 bp, 11 predicted proteins | sample BlaSpr_A8_OM2_O3_FD_187982 | JGI IMG/M metagenome (GOLD analysis project Ga0209333, IMG submission 187982) | Forest soil microbial communities from Thunder Bay, Ontario, Canada - Black Spruce, Ontario site 2_A8_OM2_O3 (SPAdes) (version 2) | ecosystem: Environmental > Terrestrial > Soil > Boreal... | reverse complement strand
CTCCGCAAGACCGTGCCGCACGATCTCCCTGGGCCGGGCGGCCGTGAAGTTTGGGTTTTGGCAGCGGTGCTGGCATCGCCAGTCCCCGGCCGAGCGAGCTGGATGACAATCTGCCGGCACAAGAACATTCGCAGGCGTTATAACATAAATGCGTGCACCTCCCCGTAAACCCGCCTATCGCGCCAATGCTCGCGAAGCGAGTTGCCGAATTGCCAATCGCCGGAGCCTGGATCTTCGAACCGAAGTGGGATGGTTTTCGCGCGCTGATTTTTCGCGATGCGGACGAGATCCTGATCCAGAGCCGCGATGAAAAATCGCTGAACCGCTATTTTCCGGAACTGCTCTATCCGCTGCGATCGATGTTACCCGCTCAGTGCGTGCTCGATGGCGAAATCGTCGTTGCTACCGGCAACGGGCTGGATTTCGAAGCGCTTCAGCTCCGCATTCATCCGGCCGCGTCGCGGGTGAAACTTCTGTCCCAACAGATACCGGCATCTATTGTGTTCTTCGACCTGCTCTGCGAAGGTAGCCGGGATCTGCGGGACGAACCATTCCAAAGCCGCCGCCGGGAGCTGGAATCGCTGCTTTCACGCGCGGCGCCGCCGGTCCATCTGACGCCCGCATCATACGAATCGAGCGTCGCGGCAGATTGGTTTCGCCGCTTCGAGGGGGCGGGTCTCGATGGCGTTATGGCCAAACCGGTTTCAGGGTTCTACGAACCTGACAAGCGCGTGATGCTAAAGGTGAAGCACGAGCGCGATTGCGACTGCGTGGTCGCCGGTTTTCGATGGCACAAGAAAGGCGAGCGCACGGCGGTCGGGTCGCTGCTCCTCGGCCTATTCGACGATTCCGGCGCGTTGCAACACGTTGGCGTCTGCGCCAGCTTCACGGAACAGAAGCGCCGGGAACTTGCGGAATACCTCGCGCCTTACCGCGATGGCGCGCTCGCCGCGCATCCCTGGAAGCACTGGGCGGAGCCGGGAGCCGCCGACGGTGAGGCCCCGCAGCGCATGCCGGGTGGCCAGAGCCGCTGGAGCCAAGGAAAAGATCTGTCATGGGAGCCGCTGCGGCCCGAACTGGTGGTCGAAGTCGCCTACGAACACATGCAGGGTCTGCGTTTCCGCCACATGGCGCAGTTTCGAAGATGGCGCATGGACAAGAGGCCGGGCGACTGCACCTATGCCCAGCTTGAAGTTGTGCCGCCGCAAGAGTTGATGGCGATTTTTTCAGCCGGCCGCTGAGCCTTGCAGAACGAGCTCACGCCTGTTTCGCAGCGCGCTTGGTACGCCATTCACGCGTCGGATCGTCGTCGGGGTCGGGCGTTTCTTGCGGCGGCCGTAGCGCTTCGGGCACATGCCGCAAGTTCACCCGGATGCGCGTCCAGGTGGATGACCGGCCGCGCATGGCGTCGACCAAGACGTCGTCAACGGCCAGAAATCCGGCCGCTTCGGCATGTTTGCTTTTCCATTTTTCAAGACCCGCCAGCGCGGCTTCTTTGTCGGAAGAGTTCGCGACCACCAGCAGCGGCATCTTCGTCCGTAGCTTCTTCGTGGGCTTCTTCGCGGCGGACTTGGCGCGCGAAGGCGCCACCCGCGGCGCCTCGCCCTCCATCTTGCGAAAGTGCGGCGGCCAGGGTGCGTCACCCAGGCCAGCGGCTTCGTCTCTTGCCGCAAGCTCCAGCAATTTTTCGAGCGAACCTGGCGCGGCGTCGATGCCGGCGTGCGGATCGCCGAGTTCCGCGAAACGCCTCGGAATCGAGAGTACCGTAAAATCGGCTGGCTCGCAGTCTGGCACCTCGTGCCAATCGAGAGGCGTGGATACGCGGGCGTCGGGGAGCGGGCGCACAGAATACGCGGAGCACGTTGTCCGATCCTTCGCGTTCTGGTTGTAGTCGAGGAACACGCCATGGCGCTCTTCCTTCCACCATTTCGAGCTGGCCAGAGCGGGCGCGCGCCGCTCGACTGCGCGCGACAACGCGATCGCCGCGCGGCGCACCTCGCTGAACGTCCAGCGCGGTTCGATCCTTACGTTCACGTGCATCCCGCGTGAACCGCTGGTCTTGGGCCAGCCACGAAGGCCCATTTCCTCGAGGAGCGCTTTCACCTCAAGCGCGACGTTGCGCACGTCCGCCCAACCGACGCCTGGGCCGGGATCGAGATCGACCCGGAGCTCGTCGGGGTGTTCAAGATCTCCGGAGCGTACGGGGTGCGGGTGCAGCTCGATGCAGCCCAAATTGACGATCCATGCCAGCCCCGCCGCGTCGTCGACGACCACCTCTTCCGCGGTGCGGCCTGAAGGAAAGGATAAAGTTACCGTGCGCAGCCAGGCTGGCCGCTCCGCAGGCGCGCGCTTCTGATAAAACGCCTCGCCCTCGGCGCCGTTAACGAACCGCTTCAGAACTAGCGGCCGATCCATGATGCCGGTCAGAGCGCCCGGCGCGACCGCCAGGTAGTAGCGGACGATATCGAGTTTTGAGAGCTTCGTTTGCTTTGAAAAGTACGGCTTATCGGGGTGGGTTACGCGGACTTCGCGACCGTCGAGGGAAAGGAGTTCGCTGGCTTCCTCTTTGCTCACTAAAACAGGCTACACCTATTTGCGCAAACGTGCAGCTAACTGCCGTAACCAAGGAAACGGGCGATTTCGCGACAGTAAGCCTCTGGAGTGTGGCAAATCCGCCACAGTGCGATATTTCCAAACAATTGACCCCAAAGAACTTCCGCCATGGTGTTACCCTTGCTATCTTAGAATACGCCTTATGTCTGTGATGCATCATCCGGAGATCGAATTTGCGCTTTGAGACGACCGTTCAACGCCCCGTCCATGCTTCCGGTGTGGGCCTGCATTCGGGTGTCGCAGTTTCCATCCGCATCCTACCCGCGCCCGTTTCCACTGGCATCGTTTTCCTACGCACCGATCTGGACAATTTCCCCATCGCCGCAAGCTGGCGGCACGTGGCGCGCGTCAGCTATGCCACCAGCCTGATGCGCCAGGGCGTGCTCATCTCCACCACCGAACATCTGCTCAGCGTCTTCTACAGCATGGGGATCGACAACGCTTTCGTCGAGATCGACAACCTGGAAGTGCCCATCCTGGATGGCAGCGGCCAGCCTTTCGTGGAACTGATCCGGGAAGCCGGCATCCGGCAGTACCGGCGCAAGCGGAAGTATCTGCGCATTCGCCGTCCTATTTTTGTGGAGGAGCGCGGCAAGCGTATTTCGATACTGCCGGCGGAAAGCTTTTGTCTCACTTGCGAGACGGACTACGGCCATCCGCTGGCCGGACGCGGATCGCTTGAAATGGAGGTCACGCCGGAGCGCTACGCGGCGGAGATCGCGCCTGCGCGCACGTTCGGCTTCGCGCACGAGCTCGACCAGATGCGCAACATGGGGCTGATTCGCGGAGCGTCGCTCGAAAATGCGGTATGCTTCACGCGCGACGGCGTCATGAATCCGGATGGGCTGCGCTTCGCCGACGAATGCTGCCGCCACAAGGCTTTGGACCTGATCGGCGACTTGGCGCTGCTGGGCAAGCCGCTGTTGGGGCACGTCATCGCGGAGCGGGCCGGACACGCCATGCATACCGCGTTGGTGGCGCGCATCATGTCCGATGCGTCGATTTACGAGATCCTCACGTTCGACCAGTTGGCCGGCCGCGTGGCGCAGGCGCTGGTTTCGTAACGCTACAATACGGCTATGCGGACACGAGATCCGATCTTCGGCAATCTGGCGCGCGCGGCTCTTGCGCTTGCTTCAGTCATCGTCTTGTCCCAGATGGCCTGAGCGCAGACACTTACGCTTTTAACCACCTTCAACAACACCAACGGCGAGAAGCCGGTTGCGGCCTTGCTGCAAGGAACGGACGGGAACTTCTACGGAACAACGGAAGCCCCGGCACTCGGAAACTCGTGATTCCGGCACGCCATACGTGATTCCCTATCGCGTCCGCGCCGGCCCGGCCTGCCCGAATGCGGTTTGGTCCACGAGCCTGTCGACACTATCTTGAAATCGGCGCAAAGTGCCGATCTGTGAGCGTGGCCATGTGCGCCTGAAAATCAGGCGCGGGCCACCCGTGCGGCAAAGCCGCCTGGATGCCAGCGAGGGGAAAAGCGAGGAACGCCTGGCAGCTTTCAGAAAAGAGCTTGACAAAAGACATCAACTTGTATAGTGTAGCTGTTCGCTATACACTATAATAGACAGGTAAACGGCTTGATTGAGGCTATCAAACACAAGGGCTTGCGGCGGCTGTACGAAAAGAACGACCGAAGCGCCATCCGGCCTGACCTTTTGGAAAAGGTGCAAAAGATTCTTTCGGCGCTGGAAGCGGCGAACGGCCCGGAAGAAATGGCACTGCCCATGTTTCGGTTTCATCCGTTGACCGGCGACCGGCGCGGTACGTATTCAGTGACCGTCAAGGCCAATTGGCGCGTGACGTTCCGTTTTCACGAAGGGGCCGCGTACGACGTGGATTTAGAGGACTATCACTAGAAGCTTTGAACACAGGAGCATCAAACCATGCCGATGAAGAACCCCAATCACCCCGGCGATATTATCCGGGATTGCCTCGAAGAGCTAAGCGTCAACGTAACCGACGCAGCCAAGGCGCTGGGCGTGACCCGCGTGGCGTTGTCACGTATCGTCAATCGCAAAGCGGGCGTGTCCGTTGAAATGGCCGTTCGGCTGGAAAAGACCATTGGCAGCACGGCGGCTTTCTGGCTTCGCTTGCAGCTTAACTATGACTTGGCGCAGATACAGATGCAAAGCGGAAAGATTCACGCCCGCCGCTTGAGCACCCGCGCCCCGGCACATGCCCCGGCATGAAGACCTCATCGCGGTGGGGCGCCTTCGGACGGATTATTCCAAGAGCGCATCCACTTCACGGCCCTCTTATGTTCCACCATCTTGCCGCTGTCCAGTTCCGCAAGCCCGGCGGCGATTTCTCCGAGCTGCCAATCTTCGGCCTCTACATAGGTGGCGATGGCTTCGGCTGCCAGAAAGGACTTTGATCGCTTGGTGCGCTGTTTCACGCGACGCATTACTCCCTGAATCCGATGCTCGAAACCACCACGCCCAGCTGGCGGTGATCGCCCGGCACGGAGAAGGTGCGGTCGAGCTTGAGTGTCACGGAAGCGGTAGGACTCGCCGGCGACTCCGGCGGCGACTTCAGAGTATAGGCGCCTGGACCGGGATAGGTTTCGGACGCGACGACCTGCCCATCCAGCAGCAGTTCGACGTGGCGCGCCGGCGCGGCATCGGGAATCGTGAACACCGCCTCAATGGGCAGCGGTTGCGCGGGACTCTTCAGCAGAACCACCGCGCTTCCCGACATCCATCGCCAAGCACCGCCTTCCACGGCATACAGGCCGCTGACAATCTGGTTGGCGGCTTCGGGCGCGCTCATGGGTAGGTAAGCGAGCGCTGGATGCCGGTCCAACACGATTGCGGCGCGCACGATATCGATGGGCGCAGTGGAAATGTCGAACGGCCGCAATCCTTTGGTGGCAGTGGAGTAGCCGGAGCGAGCTTTCAATCCGATCAGTTGCAGGGGCAGCCAGGCGCGAATCGGCTGCTCCGCGATAGTGGCGGTGGGCGCCGTGAATTCGATCGGATAAGCCAGTTCGCTCGAAACCACTATATCGCCGGCTCGCAGCACCTGACCGCGCTCCAGCGGCAGGCCGCCGTCAGCTTCCAGGTAGTAGCGCAGGCCCCATTCGCCATTGATGTAGACGCGGTGGCCGGCGGTCGCCGGGCGGATCTGGCGGGCGAAGCGCCGGTAGCCATCCCAATGCCGATAGTTCACGGTAGCGAGCGCGAGGCTGAGCGCCATCTGCGCGGCGAAGCCCACGGCCAGCCATCGCGGCCGCAGACGCGATACGAGCAAGGCCACGGGAGCGGCCATCGGCAGCAGGTACCGCGCCGATCCCGCAAAAAAAAGCAGGGTCGCTCCGCCGAAGAAAAGCGCGATCCAGGCCAACAGGAATGCGGTCTCGCGGTCGCGCCGCTTCCAAATCAGCAGGACTGCGCCAGGCAGCAGGGCGGGGAACACGATGAAGCAGGCGTGTACAGCGAGCGCGGCGGCATTGCGTAGTTTGTTCACCAGCGTTTGCAGGCCATAGCTGCTCATGTATCCGGCCGATACCGCAACGGGAAGCGCGCCGGAATACCAGCGCTCCAACAACTGGCTGGCCAAAAGGGCCGCTGGCGCGATCAGGATAAGCAACCAAGCCTTGCGATCCTTGCGCCGGTAAATCCACACGTAAACAGCCAGAATGGGTGTCAGAAAAACGGCCTGAAAAGCGCTGAGGGCCGCCAGCACCATCGCGATTGCCGCCCAAGCCCACCGTCCCGCGACGAAGCACGCCACCGAAGCCATCCAGAAAGCCAGTAACGGCAGATCGGATTCGAGTGAATTGCCGTTGATCACGAACGCGGGCACCGCCAGAAACAGCAGCGTGGCCCATAACGGATGCGGCGAGAAACGCTTCGCCAGCGACCACATCGCCAAGGCCGCCACTAATGAGAACAAGATGTAGACGGCGTGAAACGGAACCTCGTGGATATCTCCGATCACGGCCAGCAACAATCCCAGGAACCAGGCGTTGAACGGCGGGTGCGGGAAGCCGCGCAGGTCCACGCGATCACCCATGGTGACGTATTGGACGTGGTTGGGATCAAGCGGATCGATTTGCGCGTGTTCGGCGCCAGCCAGATAGTAGACGTCGTCGCCCTGAATCGCCTGATTCAGAAACGGCAGACGGATCAGCAGGACGACCGCCAGGACTAGGGCGAGGCGGGTGTCCATTTCAATACCGGCTTGCGCGCGGCCTTCACCTCATCGACGCGGCTGGTGCGCGTGGAGTGTGGCGCGGTCTTCACCATTTCCGGCTCGGTCTCGATCTCTTTGGCGATGGAAATCATGGCGTCGATGAAGAGGTCGATTTCCAGCTTGCCTTCGGTCTCGGTAGGCTCGATCATCATGGCGCCGCGCACAATCAGCGGGAAGCTGACGGTGTACGGATGGAAACCGTAATCGATCAGGCGCTTGGCGATATCGCCGGTGCGTACGCCCTGGCGCGCCTGGCGCTCGTCGCTGAAGACCACTTCGTGCATGTTGGGCAGCGCGTAGGGCAGGTCGAAGAACGGCTCCAGCTTCTTGCGGATGTAGTTGGCGTTCAGCACGGCGTCCATTGTGGCAGCGCGCAATCCGTTGCCCCCGTGCGCCAGGATGTAGGCCAGCGCGCGCACCAGCACGCCGAAGTTTCCGTAGAAGGCTTTCACTTTGCCGATGGAAAGTGGGCGGTCGTAATCGAAGGCCCAGCGATCGCCGTCGCGCTTCAGCCGCGGCACGGGCAGGAAGGGCTCGAGCGACTTCTTCACCGCCACGGGTCCGCCGCCCGGACCGCCGCCGCCATGCGGCGTAGAGAACGTCTTGTGCAGGTTCAGATGCATCACGTCCACGCCGAAATCGCCGGGACGCGCGACGCCCACCAGCGCGTTCATGTTGGCGCCGTCCATATAAAGCAGCGCCCCCTTGCGGTGCAGAACTTCGGCGGCTTCGATGATGCGCGATTCAAAAACGCCCAGCGTATTGGGGTTGGTGACCATCAACCCGGCCACGTCTTCGGTGACGGACTTTTCCAGCGCCGCGAGATCCAGCAAGCCGTGTTCGTCCGAGCGGATGTTCTCGACCACGTACCCGGCGATGGCCGCGGTGGCGGGGTTGGTGCCGTGCGCGGAATCCGGGATCAGGATTTTCTTGCGCGGGTTGCCTTGCTGCTGGAGCAATGCGCGGATGAGTAGGATACCGGTCAATTCGCCGTGTGCGCCGGCCGCGGGCTGCAGCGTGACGGCGTCCATGCCGGTGATTTCGAGCAGTGCGGCTTCAAGCTGCGCCATGATTTCCATGACGCCCTGCGAGAGCGATTCGGGCTGATAGGGATGCGCCCAAGCCAGGCCTTCGGTGCGCGCCACCAGTTCGTTCACGCGCGGGTTGTACTTCATGGTGCAGGATCCCAGCGGGTACATGCCGTGGTCGATGGCGTAGTTCCAGGTGGAGAGGCGCGTGAAGTGGCGGATGACTTCCACTTCGCTGACTTCGGGGAAGCCTTCGATTCCGGCGCGAACGTTTTGCGAGCCTAGCGCGGTGTGCGGGTCGATGGGGGGGACGTCCAGTGTGGGGAGTTGGTAGGCTTTCTTGCCGGGGGAACTGCGTTCGAAGAGCAGCGCTTCGTTCGGAGAGATGTGCGAGCGAACTTTCTTGATGGACATCAGTGCCGAGTCAATCCTTCTTGGAGGGCGGCCAATCTTGGCCGCAGCCGCCTTTTGAGGCGGCCAGCGCCGGCTGAAAGCCGGCTGCGGGCAGGATTGCCCGCCCTCCAATTTTGCGTCGTCATTGAAATGCCTCTGCTACCTTGTCCATATCTTCGCGATGGGACATTTCGGTGGCGCAAAGCAGCATCGCGTCGGATAGTTCCGGATAGAAGCGGCCCAACGGCAATCCTCCGATGATCTTGTTCTCAAGCAACGCAGCGTTGATTTCCTCCGGTTTGCGGTCGCCGGTCGAAACCACGAATTCATTGAAAAAAGGCCCAGAAAATCGGGGCTTGAGTTTGCCGGCCAGATAGTGCGCCTTGGCCAGGTTCTGCTCAGCCAACTCGCGCAGCCCCTCTTTACCATAGACGCTCATGAAGACGGTTGCCATCAGAGCGATCAGCGCCTGGTTAGTGCAAATATTGGACGTAGCCTTCTCGCGGCGGATGTGCTGCTCGCGAGTGGCCAGCGTCAGGCAAAAAGCCCGATTGCCGTGCGTGTCAGTGGTCTCGCCTACCAGCCGGCCGGGCATCTGGCGGGCGAACCTTTCGCGCGTGGCGACGATGCCGGCATAGGGTCCGCCATAACTGGGCGGGATGGCGAACGATTGCAGCTCACCGGCAATGATATCGGCCTGCGGCGGTTCAAGTATGCCCAAGGAAACCGCCTCCGCGAAACCCATCACCAGCAGCGCGCCACGCCGGTGGGCGATTTCGGCGGCGCGCTTCACATCCTCCACTACGCCGAAGAAATTGGGCGATTGCACGATCGCCGCGGCAGTCAGATCGTTGAGCTTGCGCTCCATGTCGTCAAGGTCTGCCGCGCCGGTTTCCGGATCGTAATCGAACTCCGTGATCGGCATGCCCTGGTTCTTCGCGTAAGTTTGCAGCACCTCTTGATACTCCGGATGCACGCTGCGCGCCACCAGCAGTCCGCCTTTGCTAGTCAGCCGCGCGGCCATAAGAGCAGCCTCCGCAAGGCCGGTCGAGCCATCGTACATGGAAGCGTTGGCCACATCCATGCCGGTGAGCTGGCAGATCATGGTCTGGAATTCGAAGATGGTCGTGAGGGTGCCTTGCGAAATCTCCGCCTGATAAGGCGTGTACGAGGTGAGGAACTCGCCGCGCGAGACTACTGTATCCACCAGCACCGGACGGTAGTGCGCGTACACGCCCGCGCCCAGGAAGCTGGCGTAGCCGTTGGCGTTCTGGTCTCCGCGCCGCCGGAAATAGTCGACGATCTCATACTCGGAAATGCCGGGCGCAAGCTGCAGCGGCCGTTTCAGCCGCACGGCATCGGGAAGATGGGTGAACAGATCCTCGGGGTCTTGCACGCCGCAGGCTTCCAGCATTTCGCGGCGCTCGGAATCGGACTTCGGAAGATAGCGCAATCGTTATTTTTCCGCTCCTATATAGGTTTGATACTCGGCCGCGGAAAGTAGATTCGCCAACTCGCCGGGATCGCTCAAACGGATCTTCACCAGCCAAGCCTCGCCGTGCGGATCCTCATTCAGCTTTTCGGGCGCGTCGGCGAGCGTATGGTTCAGATCGACCACTTCGCCCGATACCGGCGAATAGATATCCGATACGGCTTTCACCGACTCTACCGAGCCGATGGTCTTCCCCTGGTCGACGTGTTGGTTGGGCTTCAGGGTCTCCCGGCCGTACTTGAAGTCCACATAGACGATGTCGCCCAATTCGTGCTGGGCGTGATCCGTGATGCCGATGGTGCCCGTATCGCCTTCCACGTGCACCCACTCGTGTTCCTTGGTGTAGCGGTAATTTTCGGGATACATTTATTTGGCTCGCTTGTAGAATGGCGTTTCCACGGTGACCGCGGCCACCGGCTGGCTGCGGATGACAACCTCGATGGCGCGGCCGATGTGCGCCTCCGCCAGGGGCAAATAACAAAGACCGATGTTCTTGTTCAACGTGGGCGCGGGCGAACCGCTGGTTACCCAGCCGGCAGGCGTGCCATCCACGAGCACTTCGTAACCGTCGCGGCCAATGCCGCGGCCGACCGTTTCGAATCCGATGAGCTTGCGCTGGATGCCTTGTTCCTTCTGTTTCGCCAGCGCGGCGCGGCCCACGAAATCGCCCTTGTCGAGCTTCACGATCCAACCCAGGTCGGCTTCCCACGGCGTGATGGAGGCGTGGATCTCGTGGCCGTAGAGCGCCATTTTAGCTTCCAGGCGCAACGTATTGCGCGCGCCCAGCCCGCATGCCTTGATGCCGAACTCTTTGCCCGCGTCCAGGATTTCGTGCCACAGACGGGGCGCCTCCGCTGGGGCGACGTAGATCTCGTAACCATCTTCGCCGGTGTAGCCGGTCCGCGCGATGCGCGCCGGTGTGCCTGAGACGGCGCCGTCGATGAACCAGTAATAGTGGATGGCGGGCAGGTCGGCGGCGGTGAGTTTCTGCAGCGTGGCGCGCGCGTTGGGACCCTGGATGGCGATCTGCGCGTAATCGTCGCTCGAAAGCCGGACCAGGGCGTCGAAGCGGTTGTGCGCACGGATATGTTCGAAGTCTTTCTCCTGGTTGGAGGCGTTGACGCACAGGAAATAGTGGTCGTCGGCCACCTTGTGGACCAGCACGTCGTCGACGAATCCGCCGTGCTCGTAGAGCAGTCCCGAGTAGTGGATCTGGCCGGTCTTGAGGCGGCAGGCGGCGTTGGTGGTGACGTAATCGGTGAGTTGCAGGGCCTCGGGACCGGTGATGTCGATCTCGCCCATGTGGCTGACATCGAATGCGCCCACGCTCTTGCGCACGGCAAGGTGTTCCTCCACCAGCGAGGAATACTGGACGGGCATGTCCCATCCGCCGAAATCCACCATTTTCGCGCTCATCGCGCGATGGGCGGCGTTCAGGCAGGTGGATTTGAGCGCGGCGGTGGTGGGCATCAAACTGGTACTGTAGCACGGGTGGCGGGGGTGGCCCGTGTGGGCGCGTGTGGCATATAATTGAGACATGTCGAGAAGTCCTGCCGAATTATTGAGCGAAGCGCTTCATCTACCGATTGAAGCCAGGGCCGCGCTGGCCGACTCGTTGCTCGATAGCCTGGACGCCGAAGTGGATGCGAATGCCGAGGAAGCTTGGCGCGATGAGATTTACCGGAGGCTTCAGGAGATTGACAGGGGCGCTGCTCAGCTAATTCCCTGGCAGGACGTGCGACGCCGCATGCGCGCGCGCCTCCAGCAGTGATCCGTAAGCCCGTCGTTTTTGATTCGGCCGCATTCGCCGAAGTCGAAGCGGCGGTCGAATGGTATCGGCAGCGAAGCGAGCGGGCGGCGGCCCGTTTTCTCGACGAGATCGACCGGGCAATCGAGCAGATCTCTTCAGATCCGAACCGATTCCCGATCTTCGTATTCGGCGCACGGCGAATTTTGCTCAGACGGTTTCCGTACTTCGTTGTCTTCCGCGAGACAGCCAATCGACTAGAGGTCGTCGCCGTGGCGCACGGTCACCGCCGGCCCGGATACTGGCGAGATCGGATTTGAGGATCGCGAATGCGGGGTTACGCGGACCCGCCGTCTCTCGCTTTGAAATGAAGCCGGCCTAGCGGGCCAGACCACTCGGGAACTACACTAACCGGCGGAGGGCGTTCTCTGATCGTTGCGCTGATTCCGTTGCATGTCGCGCAACGGCGATTGCGGACGCGACCCCAGCGTTGTCGAGACGGGACCGAACTGCTTTACACTTAAGGCATGACCGCTCGCTACATTTATTTATTGGCAAGATAGCGATCATTGTCTCGGGTACCTCGAAGATTTCCCCGATTACCTCACGCAGGGCGAGAGCCTGGAAGATCTTCAAGATCGCCTCAAAGACTTGTTTGACGATTTGACAAGCGGCGCCGTGCCGGGGGTTAGGAGAGTGGCGGAATTGGCGCTCGGATGAAACAGCAGGATCTGGTCCCTCGTCTGGCCGAGCGCGGGTGCGTACTGGTGAGGCATGGCGGGCGGCATCACCGG
>Ga0209333_1001311_pt1 | contig 12276 bp, 10 predicted proteins | sample BlaSpr_A8_OM2_O3_FD_187982 | JGI IMG/M metagenome (GOLD analysis project Ga0209333, IMG submission 187982) | Forest soil microbial communities from Thunder Bay, Ontario, Canada - Black Spruce, Ontario site 2_A8_OM2_O3 (SPAdes) (version 2) | ecosystem: Environmental > Terrestrial > Soil > Boreal... | reverse complement strand
CGAAGGGGCATGCCTCAGGCTTCGTCCCATCATGATGACAGCGCTCGTGGCCACGTTCGGACTGATCCCGGCAGCCTTGTCTCACGCGATTGGATCGGATTCCCAGCGACCCTTTGCGATCGTGATCGTGGGAGGGTTGATCGCGGCGCTGATCATGAGCGTATTTTTACTGCCTACGCTCTATGTGTGGGTGGCGCGTGAACGGGATGTGCTGCCCATGAGCGATGAAGCGTTCGAGATGGGCGAACACGTGGATTAGCCGAAGCGAGCCAAACGCGCGATTATTGCGTGATCGCAAAAAGCGCGACGCAATGCGCGGCTCGCCTAGGTCTTCCCCGGCAAAGAACCCGCGCTTAGGATGACAATCGAGATTTCTTCCGCGCACCTTATAATATGGGCTTCCGTGCGGCCCACTGGTTTGCCGGCGGAGCCAAACCATGCCCCAAGAACCGGACCCCACTGTAGAGACGCTTGCCCGGCACGCTCTGGACCTCGAGCGCCTGAAAGATGCCTTGGGATTGCTCGGGGTGAATCCCTGTGCGTGTTGCCAGAAGTTCGTTCGCCGCTCCGATACCGGCGCAATGTTCGATGCGGGTGAACTGGTTTGCTACGGCTGTATTCCAGATTGGTGGCAGCAGCGTCGCTTGCAACTCAACCCGAAGGATCGCGAAAATCTCGAAGGTAAGCTGGTCTTCTGGCTGCGCGACTACCATCACGCCGAATTGTTCAAGGACCCGGCCAAGTTGCCGGAGAGCTCTCAGCAGGAGCTGCACATTATCGCCAACTGCCTGGAGTGCCGCGGTACGGGAAAATCCCTGGGGCAGGACCACTGCCGCTACTGCGAGGACCGGGGAACAGTATGGGTGATTGTTTCGCGAAAGAAGACCTAAGGGTCGGCAGTTCTTAGTTCCAAAATTAAGAGTTCCGAGGTGGTGTTGGGTCCATTCGTCTCGGCCAGAAGCTCGCGTTAGACCCTTGCTTGACCTGCTGCGTTGCTTCCCTTGCGGGTGCGCTGCGCGCGATCTTTGCTCGGGCTCCGGGCTTACCGCCAACCGGATAAACCTAACCCAACGCCTCGGAACTCTATCCTGCCTTCGACTGGGTTTCCCGTTCTCCTCGACCAGCGCGTTGCTATAGACCCTTACTTGCCTTCTCTCCTCATTTTGCAATGTTGAGAGTGACTCAGCTCGAGCCCCGGACGCCGCACCAACCGGCAAAACTTAAGAAACTGTCAAAGAACGATCCTGTTGTACTCCTTTTAAATTTTCAGTCAATAAAAAGAGTGCGCGTTTATCTTGTTTATTTTCAGGCGAGTGCAGGCCGTCCACAGGAGGGTGACAGGATTTTGTGCAGACTCTCGAACAGATTTACGCAGAGGGTAATTGCGGTGGATCTGGCGATAGCGTAGTGGGAAGGCGACCTGGTTGCGCGTTTTTGAGGCCGCGCCGGAAACTGTGAATATCTAGTAAAAGCCTTGCTGGATAGGGGATTTGGCCGATTTAATGCAAGCGATGGGAGGGTTCAGATCGTAAAATCGCCCGGTTTTAATGGCTTGACAAGGGTAGTAAGTCTGCTAAAGTGCGAGAAAGCTGCTTATATCAACTAGTCTGGCAGGTGCCAAGTTTATGAAGAATGTTTACGAGGTTCTGAGGCAGAAGGAAATGGAGTTGACCCGGCTGGAGAAAGAAGTGGAAGCGTTGCGGCTGGTGGCTCCGTTGCTCTCCGAAGAAAAGGAAGTGAACTCCGACATGGCGAAGCCGACGTTAGCCACGGCGGTGAATGGACCGCAGCAGCCGATCCGCATTCCTGCAGCACCAGTGGTTGCGGCGGCACAGCCGGTGCGGGCGGCGGGATGGGACGATACCGCCAAGCGCTGGCCGTAGGAAGGCACGTTGGACTGACATTGTCACGCCCTTTGGGGCGGGGCAGCTCTGCATTTCCCTACTAGCCTGGGATTCGATCCCAGGCTGAGGTGTTTTTGGCCAGGGCTTTTTTGGGCAGGTCGATCAAGGTGATTCGGTAGCCAGCGAAAATCAAAGGCAAGCGGGCAAGAGTGCTCGCTCCACACAATCCTGCTCCACACCAATCGAACGGGGCTACCTTACGATTTCCTTCAATGCAGATAGCAGGCGGTCTACTTCTTCAACCGTGTTGTAGTGGACGAGTCCGATGCGCAGGAAGCCGCCGGATTTTTCCACGTCAAGATGCTCGGTGAGATTTAGAGCGTAATAGTTGCCATCCCAGGTGAAGAAGCCGCGGTCGCCCAGCTTGGTGGCGAGGACGAGCGGGGTTTGGTCTTGGGTCTGATTGATGACGCGAACGGCGAGAGTCGGGCAGCGCCAGTCGAAGCAAGAAGGATCGGTGATGCCGTAGATCTTCACTTCAGGAATCAGCGAGAGGCCGGAGATCAGGCGCTCCATCAGGCCGTGTTCGTAGCGGTGGATGGCTTCGAAGGCGGCGACGATTGCGGCGCGGCGAGCAGATGTCGAGCTTCGCTCGACGGACAGCTGGGAGCGGCTGTCCCCACATGTTTCTGTTTGGACGCGGCGGCCAAGGTCGGCGATGTAATCGACACAGGCGGTGATGCCGGCGATGCATTCGTGATTGAGCGTGCCCCACTCCCAGCGGTTGGGGACTGCGTCGGTGAGGGGACGGACTTTGTGGGGACGAAGGCGCTGGAGGTGGTCGCGCTTGCCGAAGAGAACTCCCATGTGCGGGCCGAAAAATTTGTAGGTGGAGCAGACCAGAAAATCGCAATCGAGGGCGGCGACGTCGATGAGGCCGTGGGGGCCGTAGTGGACGGCATCGACGTAGGCGAGGGCGCCGGCAGCGTGGGCGAGGCGGACGATTTCCTTGACGGGATTGATGGTGCCCACGGCGTTGGAGGCGTAGCCGATAGCAACAAGTTTGGTTCTTGGACCGAGCTTCGCAGCCAGGTCTTCGACATCGAGAGTGCAATCTTCTTTGTGAACTTCTGCCCAGCGAATGGTGACACCTTTTTCTTCTAGGGCGAGCCAGGGGGAGACATTGGCGTCGTGATCGAGGCGGGTGACCAGGATTTCGTCGCCCGGGCCGAGGTCGCGTCCGATGGCGCGGGACATGGCGTAGGTGAGCGTGGTCATGTTGGGGCCGAAGACGATTTCGTCGGCGGCGCAGTGAAGGAAGTCGGCCATGGCGGCGCGGGCGTCGGCGAGCATGGCATCGGTGTGGCGACTGGTCGAGTAGGCGCCGCAGGTATTGGCATTGTCGCGGCGCAGGTAGTTGGAGATGGCGTCGATGACGCGCTGCGGAACTTGCGTACCACCGGGGCCGTCGAGGAAGACGGCTGGATGTCCGTTGACGAGTTGGGAGAGCGAGGGGAATTGGGAGCGGATGTGGTTGAGGTCGAGGGTAGTGGGGGAGGTGGTTTCGGTCGTTGGCATGGTCGTTTTCTAGTTCTAACATGGCGACGATCCGTGCGCTGCGCAGGACTACTTAATTTCTTCGCGAGGACTTTGCTTAGCGGCACCTGCTTTCTCCTCGTACCATCTGGCACCACGGAAGGAGCACCAAATCAAGAACCCTCCCCACGCAAACATTAAGACGACGCCCCAGATAGGGACCGCTTTGAAGTCTCCTGAGAACAGACCGAGAATCGCCATCGCAAATCTAAAAACGCACAGAAATCCTAAATGACACGGGGATCTGGACGCCTTCAGCGGCTGGTTATTGATTTCCTGGACATCCCTCGTTGGAGGGGCAACTTCCGCAAGGCGACGGTGATGAGTGCGATTGCTCCGATAAAAACAAAGAGCGGCAGTCGATCATATCCGGTTGAGATTAGCCAGTAGTTGAGCGCAACGCAGGCAGAGCCGACGGCGAATAAGACCTGGATTCGGGAGTGCTTCCTCAACCACATGGCGACATGGCGCGACACCCTTTTATCGCAATCGCAGGGCTCTGTCTAGCGTCCCGCAGCCCGCACAAAATCGGCGAGCATGCCGTAGGCGGTGGCGTAGAGGCCGGGATTTTCTTCGGTGATGGCTAGGCCGGGGAAGATGTCAGTTGCGAAATGAATGTGGGAGGAGGTGCCCGAGATTTGCGACATGGGGTCGGTAAGCGGGATTTGTTCGGGGCGGACGGTGGCGGTGATTCCGCGCTCTGTTGTCTTTCCCGTCTTTTCGGTTTTTTCGGTTTTGTGGGCGCGGCAGATTAGTTTGTAGGGCTTTCCTTCCTTTCTGGCGGCGCGGACGGCTTCTGCGGTCAAGCCGCGGATTCCTTCGCGATAGATTTCTTCCAACTTTACCGGGACTTCCATCAGCACGGTGATTAGTGCGGCGGTTTTTACGGCGGCGTCCCAGCCGTCGATGTCGTGCGTAGCGTCGGTTTCGGCGATGCCCAGGGACTGCGCTTTTTTCAGGGACTGGTCGAAGGTAAGGCCGTTTTCCATTTCGCTGAGGATTACGTTGGTGGTGGAGTTCAGGATTCCGTGGAAGCCTTGCAAGTGGATTACGGGGAGCTGGGGAAATAAGGAGAAGATGGGGACGCCATCCATTACGGTGGATTCGAAGAGGAAGCGCTTGCCGCGGGCGGTGGCCAGATCGCGGAGCTCCCGGTAGGCGTGGACGATTGGTCCTTTGTTGGCGGTGATGGCGTGGGTTCCGTGGTTGAGGGCAGCGCGGATGTGATCGATGGCGGGCTGTCCGGTTTGGACGCTGAGTGAGGTGGCTTCGAAGAGGACGTCGGCGCGGGCGGCGGAGAGCCAGTTGTGGACGGAAGACGGTTCTTCAACGGGGCTTCCGGCTTTCGCGGACCAGGGCGTCCGCGCCACGCAGGCTTCGGGATCCAAGCCGTTCGGGTCGGCGATCCATCCTAGACTGCGGGTGGCGATTCCGGTGATGCGGAAGGAGATTCCATGACGATCACGGAGTTTGGATTCGCGGTCGAGCAGGAGTTGCGCGAGCGTGCGGTTGACGTTGCCGAAGCCGAGGAAGCAGAGGTTGTGGGTGTGAATGCGTATCCCTCGGGGGCTAAAGCCCGGTTGAAATGAAAACGGCTCACGCGGCCCTAAAGCGCCGCTCTTCCACGGTGCTGCAAACATAGTGCTGCGGCTTCCGCCACGATCCTGCGGACGACATTTTACTTTCTTCCGGCATATCGAAGCTCCGGCGGAATTTGCCGGCGAGGCCCTTCGGCTTCGCTCAGGGCAGGCTGCCGACGCTACGAGTGCGGACGCTACTGCGCTAGCCCATCACCTGCGTGTGCTCGGGTTTGATCTTGTAGATCACGCGGACTTCGCCGGGCTGGCCGTAGGGGTATTTATCGACGCCGAGATATTTCTTGGCCAACTTGTCGATGTTGGCGCTGGCGCCCTCTTCGGTGATTTCGACAACGCGGCCACGAATCTCTAGATAGCGGTAGGGATTCTCCGGATCGATGAGGGCCAGGGAGACGCGCGGATCGCGGCGGACGTTCCTATCTTTTTGACGGCCTTTGGCGGAGTTGAAGATGACGTGTTCACCGTCGAAGTCGCACCAGACAGGAGTGACTTGCGGGCGGCCATCGGGCATGAGCGTGCCCAGACTGGCGAAGGCTCGTTTCTGGAAAAGGTCGCGGTATTTCTCGGGGATAACGTCCGGCATAAAGATCTCCTTGCGGTCGAGCGATGAATGGGACAGGACATTATAGATCGTGGAGAACAATTGGGTAATTTTGCAATTTCGTGATTGGGTAATTTGGCAACAATTCTGCCTCTGATTTGCGGCGTGACGGGGATTCTCAGTATTCTTGCGGACTACTCGATTGCCACAAAACTTAAGGAGAGGGTGACGATGATTGAAAATTGCAAAGGCGGGCCTCGGAGGACGGCGAAACGGCGCGCCCTTCCCTTTATATTCTGGGCACTGATGATTGTGATTCCGGCGATCGGTGTGGCGCAGACGGCGAAGTATCCGCAGACGATTGTTTTTATGACGGACTTTGGGGTGGTGGACGATTCGGTGGCGCTTTGCCGGGGCGTGATGTATTCGATCATGCCGGAGGTGCGCATTGTCGATCTCACGCATCAGGTGACGCCGTTCTCCATTCTCGATGGGGCGCGATTTCTTTATGGGGCTACGCCTTATTTTCCGGCGGGGACAGTTTTTGTTGTGGTCATCGATCCGGGCGTGGGCAGTACGCGCAAGGCGATTGTGGCCAAGTCGAAGCGCGGACAATATTTTGTGCTGCCAGATAACGGGCTGCTGACGCTGGTGGAGCAGCGCGATGGGATTGAGGGCGTGCACGAGATTACCAATCCGGATTGGATGATTGGCAGCAAGCTTTCGTCGACCTTCCATGGCCGGGACATTTTTTCTCCCGCAGGTGCGCACGTGGCACGGGGCGACGACTGGACGAAGGCGGGGGCGGAGGTGACAGCGACTTCGATGGTGCGTTTGGAACTGAAGGCGGCGCGGCTGGACGATCGCGGTGCGACGGCGGAGGTGATTGCCACCGATGGTCCGTTTGGCAATCTGGTGACGAATCTGGATGCGGAGGATTTTTTGAAGCTTGGCTACCAGCGCGGCCAGGAAGTTCCGGTGAAGATTGGCGGGAGAGAGATGAAGATCAAGTTCGTGCGGACCTTCAGCGATGTAGGGTTGGGGCAGCCGCTTTTGTATATCGACTCGCGGGGACATTTCGCGATGGCGGTGAATCAGGGAAGTTTTGCGGAGGTGTATGGAGTGAAGCCGCCGGTGGAGTTGTCTATTGCGAGAAGTGGGAAATAGGCGGCGGCTCCCTCAGGGGCTGAAGCCCTACGGGTTTTCGATGGCTTACGCGGCGCTGAAGCGCCGCTCTTCCACGGTTACGCATTAAGGCGGTGGTGAATAAAGACGGTTGTGCGTAACAACAGTTGCCATTAAGACGGTTGCGAATAAATTCGTAAATCTTTCGATAAGCTAAAGGGCGGGCCTTCCCACTGGCTGGGTGACCGCAGCACGCTTTAGTCTTTTTCGATGCGCGGGAGGACGGCGCGCAGCAGGGCATCGAAACTGGTTTTGACGCGCTCGCCGGTTTCCAGGACTTCCTGGTGGGAGAGCGGCTGGTCGACGATTCCGGCGGCCATGTTGGTGACACAGGAGATAGCGAGGACTTTAATTCCCATGTGGCGCGCGGCGACTACTTCGAAGGCAGTCGACATTCCGACAAGATCGGCGCCGATGATGCGCAGGTAGTTGATCTCGGCGGGGGTTTCGTAGCTGGGTCCGAGCAGCGCGGCGTAAACGCCTTCGTGCAGCGTCATCCCAAGCTTGGCCGCTTCTGCTGCGGCTAACGCTCGATAATCTTTGGTGTAGGCGTGCGTCATGTCGGGAAAGCGCACGCCGAAGCGGTCATCATTGGGGCCGACGAGCGGATTGGTTCCCTGCAGGTTGATGTGATCGCGAATCAGGACGAGCGCGCCCTGCTGGTAGTTGAGATTGATTCCGCCGGCCGCATTAGTGAGGATGACGGCGCCAATTCCCATGCGTCCGAAGACGCGCATGGGGAAGGCGACTTGCTGGGCGGAATATCCTTCGTAGAGATGGACGCGTCCTTGCATTATGGCTACGGGGACGGCGCCAGCTTTGCCGATCACCATTTGTCCGGCGTGGCCGATGGCGGTGGAGCGAGGGAAGGCGGGGATTTCGGAGAATGGGATTCGGGTGGAATCGGTGAGGGAATCGGCAAAGCTGCCCAGGCCAGAGCCGAGGACCAGGCCGATGTGTGGACGCAGAGAGGTTCGTTGCAGGATGGATTGGGCGGCGGTTTCAGCAGCGGGGTAGTGGTCGGTCATGTTTTGCTTAAGTACCTCGGGGGCTAAAGCCCTAGTCAATTCCTTTGCTTATCGCAGCGCTGGAAGCGCTGCGCCACCCAAAATCGGAGCCTCCAGGGGCTTAAAGCCCACACTTTTATTTGGCCCTAACGGCGCGGCTGAAGCCGCGCCCCTTCAAAGCTCTGTGCTAAGACTTGCTACGAATACTTGCTGCTAATACTTCTTCTCGAACTTTGTGAATTCGCCCTCGAGCGTCCACTGCATGCGCGCGCGTTCACTGGCGGAGAGGAACTGCTCGCATCCTGCGGAAGGCGGGTCCGCGCCTGGCGCGTCGCTGGCGCAGGCCGACGTCATGCGGAAAACCAGTTTCGTGTCCGTCCACAGGCTTGGGCCGGGGAGGAAGCTGTGCTCCAGGCTCTGACGGGCGATGCGCTTCAGGTCGGCGTAGGACAAGCGGTAGCTCTCAATGGCGCGCAGATACTCGTGCGTCAGGTCAGAGCGGTTCACGCCCTCGTCGTCGGTCGCGAGCGTGACTGGGACGCCGTACTTCATATAAATCGGCAGGGGGTGGTCGTCGCCGCTCACGCCGAGAATTAAGTCGTTCGAAGAGAGGCAGATTTCAACCAAGATGTTGCGTTCCGCCATTTCGTGCAGCAGTCCGATTGGATCTTTTTCGTTCATGATGTCGACCCCGTGACCGATGCGCTCGGCGTGGCCGCGCTCGACCGAGGCGCGGATGTGAAACGTCAGAACATCGGGCGGAACGAGGCCCATGGCGAGTTCTCCGGCGTGCAGCGTGATGTGCACTTTGGGGTAGACGGAGTGCAGATAGTCGAGCATGGCCATGTGCTGGTTGAAATCGTGGATGGGCACGTACCAGTCTTCGGCCATTACCAGATTCAACCCGACAAATCGCGGATCGGACGAGGCCAGCTCAAAGCCCAGCAGAATTTGGGAGAATACGATTTCGGGCGGCAGGCCGCGCAGCACCTGATAAAGATAGCGGACGGTCACGCTGCATCCCGGCTCTGCGTCTGGCGTGCCACATTTGAGAATTTCTTTGGCGCGAGCATCGTCGGCGGCGAGGCGCTTGCTGGTTTCGGTGGCAACGTCTTTCATCCCCGCGGCGAGTAGCGCGTCGCGCATTTTGGCGTAATCCGGAGTCCAATCGACTTCCTTCGACAACTGCGCGGCTGCGCCGGCATCGGCGGTGTGCATGAACTCCACGTATTGCAAATGATCCAAGCCGGCAAGATTGGTGGCGGCGGCGATTCCCTCCGCTGCGTGGGTGTATGAGGCCAGACCGAATTTGTCAAAGGTGGCGAAGAAATGATCGTGGCCAGATTCGTCGCCCTGCTTCACGTTGCGCATCGACCAGGCATCGATCATCTGGTTGTAGAGAACCTGATCGCCATAGCTGCAGCGGGCCGCGGGTTTGGCGGTGTAGAGTTCACAAGTATCACAGGGCGGCGCGAGCAGCCGGGAAGATGTGCGTTCCACACAGAGGCCACCGGAGGCGGCGAAATCGATAAAGTCCTCGGCGTAAATTGCGCCGTCGAGATGGTTGTGCAGATCTCCACCTTTGGGCAGGTCGCGCAGGAACGGCAGCAGCAAACCTGGCTGCTTGCGTACGGATTCCAGATAGCGCGCGGTACGTTGCTCAGAGCTCTGGGCCGCAGCGGTGGAGGGGAGCAGGAAGAGGAGGAGGAGCAGCAGCAGCAGAAAACGGCAGATTATGGCGCGTTGATTTTGCAGCATTATCAATCCTAAATCCTCCGGGAGGCTCCAGAGTCAGGAAAGGAATTGTAATCCGTCGCGGGCTGGGATTTATGGAAAAGAAGTAAGGTGAAGCGGCTGGGAGAATTTAGCGCAGCCAGGCGATTACGCCGATGACGATGGCAACCACCAGGAGCGCTCCCAGAATGTATTTGTTGAAGGCAAACCAGGAGTCGTGCTGCGCCGCCGAAGCAAACAGTGTGAAGTTTTCGGCTTCGGCTTGGACTCTGGCTACGACTTGGACTTGGGCAGGGTCAGATGGGACGGTGGATGACGATGTCTCTGAAGGTTGGGGTACCACGATTTCTTCGATCGCGGCGGACTGCGCCGGATCGGAAATCGCATCAGGAGGAGTTTGGCTGAGCACCGGCGCGGCGGCGGCCGCGGCAGCGGTGCTTTTGAGTTCCGCAATCGCTGGAGAACTGTGGACGGTAGCTTGGTCGGAAGAAGAACTCGGAACGAGAGTATTTTGCGCGGCTTCTGGTGCGGCGGGCGCTTTAGAAACCGATAGCGGAGGCTGGACCGGCTGCGACTTTATTTCTGGCTGTGTTATGCGCTCCCCGCGCCATTGTTTCTCTTCGCACTCCACACAGAAGGTGCGGCCTTGCGAAACGGGAAAGCCGCAGGCCTCGCACTTCTGCAAATTTCTCAGCACTGGAGGGACGGCGAGGGTGTCAGTATTCTCTCGCGCCGGCCCGGCGCTCTGAGCACGTATCGCGGCCGACCAGAAAAGGGGCTTGCCAGGAGCGGCTGCCGATGCTTCCGGTTTGCGGGGCGCGACCTCGGATTCGGGAAGTGGAGCCGGCGGCGTGGGAACTAAGCTTATCGGCCGGGCACGCAATTCCGGCTGCGGGGATTTTATTTCGGGAACTTTATTTGCTGGAACCTTATTTTCGGCAGCGATCTTCGCGGGAATCCTGTTCTCGACAACTTTATTTTCGACAAGTTTATTCTCGACAACGAGGGTGCCAATAACAAAGTCCTCATCAGCGGTGGCGGGCGATACCTCCACTCGCGGCTGGCTGGGCGGAAGAGTAGTCTGCGGCACGGCCGGAACAATCTTTGCCGGCAGTGATTGTTTGACGGCAGTTTCCACCATTTCACCCAGTCGCAGAAGAGCGGAAAGATCGCGTTCATCGAAGGCGCGGGGCTTATCGGAAAGAAGCTCAAAGACGCCCAGCACCGTGTCGTCGCTGACGATCGGCAACACCACTACGGAAGCAATTCCCAGCTCCTGGCAGAGGTCGCTATTCACGCGCGGATCGCGTTGGGCATCGTCGCAACGCAAAAGTTGGCGGGTGCGAACGCTCTCGCCCGAGAGTCCATATTCCATGGAGAGCAGTGCGCCAAGTTCCGGGGCGTTGGAGCCGGCGCTGCCGCGGCATTGCATGTCATCGCGTTCTCCGCGGCGAAGGGCGATGGCGGCGCCGGTAGCCCTGGTTATGTATTGGGCGCGCTCGGCCAGCAACTGCAGAGCGGCGTCAAGATCGGAGTGCGCGATTTCGGCCAGGGAGCGGCCAGCATCCTCGGCGGGAAAACGCAGAGCCCCATCGGAGGGTTTGGGAAGAAGCGCGTTGGCAGCGGCGATCGCCGCGGAGATACTTCCGTGCGCGCTGGTGCTGGTATCCGGCATGTCTCCCTCCATCGCAAGTGATGAAGAACTGCGATCAAGAATCGAATAATGGTCCATGTGGCGCGTGCCCGTAATGGGCAGTCGAGGCAGGCCGGGGCGCATCCAGCCGGTCGGGACTGATTTCAACTTTCAGGAAGCGATAATTGGAGTCTCGCTCGGAGAAAGCACGCTGTCAAGAAGGCGAACACACTAAAGTACCCAATTCATAGCGAGTGAACCGTAGTGGAACTTGATGCGGGGTTGCCGAGCGTAGAAGGCTACACGGAGCGCTGGCGCACTGCGGTATTGGCCAGGCGATTGGCTTCGGCATTATTTTCGCGGGGGACGTGGGAAATGGAGAACCGGAGAGCGCGAGCCAGCTTGCAGCAGGTCCAGTGCAGGGAATAGAGGCGTGAACTGCGGCAGATGTATTCGCCGCGCATCTGGCGGACGACGACTTCGGAGTCGGAATAAACGTGGAGAGCTTTGGCGTTCAGCGAGACCGCGCACTGCAAGGCTTCCATCAATGCGGCGTATTCGGCGACGTTGTTATCCTGGTGGCCGATCCATTTGGCAATGCGAATGGGGCCGCTGGCGCAGCCAACGATGATTACTCCAATGCCGGATGGGCCCGGGTTTCCCTGGGAACCACCATCCACATAAGCGACGAGTTCGGCCATCACTGCAATTCCACTATCAGCAAGATGCGCCGAGAAAGTTACGGCGTCAAGACGATTGTTCGGTTCGCGTGAAGTTTTTTTCCTAAATCGGGGGCTGTGCAAGTCTCTGTGCAAATCGAATCCGAACTAAGATGTCCAATTCCTAAGAGACGACTCTTCAACGATTTGCGTTTTTAGTTTTTCACAGCGGTGGACAGAGGCATTGCACCAATTGTTTGCGTTGACATTTATGAATGGTCTGTTAAGGTTGCTTTCGTCGACGGTCGAAAGGGACAGCGAAATAAACCTTGCTGACCCGAGGTAGACTGGGTGATCAGCTCAGCGGGGCAACCTGGGGAGCAGCCAAACCTGAAAAAACCGACGGCGCTGCGAGGTGCAGTTGGGGTTTGGGACTGTGAAAACAGTGATCGCATCAAGGGGCTGTGACGGTACATGCG
>Ga0209333_1001310_pt1 | contig 12279 bp, 10 predicted proteins | sample BlaSpr_A8_OM2_O3_FD_187982 | JGI IMG/M metagenome (GOLD analysis project Ga0209333, IMG submission 187982) | Forest soil microbial communities from Thunder Bay, Ontario, Canada - Black Spruce, Ontario site 2_A8_OM2_O3 (SPAdes) (version 2) | ecosystem: Environmental > Terrestrial > Soil > Boreal... | reverse complement strand
CGATGGCGGCGTGTACGTCGGAGAGGTTGTACTTGAAGCCCATGTCGTGGATTTCGTAATACCACGAGCCGCTCTTGTCGTAGCGCTTCCACGCGTCCTTGTTCATCCCGTGCAGGCTGGCGACCGCGATTTTATCCGCGAGCGCGGCGTCCGACGTGGTGATCATGCCGCCCTCGGCGGTGGTGAAATTCTTGGTGGCGTAGAAGCTGAAGCAAGTGAGATCGCCGATGGTGCCGACCTTCGCCATCCCGCGGCCGTCCATGTGGCGCGCGGAGCCGGCCGCGTGCGCGGCGTCCTCGACCACTTTCAAATTGTAGTTGCGCGCGATGTTGAGAATGCGATCCATGTCGCAGGCGTGACCGGCAAAGTGCACCGGCAGAATAGCGCGCACGCGTTTGTGCTCGCCGCTCTCGAGAGCCTCCTCGATGCGGGCCGGGTTGATGTTGAAGGTGCCGGGATCGACGTCGACGAACACCGGACGCGCGCCGAGGTAGCCGAGAATTTCGGCGGTCGCGGTGAAAGTGAACGGCGTGGTGATAACCTCGTCGCCGGGGCCGATCCCCAGCGCCCACAGTGAGAGATGGAGAGCGCCGGTGCAATGCGAGACCGCGAGTGCGTGCTTCGCGCCGACATAGTCGGCGAAGTCGCTCTCGAAGCGCTTGGCCTTGGGGCCGGTCGTGATCCATCCGGAGCGCAGCGTGTCGATCACCTCGCGCTCCTCGTCGGGTCCGATCGACGGACGATGAAATGCTATTTGTCGCATCGTGTGTGATTCGATTGAAATCGGCGAAATCCCATGAGTCGGGTTAATTTCGGAGTATAAGGGATAGGTTAAAAGCGGAGCAAGGCAGGTCTCGATGAAGCGCGCAGGATGGGCCGCGGTTGCGGTGGTGGTGGGATGGTACGCGTTCGCGCTTTGGATTTTGCATCCGCTGACCGACGCGCCGGTGGTCGATAGCTGGCTGTACGGCTCGGCCGTGCGGCTATTTCTGCGCACCGGCGAAATCAGGTTCGCCGGCTTCACGCAGACGATGCCGATAGCGCAGGTCGTGTACGGCGTCGCGTGGGCGCACGCATTCGGCGGCAACTCGGTGTCGCTGGAACTCTCGACGGTGACTCTAGCGATCCTGTGCGGAGTCATGTTCCATGCGCTCGCGATCAGATGTGGTGCGCCGCGCTGGCAGGCTCTGGCGGCGACGGGGCTCCTGATCTGTAATCCATGCTTCACGTTCCTGAGCTTCTCGTTCATGACCGAAATTCCGTTTCTGACCGCGATGGTCGCTGCGCATCTGGCGTTCGCCGAGGCCGACGGATCCCGCGGGCAGTTGTGGCTCTGGCTAGCGGCGGCGATGGCGGTGATCGCTTTTTTGATTCGGCCGTTCGGTGCGATGGCGATTGCGGGATGCGTCGGCGCGATAGTCGTTTACGATTTGCCGCTTCGAGGATTGAATCGTTGGGATCGCGCGCGATGGATCAAATTGCTCGAGCTGATGATGCCGTTCGCCGCGGCGCTGGCGGTCTGCACGGGCCTCTGGATCTGGTTGACCGTGCTGGGTCCGAAGCCGTGGGATCTGAAGCAAGACGAAAATCATTTTCACTATATTTTCAGGGTGCCGCTGGCGAATTACCTGCGCGCGGGCGCGCTTGGTCCCGCGCTCTATCTCGGCACGATGCTCTCGCCGCTTGCGATTTTGCAGCTCACGACGCCGCGATGGCGCCGGGTCGCGATCGGCGGCGCGGGAATTTTTGCATCCGCATTGCTCCTGATGTGGCTCGACGATCGGTTGCCAGTGACCCCGGAGTACAGTTGCTTCGGCGGATGGCACAACGTGCTGATTCTGCGGGGCGAGCCGAATCGCTTTTCGTGGGACAGCGACTGGCAATACGCGTTCCTGCTGCTCGCGAGCTTCGGCGCGGCGGGATTTCTCGCGGCGTTTGCCGAAATTTTCAGGACGCTCGGCCGCGGTGCAGCCGCGCTCGTCATAGCGGCGATAATTTACTGGGCGGCGACGATACCGTTGTGGTTCTACAACGACCGCTACTACCTGGTGCTGGTGCCGGCGGGCGCGATTGTATTGGCGATCGCGCCGCTGCCGCGCCGCCGGCTGGTCATGGCACTAGGATTTGCGATGACGCTCGCGATGGGCCTGCTGTCGCTCGGCGGCACGTACGCGTATCAGCGTGGGATGGGCGTGATCGTCGCGACTCGCAACGAACTCGAGCACGAGGGCGTTCCGCGCTCATCGATCGACGCCGGCTACGTGCTCAACGGCGAGGATCTATATCGGTATCCCAAGCATGGAATCGAGACTATGCAGCTCGAAGGCGGAACCCCGATGATCACCTCGCAGCAAGTCGGTGAATACACAATCGCGAGCGAACCGATCGCAGGCATGGAACTCGTGCGAAAACTCAAATGGCCCGGCCCGTTCGGCCTGGGCCATCGATACTTCTATCTGGTAAAAAAGCCGGTAGCGGTGCCCCAGCCGCCCGCGAGATAGATCCCCTCACCCCTTCGAACAGGGACGAAGTCCCGCATCTTTATCTTCCTAATACTGGGTGCAGGGCTCAGCCCTGCCGAAGGAAGCGTGAAACCCACCGCGGGTTTCACATTAAATAAAGTGATTTCCCTTTCCCTAATCCCTAACTCGCGCTGCCCGGCGCTGGACCGGGCATCACGTAGGTCGGGACTCCCGACTTCTGCTCGACTGCTTTCTCGAGCTTCTGCATGTCGATCTGATCGGTCAGTCCCTCTTTCTCGGCTTCCTTCTGCGCGTAGGCCCACAAGCCGGCGTACATCCCGTAGAGATCGTCATGGACCTCGACGTAGAGCGCGTCGCCGCGCCATCCGAACTTCACCGGTTGATAAACGAACATCCCGGGCGTCCCGATTTTAACCTTGTTGAAGAAGCGCTCGATGTCCTCGGGATACAGCCGGATGCATCCGTGGCTGACTTCCATGCCGACGCCCCACGGTACGTTGGTGCCGTGAAAGGCGTACTCGGGCAGCGTCAGCTCGATACGGTAATGGCCGAGCGGATTGTCGGGATCGTCGCCGGAGACAACGTGCTCCGCTTCGCCGTCACGCTCGAGATGTTCCTCGTAGATGTCCTGCGGCACCACCCAGGTTGGATTGCGGGTCTTCCCGCGGACCGTGAAACTGCCGACCGGCGTCTTCCAATCGAAACGCCCGAGGCCGACCGGAAACGAGTAGACCACCGTCGGCGTGACGCCGCCCGCATGCTTTTTCCCGGGCGTGAACACGGCCGGCGTTACCTTGCCTTTGCTGTGAATCGGCCCGGTCGGCGACGGAAAATAATAGTAGATGCGCATCTCGGGGATGTTCATCACGATCCCGACGTGCGGCGTATTGGGCAGGATATGCTCGTCGGGCAGAATTATTATTCGGCCTGGCGTTGGCGCCCACCAGTCGACTCCGGTGTTGGCGTCGGAAATTTCCTTGGCCGTCACCCCGAACCATCGCCCGACATCGAGCAGCGTGTCGCCCTTCTGGATCTGGTACGTGATCAGATTGCCGATGATGTTGTCCTTGCCGTGCGGGAGCGGATAGGCCAACAGCGGACGTTTCTCGAACGCGTCCTCGGTCCACGCGCCGTGGGCGGCTGGAATCGCGACCAGCGCGATGAGGAACAGGACGGGGAAGAATCGAATCGCGAAATCAATGCAGCGCTTCATTAACTTCCAGGGGTTGGCGGCAGTCTTCAGATGCGGGAGTCTCGGTCGCACTCGTGGAATGATACCGGCGCGATCAGTCTGCAATCAACCTCAAGTTTGCGAACTTGAGTACCAGCAGCTTGATACCGCCGCGTTCGAAATTCACCCACGCCTTGGCGCCGTCGCCGCGGCCCTCGCGCCGGCGCACGATTCCGCGGCCGAACGTCGGATGAACGACGCGCGCGCCGATTGAGAGCCCGTCGCCGTCGGGCCCCGGCTCGTCGTCGGGCAATTGGCTGTCGCTGAGATCTACGTAAGATTCGCGCGGCGACAGCGGGCGTACCGGCGAGGCGTGGCGTTCCGGCGCGATACGGCGAATCAGACTGGGGTCAATCTCGCGCATGAATCGCGATTGACGGGACTCCTGGCGCACGCCGTAAATTTCACGCGACAGCGTGTTGGTGAGATACAGCAACTGGCGCGCGCGCGTCATGCCGACGTAACACAGGCGGCGCTCCTCCTCGACTTCGTCGTCGATATCGGCGGAGCGGCTGTGCGGAAACAGGCCCTCCTCCATCCCGGCGATGAACACGATCGGGTACTCAAGGCCCTTCGACGTATGCAGCGTCATCAGCGCGGCGCGTCCACCGCTGGAATCGATCTGCTCGCTGTCACTGACCAGCGCGACCCGTTCGAGAAACTCAGACAAGCCGCCGCCGGATTTCTCGGCGTCGAAGGCGCTGGCCGCGGTGAGCATCTCGGCAAGATTCTGTTTGCGCATCGCGGCGTCATCGAGCGTATCGAGATACGGCTCGAAGCCGCTGTGCGCGACGACTTCTTCGACGATTCCGCGAACGCTCAGCTCGGGCATGCGCGCGGCGAGATCGTGCATCCACGAATAGAGCATCCCGGCCTGCTTGGCGATTCTGAGCGCGACTTTCGAGTAAGTCTCGAGCCGGCCCATCGCCTCGAAGGCGGTGATACGCTGGCGCGCGGCCAGCTCGGTAATCGCCTCGACCGACTTCGCGCCAATTCCGCGCGGCGGCGTGCCGACCATCCGCTCGAGGCTCACGGCGTCCGCCGGATTCGCGAGCACGCGCAGGTAGGCGAGCAGATCCTTGACGTCGCGCTGTTCGTAAAAACGCACGCCGCCGACGATGTAGTAGGGAATTCGCCGGCGCACGAGCGCCTCTTCGATCGCGCGCGATTGGGCGTTGACGCGGTAGAAGACGACGACGTCGGCAGGTCTGAATCCGCCGGAGCCCGTCAACTTCGCGATTTCGAGCGCGATAAAATCAGCCTCGTCGCGTTCGGTCACACCGGTGAAGTACGTGACCGGCTCGCCGGCAGCATTTTCGGTCCACAGGTTTTTGACCTTGCGCTCGGTATTGTTGCGGATGACGCCGCCGGCCGCGGCGAGAATCGTTTTCGTCGATCGGTAATTCTGCTCGAGCTTGAAAATCTGCGCGGCCGGATAGTCGCGCTCGAAATCGAGGATGTTGCGGATGTCGGCGCCGCGCCAGCGGTAGATCGATTGATCCTCGTCGCCCACCACGCACAGATTGCCCGATCGCGCGGCGAGCGCCTTGACGATCAGATACTGCACGCGATTTGTATCCTGGTACTCGTCGACCAGCAGATGCGCCGCGCGCCGCTGCCACTTCTCGAGGATTTCGGGGAAGCGCTGGAACAGAATCCAGGTCTGCAATTGCAGATCGCTGAAGTCCATCGCATTCATCGCCCGCATCCGCTCCTGGTAGAGCCGGTAGATCTGCGCGATCGAGGTCTCGCGTCCCGGCTGCGCGCTCGCGATCATCTCGTCGGGCGATATCGCCTCGTTCTTGGCCTGCTCGATTCGCGCGCGCGCAAGCTCGAGCGGCGGCGATTCGGCCAGCGCTGCGTCCTCGAGCACACGGCGAATAGTAGTCGTCGAATCACCTTCATCGAGAATCGAAAAATTGCGGTCGTAGCCGAGCGCGTGACCTTCCTGGCGCAGGATTCGCGCGCACGCGGAATGAAACGTGCTCACCCACGGCAGGCGCGCATCGTCGCCAACCAGCGCCGCGACCCGCTCGCGCATCTCGTTCGCAGCCTTGTTGGTGAACGTGACCGCCAGCATCTCAAACGGCGCCGCCTTGCGCTCGGCCAGGATGTGGGCGATACGGTAGGTCAGCACGCGGGTCTTGCCCGAGCCCGCGCCGGCGAGGATGAGGATCGGGCCGTCGGGCGCGAGCACGGCGGCGCGCTGTTCGGGATTCAATTCGTCGAGATTCACAGTGACCGTCGCAGCTTCAAAACTTCGGGGCGGAGTCCATCACGATAGCGGCTCAGGCGCGTGCGGAAAAGCGAACGAGTGAATTTGTGGCGACTTACGAACCACACGACAAATTTTATCGCAAGGCGCGCGCGATGGGATTGCCGTCGCGCGCCGCGTTCAAGCTCGAGGAAATAGTCGCGCGCAACCGGCTCGCCGGCAAAGGCGCGCGCGTCGTTGACCTGGGATGCGCGCCCGGCGGATGGCTCGTGATCCTCGTCGCCGCGGCGGGAGCGAGCGGACGCGTGGTGGGAGTCGATCTCGCGCCGGTCAAGAATCCTCCGGCCGGCGCCGTCACGATCACCGGTGACATTCTCGATCCGGCAGTCGCCGCGAACGTGCAGAGCGAGCTCGGCGGCCGCGCCGACCTGGTGACCAGCGACCTTGCGCCCAAGCTCACCGGTATCGCCGCGCGCGACGAGGCGCGCTCGCGCGAGCTGATCGATTGCGCGCTGTCCTTCGCCACGACGATGCTGAAACCGGGCGGCGCGATGGTCGCGAAGCTCTTCATGGGCGCGCAGTTCAAGGGCATCGTCGACTCCTTCAAGCAGCATTTCGCAAAGGTCGAAGTAACGCGCACCAAGGCCAGCCGCCCGGGCTCGTCGGAACTGTACCTCATCGCCCGCGACTTCCGCGGCTGAGGCGTGCTTGGCGTAAGATGCACGACGCGGGTAAAGTCTGGAATATGAAGGCTCTGGGCGGGCGTCATCTCTGCCTGCTGCTTCTCGCGGCCGTCGTGGCGGCCTGCTCATGCGGCCGTTCGCCGTTCAGCTCCTCCGCGGCAGCTAGGATTTCACCCGACGAAGTCAGAGTGCAGGTCGCTCGAGTGGGTTTTGACGACGACACGGGCTCGAACTACGTGCTGCTCGTCGACGATAAGGAGTCGCGCGTGTTGCCGATCATGATCGGCGAGAGCGAGGCGACAGCAATCCTGCTCGCGCTGCACGGAATCAAACCGGAGCGGCCGTTCACCCACGATTTGATTCGCTCGATCATCGGACAAACCGGCAACCGCGTCGATCGAATCGTGATCGGCGACATGCGCGACGAGATTTACTACGCCACGATTTACATGGACGGCGGCCGCTACTCGATCGACAGCCGCCCCAGCGACGCAATCGCGCTCGCGATGAACATGAACGTTCCGATTTACGTCAACGACAAGCTCTTCGAGTCACCGGCCGCGGCCGGGCTCGTGGGCGGCGGGAAGATTCCCGACACCGCGCGAGCACTCGGAATGACCGTCGAACAACTGACTCCCGATCTCGCGAGTGCATTCGGCCAGCCAAGTGCGCGCGGCGTGCTGGTGTCTGAGGTCGATTCGTCGGCGCAGAAAGCGGGCGTCGCACGCGGCGATATCGTCATCAAGTTGGGCGACCGCGAGGTCAAGGCGCTCGACGATTTCAGCGCGCAAGCTTCGCAGATCAAAAGTGGCAGCGTGACGCTGACCTTGAATCGCGACGGCTCGAGCCGCACCGTCACACTCGCGGCGGACGGCGTCGGTCGCTAATTGGCGCTAGCCACCCGCATCAACTTGATCGCATGCTCGGGGCAGACGCTCACGCACAGGCCGCACGCGTGGCATTCATTCGCGCGAACCGCGAACGCCTGCCGATTGCCGTGGACCCACGCCTTCACCCGCGCCACCAGCGGCAGCGCGCGCTTGTCATCGTCGCCGAGCTTGCGCACCTCGAACACGTCGTAGGGACAAGCCTCGACGCAATCCTCTTTGGCTTCGCATCGCGTGCGATCGATCACCGGCGCAAAGACGCCCGCTTCCTGCTTGCATTCGGCCTTTGATGATTCGATTGCCACGATATGTTCCTATCCGATTTTCACCAGCACGCTTTCGATAAAGCGCGCATCGATCTCGCGCTCGCCGCCCAGGTGGGCGAACTCTTCTTCGAGCAGGTTCAGGCACGAATTCAGGAACGCGGCGGTGCGCTTCCGGGTCGTCTCGTCCATCCGTTCGTTCAGTGCTTGATTTATCCTGCTGCGAAATTCGTCGCTGAGAACGCCCGGTTGCCCGGTCATGATCGCCGCGCGCATCGCGGTCAGTCTGCTGCCTTCGATAGGATCGATCGTCAGGCGGTTGTCCAACGCCAGCCGCGCGAGCCCGGTCAGCACCAGCTGGCTGAGACGCACCTCACGCGCCGCCATCTGCGCGCGAAAGTTTGGCGACGATATGTCGATCGCGAACATCGCGCGGAACAGTTCGGCGGCTGAGTCGATCTGATCGAGAATCGCGTAGCTGAGATGCAGGTCGCGGATGCTGGCAAAGTCGCGCATCTCGACTGCGCCGCTGCCGTCGAGGCCGCTGTAGAATCTCGGCTGCCGCGCCATGAAGCCGGCCAGCGCTTCCTTGTAAGGTGAATCGAGATAAGGGATCTCGCGCACCTTGACGCTCGATAGGCCCAGTCGCTTCAGCGTCAGCTCGGTGCTCGTGCGCAGATCGATCGTCAAGCTGACGCCGAGGCGGAACAGCAGCTTCAGCGGCGTGTCGCGCAGATGCTCGATCGCGCTTTGCAGGTCGCCGCCCGCCAGGTGCTCGAGCGCGAGGTTCAGGTAGTGATGGGTCATCTCGACCGCGACGCGCACCGCCTCCAGGTCGCCAAAGTCCACCGCGCGCGCGACCAGCACCTGGTTGCTGACCATCGCCATCTCGCTGCGCAGCTGGCGTTTCCCTTGCGAGGCGAATCCCGCGGTGAGCGCGGTGTTGAACAGCGAGACGTCGCCGTCGGCAATCGCGGGCGCCATTTCGGGCGCGATCACTTCGTTGTCGTCGGGCAGGTCGGCGCGGCTCGGCGGTTCGTAGCCGGCGCGAATCGTCAGAAACTGATCCGGCTTGATATACGCGAACACGCTCTGCGCATCAAAGAAATCGGGAAAGCCGCGGTCGTTCAGTCGCGCGCGCCGGAACTGGTAGGCCTCTTCCTCGAGCTCCGCCTCGACGCCCCAATAGATTTCCTCCATCAGGCCGCCGAAGTAGTTGTAGTCGCGCTCGAACGCCTCTTCGATGAAATCCGAAATATGCTGCGAGATTGCGTCGTGGCGGATGAACTCGATCAGATAATTTTCGTCGTACTGCGCGAAGCGATTCGCGGTCGCGTCCGGCGAGGACGCCGCGTCGTCGATTCGATGCACCTTGATATAGCCGCGCAGCAGGATCGACATCATCTCCATGTCGAGCCCCATCAGCGCGTCGGCGAGCTTGCGGCGCCCACCATCGGCCATCGCCTCGATCCACTCGCGCATGCGATGCACATTGGGGCGATCGCGGTTCCAGCAATCGAGATCGAACAGCGACTTGACCTGCTCGGGCATCGCGAGACTGAGCAGGTCGCCGGCGTCGGCACTGCCGATTTCCTTAAGCGTGTAGAAAAGCGTCTCGGGCGAAAACGATTGCACCAGGCGCTCGGCCTCGGGCGCGGAGAGAATCAGGTCACGCTTCTGGCGCGCGGGCAGGCCGTACAGGAACTCGAGCTTCTCCTGGAACGGAAGATTGAGAAATTCCGATTCGCCTCTTACCGCCATACGCCTCGCCGCATTGGTTGCATCACAACGCAAAGTATCGCGCGCTTCCCCGACGGATCAACTAAGCGCCCGTCTTTCGCTCAATTGTGCCGTCAGATAAGATCTATCACATCGCATCAGAGCCAGGTTCTTGGCCTCTCTCAACTCGAACAACTCGAAACATCCGGTCGCGCTCACTATCGCGGGCAGCGATCCCGGTGGCGGCGCCGGACTGCAAGCTGACCTCAAAACTTTCGCCGCACTCGGCGTGTACGGCTATTCCGTCATCACCGAAGTGATCGCGCAGAACAGTTTTCGGGTCGCGGACGTCGAAGACGTATCCGTCGAAATGGTCGAGGCGCAGCTATCTACGCTGGCCCTGGAATCCGCGCCGCGCGCGGTCAAGACCGGCGCGCTCGCGAGCGCGGATGTCGTCAAGGCGGTGGCGCGCGCGCTCGAGCGGCTCAAATTGCCGGCGCCTGTGGTCGATCCCGTCATCGTCTCGAGCAGCGGCGCGTTGCTGATGGGTCCGAAGGGCGAACGCGCGATTCGAAAACGGCTGCTCCCGCTCGCGCGCGTCGTCACGCCCAATATTGCCGAGGCCGAAGTGCTGTCGCGCATTCGGATCGATTCCGACGCGGCGATTCGCGAGGCCGCAATCAAGATAATCAAGCTCGGCGCGCGCGCGGTGGTCATCAAGGGCGGCCATCGCGAGGACCGTGCGTCGTCGACGGATCTGTTTTACGACGGCCGCCGCTTCATCGAACTCAAGAGCCGGCGAATAAAAGGCGGCGGCGCGCACGGAACAGGATGCGCCTTCTCGGCAGCGATCGCGGCGCACTTGGCGCGGGGCACGAGCCTCGAGGACGCGGTCCGCGGCGCGAAACGCTACGTGATCGCGGCGCTCGAGCACAGTTTCAAACTGGGGAAGGGCAGGGCGCTCCTCGATCACTTCGCGCGCGGCTGATCAACTCGCGCGATCTCGCGGCACGCTGAATTCCTTCAACGCGGCGCCAAGGTTGTGGCTCGGCGCCTCGGCGTCCCCCATCTTCATCAGCGCGAATCGTTCGTCACTGTCGAGTCGTGACCACGTTTGGACATTCAGATCGAAGCCCTGCGCGCGCGCATTCGCCACGACTCGACTCGGTGGCGACGCCGGCGGTTCCGCCGACGCTCTTTGCGCAGCGGTCAGACTTTTCGGCTCGACGCCGAATCGGCGCTGCATCGCCTCGCGGATAAACACGTCGAGCGCGTCTAGCTCCTCGCCAGAGTCGACCGGTAGATGGCAGATAGCGAGCCGCTCGCCACGGTCCAGCGATTTCCACTGTTCGAGCCCGATTTTCAGGCCGACGCGATCGAGCTTGCGCCGCACCGCCATCGGAACGCATTGCAGACTTTCGTGCATCTCGTCTTCGAATTTGAATTTGCGGATCATCTGAACCTCGGAACCGTCCGCACGCTTGGCGTTCGTTGTACGAAGTCGTGTCTGTTATGCTTTGCAAGAATGATATCAGACGTCAGCACTTACGACATTCACTTGCGATTCGGGACAGTGCCGATATTTGGTGCATGAAGCCCCGCCACGCAGGCGCGCTTGCGCTTATGGGCTGGTGTTTAATGCTGCCGCCCTCGGACGAGGACCTAAAGCCTCACCCCGATGCCCCCTTATACCAATGGCGTGTTTTGACTCAGGCGTTTTCAACTTTGGCGGACTGTCAAGCCAACAAGGCCTCGATGGAGCAGCTTAACTCGAAGGACTCCGATACAAGGGCGAGCGGCGACATTGGCGGGATGTTGCGCAATTTCGGACAAGCCTTGAAAGACGCTCAATGCATAAAGACCGACGATCCTCGCCTTCAAGTCCGGCCATCAGAATCTCCTACTCCCGCCGTTCCCCCCCTCAAGTAGGACACTCGCAGCACTTAGGACATTCAGTGGCATTGAGGGCGTCGCCGGCGCGATTGTTCGGTTGCAATATGCAACCGCGGGGATCAAGATCAGCAGCCTCAATCGTGGTATAGCGATTCTTAGTGACTGCGACGAATTCCAGAAACGGCAGTGACGGCGGCAATGACGGCTTTGACGCGCGCGTGATTGACGAAATCGTCGCCGGCCTCGCTGACAAACCCGGCGCGTTGATGCTTGTATTGCACGCAGTGAATGATCGCGTCGGCTACATTCCGGTCAAGGCGGTGCCCGCGATCGCGCGCGCTCTCAATCTTTCGCGCGCCGAGGTCCACGGCGTCATCAGCTTCTATCACGATTTCCGCACCATGCCGGCCGGACGGAAAATTATTCGCGTCTGTCGCGCCGAGTCGTGCCAGGCGATGGGTGCGGTCGCGCTGGCGGCTCATATTCAAGAGCGGCTTGGTATCAGATTCGGAGAGACCAGCGACAACGGCGATTTCACGCTCGAGCCGGTGTACTGCCTGGGCAACTGCGCGTGCTCGCCGGCGATCGTCGTCGGCAACGATCTTTACGGCCGCGTCAACCCGCAACGCTTCGACGAAATTCTTTTTTTAGAATCTACTTCGGGGCGCCCAAGATGACCGCGGTATTATATGTCCCACGCGACTCGAGCGCGGTCTCGCTCGGCGCCGATGCGGTCGCCGAGGCGATTCGAATTGAAGCAGCCGCGCGCAAGCTGGACGTGAAGCTCGTGCGCAATGGTTCGCGCGGGATGTTCTCGCACGAGCCGATGGTCGAAGTCGCCACTGCCGGCGGCCGCATCCCATATGGACCGGTTGCGGCGAGCGACGTCGCTTCGCTGTTTGAGT
>Ga0209333_1001309_pt1 | contig 12294 bp, 14 predicted proteins | sample BlaSpr_A8_OM2_O3_FD_187982 | JGI IMG/M metagenome (GOLD analysis project Ga0209333, IMG submission 187982) | Forest soil microbial communities from Thunder Bay, Ontario, Canada - Black Spruce, Ontario site 2_A8_OM2_O3 (SPAdes) (version 2) | ecosystem: Environmental > Terrestrial > Soil > Boreal... | reverse complement strand
GCGGGATGCCGCGAAAGGCGCCGCCACACCCGCGGAAATCCGCCAGACCTACGACTTAGTGCGCCGCGGCCTGGACGACGGTGCGCTGGGCATCGGCATGGGCATCGCTTATGTGCCGCTGGCAACCCGCGCGGAGATCCTGGAGCTGTTCGGCCTAGCCGCCGAGCGCAAGACGGCGGTCTACGTTCACATACGGAACGGAGGGCCTGTGGAGCCGGGCGTGATCGATGCGCTACAGGAAGCGATCGCCGATGCGGCGGCTACCGGCGCGTCTCTGCACGTGGTGCACATCACCAGCATGGGCTTGCCCGAAACGGCGCTGTGCTTGCAAATGATTAGAGGCGCGCGGCGCAGCGGATTGGACGTGACCACGGAAATGTATCCGTACACGGCGGGTATGACCGACATCGGCTCGGCGGTCTTCGATGAAGGCTGGCAGGCGAAACAGGGCGGCATTGGCTTCGGCGATTTGCAATGGGCGCTGACGGGCGAGCGGCTAACCGCCGAGTCTTTCGCGCGCTACCGGCAGCAAGGCGGCATGGTGGCCATCCATTCGATTCCGGAGGAGGTGGTGCGATTGGCCATCGCCGATCCGCTGACCATGATTGCGAGCGACGGCATTCTGGAGCGCGGCAAAGGGCATCCGCGCGCGGCCGGAACCTACGCGCGCGTGCTGGGCAGGTACGTGCGCGAATTGCATGCGCTCACTCTGATGGACGCGGTGCGCAAGATGACGGTGATGCCGGCCGACCGGCTCGGCGTGAAGACCAAGGGCCGCATAGCGGTCGGCGCGGACGCGGATATCACGATTTTCGATCCGGCGCGGGTGATCGATCGGGCGACCTTCGAGAATCCGGCGCAGTATTCGGAAGGGATTCAGTACGTGCTGGTAAACGGGACTCTAGTGGTCAAGGGCGGGGAGTTGGTGGAGGGGGTGGCGCCGGGGCTTGCGGTGCGGCGGTAAGTCCGGCGGATGCCCGAGAACGCACGCCTGAAGGTACAATGATAGCTGATGACACACAAGGTCAGTGTCGTAATCGAACGGGATGAGGACGGTTCTTACGCGTGGTGCCCGGAACTGAAAGGATGCCAATCGCAAGGAAAGACGGTCGAAGAAGCTCTCGCCAATATTCGTGAGGCAATCGAACTCTTCCTGGAGACTCTGACCGAGGATGAGCGCTCGGCTGCACTGAGCCGCGAGATTCTGACCACCGCAGTCGAAGTTCATGCCTAAGCTCCCGCGCCTGACCGCGGCGGACGCCGAAGGGATGCTCATGAAAGCGGGTTTTGCTTGGTTGCGGTCTAAGGGCAGCCATCGGATCTACGCCAAAGTGGGCCGCAGGGTCGTTGTGCCGTTTCATAGCAGCGCGACGCTGCATCCGAAGATCGTCAAGCAAGTACTCGAAGCAATTGACGATGTTCGTGGGTAGGCAGAGGGCAGGCTTCAGCGGACCGAAGCCTGCCCTACCACCCTGCTTATTACTGCGCCTGCAGAGTGCCGGCGGCGAATATGGAACTCCAATTCCCACCGGTATTCCGCATCAGCTTGAACGCCATGGCATCGCCCGTTTTTGCCGATTGCATGATGTTCCGCACGTCGGCGCCCGAGGCTACGGGGTGGCGGTTGATCTCCATCAGCACATCGCCCTTCTGCAGGCCGATGTCTTCGGCGAACGAACCGGGTTCGACGCTCGCGATCACTACGCCTCCAGCCTTCAGGCCCATTTGTTCGCGGTCCGAGTCAGTCAGGTTCTGGACATTGACGCCCAGACGCGCATGCGTGGTCTCGCCTTCCTGGCCTTCGGCCGATTCCTTGCCTCCACCGTTTTCGGCCACGATCTCGGCGCGGTCGCCAATCTTGACGGATACTTCAACCGGTTTCCCGTCGCGCAGGACCTTCATCTCGACGGTATTGCCTGGCTGCGCCGCCGAAATCGTCTGTACGAGTTGGTCGCCGTCTTTCACGGGCTGGCCGTTGATTCCGACGATGATATCGGCGGGCTGCATGCCGGCTTTGGCAGCCGGGCCGCCGGCAGTCACCGACTGTACGAATACGCCGCCCGACGCTCCGTAAGCCTTCAACAGCGAGCCATTTTCCTCGCGGGCGAAGTTAATGCCAATGGCGCCGCGGGAGACTTTGCCGCTCTTGATGATCTGGTTATACGAATTCACGGCCAGGTTGATGGGCAGGGCGAAACCGATGCCTTCGAAATTGCCGCTTCCGCTGACGATCATGGTGTTGATGCCGATGACCTCGCCGTTGATATTGAGCAGCGGGCCTCCGCTATTGCCGCGGTTGATGGCGGCGTCGGTCTGCAGGAAGCGCTGCAGTTGGTGGTCGCGCTCGCCGAGGTCGCGGCCTTTGGCGCTGATGATGCCGGCGGTCATGGTCTGGTCGAGCCCGAAAGGAGAGCCGATGGCGACGGCCCAGTCGCCGACTTCAATGGCGTCGGAGTTACCGATGTGGACCGGTGTGAGCTGCTTTCCGGCGTCGATCTTCAGGACCGCGAGGTCCAGCTCGGGATCGGTGCCGATCACCTTTGCCGTGTACTCGGTCTTGTCGCCGGGCAGCGTCACTTGAATGCGGACGGCGTTCTCGACTACGTGGTTGTTAGTCAGGATGTAGCCGTTGCGGTCCACGACAAAGCCGGAACCTAGGCCTTGGGCGCGCCGCGGCTGCCGCGGCATGTTCGGGACCATGTTACCGAACGGGTTCATATCGCCAAACGGATTCTCCCCGTTGGATGGTTGCCCGTTAAAGAAGAACTGGGTATTCGCGCGCTTTTCCTGTATCGTGCTGACGATCTGTACGACGGAAGGCTCGGATTCCTTGGCGATCTTTGTGAACGAGTTGGATAGTTGAACCGGACTAGGAACGGTCAGCGCGGCGGGTGTAGCGCCGGCCGCGCTGGCAATCCCGGTGCGGCTCACTAGGTTTGCGGTTAGCAACCCCGCGCAACCGAATAGGAGCGCAAGGGTAACGTGGCTTCTGTTTAGCTTCATGTTGTTGTCCTTTATTTGAAAAGAATCTATTGCTTAAATACCGTTCAAGGCTGTGGATGGCGGCCGCTCGAAGAATACCACCGCGATCACGAAGTAATTCGGGGACGCGTCCATTTGCCATGCGCGCACCAGCACGACAGGAGCATCGGTAAGGACGGGCGGAGCAGGAAGATCGAGTTTGGGCGAGCGGCTGGCGAGCAGACGCGGCCGGGGCGGAACAAACTTCTTTGGCGCTAATGAGAGCGCATTGGCCGGCACTCCAGGAGCGCTCAGTTGGGCTATCGCCATGGTAGCCAGGGGAATCTCCTGCGCCGCCACCGGCGGCGTGGTCCTGGCGGCTACGATCAGGGCCGCGCTAACCAAAGCGCATGCCGCCATCCAGCCGGAACGCGAAAAGCGCGGCGTTCCATTGCGATCCGGCCGCAGCAGAGCTTCCACGCGGGTCCGGAGCTGCCACCGGGTTTTGGTCGTGGCGCCCGGCGCCAGTTGCGGAGCCCGTGCGCGGCGCGTCAATTCATGCAGGCGCGTGAGGCAGGCGGCGTACGGGCGGGCCTCGGCGGTGGTCGAAACCACCCAATCGTCGCAGGCCATCTCCCGCTCGATCTTGAGGTGTCGTCCGATCCAATAGATGGCCGGATTGAAAAATAGCGCCGCTTGCGCGACGGCTTGCGCCAATTGCGTCCAATCGTCCCAGCGGCGCAGATGCGCCATTTCGTGGCAGAGCACCTGTTCGAACTCCTCCGGGGTCAGTGACTCAACCAGAGATTGCGGGAATACGATGGCGCGGCGCACGAAACCGGCGGCCATCGGTACGCGGGCTTCAGCCGACGCCAGCACCCGGATGTTGCCGCGCCTGCCCAGCAGGGTGGCCCGGCGTTTTAGGCCATTGATGTGAATAAGGCTCCAGACGATGCGCGCCAGCAGGATCGCGCTGATCGCCAGCCAGGCCGTCACCGCGTACACCGGCCACTGCGCCGTTACGGGAACGATCCACTGCGCGGCAGGCATTGCGGCGGCAACGGCGACCGGCGCCTGCCTGGGCCCGGGAATTAACAAGAGGGCGGGCGTCGCCACAGCCAGGAGCAGCGAGATGAACCAGATCGCGTAACGCGTGGTCGCATTGGAGCGGGGCAGGAGGTGGAGCATACCCGCGGCCAAACCCGTCAACAGCAATCCCAGCCACAAGCTGTTCAGCGCGCTCGACACGGCCACCGCTGCCGCTACATTCGCTAATTCAAGCCAGTTCACTGTGCGCCCTCCACTTCACCCGAGATCAGCCGCTTAAGGCGGCCCAGTTCGCTTTCATCGAGATGTTCGTCTTCTAAAACGTTTAGAATGAGCAGTTCAGGCGAGTCCTGGAAGAATCGTTTCACCAGATTGCGAACCGCCTTGCGGCTGGCCTCACCACGTTCCACTACAGGATGATAGACGAACGCGCGGCCTTCTTTGGTATGCCGAACATAACCTTTGCGTTCCAGGATGCGGAGCGTCGTGAGAACTGTGTTGTAAGCCACGGCGGAATTGGACAGCGCGGCGACTACATCGGTCACCACTCCGGAACCCTTTTGCCACAGGATATCCATGATCGGGAGCTCGGCGTCTGTAAGTGTGGGTGACTGTTTGCGTGCCATGGGCGATTCTCTTAACGAATTAAGAATTGCTCTACTTCTGTTTTACACCGGGAGTGTATTGGCTGTCAACTAATTTTTTAAGAATTAGGAATCTTGCAACCCCGTCCCATTTCTTGAAAATATACCTCCCAAGTATGCTATCCTTAACGTAGGAAGATAGTTGAGTAAGGAGGCAATGATGCAAGGTAGTGCGGCAAGGATGCAAGCCAGTAAGGTCACTACCAAGGGGCAGGTCACCATTCCGAAGGAAGTCCGGGAGCGATTGCAGGTGCAAGCTGGCGACGTGATCGCATACGAGTTCCAGGACAACGGGGTGGTCGTGGTCCGAAAAATGGAACCATTCGATGCCGGGTGGCACCGCGCTCTTTCCGTCACCCTGGCTGACGAATGGAACTCCCCCGAAGACGATGAGGCCTTCGGTGACCTGTGAGACATGGGACGTTGTAGTGGTTCCCTTTCCTTTCGCCGATTCTCCCGCGAGTAAGCGGCGCCCCGCCCTGGTGCTTAGTTCGCAAGCATTTAACCACGGCTCCGGCCATACCCTCATGGCCCAAATCACCAAGGCAAAGCAGTCCACTTGGCCCGGTGACTTTAGGATCCAAAACATTGAGGCGGGCCTGCCGGAGGAGTGCATTGTGCGCATGAAGCTGTTCACGATCGACAACCGCCTTATCCAAAAACGTTCAGGCCATTTGAGCGCAACCGACCAGGAGCGGGTGCGCGGCGCCTTGCGGCAATTGATTGGCGCTTAACGCGGTTGACATTTCTCCCGGTTTGCGGTTACCTTAAAGTCGTTTCGAAGACTGCCGGTGTTTTATGGGAAGCTGGTGCAAATCCAGCACGGCCCCGCCACTGTAAGCGTGGAGGACCGGTCGAACATGAGCCACTGTCCCGAAAAGGATGGGAAGGCTGACCGGTTCGTGGAAGCGCAAGTCAGGAGACCGACCGGCAAGACTCCGTAATTGCGGCTCTCGAGGGAGGAGCCTACAATGCGCTTTCTTGTCATATGGCTCGGGCTATTGCCCGCGGCCACCGCAGCGTCGTTCACCGTTAATGGAACCGTGCTGGACCCGACGGGCGCCGCCATCGCGGGAGCGCAGGTTTCCGCTGTCAACCGGTTGGGCGTAGCCCGGCAAACCTCTACGGACCAAGCTGGCGGTTTCACACTGAAATTTTCCGATACCGGCGAGATGCGACTGGCCATCACCGCGCCCGGTTTCGAGACGAAGAACATCCCGCTCGATGGCACGCCGGCCCCGGACACGCTCATCGTGCATTTGAATATCGCGCCGCAAGTGGACTCGGTGCGCGTGTCGGGATCCACGATCGACGTGCCGCTGAGCGAGCAGGGCAGCAGCGTCAACATCGTGCCGCGCGAAGAAATAGCGGAGCGCAACGAGGGGCTAGCGGTGGATTTGTTGCGGTACTTGCCCGGGATCACCATCGGCCAGAGCGGCAGCCCCGGCGGCGTCGCCGACATGTTCATCCGCGGCGGCGATTCGAATTTCACTCTGGTGCAGATCGACGGAGTCCCGGTGAACTCCGTCGGCGGCGGTTTCGACTTTTCGTTCATTCCCACCGATTGGCTGGAGCGCGTAGAGGTGATCGAAGGGGCGCAATCCTCGGTCTACGGAGCTTACGCCAATAGCGGAGTGGTCAATTTTGTCACGCGCGCCGCGTCCGATTCGCCGGAAGTCGACGTTCTCGCAGAGGGCGGCACTTATCAGGAGCACCGTTTCGCCCTCGGCGCGTCGGGTACTCTGGCGGGCTTTGGGGTGGCCGCGTTCTTCTCGCAGCTTGGGGACAACGGTCCGGTGCCCAACAGCGATTACCGCAATGACAACGTGGCGCTGCATGTCACGCGCTCGTTCGGCCGGCAAAGCCTGTCGTTCGGCGGCGACTATAATGCGAACGACGTGGGAGACCCCGGTCCTTATGGATCCGATCCGGGGAACGATTTCACCGGCATCGATACCGTCAGCCGCGACAAGAACGATTTCTCCGACTACTTCCTGCATCACCAGATCGATATCTCGTTGCGGTTTCGCCAAGAAACATTTGCGAGCTTTTTTCTGGAAAACAGCGGCTACACCAGCCCCTACGGATTCAGTTATGAAAAGGATTTGCGCGGCCAGTTCGAGACGCGCAGCATCGTCAGCATCGCGCCCTGGTACACGGCGGCGTTCGGTGTCAGCCTGGCGCGCGAAGAAGTGAAGAACACTTACATCGCCGACGATTACAACAATTCATTCCCGATAAAACGCGATGACACGGGCGTCTATTGGGAGAATCGCTTTCAGGTTGGCGGCCATTTCTTCTTCAATGCCGGCGTGCGGGGCGAAATCATAGACACGCCGTTCATCCCGGAGGACCTTGCCGATGGACGGCCGTCATTTCCGGCCAACACGGTGACCAAGATCAACCCGAAGCTAGCCGCCACTTATGTGCTGCGCGGGACCCGGCTGCATAGCTCGTTCGGGACCGGTATCCGGCCACCCGCCGGGCTGGAGCTTGCGTTTACCAACAATCCCGCGCTGAAACCGGAGCGCACGGCAACCTTCGACTTCGGTGTGGAGCAACACACGCTTCGCGGCAAACTGTTGCTGGACGCGACTTATTTCTACAACCGGTTCTACGATCTGATCGTCTCGCTGGGCGGCAACCTAGCGGTGCTGAGCGCCTATCAAACGGACAATCTGTCGAATGCGCGCGCCCAAGGCGGGGAACTATCGGCGCGTTACCGCCCGGCGCGTTGGATGTCGGTGGCGGCATTCTATACTTACCTGGATTCGGAGGTTTTATCGCTGAACGGTTCCACGGGCCTCGCGCCGATTCCTTTTTCCGTGGGCCAGGAACTGATCCGGCGGCCAGCCAATTCCGGCTCGTTTGTCTCCACCTTCAGCCGGGGGCGGGTCACGGCAAATGTGACCGGCTATTTCCGCGGCTCGGACCTGGATGTGGACCCGAGCTACGGCGCGTCGGCGGGCCTCTACCCCTGCCGCGGCTTTTTCGATATGGGGATAAATCTGAACATCCGCCTCGCGGCCGGGCTGACCGCGTATGGAAGTCTGCGCAATGCGCTGAACCAGTCCTACGAGGAAGTCCTGGGATATCCCGCGCCGAAATTGAACTTCGTAACGGGGATGAAATGGACTTTGCCTAAAGGGAAATAGCGAAAAGTCCCGTCAGCTCTGGGCCTTTGTTGGGCTTTCTTCGGCCGTCGTGGCAGGCGGCGCCGCTGCTTCTTGGGTAGTTTTCCCACTATATCCGGCCTGCCGACTGCCAAGCGCGATGCATCCCTTCGACGCGGAGGCGCGTCCAAAGAGTTGGATGGTCTAAAGGACTTAGATTCGAAATGTCTCTTAAGAATCGCGGACTCATAAATCTCCTGGTCCTAGGGTTGCCCGCATTGGCCGTGGCGGCTCCAGTGCCTGGAATCAAGAACTTCTACCAAGTGGACCAGCAGGTCTATCGCGGAGCGCAGCCGACTCCGGAGGGATTCGATTATCTCCGCCAACTCGGGGTCAAGGTGGTGCTGGATCTCCGTAACGACGGCGCACGATCGGCCTCGGAGGAGCGCTGGGCCGCCGCAGCCGGCATGCGATATGTCAACGTCCCCATGACTGGTATGACGCCGCCCATTCCGGCCGAAACCGACAGGCTCCTGGCGCTCCTGGAAGATCCTTCGGCCGGACCCATATTTGTGCATTGCAAGCGCGGCGCAGACCGGACGGGCGCGGTAATCGCCGCGTACCGAATCGATCGCGATAAGTGGGATAATGCACGGGCGCTGGAAGAAGCTATGGCGGACGGCATGAGCGGGCGGCAATCGCAGCGGCAAGAATACATTCGGACATTTCGTGCGGATTCAGGCGGTGCCAGATAGAACACGAACTGGCTGCGCTGCCGGGCGGCAGACCCGTGTCCTCATGCGGCGCGCGATGGATCGTCCGGCGGGTGTTCGTGATCGTCAAGCCGCACGTCGTGCGCTTCCGCGATATTAGCCAGCCGGTTGATGGCATCCAGCACCTGCGTCAGACGCCGCTCGTTTTGCTGGTACATAGCGGCAAGCAGATCCACCGCTTGCGTCAGCGCCTCGTGGCGTTCCGTGAGTTTTTCGAGGCGTTCGTCAATAGTCACAGCGCTCCCAAAATTGATTTCATCATAACAGAGAAGGCCGCGCGCGGTGTATCCTGCATGCATGGACTCCCCCATGGAGCATAAGGTCGAGCCCAAGTTCAAGGCGCCGCGCTTGGCCATCAACCGCGTCTACACCCGTCAGGGCGACACAGGTGAAACCAGCCTCGTAGGAGGGCAGCGCGTGCCCAAGCATTCCCTGCGCATCGAAGCCTACGGCACCGTGGACGAGTTGAACTCGTTCGTGGGACTGGCGCGCCAGACCGCCGCGGGCGACCCCGCGCATCCTGAAGTTTCGGCGCTGGGCAACGTTCTGCTGCGCGTGCAGCACGAGTTGTTCAACCTGGGATCGATCCTGGCCACGCTGCCGGAGGATGTCCATCCACGCCAAGCCCGGATTACAGAGGCGGAAATCGCCCAGTTGGAAGCGGAGATGGATCGGGCCAACGAGCGCTTGCCCGCTTTGAGGTCGTTCGTGCTGCCGGGCGGCTCACGGCTCAACGCGGAACTGCATATTTGCAGGACCGTGTGCCGCCGCGCAGAACGCATCGTCACCGCGTTGGCGCACCAGGAGCCGGTCCCAGTGGAAGCCGTGAAGTATCTGAACCGCCTGAGCGATGCGTTCTTCGTCTGGAGCCGCTGGGCCGCACACCAGAGCGGCGCGCCCGAAACTCTGTGGGAACCCAACCGCGCCGCTAGCGGGGGCGAACCGAGCGGCGGTACACTATCTGAATAAGGAGAGCACATGGCTCAAGGAAACGACCAAGGAAACGATCGAGAACGCAATGTTCGGCCTTTGGCGCTGAGCTTGACCGTCGCGGGAGCGATCCTGCGTCTGTTGCCGCATCCGTCGAATTTCGCTCCGGTGGGCGGCATGAGCCTGTACGCGGGGGCCCGTTTGCGGGGCTGGCAGGCTTTTGCGGTGCCGCTGCTGTTGATGGCGGTGACCGATCCACTACGGCCGGAGGGCAGCTATTCCCTCGCGACGCCGTTCGTCTACCTCAGTTTCATGATCAGCGTGTGGATCGGGCGGCGACTGCAATCGACGGAGAGCCCGCTGCGAATCGGCGCGGCCTGCCTTCTCTGCAGTGTGCAATTCTTCCTTATTTCGAATTTCGGCACTTGGCTGGGCTGGTATTCGCATACGTGGTCCGGGCTGGCGCTCTGCTACACGCAGGCCATTCCATTCTTTGGGCGCACGCTGGCCGGCGATCTGTTTTACTCCGGCGTGCTGTTCGGCCTGCATGCATGGCTAAGCCGCACGGTGCGCAGCGCCGAGCGGGTCCCCGCAACCGCTTGAAGCGCACGCTGCTTTCGTGGTCGAGCGGCAAGGATAGCGCTTGGGCCTTGCACCTGATGCGATCCCAGATGGGCGCGGATATTGCCGGCCTGCTTACTACTTTCAACCAAGCCGCCGATCGAGTGGCCATGCACGCCGTCCGCCGCAAGCTGGTGGAATCGCAAGCCGCGGCGACCGGCCTGCCGGTGCGGGCGGTCGAGCTTCCGTGGCCCTGTTCCAACGAGGAGTATGAGTCCCGAATGGCCGAGGCGTGCAGGGCGGCGGTGGCGGATGGTTTCGAAGCCATCGCGTTTGGGGATTTGTTCCTGCGCGATATCCGCGCATACCGCGAGCGCAAACTGGCCGGCAGCGGACTGGAGCCGCTGTTCCCGCTTTGGGAGATTCCCACGCATGACCTGGCGCGGGAGATGGTCCGCAGCGGACTGCGCGCCAGAATCACGTGCGTGGATAAGAAGCAACTTGACGCAAGCTTTGCAGGGCGCGAGTTCGACTTGACGTTGCTGGCGGAGTTGCCGCCGCACGCAGATCCGTGCGGAGAGAACGGCGAGTTTCACACTTTTGCTTACGCCGGGCCAATGTTCAAAAAGCCGATTCCAATCGCTAGGGGCGAATTGCGCGACGCAGATGGATTTGTCTTCGCCGATCTGCTGCCGGAGATCCGATGCCGCGTATCGTTTCCATGATTTCCAGCGCCACTGAGATTGTGGATGCCTTAGGAGCGCTGCCGTGGCTGGTGGGCCGCTCGCACGAGTGCGATTATCCCGAGGAGGTGCGCGCGCTGCCGGTGTGCACCGCGCCGCGCTTCCCAGTGGACGGCGACAGCCGCGAAATCGACCGCCTGGTAAGACAGAGCATGGCGGAGTCGATCTCCGTGTACCAGGTGTTCGACGATGTGCTGGAGCGCTTGCAGCCCACGCACATTCTGACGCAAATCCATTGCGAGGTCTGCGCGGTAAGCCTGCGCGATGTGGAACGTTCGGTGGCTGGGCGTTTGGCCAGCCAGCCGCGAGTCGTATCGCTGCAACCCAGTTCGCTGCCCGAGGTGTGGGAAGATATCCGCCGGGTGGCGCAATCGCTCGAAATCGAAGCACGCGGCGAGCAAGTTGCGGCGCGATTGCAGGAGCGCATGCAAAAGATCGCCGATGCTGTCGCTGGCGCACCGCGCCCGCGCGTGGCCTGCATCGAGTGGATCGAGCCGCTAATGCCTACGGCCAACTGGATGCCTGAATTGGTGGAGATGGCCGGAGCTGAATACGTGGCGTGGCGCATGTGGGAGGATCTGGCAACGGCCGACCCGGACGTTATCCTGGTGATGCCCTGCGGTTTCGACCTGGAGCGCGCCGTGAGCGAGATGTATTGGCTCACCCGCCGCGACGGCTGGGATGGATTGCGCGCGGTCCGCAACGGCCGGGTCTTCGTGGCGGACGGCAATCAATACTTCAATCGCCCCGGACCGAGGTTGGTCGAGTCACTGGAAATTCTGGCCGCCATCGCGCATCCGGAAGTCTTCGCGCCGCGTCACGCCCGCAATGCGGCGACGGCCTTCCCTTTGCCATCCTTGGTGACATAGAAGGGCCGTTTTTCGACGTCGTACGCGGTATCCGGCGCGATGCCCAGCGCGGAGTAGATGGTGGCGTGCAGATCCTCAATGGTCACCGGATTTTCGACGATGCTGCAAGGGCGTTCGTCCGCGGTTCGTCCGTACAGCATGCCCTTGGGCGCGCCGCCGCCGAACATCAGCACCGAACAGGCTTCCGTGAAGTGCCGGTGCATACCGTAGTGCTTCGGCTCGGTCATGATATCGGGCTGATTGACCTGGTTCTTGACCAGGGCGCCGGGTTTGCCTTCCGTCATCATGTCGCGGCCGAATTCGCTGGCCAGTACCACCCGGGTGCGGTCCAGCAGGCCACGCGCCTCCAGGTCGAGGATCAACTGCGCGACCGGCGCGTCGATAGTTTCCTTCATGCCGATGGCGCGTTTGTGCCCGTTTTCGTGAGTATCCCAGTAACGGAAGGGGATGTATTCCGTGGTCACTTCGATGAAGCGCGCGCCGGCTTCCACCAGGCGGCGCGCCAGCAGGCAGCCCAGCCCGAAACGGCCGGTGTTGTAAGTGTCGTAACTGGCCTTGGGCTCCAGGCTCAGGTCGAAAGCTTTGGCGGCGGGCGAGGTCAACAGGCGGTGTGCATTGTCGAACGAGCGCAGCAGGCTTTGGCGTTGGAAGTC
>Ga0209333_1001306_pt1 | contig 12313 bp, 8 predicted proteins | sample BlaSpr_A8_OM2_O3_FD_187982 | JGI IMG/M metagenome (GOLD analysis project Ga0209333, IMG submission 187982) | Forest soil microbial communities from Thunder Bay, Ontario, Canada - Black Spruce, Ontario site 2_A8_OM2_O3 (SPAdes) (version 2) | ecosystem: Environmental > Terrestrial > Soil > Boreal... | reverse complement strand
GCCCTGAATGGAATGGAAAATCTCAGCGATCCGCAATGCCCGCCTCTTCGAATCCCTTGCGCCGCAGCAGGCAGGAGTCGCATTGCCCGCACGGCTGCCCGTCCGCATCCGGATCGTAGCAACTATGCGTCAACCCGAAATCCAAGCCCAGTTCACGCCCCAGCTTCACGATCTCCGCCTTAGATAGCCGGATCAGCGGCGTGTGAATCCGGACGCGCAACCGGCCTTCCACGCCTGCCTTGGTGGCCAGGTTGGCCATGCGCTCGAAGGCTGCGATGTATTCCGGGCGGCAATCCGGATAACCGGAATAGTCCAGCGCGTTCACGCCGATGAAAATGTCCGGCGCTTCCAGCACCTCGGCCCATGCCAGCGCAAACGACAGAAAGATGGTATTGCGTGCGGGCACGTAAGTCACCGGAATGCCATGTGACATATCCTGCGCCGATCGTCCCTTCGGCACGGCCAGGTCACCGGTCAGCGCGGAGTGCCCGATCTGCCGCAGGTCGACCCGCGCCACCACATGCCGCGCCGCACCCAATGCCTGCGCCACCCGCGCCGCCGCCTCCAACTCCACGCGGTGCCGCTGCCCGTAGTCGAACGACAGCGCGTAGCATAGATATCCTTCCCTGCGCGCCAGAGCCAGGCAGGTGGAGGAATCCAGTCCCCCGCTCAGCAGGCATAACGCTTTCCCGATCGTGTCCAATGGCATCGTCCTCTATTGTAGACAGGCCACTCGACCCGCGAAACTCGCCTGCGTCATTGCGCCACCCCTGTCACCAGTGCGGTGACAACCGTGTCACCTGGCGCTGCGGTTCATTACCTGTCGACGCGCCAAACGCCCGATATCGCAATGACTTAGGCGCGGCCCTATGTATGGCAGACGCGATGCTTTAGAAAAGCCGTGGATATGCAAGTAAAGCTTCGGCAAGAAACAAATAGCACTATCGGGAGACAACAAGAAATGTTAACCTCGGACAATCACGATCTTACAAGCTGCCAAAAGCAGCCTTCCCCGGACCATGCAGTTTGGGGCGATGTACAACGGCCCACGGCCGCCTCGATTTTGCGCTACGGCCTGCGGCAAGTTCTGCGTCTCGCGGCGCTCGCTTTCTTTGTGGCGTGCGGTCTGGCGATGGCCGGCTCCAAACTCTCCAGCGACCTCCAGCAAATGCTCGGCGGCAACGGAAACATCGAGGTCATTGTCCAATTCACCCGCATACCTACGGCTACGGACCTCCAACTGTTTTCCGCGAACCAGATCGTGCGGCGATTCCGGCACATCAAGGCCGTTCACGCGCTCCTCACGCCGGCCGAGATCCGCGCGCTGGAATCCAACCCGCTGGTTACATATATGTCGCCCAATCGCGCCGTATCCGGCACGCTCGATATCACCACGCAGACAGTCGGCGCCAACGTCGCCTGGCAATCGGGGTGGAACGGCACCGGTATAGGCGTGGCCGTGGTCGACAGCGGCATCTTCGCGCATGACGACCTCATGACCACGTCTGGCAAGAGCTCCCGCATCGTCTACACGCAAAGCTTCGTTACCGGGCTGACCGGCACCGATCTTTTCGGCCATGGCACGCACGTGGCGGGCATCATCGGTTCCAATGGCAAAGACTCCACCGGCGCGGGTTTCACACGTACCTTCAACGGAGTGGCGCCCAACGTCAACCTCGTCAATCTGCAGGTCCTGGATCAGAACGGGTCGGGGTCGGATAGCAACGTGATCGCGGCCATCGACGAAGCCATCAGCCTGCAGAGCACATACAATATCCGTGTCTTGAACCTCTCGCTCGGCCAGACTGTGTATGAAAGTTATAAGCTCGATCCCCTCTGCCAGGCCGCGGAAGCCGCCTGGAGCGGTGGCATCGTAGTGGTAGTAGCGGCGGGCAATGCCGGCCGAAACGTCCTGGGCAGCCTGCCTCTCTATGGAACCATCACTTCGCCGGGAAACGATCCTTATGTAATCACCGTGGGCGCCACCAACACGCACGGCTCGACTAACGTATCGGGCGACACGGTTGCCAGCTATAGCTCGGATGGTCCGACCTCGATCGACCATATCGCCAAACCCGACCTGGTGGCCCCCGGCGACAATATCGTTTCGTTGATGGCGCCTAACAATACGCTCGAGACTACATATCCGACGACTCTTACCGAAAATTCGTATTACGAATCGGGCAACCCAGCGGGTACGTCCGCCACGTACTTCTGCCTGAGCGGAACCAGCATGGCCACCCCAGTGGTGAGCGGCGCGGCCGCGCTTCTCATTCAGAAGTCTCCGTCGCTGACCCCGGATCAAGTCAAAGCCCGGCTCATGAAGACCGCCACCAAGACTTTTTCGCTCTACACCAGCGCGCAGGATATAATTCACCACTTTACTTACAACAACATATCGGACCTCTTTACGATTGGCGCCGGCCAGGTGAATATCGCCGCTGCCCTCGGCAATACCGACTTGACGGACGTGCCGGCTATCTCGCCCCTGGCCATCATGAATTCGAACGGCCAGGTGACCCTCATGTTCGCGGAGAACATTGTCTGGGGAACCAATATCGTCTGGGGAACCAATATCGTCTGGGGCACCAACATCGTGTGGGGAACCAATATCGTCTGGGGCACCGCTGTACTTACCGGGCAGACTATGAACGGTCTGTCGATTCTGTGGGCCGGAACCGGAGCCGCTTGGGTGAATCCTTTGAATATCGTTTGGGGGACGGCCACATTACCCGAATCCCTGATCCAGCCGATGGCCGCGAACGACGGCGACCAATAGAGGCCGGCCATCTCCATCTCCATCTTCACCTCGCGGAAATGTCGCGGATGCCTATGCCTGACAATGCAAGAGTCTATATTTCGCTGGTGAGCGTTGCCGGGATAGCTGCAATGGTGTATGCCTTCCTGGATCCGCCCTGGCCTCACGATTTGTTGCGATTGTGCACCTACTTCCTGTTGTCGTTGCTTGCCGGCGCTTTGAAGCTGCGCTTACCCGGACTCACGGGGACGATGTCCATCGGCTTCGTGCTCGTGCTGTTGGGTATTTCGGAGTTTACCATCCCGGAAACCATGCTCATGGCTTGCGCCGGCGTGCTGGTGCAGTGCGTATGGCGGGCGAAGCAGCGGCCAACGGCCGTGCAGATCCTGTTCAGTGTATCGGCTGTGGCAGTCAGTCTGCTGATGGCATACGAGTGTTCCCAATTATTTCGTGCGCAATTCCACTCGGAGTCGGTCCCTATCGTCCTGGCTGTGGCCACGTGCGTTTACTTCCTATCCAACTCGCTGTTGGTTTCGGGCGTGCTTTCCCTGGTCAGGCGTGAGCGCTTGCGCGCCATCTGGGCACAATGTTACTTGTTCTCCTTGCCATATTATCTGCTCGGAGGAGTGATTGCCGGCCTCATGGCCGCCTCGGGCCGCGAAGTTGGATGGAAGGCGCCGCTGTTGATCCTGCCGGTGATGGGTCTGATCTTTCTGCTTTATCGCTTCTACCTCGCCCGGCTGGCGATGCTGCCGGCCGCGGCCGTGTCGACCGCATCTCTGCGCACCGTCAAAACGCGTAGCGCTTGAGTGTATGTAATGAGGCCGGCATCGAAGTCAGGGTGCGACCTACATTTGGTAGAGCTGTGTCACACGCTCCCCCAGCCTTTGCCTGAAACTGGCCCCATCCGCCGAAGGCAACTAGCCTTCCGGAGTTTAAGTTCCCTGAGGCCAAAACCCTTACGGTCGATCTGAAGGCTCTCCATGAGACCGTCGTCGAATATGTCTACAAGCCGAACGAGCGGGATTCTCCACGGCTGCCGGGAACGCTTTCTCGGCGCGATTCTCGGACCGGCCGCGAGATTTCGGCTGCGTGGGACGACGCCAGGAAAGCGCTGCCCGCAAAATCGAGCAATTCGATACAGGAAGGCGGGTTTTTCATGGTTTGGTCTCGCATACGCGGCGGAAGACAGCGTCCCATTCATCGACTACGGCATCAAGAATTCATCCTCCAATTTGTGCAGGGATCGGGAGTGGCTTTGCTAAACTGCATCGATCTTGCAAAAGGCGCTAAGGGACGGGCGATCGAATCGAAAGCCCGCTCGCCTTACACAAAAGCCAGCGCGGATTACGCTCTTGCGATTCAAAAAGATTTCGTCGTTGACCGGCGGGAAATCCGAATTTTGGCGAAACCAGGCGTAGGTCGAGATCCGCGCCGTCTGCGCGCACCGATGTGTGTCGTAAGCGTGCGGAATTTCCAGCCTCGTCAGCGCTTGCTTGCCACCTGTGTCGAAAGGGAGAGGCTTTCCGCGTTCCAGTAGGCATACGGCCGGATCAGCGCCGCCTTGACGTTATGGAGCGATGGCGATACGGCGATCAGAGTGTTCTTATTCAAAAGATACAAGAAGGGCGCCTGCTCCCACACAATTTCTTGTACACGGTCGAAGTACCGCTTCCGCTGCGCCGGATCGCTTTCCGAAGCTTGTGCCCGCATCAGCCGGTCGATTTCCGCCTCCCAGGCCGTCGCGGGCGTCTTCTGGTTCGGGTTCCATTGATGGTTGCTCGCGGAACTCAGCCAGATATTCATCTCCAGATTCGGATCCAGGTCCACATTGGCGGTTCCCAGCAGACAAGCCTCGTACGCCAAGGTCTTCGTCAGTCGTTCGATCAAGGAAGCGAAGTCCAGCGTCACAATGTTTAGTCTAATGCCGATCGATCCCAGGTCCTGCTGGATCATGGCGGCCATCTTTTCCCGGGCAAGATTGCCCGCATTGGTAACCACGGAGAACTCCACCGGGTTAGCCCGTCTGTCGCGCAACACGCCGCCATTCATCTCAAAACCGTCCTGCGCCAGGCTTCGCAGAGCGGCCGCGCGGTCGAACGGCATCGGCTTCAGGCGGGTGTTGTACCAGTGCCGGTTGGCCGGGGAAATCGGTCCCACCGCGGGGCTGGCGTGTCCGTGATACACCACCCGGCACAGATCGTCGCGGTTGATCGCGGACAAGATCGCGCGCCGGAATGCCGCGGAGCGGAACCATGTTTTCTTGAATTCGGGCAGCGGCGCTCCCGGCGCCTGATTAAACCACAGCAGTTCCGATTCGAGTCCGGGGCCAATGTCACTCACCGCCGACGGCGTCTCGCCGGCCAGTCTCTCGAAGTTGTCCGGTGCGACGCTGTTGATCAAGTGCACCTCTCCTCGCTCGAATCGCACCATTTCCATGCTGCGATTCTGCTGAATCGAAAGCCGGATCGAATCGAGATAGGGCAGCCCGCGCCCTTGCGAGTCCCGCTTCCAATAATACGGATTCCTCTTCAGCAGTACTTCGGCTCCCGGTTTGTAGTCCGCCACATAAAACGGTCCCATCACCGCCGTCTCTCTCTTCGGGGACTTCGACGACAGGATCGCCACCTGATCGAAGAGCCGCTCCATACCGGATACCACGGCCGGAAACGCGATGGCAACCCGGTCTGGGCCCGCAACCGCGATCTCCGCCGCGCCGGGCCCCGCACGGAACGCGTCCCCTACCGGCGCGTGCAACTTCGGATCCATCGCCATGCGCATTGTCTCGGCTACGTCTTCGGCCGTAAATGGCGTGCCATCCGAGAAACTGAGGCCGGACCGGATCTGAAACGCAATGCGCTTCCCGCTCTTGTCTATCTTCCACGAAGCCGCTAGTTCGGGCTCCACTTCTTGCGTAGACCGGTTTACCCGGATCAGCACGCCGCCCGTGAGGTATCGGATAACTTCCGACGGATCGTCCTCCACTAACAAAGGATTAAACGTTTTGGGCTCGCCTTGAAGGCAAAATCTTAGCTCACCGCCGAATTGGCCGTACGCGGGAACCAACACCGCGGCTAGCGCCAATAGCATCGACCGTAGTCTCATATATGTCTCCCCTTTTAGGTGACGCGCGACCCCAACGCGCCGTGTCCGCGCTCCTGGCGACAGGTCTTTTACTTATGCGGTAGCCGCAATTTCGACTGTTGTCTGCGGATAGACCGCCATTCTGTATTTCTTGCGAAGCTGTTTGGCTTTATACATGCGCTTGTCCGCTTCCGCCAGGAGTTCCTCCGCGTCGGAACCGTCCTCCGGATAGTAAGCCTCGCCTATGCTTATCGAAACGCCGCTTGAAACCGGCATGCCCGTTCCAATGGCGATCTGCCGGATCTCTTCGATGCGGGCCTGTATCGCCCCGCGGTCGCGGCCCGGAAGCAGCAGCACGAACTCGTCACCCCCCATGCGTGCTACATAGTCATATTCGCGGCAGCGGCTGCGCATCGCTTCCGACACCAGGCGCAGAACTTTGTTGCCTTCCAAATGGCCGAACCGGTCGTTAATCTGTTTGAAGCCATCCAGGTCGCACACTACCACGCACAGCGGTTCCTTGCTGCGTCTGCAGCGTGCTACTTCGCTGTCCAGCCTCAGAAACAGCGACCGCGCGTTCGGCAATCCGGATAGATAATCGGTGGTCGCCGAGTCTTCCACCTGGCGGAATATCAATGCGTTCTCGATCGCCAGTGACACTTTGCCGCTGATTGCCAGCAGAATTCGCAGATGGTCGCGGGAGAACGCGTCACGCTCCGCCCGGTAAAGCGTCATTACCCCCATCACTCCGCTTAAGCCCTCCAGCGGAACCGCCAGCGCCGAGTTCAACGTGCTGAACTTAGCCGGATCCGCAAGATATCCGGGCTCGACGGACGGATTGCCGTTTAAGATGGGCTTGCGGTTCTCGGCCACCCACCCGGACAAACCCCCTCCCACCGGTATCTCCAGCGAGGAAAACAGCCGGAAGTCTTCCCCGTTGACATACTGCGGGATCAGTTTTCGGTCCAGCCGCACGTAGATAGCGATGGCGTCGTAGGGTACGATTTTCTTAAGGCGCGCGGCCACTACGGAAAGCGTTTCGTCCAGGCTGAGGGAGTTTCCCAGATCCTGCACCAATTCAAACAGCAACTGCACTTCCTGCCGGGCCGCGGCGATCGAGCACAGAAAGTCGTATTCATTGCTCGCGGCGGCCTGCGGAGCCGCGCCCTGATACCCCGCGTCCGGCTCCAATCCTTTTTCGATCTTCACGTCCGTCGACAATCTGGCGTTGGTTTCCGGGATCGCCTGCGCCAGCCGCTCCAACCCGACATATTGCTCCTTCAATACCAGCACTACCTTTGGGTCGAAGCTTTTACCGGCCAGCGCCGCGACCTCTTCCATGGCCTCTTCCAGGCCTAGGGCGCGCCGGTATTGGCGGTGGGAAGCCAGCGCGTCCAGGCAGTCGACTGCCGATAGAATGCGCGCCCCAATTGGTATCTCTTCTCCGCGCAGGCCATAGGGATAGCCGCTTCCATCCCACTTCTCGTGATGCGCCCGCACGATCGGAGCCACCGGATAGGGAAACGATACCCGCTCCAGAATCTCCGCGCCCACCACTGGGTGGATCTTCATCTTCTCGAATTCTTCCTGGGTCAGACGTCCCGGTTTGGATATGATGTGCTCCGGAACTGCCAGCTTTCCGATGTCGTGCAGCAGCGCCGCCGCTTTCAGCGCCTCCAGTTCGTGCCCGGACAATCCGAGTTGCTTGCCCACTTCGACCGCATAAACGCGCACCCTCCGCAGATGCTCGTGAGTGGTATGGTCTTTAGCTTCAATGGCGAGGGCCAACGCCTCGATGGTGCGCATGTGCAGCCCTGCAATGGACTCGACGTGCCGCCTTTCGTTTTCCAGCCGCGCGAGATACAGCTGGTACGAGCGGTAAATCAGATAGATGACCGGCAGCACGAACAGCGAGCCTTGCCATGGTATCTCCTTGGTGAGGAGACTGATCGCCCATGCCACGGAAGCGCCTACCAGGTAGAACGGAAACGACCAGAAATAGCAGTTATGCCAGGTTTCGCCGAATGGTTTTCCGTCGGAAAGAGATATGGCCGCGGCGATCGGCACGGTGTTCAGAAGATAGTAGGCCAAGCCAGTCGCGATCAGCAACAAGGGGCCGATATGGTCCAGCCGCTGCAGAATCGGCCAATGGTAGAAGGCATACGCCAGTGCCACGGCGATTCCCGTGTTCGCTATGCTGAACAGCACCTGAAACAGCTTAGGCCGCTGCTTTGACCTCCAAAGGCATTGCACCACCGTGCCTGTGCAGCCGAGGATCAGGGTCTCCGGCGCATTCAGGTCCACGATGCCGACAAAGACAAACAGAAAGCATACCGACATGGTCCCCTTGATGCCCGGCAAGTTGACCTTCAGCCCGGCCGCCAGGGCCGACAAGAAAAGATAGAAGCAGAAGCGATACGGGTTTTCGGAATGCCACCCGTACAAGGCGGTTAGGATGATGCCCAGACCGGCGAGGCTAACTACGGTAACGTAGAGCTTCGCCTTCACATTCATATTCATATCGCTAATGCCGGCGAAGCGCCCGCGCCTCCGTTGACACGCGTCTTATATACCTTCAGCCGCCGCAGCAACGTGCGGCGCGAGATCCCCAACAGCGCCGCCGCCACGTCCTGCCTTCCCGCCGATTTTTCGAGCGCTTCGCGAATCACCTGCTCTTCTAGTCCGCCCAATTGGCGCTTCAGCTCCGGCTTCGCCGCGGGCGACTGCCCGGACGGTTTCAGGTTCAGATCCGCCGCGCAAATCTCCCAGCTCTCGGTCAAAACCGCTGCGCGCGTGATTGCATTGCGCAACTCCCGCACATTGCCGGGCCATCCGTAGTCTTCCAGCGCGTTCAGAGCGTCTTCTCCCAACTCCAGCCGTGGATCCACTTCGTGCAAGAAGCGATAAGCCAGCGGCGCGACGTCTTCCACCCTCTCGCGCAGGGGCGGCACGTGGATGCTCACCTGGTTCAGCCTGTGAAACAGGTCCCCACGGAACGTCCCCGCCTCGACTGCCTGCTCGAGATGCTTATTGGTGGCGGCCACAATGCGCGCGTCCACCGCAACTTTTCGCGTGCCCCCCAACCTGTAGTACGGCACGCCGTCCAGGACCCGCAGCAGTTTGACCTGCATCTTGGCGTCCAGTTCCCCGATTTCGTCCAGGAACAAAGTCCCGCCGCTGGCAAGTTCGAACATGCCCGCCTTTTGTCCGTTCGCCCCACTGAACGCGCCTTTCTCGTAACCGAACAGCTCGCTTTCAATCAAGTGGTCCGGCAGCGCGCCGCAGTTGACATCCACCCAAGGACGCTCGCATCTCAGGGACAAGTTGTGTATGGCGCGCGCCACTACCTCTTTGCCCGATCCGCTCTCACCGCCAATCAGGACCGTGGCATTGGTGCGCGCGATCTTCTCCACCAGGCGGAACACCGTCTGCATTCGCTCGCTTCTAATCACTGCCCCGCCTACGACGGCGCTCTCATTCTGGGCCTGCGCCGCTTTGATACGGTCCTGCGGGTACCGCTGGTCCGGCCCCTCTTCCTCCTGGCTGTAGCGTGGTACGGCGCGATGCAAATTGAAGCGGCCGCCAGATCCGCTCGCCAATGTATGTATCTTCGCCGTCATCGCCATACCGGTAACATACGCTCTATAGGTTCCCCATTCAAATCAATTATCGGCTATGAGAGTACTTTTTGTACCAAGATAATGTTGAGGTTATGGCCCAGGATATTACCCTTAGGAATGGACCGGACAGGGTTAATCGCAATAGTAAGTATTCCGCGTGTTAACCTTCGATAACTTCATGGCTCTTGTGGCGCAGGCTATGGCCGTTAGTCCTAACAAAAGGCAACTTGCTGCGATGGCCGGCGGCGAGCCATTGTGGAAGGGGTACATCCGCTGATCGACTCGCTCATCGACGCCGCGCCTCTGCTATCGGTCGGGATATCCGCGGATTATCCCGCGCGGGAAAACGTGCTGCGCGGCGTGGCATTCGAAATCGAAGCAGGCGAAATCGTGGGCCTCGCCGGCCAGAGCGGGTCGGGCAAAAGCACCATTGCCCTGGCTATCATGCGGCTGCTCCACCTCAAGGGGGGCGCTGTACGCGGCCAGATTCGGTTCCGCGGCCGCGACCTCCTGCGCTTCACCGAGCGCGACATGCGCGCTATCCGCGGCCGTGAGATCTCGCTGGTGCTCCAGAATCCCGTGTCTTCGTTGAACCCCGCGCTGCGCATCGGTTCGCAATTGACGGAAGCCTGGGAAGCTCACGACCACGCGCCGCGCGCCCGTCGCGAAGCCGCAATACGCGACGCCCTGGAATCCGTCAGCCTCAATGTCGACCGGCCCTTTCTGCGCCGCTATCCGGGCGAACTGAGCGTCGGCCAAGCTCAGCGCGTACTCATCGCCATGGCCATCCTCCATCGCCCGGCGCTGCTGATTGCCGACGAGGCCACCAGCGCCCTGGACGCGCTCACCCAATCTGAGATCTTGCGCCTGTTCGCCCGCCTCAACCGCGAGCTTTCCATGGCCATTTTGTATATCTCGCACGACCTGCTGTCCATCGCATCGCTGTGCCAACGCATGGCCATTTTGCACGAAGGTGAAATCGTGGAGTTCGCGTCCGCTGCGAGGATTTTCCAGCGCCCTGCACACCCCTACACGCGCCGCCTGATCGACGCCATCCCCGTGTCGCCTCTGTCCGGCCAGCCGCGAGTCTTCGCCTGATGCTCCTCAGATTCCGAAAATTTAATTCCATTTAATCTATGGAAAACTTGACGAAAACGGCCCGACGTGCGCACAATAGAGTATCCGGTTGCTCCGGCCGGCGTTCCAAACCTTAAGCTCTGGCGAACTACTACAGGTTTCACCACCTGGCGCTCGTGTCTGGATTGTATGAATAAATTTCCATTCAGCCTTCCCCGGCTTCCGCTGTTCGCAATCTTTTTCTTCCTGGCTTCCAACATTGTGTTTGCCGCAACGACACCTGCGCCGGCGCCGCCGCACCGCCGCCATCGGCCCTTGCATCACGCCGCCGCAACGGCGCATGCCGCTGTGGTTCAGCATGCGGCCAGCCATGCCAGCGGCGCTTTGGTACACCCCGCGGCTTATCGCGTACCGGCCCCTCCGCCGGTCGTGGTGCGCGGCGGACCCTGGACTGAACCGACTTATGCCGATTCCACCATGGGCGACAATGCCGACGGCGAAGATTTGGAAGTGCGCCGTTCCGCCGTCGAGGCGCTTGGCTCCTACAACGGATCGGTGGTGGTGGCGGACCCCAGCACTGGCCGGATCCTGACCATCGTCAACCAAAAGCTGGCGCTTGGCGGCGGGTTTCAGCCCTGCTCCACAATCAAGGTTTCGGTTGCGCTGGCGGCCCTGCGTGAGAAAGTGGTGAGCGGCGACGGTAAGCTGTTCCACCATGGCGGCTACAACCTGACGCAGGCGCTGGCGCATTCGAACAACTTTTACTTCGCGACACTGGGAACGAAGCTCGGCTTCGACAAGGTCAGTTATTATGCGCACCTGTTCGGATACGGCGAGAAAGCCGGTCTGAACATCGCCGGCGAAAGCGCTGGGCGCTTTCCCGCCGAGCCGCCCAGCAACGGCGGCGTGGGCATGCTGACCAGTTTTGGCGAAGAGATCTCCCAGACGCCGCTGCAACTGACTGCGTTGATGTCCGCGCTGGCCAATGGCGGCACCCTCTATTACCTGCAATACCCGCGTACGGCGCAAGAAGCCAGCGAGTTCGTGCCGCGCGTGAAGCGCCAGTTGGACATTGGGGACGTGATCCCGGAGCTGAAACCGGGCATGCGGGCCGCGGTCGAATACGGCACCGCGCGCCGGGCACAGCAGGATGAGCCCATCGCCGGCAAGACCGGCACGTGCACCGATAGCCATACGCACCTGGGCTGGTTCGGATCTTTCAACGATGCGGGCGCCAACAAGCTGGTGGTGGTGGTTTTGCTCACCGGCGGACGGCCCGCTATCGGGCCTCTGGCGGCCAGTGTGGCCGGGGAAGTCTACCGCAACCTGGCGCAGAAAAACTACTTCGCCGCCAACCGCGCTTTCCAGCCCGCGACTCTGGTTTCCACGCAAATCTGTTGCGCCCGGTAGCGCATTTGCAGAAGCGTTACTGGATCAAGTACTGCGCCAGCTTGCCGTCCACCGTGGTGAAGGTGCTCAAGTGCAGCGGCTTGCCCGCGAACGCGATCTGAAAATGACGATAAGTCATGCCGCCGCGCAACTCAACCGAAGTCTGCCGGAAGCTCTCCGGCGCTCCCAGCGGCTTTAGGCTTGCGGCCGCATCTTGCAACACTTGTGGCGTGAAGTAGGCATCCGCATCCGAATTCAGCAGCGAGCGGTCGATCTGGCCTTCTTGCAGACCGCTGAAGACCCTGCGGGCCTGATCGAGCTGTGGAGCGGCCTGCGGATCCTCCGCCTCCGCTAACAGCAAAGGCGCAATCCGGTTCGTGATCGA
>Ga0209333_1001304_pt1 | contig 12320 bp, 14 predicted proteins | sample BlaSpr_A8_OM2_O3_FD_187982 | JGI IMG/M metagenome (GOLD analysis project Ga0209333, IMG submission 187982) | Forest soil microbial communities from Thunder Bay, Ontario, Canada - Black Spruce, Ontario site 2_A8_OM2_O3 (SPAdes) (version 2) | ecosystem: Environmental > Terrestrial > Soil > Boreal... | reverse complement strand
CACGGTGCGGCGGGTGAAGGGCACCATCACGCTGCCGCCCTCCGGTCGCGCGATTTCCAGATTGGTGCCGCCGCCGAAATCGTGCACCGCGGATACCCGGCCCAGCGCCGTGCCGTCCGCGAGCCGGACTTCGAGGCCGACCAGATCGTGCTGGTAGAATTCGCCGTCCCCGGTCGGCGGCAGGCATGAGCGCTTCACATAAAGCCGCTCGCCCTTGAGCCGCTCGGCGGCATCGCGGTCGTCGACGCCCTTGACGCGCGCGATCAGCGCGCCGCGCGAAGCGCCCATCACCTCGATCTCGAAGCGCCGCGCGCCGCGCTCGTCTTCCAAGGGCCCATAGGCGGCGATGTCCGCAGGATCGGCGGTGAAGCTTTTCAGCCGCACCAGCCCCTTCACGCCGTGCACGCCGGCGATGGCGCCGAGACAGATCCGCTGTTCATCCCGATTGGCCAAGACCGCTCTCCGTTCAGGCCGCCGGTTTTTCGGCTTCGCCGGCGGGGGCGGCGGGTTTCTCTTCTGGTTTTGCCTCGGCGGGGGCCTTCTTCTCGGCCGGCTTGGCTTCCGCGGCAGGGGCCGCCGGAGCGGCGCCGCCTGCGGCGGCTTCGCCTTCGGCCGCCTTGGGCGCCTGGAGCTTGCGGCGCTCGGCGCGGGGCATCGACTTCATCGGCGTCTCGCGGATCTCGGGCCGCTTCATCATGCCGGCATCGGCCAGGAACAGGGTCACGCGGTCGGAGGGCAACGCGCCCATCTTGATCCAATGCTGGATGCGTTCGGTCTTGAGCGTCACGCGCTCCTTGTGGCCTTTCTCCAGCATCGGGTTGTAGGTGCCGAGCTTCTCGATGAAGCGGCCGTCGCGCGGGCTGCGCGATTCCGCCACCACGATCGAGAAGAAGGGACGCTTCTTGGCGCCGCCGCGAGCGAGACGAATCTTGAGACCCATGTGTTGCCTTTCCTGGTGATGTCCGTTGTCGGGGTTAGTGCTTCATGCCGCCGGGGAAATTGCCCCCCGGCATCAAGGCGCCGATGCCTTGGCGGGCGAGGCCGGCTTTGCCGAGCTTGCCCATGCGTTTCATCATCTGCGTCATGTCCTGGTACTGCTTGATCAGCCGGTTGATCTCGGGAACCGTCGTGCCCGAGCCGGCGGCGATGCGCTGGCGGCGCGAGGCGTTCAACAGCTTCGGGTTCTTGCGCTCGGCCTTGGTCATCGAGGACAGGATCGCTTCCTGCCGCTTCAACATGCTTTCGTCGATGTTGGCCGCGTCGAGCTGCTTCTTCACCTTCGCCACGCCCGGCAGATGGCCGAGGATGCCGCCCATGCCGCCCATCTTCCTGATCTGCTTCAATTGCGCGGCCATGTCGTCGAGATCGAAGCCGCCTTTTTCCATCTTGCGCGCGAGCCGCTCGTTCTCCTGCTGGGAGGATGCCTCCGCCGCCTTCTCGACCAGCCCGACCACGTCGCCCATGCCGAGAATGCGCGAGGCCACGCGCTCGGCGTGGAAGGGCTCGAGATCGCCGAGCTTCTCGCCCGTGCCCAAAAGCTTGATCGGCTTGCCGGTGATCGCGCGCATCGACAGCGCGGCGCCGCCGCGCGCGTCGCCGTCGATCCGGGTCAGCAGGATGCCGGTGATCGGCAGCCGCGCGGCAAAGGCCTTGCCGGTATTGACCGCGTCCTGGCCGGTGAGCGCGTCCACCACCAGGATGGTCTCCGCCGGGTTGGCGGCCTGATGCACCGCCGCCGCCTCTTGCATGAGCGGCTCGTCGATCGAAAGACGCCCGGCGGTGTCGAGGATGACGGCGTCATAGCCTTCGCGCCTGGCCTGTTCCATGGCGCGCTTGGCGATCGCCACCGGCCGCTCGCCGGCGACGACCGGAAGCGAGGCGACGCCGATTTGCTTCGCCAGCACCGCCAGCTGCTCCTGTGCCGCCGGCCGCGCCACGTCGAGCGAGGCCAGCAACACCTTCTTCTTCTCGCGTTCCTTCAATAGCCGCGCCAGCTTGGCGGCGCTGGTGGTCTTGCCCGAGCCTTGCAGCCCGACCATCATCAGCGCCACCGGCGGCACCGCGTTGAAATTGAGCGCGGCGCTTTCACTATCGGTGCCCAAAGTAGCCACCAAATGGTCGTGCACCAGCTTCACCACCATCTGGCCCGGCGAAACCGAGCGCACGATGTTCTCGCCCACCGCCTTTTCGCGCACGGCGGCGATGAAATCCTTCACCACCGGCAACGCGACGTCGGCCTCGATCAGCGCGATGCGGATCTCGCGCAAGGCGGCGTCGACATCGGCCTCGCTCAGCGCGCCCTTGCGCTTCAAGCGGTCGAAAATGTCGCCCAGGCGGAAGCTCAGACTCTCGAACAAAAGGACTCCTCTAAACCCGCGCAAAAGCCGAACGGGCCAGCGCGCGACACTCGCGGACCGGCCTGCCCCCTCGGGGGCGGAAGGGCATGAATCCCTTGAAACGGGGCGGACGTTAAGGTCCGGACCGATTTCTGTCAACCGCGCAACCTTTGCCTTGGTCCCGCCACCACAAGATCACCGCTTTGCCGTGGAACGGCAGGCGAGAGGGCGGCGTTGTTCTCGCGCGGGTCCCGATCCCGGGCCCGCCAACCGAGAGTAACCTAGAGGATGTCCTCACCATGATCCGTAACCTCACCACCAGGGCCGCCGTCGCGGCTTTCGTTCTCGCCTTCGCCGCTCTGCCGGCGCTGGCGGATTCCATGACTCCCGCCACCGCGCCCACCCCGGCCTCGAGCGCCAGCACCTCGGTCGCCGCCCCGGCGGCCAAGGCGAACGCCAACCTCAAGACCAGCGCTCAGAAGAGCCACAAGATCGCGCAGAAAAAGGCCGTGGGCCAGAAACAGGCCAAGCAAAGCCAGCTGAAGCAGCAGGTCCAGGCTCCGCAGCCCGCGAGCGGCGGCAGCCCGGCGGCCAGCGTCACCGGCAACGCGACCGTCAATCACTGATCCTTTTCGACCCCGAGTGATGCGTGGGGCGAGGGGCGGGGCCCGCAAGGGTTCCGCCCCTTACTTCATTTACAGGCCGCGGTGGGTTGCCTATATCCCTGTCCATGCGCGGCACGCCCTTCGTCAAGATGCACGGCCTCGGCAACGACTTCGTCGTGCTCGACGCCCGCGCCCATGCCATCGCGCTCGACGACCGCCAGGCCGCCGCCATCGCCGCGCGGCACACCGGCATCGGCTGCGACCAGCTCATTGTCATCGAACAGCCGCGGGACAAGCACGCCGCCGCGCTTCTGCGCATCCACAACGCCGATGGCGGCGAGGTCGAGGCCTGCGGCAACGCCGCGCGCTGCATCGGCGCGTTGCTGATGCGCGAAAGCGGCAAGGATTCGATCACGCTTGAAACCGAAGCCGGGCTGATCGAGGCGCGCGCGGCGGGCAAGGACCGGGTCGCGGTCGACATGGGCAAGCCGCGCTGGTCCTGGCGCGACATCCCGCTGGCGCGTGACTGCGACACCGATCACCTGCCGCTGTCGCTCGGCCCCTTGTCCGACGCCGCCGCCACCAGCATGGGCAATCCGCACGCGACCTTCTTCGTGAGCGACGTTGCCACGATCGATCTGGCCGATCTCGGCCCGGCTTTGGAACACGACAAGCTCTTTCCCAAGCGCGCCAATATCGGCGTGGCGCAGGTGATATCGCCCGCCAAGATCCGGCTGCGGGTGTGGGAACGCGGCGCCGGATTGACGCCCGCCTGCGGCACCGGCGCCTGCGCCGCGCTGGTGGCGGCGCATCGCCGCGGCCTAGCCTCGCGCCAAGCCGAGATCGTCGCCGATGGCGGCGCGCTCGCGATCGAATGGCGCGCCGACGATCACGTGCTGATGACCGGCCCGGTGGCGGTGAGCTTCAGCGGCGCGATCGATCCTTCGCTCTTGCCGGGGTGAGCATGGCCGGAATCGAGATCGTCACCTTCGGCTGCCGCCTGAACGCCTTCGAATCGGAGGTGATGCGCGGCCACGCCATGGCCGCCGGGCTCGAAGACGCGGTGATATTCAACACCTGCGCGGTCACCGCCGAGGCCGAGCGCCAGGCGCGCCAGGCCATCCGCCGCGCCCGGCGCGAACGCCCCGGCGCGCGCATCATCGTCACCGGCTGCGCCGCGCAGATCGATCCCTTGGCATATGCCGCCATGGGCGAGATCGATCTGGTGCTGGGCAACGCGGAAAAGCTGAAGGCCGAAAGCTGGCGTGCGCCCCAAGCGCGCGTCGCGGTCGGCGACATCATGCGGGTGAAAGAAACCGCCGCGCATTTTGTCGACGGTTTCAACCATCAGGCCCGGGCGTTTCTCGAAGTGCAGCAGGGCTGCGACCATCGCTGCACCTTCTGCGTCATTCCCTTCGGCCGCGGGCCCAGCCGCTCGGTGCCGGCGGGCGCGGTGGTGGCCTCGGCGCGCGCCTTGGCGGCAAAGGGCTATCGCGAGATCGTGCTCACCGGCGTGGATCTGGCCTCTTATGGCGCCGATCTGCCGGGTAAGCCCGCGCTCGGCTCCTTGGTGCGCCGGCTGCTGGCTTTGGTGCCGGATCTCGAACGCCTGCGGCTGTCCTCGCTCGACCCGGCGGCGATCGACGGCGAATTGTGGCGCTTGATCGCCGAGGAGCCGCGGCTGATGCCCCATCTCCATCTCTCGATCCAATCGGGCGACGATCTGGTCTTGAAGCGCATGAAGCGCCGCCATTCGCGCGCGGATGTGCTCGAAGCCTGCCGGCGCGCGCGCGATCTCCGTCCCGGCGTGGCGCTGGGCGCCGATCTCATCGCCGGTTTCCCGACCGAGAGCGAGGCCATGTTCCGGAACACGCTCGATCTCGTCGGCGAGGCCGGGCTCGATTACCTCCATGTCTTTCCGTTCAGCCCCAGGTCCGGCACCCCCGCCGCGCGCATGCCGCAATCGCCGCGCGCCCTGGTGAAGGAGCGCGCTTCCCATCTGCGCGCGGCCGGCGCCGTCGCGCTCGCCCACTCGCTCGCCGCGCGCGTCGGCGGCGATGCCCAGGTGCTGGTGGAAAAGCCCGGCTTCGGGCGTTGCGAGCATTACGCGCCGGTGGCGTTTGAGGGCGGCCTGCCTGGCGAAATCCTGCGCCTGCGCCTCACCGGCGCCTCGCCCGAGCGGCTTTTCGGCCAGGCGGCATGAGCGAATCCTCGCTCTTCGCCCGGCTCAAATCGGGGCTGTCGCGTTCCTCGAAGGGATTGAGTGAGGGCATCTCCGGCATTCTTTCCAAACGCAAGCTCGACCAGGCGACGCTCGACGGGCTGGAGGAGCTTTTGATCGCCGCCGATCTCGGAACCCAACTCGCCTCGCAGGTGACCGAACGCCTGCGCCAGACCCGGCTCGACAAGGACGCCAGCGGCGAAGACGTGCGCGCGGTGCTGGCCGAGGAGGTCGCCCGCGCGCTCGACGCCGTCGAGCAGCCCTTCGTGCTCGGGCCCGCGCGGCCATTCGTCGTGCTGGTGGTCGGCGTCAATGGCGGCGGCAAGACCACCACCATCGGCAAGCTCGCCAAGCGCCTCAAGGGCGAGGGCAAATCGGTCGTGCTCGCCGCCTGCGACACCTTCCGCGCGGCGGCGGTCGAGCAGTTGAAGATCTGGGGCGAGCGCACCGGCTCGCAAGTGGTGGCGCGCGCCGCCGGTGCCGATCCCGCCGGCCTCGCCTTCGACGCGCTGGCGTTGGCGAAAAAGCAGAACGCCGACGCGCTCTTGATCGACACCGCCGGGCGGCTCCACAACAAGGCGACGCTGATGGAGGAATTGCAGAAAATCCTCCGCGTCCTGAAAAAGGCCGATCCGGCCGCGCCCCACGCCGTGCTGCTGGTGCTCGATGCCACGGTCGGCCAGAACGCGCTCGCCCAGGTCGAGATCTTCCGCGACATGGTCGGCGTCACCGGTCTCGCCATGACCAAGCTCGACGGCACAGCAAAGGGCGGCGTGCTGGTGGCCCTGGCCGAGAAATTCCAGCTGCCGGTGCATTTCATCGGCATCGGCGAAAAAGAGGACGATCTGCGGCCTTTTGTGGCCAAGGATTTCGCGCGCAGCCTGGCCGGGCTCGACTAGAAACCCGCCGAATCCGCAATCGCTTCGCCGCGCTCAATCGATGGCGCGATAGAGCCGCTCGTCATAGAGCGCGCCCTGCATCGCGCCGATGGCGGCGCGGAAATTCGCGGTGTGCGGCGCGCCGGTATAGGCATCGAAATCGGCGCGGCTTTTCCATACCTCGACCAGGGTGAAGTGGTTGGGCCGGTTGGCCTGTTGCAGCACGTCGAGGCGGATCGTCCCAGCATCCTTGATGTTGTCCGCGCGCCATTGCGAAAGCGCCGCCGCCCCGTCGTCCTTCCGGGGCGGCGTGACGTCGACATGGGTCACGACATAAAGCGCGTCGGGGCGGATGGCGCCTCGCGCCGGCCCGACCGCCAGGCCGGAGTGAATCCGCCGGTCGGCGGGCGCGGCGCGCAGCGCGTCGAGCTCGATCTCAAGCGGCGCGGTTTGCGGCGCGGCGGCGTCGGCGGCTTGCTGGTCGCGCCAGATCGCCAGCAGGACGAAGCGGTTGGGCCGGTCGATCTCCGCGCCCGCGATGCAGCCGAGATTGCCGTCGGCCTGGCGGTCGACGCCGCAGATTTTCTTCAACAACGAAGCGGCCGAAGCCCGGGCGGAGGGAATTGTCTCGGTATAAGTCGCGGTATAAAGGGGCGCGGGCGACGGGACGGCTTGCGCCGGACCGGCGGTGTCGGGCGCCTGTACGCAGGCCGCAAGCGCACAGCCGGCCGCCAGCAGGGCGGCACCCAAGCCTGAAAACCGGCACAATATCCTTTGCATGATCGCCCTCCCCGAGATGCTTCTTTCCTTGTTCGTTGGGTAAATCTTGGGCGGAATTGAGCCGTCCGGCAAGCGCGCCCTTCGCGCGGCCGGTTTGCAGGCGCGCGGAAACGCTCTACACTTGCCGCCAATTCGGGAATCGGCCGGGTCAACCGGCTGAAGGGGAAACGCCATGAGCCTGCCGTCGATCCACGCCGCCACGCTGTCGCGCCGCCGCTTCATCGCCGCGACCGCCGCCGCCGCCGTCACCGGGACCGGCGCCGCTCCCGCGCGCGCGCAGCCCGGCTTCCGCTACCGGCTCGGTCTGAGCCAGCCGCTCGACAGCCCGAACTATCTGCGGCTCAAGGAGATGGCCGGAAATATCCGCGCCGATACCAAAGGGCGGCTTGCGATCGACGTGCACGGCGCGGGCGATCTCGGCTCCGACAGCGTCATGCTCGCCATGGTGCAGAACGGCCAGCTCGAAATGTATCTCGGCGGCAACGTGTTCGGGCCGCTGGTGCCGACCACGGAAATGCCCGGCCTGCCATTCACCTTCAAGAACTCCGCCGCCGTCTTCGCCGCGCTCGACACCGAGCTCGGCGACTACATCCGCTCCCAGATGCTGTCGAAGGGGCTTTTCGCCTTCCGCTACGGGCTCGACAACGGCTTCCACCAGCTCACCGCGCGCTCCAAGCCGATCCGCACCGTCGACGATCTCGCCGGCATGACCATCCGCACGCCGGTGCAGACCATGACGGTCGATTTCTTCGAGACGCTGGGCGCCAAGCCGATGAAGTTCACGCTCAACCAACTCTACGCGGTGCTGCAGAACGGGACCTGCGACGGCCAGACCGATCCGCTCGGCCTGATCGAGCTGTTGAAGCTCTACGAGGTGCAGACCTATCTCAGCCTGACCGATCATTGGTGGTCGGGCTTCACCCTGGTCGCCAACCCGGGCGCGTGGAACGCGCTGCCGCCCGATCTCCGGGCGATTGCCGAGAAACACGCCAAACACGCGGCGCTGGCGCAGCGGCGCGACGTCGACAAGCTCAACGCCGGCGCGCTTGGGGTGTTGCGGGCCAAGGGCATGATCGTCAACCGGACCGACACCAGCGGCTTCAAGAAGCCGCTCGCCGATTTCTACGCGCGCTGGAAGGCGAATTACGGCGACCAGGCCTGGGCCCTGCTCGAAGCCCGCGTCGGCAAGCTGGTCTGAGCAACCGTGGCCGAATCGGCCGGCCCGGCGGCGTTAAGCGAAAACTAATCCTCTTTACCTAGTTTTGATGGATGCATGGCGCAACGGCCCCCGCGGCCCCCGCGGTCCGCACGCAACCGCAGCGGTTACAAAGGCTTTATCAGCATTGGGATGATCGCCGGCGCGGCCGCGAATTTCCCGCCCGGGCGGATTTTACCCCGCACGATCTGCAATACATCATCGGCAATCTGTCGTTGGTCGATGTCGGTTACCAGCCGTTGAGCTTCCGCTTTCGCATTTTCGCCTCGAACGTCGCGACGCGCCTCGGCAAGGAAATGACCAACAAGAGCGTCGACGCGTTTCCCTATCCGCGCCAGGCCGAGCTCGCGCGCGAACACTTCGCCGAAGTCGTCGAGCGCCGCGTGCCGGCCATCCGTTTCCGCGATCCCTCGTTCATCAAATACGACGTGCCGCGCAATTTCGAAATCCTCGCCCTGCCGCTGTCGGCCGACGGACAAATCATCGACATGCTGATGGTCGGCTACGCCTGGGACAAGGAATAGACGCAAAGCTGCGTCCGAACCTCCGCGCCGTCATTTCCCGCTCAACCGCCCGCTGCGGAGGGATATAATCGTTCCGGGTTTTAACGGGCGCGGTTTTCACGGGTTCCATGCAACGGCGGGCATTCATCGGCTCTCTCGGCGGCGCGATCCTCCTTCTGTCGTGTCCCATGCTCGGTTTCGCCGCGTGCGGCGAGGAGATCAATGCTCTCTATCAGGCGACCTATGCGGGGCTCCCGGCCGGCGAGGTGCGCTTCAGTTTCACCGGCGACGGCGGCAGTTACCGCGACCGGATCGCGGTCGAGTCCGCGGGGCTGCCGCGCCTGGTCACGCATTTCCGCGGCACGGCCGAGGGCGAGGGCCGGCTCGAAGGCGACGGCGGGGCATCGCCGCTGCGTTACGAGGCGCTCTACGATCTGCGCAAACGGCACGACAGCCGCATCAGCATGCGCTTCATCGGCCGCGACGGCGCGGTGATCGCCGAGCGCGAGGCATCCGACACCAGCCGCAAGCCGCCGCTGCCGGATCTCTACCGGCGCAACGTGGTCGACCCGATCGCGGCGATGGCGGCCATCCGCCATCAGCTCTGGCTCCAGTTGCCCGTTCCGGCGCAGGATTTCGTCGTCCCGGTTTATGACGGCGCGCGCCGCTTCGACGTAGCGGTCCATATCGTCTCGGTCGGCGGGAAAGAGGGCGTCATCCGCCTGCTGCTGTCGCTCCGGCCGATCGCCGGCTTCAAGGCGGAATCGAGCGAGGACGGCGATCCCGAAGACGCGCCCCGCCCGGTGGAGGCCGTCTTCACCGACGACGCCAGCCTGGTTCCGGTCTCGATGCGGGTGACGGTGTGGTATTTGCCGATGGTCGTGCGCTTCGACCATTTCTGCAAAAGCTTCGACGCTTGCGGCGAGCCCGGCCCGTAAGGCGCCCGCGCCGGAAGCGAGGCCTCTATCGCCGGCGCGCGGGATTGCATAAGCTGAACGCACAAGGGGAACGCGCCGCCGCGGCGACACCCGTTTCCCCATAACCGGAGGGAGGGTTTCATGCCGACATTCATGTTGTCGCTTAGCTGGACCGACCAGGCCGTCCGCACCGCCAAGGAGTTCCCGAAGCGCAGCCAGGCCGCGCGCGAAATGGCTAAGAAGCTCGGCGTCGACATCAAGCAGGTCTATGTGACGACCGGCGACAGCGACGTGGTCGTCATCGCCGAAAGCGCGAACGGCGACAACGTCGCCAAATTCGTCCTGGCGCTTGCCGCGAAGGGGAATGTGCGGACCCGCACCGCCAGGGCCTGGACCCCGGAAGAATTCGCGAAGATCGTCGCCGATCTGCCGTAACGGCGCGCGCCAGCGCGCGCTGACGCGCGGCCGCGCCCGGTCCGGGATCGCCGCCGGGGCCGCGCCGCGCCGGTTGTATTACCGAGTCCTCGTTACTATGGTTGCTACGGTCTTCATTGGGGAGGGTCCAGCCATGGCCGCTACCATCCGCAATCCCATCGAATGGTGCGCCGACCAGCTCCGCCATCTGGCGGACGGGTTCGGCGCCACCGGCCGCGCTTTGGGCCACGTCCCGGAGACGATGCATTCGCCGCTGCCGGCGGTGCGGCGGATCGGCGTTGCCGATCTCAAATACGCGCTGGCGCGCGGCTTCGACGATTTCGGCGCCTGCCGCACCGACGTGGTTTTCCTGTGCGCTTTTTACCCCATCGTCGGCATCGTCCTCGGCCGGTTCATCTTCGGCACGGGCATGTTGCCGCTGCTGTTTCCGCTGGCCGGCGGTTTCGCGCTCATCGGCCCGCTCGCCGCCGTCGGCCTGATAGAGATCAGCCGCCGGCGCGAACAGGGCGCGCCGGTCAACTGGGCGACCGCCTTCGACGTGCTGCGTTCGCCCTCGATCGGCGCGATCGCGCTGTTGGGTTTCCTGTTGATGGCGATTTTCCTGCTTTGGCTGTTCGCCGCCGACACGACCTATCGCTTCACCCTCGGACCCGCCGAGCCGGAATCGCTGGCCGGTTTCGCGCATGACGTCTTCACCACCGCGCCCGGCTGGGCGTTGATCGGAATCGGAATCGGCGTGGGCTTCCTGTTTGCGCTTCTGGTGCTGGTCATCAGCGTGGTGTCCTTCGCGCTGCTGCTTGACCGCGAGGCCGGGCTCGACACCGCGATCCGCACCTCGGTGCGCGTGGTGGCGGCGAATCCCGCGACCATGGCGCTCTGGGGCCTGATCATCGCCGCCGGGCTGGTGCTGGGTTCGCTGCCGCTGTTCCTCGGGCTGGTGGTGGTCATGCCGACGCTGGGCCACGCCACCTGGCACCTTTACCGCCGGGTCGTCGGGACTTAAGCGGGCGGTTCGCCGCCGAGGATTTCACGCGGGGTTTGGCGGGTTGGAATTGAGGACTCGACTCCATTCAACCGGAGGATGTGTAATATCCCCTAACCGTCGGGGGGCGGTCATCATGCAAAAACGCTGGCATATTCAAAGTCGGCATATCGTTTTTGCCGCCATTGTCGTGTTCGCACTCACCGCTTGGTTGATCGTCGGGACGACCTGGATGGTCAACGCGATTAACAGCCATTGAATGAGAGCGCGGTTAATCGCCGATATTACCTGGTGAGGCGATTAGAGGTTGTTAGTATGTTTGTTCCTCGCCAGAACAATGCAACAGAAAGCAAAAGCAGCGTAGAGAACGCAGAGAACTTTCGCGATTTTTTTCCTCCCGATATTGTGAACAAGCACCCCCGAGATTTCAGCGGCATGGATGGACGGTTTAACCTGGGAGCGTTATATTCGAATTGATACAACGATATTGGCAAGGTTTCGGATCGAAACAAGGGGCAAGTCACCGATTGAGGGTGGCGGTTCAATGAGGAACGAACTCAAGACTGAGACGACAGACTATCCAATCGTGCAGCACGCGGAAGGCGGTCCGTCCTACGACGGCAAGGCGTTGCTCATTGAAGCGGCCACGGCGGAAGGAGGTTCCGTGCGTTTTGCCCTCAACTTGGCCGATGTTCAGCATCTTGTCGCATTTCTGTTGGTCTCGGTTGGAAAGATCAGTGCGGCACAACAAAACAATGCCGGGGCGGCCCGCACGGCCAATAGGGGAAGTCGGCCGATTCCTGTGACTTCGTTTACGGTGGGCGAACCCGAGGGCGAGGAAGGCTATATAGAAATTGCCGTCGGCCAGGCCGAGCTCGTGTTTTCCATCCCGATATCGTCCTTTGACCCGATCGGACGAACGATGATGACGGCGAGCGTTCGGCCAACGGACGGTCGGGTCACCTAGGAAGATCTTATGACTGGAAGCCGGAACGAACCTAACAGCAGCTTGACTGCGTACTGACCTTCAAAACATCCTCGTCCAACAATGCGCTCTTTCGGCGATTAACCGGAGATTCGTATCATGATCACCAGGCGATTTCTTGTAACGGGCGGCGCCATCGGGGCAATCGCGGCGTTCAGTCCGGCATTATGGCCTGCGACTCTCCACGCGGACGAAACTTTCGAGGTCATTCATAGTGACGCGGAATGGCGCAAACTTCTGACGCCCGATCAATATGCGATACTGCGGCAGAGCGGCACGGAACGGCCCTTTACCAGCCCGCTTAATCACGAGGAGCGGCGCGGTATTTTCGCATGCGCGGGATGTGACCTCGACTTGTTCTCCTCAACCACGAAATTCGACAGCGGCACCGGTTGGCCGAGTTTCTGGGCTCCGTTGGAGAAGGCCGTCGGCGCAACCCCTGATACTTCCTTCGGCATGGTA
>Ga0209333_1001297_pt1 | contig 12343 bp, 10 predicted proteins | sample BlaSpr_A8_OM2_O3_FD_187982 | JGI IMG/M metagenome (GOLD analysis project Ga0209333, IMG submission 187982) | Forest soil microbial communities from Thunder Bay, Ontario, Canada - Black Spruce, Ontario site 2_A8_OM2_O3 (SPAdes) (version 2) | ecosystem: Environmental > Terrestrial > Soil > Boreal... | reverse complement strand
CGCCAGAGGAAGTCGCGCAACTTTACCAGGCGGTGAAAGGATGCGTGGCGGGAGTGGAGATTGGTGTGCATCTGCATAGCCGGCCGGATCGCGCCGCGGAAAAAATATTAGCGGCTTATGAGGCGGGATGCCGCAGATTCGATGGAGCTTTGACTGGGATGGGCGGATGTCCGTTCGCGGGGGATGAGCTTGTCGGCAACATTCCTACGGAGGCGATCTTGACAACTCTCGCTTCGCGCGGGGTTTCGACTGGGATTGATACGAAGTCGCTGGCGGTGGCTTGCGCGATGACTGGGGCGTTGCGGGAGAAATACGCGCACACGGTTGAAGCGGCGGATGCGGCGCCGAGTGGGAAACCGAACTAGCGGGAGTAATACAGGCCCAAGCAGAGATCCTTCGGCCGGCCTGAAACTAAGGCGTCGGCCTCCCTTCGCGAGATCACTTAGGGCAGGCAGGATGACGATGCTCGTCGCATCGTCAGAGGACGCAGGGAAAGACGAATGAAGAGCAAGACACAAGCGGGCGACGCGGCCACTTACACGACGTTGTTGTATGAGAAGGATGGCGCGATTGCGACCATTACTTTGAATCGGCCGGACAAGCGCAACGCTATTTCGAGCGCGATGATCGAGGAGATCCTTGGCGCGTTGAATGCGGCAGAGGGTGATGCCGCGGTGCGCGTGATCATTCTGACGGGCGCGGGGCGGGCGTTCTGCTCGGGGATGGACCTGGAAACTTTGCAGACGATCGCCGGGCAAACGGGCGAACAAAATCTAGCGGATTCGCGGCAGATGGCGCGGCTGTTTCACCGGCTGTACTCGTTTCCGAAGCCGCTGATCACCGCGGTGAACGGCGCGGCGGTGGCGGGCGGCTGCGGGATCGCGACTTTTTCGGACATCACGCTGGCGGTGCCGGAAGCGAAGTTCGGTTACACCGAGGTGCGCATCGGATTTATACCGGCGCTGGTTTCGGTGCTGGTGCGCAGGCAGATGGGCGAAAAGCGGGCGCGGGAATTGCTGCTTACGGGCGCGATTATTGACGCGGCGGAGGCGTTTCGGCTCGGCATGGTGACGGAAATCGTGTCGGCGGACAATTTACTGCAGCGAGCGCACGAAGTGGCGGCGAAATTTCTGGAAGCCAGCCCCACGAGCCTACGGCGCACGAAGCGGCTGCTGCTGCAATACAACGACAAGGAAGTGACGCAGGAGATCGAGCTGGCGATCCAGGAAAATGCCGCGATCCGCGCTACCGAGGATTTTCGCGAGGGGTTGGCTTCGTTTTTGGAAAAGCGCCAGCCGAAATGGACGGGACATTGAGATCGTGACGCATCGCGAGATGCGACTTCCCAGCGGCCGTGCAAAAGCAGATCCCTCCCTGCGTCCCGCGCCCGCCCAACCGCGGCGGGAAAGAGAAGGCGCGGGACTCCGTGCGGGATGACACGCTGTTTAACTCGGACGCGGAGAAATAATTTCCAAACAATTATGGAATACAGCGAAACTATAATTCGTGTGCGCTACGCCGAAACGGACCAGATGGGAGTGGTTTACCACGGCAATTATTTCACATGGTTTGAAGTGGGGCGCGTGGATTTGTGCCGGCAACTGGGATTTGAGTACAAAAAAATGGAAGCGGAAGATGACAGCTACATCGTCGTCGCGGACGCGCATTGCCGCTTCAAGCGCCCGGCGCGATTTGACGATTTGCTGGTGGTGCGCACCAAGATTCTGGCGTCGCAACGGCGGACTGTGAAATTCGGCTACGAAATCGTGCATCAGGAATCGCGCGAAGTGCTGGCCACGGGTGACACGCTGCACGTATTCTGCGACAAGCAGGGGCGGCCGAAATCCCTGCCGGAAAAATATCGCAAGTACTTCCCTGCTCTGAAGGACGCGGCGCATCCGCGCGGCGAGAAAGCCGCACACTCATGAGCGCAATTCAAATTGACGGCGAACATCTGGATTTTGCGCAGCTCTATCGCGTGGTCTTGGAAGGCGCGAAAGTGGAACTGGCTGCGCCAGCGCGCGAGCGGATGCTGGCGTCGCGCGCGGTGATCGAGCGGCTGATTGCATCAGACCAGGCCGTGTACGGCGTGAATACGGGCTTCGGGAAGATGGCGTCGGTGCGCATTTCGCGCGAGCAGATTGGCGAATTGCAGGTGAACCTGGTGCGCAGCCATGCCTGCGGCGTCGGCGCGGCGCTTAGCGAGCACGAAACGCGCGCCATGTTGCTGCTGCGCGCGAATGCCATTGCTAAGGGATTTTCCGGCGTGCGTCCGGTGGTGGCGGAAACTTTGTGCGCGATGCTGAACGCCGGCGTGCATCCGGTGATTCCGTCGCAGGGATCCGTAGGCGCGTCGGGAGACCTGGCGCCGCTGGCGCATCTGGCGCAGGCGGCGATTGGCGAAGGCGAAGCGATTCTGCAGAGCCACAAAGTTTCCGGCGGCGATGCTCTGCGTAGTGCACAGATCGCGCCATTAAAGCTGGAAGCGAAGGAAGGTCTGGCGCTGCTGAATGGCACGCAAGCAATGCTGGCGCTGCTTTCGCTAGGTTTGCGTGAAGCAGAGATTGCTATGGACACCGCGGATGTCGCGGCGTCGCTTTCGCTCGATGCTTTGCGCGGCAGCCCCGCGGCATTTGATGAGCGCATTGCGGCGGTGCGACCTTACGCGGGACATGCGGTCACCGCGCGTAATTTGCGTTGGCTGAATGACGGCAGTGCGATTCGCGAATCGCACCGCGCCGCGGAAAAAGATAAGCGTGTGCAGGATGCTTACAGCCTGCGCTGCACACCGCAAGTGCATGGAGCGGCGCGCGACGCGCTGACGCAAGTGCGTGCGACGCTTGCGGTGGAATTGAACAGCGCGACGGATAACCCTCTCGTGTTTGCGGATTCTAGCGCGGATTCTGGCGCGGGTTCCGTCACGGGTTCTGGCGAAGTGATCAGCGGCGGAAATTTTCACGGACAGCCGCTGGCGATGGCCGCCGATCAGCTAGCCGTCGCGCTGGCAACGCTCGCGGGAATTTCCGAGCGCCGCATCGAGCAAATGACCAATCCTCAGACCAGCTTGCTCCCTGCCTTTCTGGTGCGCGACGCGGGGCTGAATTCCGGATTCATGATCATGCAAGTCTCCGCAGCCGCACTAACCAGCGAAATGAAGACGCAAGCCATGCCACATTCCGTGGATTCGATTCCAACGTCTGCGAATCAGGAAGATTACGTTTCGATGGGGATGGGCGCGGCGCGCAGGATTCAGCCGATGCTGGGAAATTTGCGAAATGTGCTGGCGATCGAGTTGCTCGCCGCCTGCCAAGGAATTGATCTGCTCGCGCCTCTCGCCACGGGCGCGCACGCCGCGAAGGCGCAAGCAATGGTGCGCGCGGAATCGAAAATGGTGGAGGCTGATCGCTCGCTCGCGCCAGATATTCGCGCGATCGAACGATGCATTGCCGCCGGCGACTTCAGCAAAATTCTGCGTTAAATCCGGCCCGCTCGTCGCCTGACGAAAAATGCAACCGCGACCGGAACTCCATGGTCGTTGTGACGGAGCCCCGCATCGCGGCCGATTGGATCCGATAGCCGAAACCTTCGCTCGTGGGTTTTTAGCCTTGATGCTTGGCGTCTTCCGCCGGTTTCGCGGCGGGCTTCGCCTGGCTTGCCGCTTTTCCGGCGGCGCTGATGTTGACAGTGTCCTGCGGAGTGACCTTGGTCACATTTGCTGCCGGCTTTTCAGCCTGCGTGTCGTGAGCTTGTGCTACTGGTGGAACGTGTGAAACTGCGCCTACCGGGTTTGCCATCGGAGTGCCTCCATTTCGCTTATCGGCAAGAGCTGCCGGGTTCTTTAGGAATTAACGAGCCGCGCGGCAAAAAATGCGCATTCAGCTGAAATTCTGTTGGACTTACAGGCGCGCACAGAAAAAAGCGAACGTTAAGCCAGGGCTTGAAACAGGAACGTACCGAAGCGGTAGCCTACGGCGTAGCTGAAGGGCGCGACTCCCATAGAGTAGTGACCGCACGGGAGCGAGAGGCTCTCAAACGCGACGCCATCGCGGCGGATCGCAGTGAGGAATTCGTTGGTCAGCTCGTTCGGGAAGGTGGGGTCGTAGCACCCGCTTATCGCCAGGATTTTCTTGCGCGTGCCGTGCAGGCGCGAGATGTAAGGATACGGACTGATCGGCGAAAAATAGCGGCGTACTTCGTCGAGCGAAATTTCGTGGTGCAGAGTTTGCCAGACGTTGCTGGTGGTAAGGCCGGCGGCAACCACATCACCAAAATATGTGGAGACGTGCAGGAACGCGCCGGCGCGCAGAGCAGGTTCATGCGCGATGGTGAGAAACGCGAGGCAGGAACCGATACTGGTTCCGAGAATGCCAAGGCGGTTGTAGCCTTGTGCTTCGAGCCAGCGCAGAGTGCGGCGCGTATCCAGCACTGCCTGGCGATTGGCCTGCAGAGTGAGCCCGATGTTGGGGCTCACCATATAATCGGCGCGCGGATGGCCGGGAACGGCGCGGCGATCGTGATACGGCAGGCTCAGCTTCACGGCGGTGATGCCCAGTTGGTTCAGCCAGCGGCAGACGTTCTGCTGCTCCTCCCAACGCGAATTCCATTGCGCGAGGACGACGACGGCCGGACCGCTGCGGCGCGCCTGAAACAATTGCGCGTGCACGCGATTATTTTCGGGCCAGGGCGAGGCGATGGCGCTGGTGAAGGTGAGGACGTTGTCAGTGAGCGCGTAGTCGTCCGCCGGGGTGGTGGCGAACCATTCGTCGCTGCGTGCTACCGTGTCGCGCGCGAAATTTTCCAGCCAGCCGCGCGGATCGCGTTCGTCCGTCGCGCCTCCGATGTGTTCGAGGCCCCATGCAAACGGCAGGACGCGGCGATTCGGTTCCTGCGCGAAGCGCATCTGTTCGTAAGCCGAGACCTTCTGTTCGAGCCAGGACATGGGGTGTAAACCAACAAATATAGCGTAGTGCGTGGTGTGCGTTCAAACGGCGGGATGATCGCGGTGACGGGTGGGGGTTCGATTATGCGACTTAGCCCGGCCACGTGGGAACGCTTCCAAGTGATCGCGTCGGGTGAAATGCTGCGTGTCTCTGTACCGACACTGAGCGTGATGTGCCACGGGCGCCTGGACGCTTGCGGGGATGGCGAGCGTCTCGGCTTGATGAAATAACTGCGGTTACCCGTTGCTGCGAACGCCCGCTCACAGTGGCATCGCAACTGCCCATCAGTCAGCAGCGACCGAGAGCCGAGCGAATGGCCTGCCCCGAGCCGCGAAGGAGGACTATACATTGTGCCGATTGTTGCTGATGGGATTATTTGCAGCGGTGCTAGTGAACATCATCCCCGACTGCGCCGCCCAAAACATTAGCGTCGCCACCTCGCGGGACACAAGTGACACTCAGACGGAAAATGTCGCGTTCAGCAAAGACGGGCGGCTTCTTCATGAAATCCGATTGGTCAGTCCACCAGCTTTGGGCAAATTCTCAAGCGTCCATTCGATCACCTACAATGCCAGAACGGGTTCGAGGAAGCGCTGTTTGACCCTCGGACCCGATACGGCGTTCTTGTCCGCCACGTCTGACGGACTAACTGCGGTGATTGCGGGCGGGAGGTTCAGAAAAGACGCGCGCGCCCATCTTTTGTTGGTCGATATGGAATCAGGGCAGTCGCAGGACCTCCCTGCGCAGTGGTTCGATGCTGATGACCACGGACCGTATGCGCAGATTTCAGCGGATGGTCGAATCGTCTCCGCCTACACGGAATCGGATCCACAAAATGGCCGGGTTGTGACCCTTTATGACTGGCGGACGAGGAAGCTGATCGCAAAACGATCGGAGCCGTACCCGGCCGGAGGGATCTCCTGGGGCGGCGTAACGGCCGACGGAAAAATCGAGTTCTTGAACAATCGGAGCGGCGGTGATGTAGTGGATCCGAAAACGGGTCGAGTGCTTGTAAAGAATACGCCCAATTCACATCGTTCCCCGAACGGAAAGTGGGTCGTCGAATATCCGAATACGATAGCCGACGGCGTGCCGAAGGAAGTCGTCATCAAGAACGGTAGAAACGGCGAACTAGTCGGTAAGTTGGAGCTTGAGATGGCCGACGACGAGGAACTGGAATCATGGGCATGGGCGCGGGGTGCCTTCTGCGGTACGTCAGGAAGATTTGTCGCCGCGGCCAGCAATACAGTACAGGTTTTCGCAATTCCGTCAGGGAAGAGGCTTGCGGACTTTCCTGTTAAGACCTGGCAAGACACCGACCCGACCAAAACTGGTTCCACAGCTATCGTCGGCTGCAGTTTCAATGGAAAGCGCGTGGCGATTCGCTCTGGCACGCGGCTTACGTTGCACGATGTGAAATGATTCGCCCTCCGGAAATGAAGTTACTTCGCTGACGGTGTGACGGATCGTCGGGTGTCCACGACGCTGAAGCTTTCCGGTGGCGCCAAAAGGCGCGCATCGGGTTCTCCGAGGTGAATGTCGGTAACGCGAATCTGTGCGTTGCCGGATATCGGATCAGTCTTGTCGAGCACCAAATTAAATCCCAGTTGCGTCGAGTGCCACAATTCCCTGACCGCGGCGAGGGGCTGATCGTTCCCGACCGTGCCCGGAGCAATGGTGGTGGTCTCCCGTGTTCCGATGGCATCAAGGCCGAGAATTTCTTCATGGCCGAGATCCTCGCTCTTTACGTTATTTACTGCAGAGGAGGACGTTTCATTCGTAGCATCATCCGCGACTGCCAACATACGGTATTCATACAGCTCGCAGACATGCCCATCAGGGTGGCAGATGTATATCTGGTGCGTGGTCGGGTCGCTGTATTCAATCTGGGTGATGGCGGTCTCTTCCTTGTCGCCATCGGGAGTGAAATAACGGCGCTCTTGAAAAATGCGACCTGCACTATCACGCGCGATGGTACGGTGATTCTTGATGGTTCGAGAGTTGCCGTCGCCAAAACGGATGGTCCACACTGTGGTGACTATTGCGGTGAACGGCGCATTCAGAAGTGGCGGAATGAAGATGCTGACGAGCCTCGGCATGGTGGCGCCTTCCGAGCGTCCCACTTGGTTGGAGTTTTGAGCCGAGGCGGATGGAGGCGACAACGCAACAAAACCGCAGAGCAGGCCGAGGAAACCGAGGGTTTTCATGGTGCAGCCTCCACGGAACGAGCGGATTATGCCAAATTTCTGCGGGCTCCGCACGCGGTTTCGGATTACCGATAACGCCAATAGCAGGAGCGTGGAATAACGCGACGCATTTAGGGGCGGCTCAAATATCCCCTTGACCATGTGATTCGGGACGCCGAGCTCACGGATCACCTCGGACGTGGCCTGCGTCGAAACGGTGGGGCGCTCCACCAGAACGCTTTATGTATAATCCGCTCGAATTTGGGGGAGATTATGGATATTCGCTGCGTGGTGACGGGGCAGGATGCATCCGGAAAATCGCTGATCATGCGCGACCAGGGAGTTCAGCCGGTGACTGTGGCGCTGCTTCCAGGGTACGAATTTCATCGCGTGTGGGGAAGCGATTCTGTGCAGGAGCTTCCGTCAGACGGAACTGCGCCGATGCATCCGGGCTACTTCCCTGCTAAGAATGGCTTCCGCTTCGGATTCTTCACGCTGCCGGCGGCGACGAAGACGCGCCGCGAGCGAATTGTCACGGCGTCCGCGCTGGAAGAGATGCAGGAAAGGTTGCCAGGCATGATGGATGCGCTGGAACCAGATCATCCCGGCATGCATACGACCGACACGGTGGATTTCGACGTCGTGATTTCCGGCGAAGTGTATTTGGAGTTGGACGACGGAGCGGAAGTGCTGCTGAAGGCGGGTGATTGCGTGATTCAGAACGGGACCCGCCATGCTTGGCATAACCGGTCGACGGAAAAGTGCGTGATCGCCGTCACTCTGGTTGGAGCGGAACGCAAGCCGTAATTAAAGTCCATTCAAGCTCGGGGGCGTGTGGCGGGCCACCAGCGGCCTACGTGCTGGCAGTAGGCTTCGCAGTCTGGGCGAAAGGTGCGGCGGAGCGTGGGTTCCTCGTCCGCGAGGACGAAGAGATGGCAGCCGACAGTCGGTCAAATGAGAACTGTTAATCGAGCGAGTTGCAAAGGCAGGGATTTGTGATCGGTCGGCTGCTATCTTCATCGAGGGTAGCGCGTCTACCCTAACAGAGGTAGAATACCTACCATCATGCCGACCAACAAGACCCCAAACCGCACTGAGCTGCTGCAAGGCACGCTGGATATGTTGATCCTGCGCACGCTGCTGTTCGGGCCGGCACACGGCCATCAAATCGCGAAACATATTCAGCGCACCACGGACGAGGTGCTGCAGGTGGAGCATGGCTCGCTCTATCCCGCGCTGCACCGCATGGAGCGGAAGGGCTGGATCGTCGCGAAGTGGGAAATGGCCAAAGACCGGAATCGCGAGTTCAAATATTACCGGCTGACGCCGGGGGGCAAGAAGCAATTGGTGCGCGAGCAATCGCGCTGGAAACAACTGGCTGCGGCGGTGGCAACCGTGCTGCGGCCAGTGCGGGGAGACTAGCCATGAGCGTCTGGAATTGGCTGCGCTCGCGCATCGCTCGCGTCGCGGTCTGGCGACGCCGCGATCGTGATGCCGAAGTAGAACGCGAGCTCGAAGCGCATCTCGAACTGGAATCAGAAGAGCAGCGAGACTCTGGTGTGCCTCCCGAAGAAGCGCGTCATGCCGCGCGTCGAGCTTTCGGCAACACCACGCGCGTCCAGGAGGACGTCCGCGAAATATGGAGCGCGATTTGGCTGGAACGATTTGCTCGCGATGTGCGGCACGCCGCCCGCTCCCTACGCAAAAGCCCAGGCTTTGCGGCCGTCGCGATTCTGACGCTGGCGCTGGGCATCGGTGCCAACACCGCAATTTTCAGCGCCATTGATGCGCTCATGCTGCGGCCGCTGCCCTTCACTGCTGCAGACCAACTCGTGCGCATCTACTCCATTCAGAAAGGCATGTTCAATACCTTTGCAAATCCTGACGGACCTTCGGCGCTGGACGTTCGCGACTTCGCGCAAAGAAGCCGCAGCTTTCAGAACATGGTGGCTTACGACACCTGGGCTAAGAATGTGAGTTTCGGTGAGTCCGCGGGCCGACCGGAGCAGATGGAGGTCGGGTTGGTCCCAGCCGCGTATTTCGAAATTCTCGGTATTCGACCCATCATCGGCCGGCTCTTCTCCGAAGATGAAAATGAGGAAGGCAAAAACTACGTGGCCGCAATCAGCGCGCAGCTGTGGAGAAACCGGTTCGATGACGACCCGTCGGTACTGGGCCGCAAAATTCGCATCAATGGTGAGGCCTACAGCATTGTCGCAGTCATGCCGAATGTGATTCCGGCATGGGTGGAGCCTGGGCGGCACAGCGAAATTTGGACTCCCTTTCCATACTCGCCCGACATGTGGGCAGAAAGCGGGAGAGGAGAGCGCGGCTACGCAGCGTTGGCACGGCTGAAGCCTGGAGTGTCGGTCGAACAGGCTCAGGCCGATCTCTCGGTGATCGCCGCTGCGCTCGCGGCAGAACATCCGGTAGACGAGGGTGTCGGTGTCGCCGTGAAGGGATTGGCAGACTCCCGGGTGGGAGCGCTGCGGCCGATGCTGTACTTGTTGATGGGAGCCGTTAGCCTGATCCTGCTGATAGCCTGCGTGAATCTGGCTAATCTGCTCTTGGCGCGCAATTCGGCGCGTCAACGGGAGCTGGCGGTGCGCGCGGCTTTGGGCGCGGGACGAGGCGGGCTTGTCCGGCAATTGCTTGCGGAGACGCTATTGCTGTCGCTCATCGGCGGAGCGGTGGGATTTGGATGTGCGGAGATTGGACTCACAGCTCTCGCGAGGATGCATCCGGAAAATCTACCCCAACTCAGTTCGGTGGGAATCGATTGGCGGGTTCTGACGTTCACTTTATTGGTCTCTCTGGTCACCAGTTTGCTTTTTGGGCTGGCGCCGGCGTTCATGGGCACTCGGCTGAACCTGGTGGATGCGCTGAAGCAAGGCGGGCGATCCGGGATGTCCGGACGTTCGAGTCAGCGTGTGCGCAGCCTGCTAGTGATAACGGAAATGGCGATGTGTTTGATGCTTGTGGTGGGAGCGAGCCTGCTGATTCGAAGCATCATCCGTTTGGAAGGTCAGAATCTGGGTATCCGGCAGGACCATTTATTGAGAGGCCGCATTTATTTGCCGCCTGTCCGCTATTCAAACCCCGGAGTAAGAACGCGCTTCTGCGATGATTTTGGAACAAGGGTCCGGGCCGTGCCCGGCGTGATGGGGGCGACGGTGACAACCGTCTACCCGCCAAATAATGGGTGGACTCAGATGTTGGTTATTCCGGGGCATCCTGTCACACGACTGCAAGATGTGCCGTCGGCGCAGTTTGGAGTTGTGGACCAACACTTCTTGCGAACTTTGGGAATTCCGCTGATTCGCGGAAGAGATTTCGCGGAGCCGGACAGCGCCACGAGCCCTCCGGTGGCACTGATCAGCAAGGAATTCAAGCGGCGCTATTTCGCGACAGAAGATCCCATCGGCCGCAAGATTCACATCGGGCCTCCGCAATTACCAGGAATCGCTGTTGAAGAGAATATAACGGACGACGTGGACGTAACAATCATTGGCATTATTGACGATTTCAAAAATGCTGGTCTGGCCCACGCGCCGCAACCACAGATTACCGTGCTGTATTCCCAGCACCCGCTGGTGAATGGCGGGTTCAAGGACATTCTGGTTCGCACGGCTTCGGAGCCGCATGCAGTGGAGTCCGAAATACGAAGTCAACTTCGTGCGCTGGATTCCGACGTGCCTTTAGCCGAAGTACAAACGATTGACGAGTTGGTCGAACGCTCGACCGGAGGTCGACGATTCACCACCGTTTTGTTGGCCTCGTTCGCGGTGGCAGGATTGGCGCTTGCAGTTGTGGGCATCTATGGCGTGGTCTCCTCTCTCGTCGCGCAACGCAAGCAGGAGATGGCGGTGCGGATGGCATTGGGTGCGAGCCATGGCAATGTCTTGTGGCTGGTGTTGAAGCACGGTTTGAAAATGGCCGTGATTGGCGCAGCGATAGGGCTTTGCGGCGCCTGGGCCGCGCAGAAATTTACCGCTGGACTGCTGTACGGAATTTCGCCGCTTGACCCGCTCACGTTCGCGGGCGCGCCGGTCTTCTTGCTCGCCGTCGCGGCCATCGCCTGCGCCATCCCCGGCGCGCGCGTTTTGCAGATCGATCCCGCGCAGGCCCTTCGCCAAGATTGACGCCGCTAAGCCTGAAGGTATTCAAAAGAGATATGGTCCCGCGAGATCCGGAGGAAGCGCGGGACCAATCTCGTGCTGCTTTTGGTTTTAGCCGACTAACCCTGGCGTGTGGCAGCGTCCGCTTCTTCCGCCATTTGCTGCAACAACTGGAGGAACTTCGGTTGCTGCCCGACGAATAGGCCATCCGCGGTGAGCGATGCAACCGCCGCCACGGCGCCTGCAAATTTGTCGTCGCTTGGTCGAATCACCGCGCAGTGGGGCAGGTCCGCGCTGATGAACTCGCAGGGAACCGGAAAGATCAGACTGGGCTGAACCAGGCTGGGCGGCTGCAACGGTGGGTTGTTGAAGAAATCGGGGAACGACAGCCCGGATATCGCGTCCTTGAAAGGCGCCACCGGCTGTTGCACTCCGTTGCCCGCGAAATCCGTCCATTCGAGGAAGTGCGCGATCTCGTCGCCCCCAATGCCCAGCGTGATCTTCAGCACTTCCAGACTGCTGACTTTCTGGCTAAGCGCCGCGTAGAGGCTCGAGCCACCCTGTTCGATCATTCCGAAGTGGAAGGCGGCCACGTTGGCGATCGCCTGGATGTGGTCGTTACCCTTAAAGTTCGGATTCGAAGCGCCGTCGAAATCCTTGTTGTTGCGGGGAATGGCGGTGACGTTATTGAGTTTGAGCGCCTGCGGGAACGTGGCGCCAAAATCGGGATTGGTAGAGCTGCGGTAGCGCACGAACCAACTGGTGTCCACGTTGAGGTGCATCAGGTTGGTCAGGCGGCCGATGTTCTGCGCGCCCGTCGCCGTACTGCCCTGTAGCGTGCGAAACTCATCGAAATTGACCGGTTCCGCGCCTTTGGATTCTAGGTAACCGTTGAGGAAGGCGGCGTGACTGATTTCGTCAATGGTGTTGCTAGCGATGTATTGTGGGCCATCGCCATCGAGATTCGACAAGGCGATCTGGTAATTGTTCAACATTTCGTTTTGGTCAACTTCGATTGGCGGGTTGTCGCCGATGCCGCCCAGTTCGGCGTACTGTATCCAAAGATCCGATTCGATTAATTCGGCGGCGGCCAGAAACC
>Ga0209333_1001296_pt1 | contig 12344 bp, 8 predicted proteins | sample BlaSpr_A8_OM2_O3_FD_187982 | JGI IMG/M metagenome (GOLD analysis project Ga0209333, IMG submission 187982) | Forest soil microbial communities from Thunder Bay, Ontario, Canada - Black Spruce, Ontario site 2_A8_OM2_O3 (SPAdes) (version 2) | ecosystem: Environmental > Terrestrial > Soil > Boreal... | reverse complement strand
GCGGGCCGCCGAAGAGATGGCCCGCGCGGTGGGCGATGCGCGCGCCGCCGCAGACTATCGCAAGCTCTTCGCCGCCGGCAGCCACTGGATCCGGAGAGGCTGCGTTGGCGATGCTCAGGTCGGCGCTGGAAACGACAGCGGCAACGTTTGTGGCAGTGTCGTTCGAGAGATTAACCTCGCCTCCGCCGCTGACCGTGGCGATGTTAGTTACCGTGGAGGGGGCCGTCTGCAACACATTGGCATTGATGGTGATCGAAGGATAGGCGCTGCCCGCCGGCAGAACAGTGGAATTGGTGCAGCTTACCGTCTGCGAGATGACCGAGCAAGACCATCCCGTACCGCTGGCGCTGGTTGGAGTGAGGCCCACCGGCAATGTATCGTTCACGGTTACAGTGCCGCTTGAAGGTCCGTCCGGGCTCAGGTTGGAGACCGGGATGGTGTAGCTGGCAGTTAGGCCGCGAGTGAAGATCCCCGAACTGCTCTTGCTGAGCGTCATGTCGGGAGTGCACTCGGCGCCGGACAGCGTGCCGGAAGTCTGCGTGATGGATTCATTGGTGACGCTGGCGCCCGCGGCACCGGGGGTTGAACCGTACGACACGCCGGGATTCTCCGTCAGGCCGTTCGTCCCGCCAGTCACGCTGATGCTGGCAGGAGCTCCCGAAACCAGCACCAATCCGCCGGCTCCGCCGCCGCCCGGGCCGTGGCGATTGGCGAGCGTGAAGGCTTCGGTTGCCCATGCGTTACCGCCGTTGCCACCATTTGCCTGCAGCGTGAGGCCACTCTCGCCGCCGTTGGCGGAAAGCACTACGATGGTGCCGCCGGCTCCGCCACCACCACCGGCGTCGTTGGCCGTCCCGTTGTAGGCGGAAACTCCATTCGCGGTGAGTGTCGCGGTGCCACTAAGAGCGTAAGTGCGAATGATAATGATGCCGCCGCCGGTCGCGCCGCCGCTGGCCTGATTGTCGCCATCAGAGTTGTTGCGGGTGCCTGCGCCACCGCCACCGCCCATCGCGATGCGATTGATCGTGGCCGGAAATGCGGTGCCTCCCTCGCCGCCTATGCTCAGATTCGTGTTCCATGAGTCGCCGCCAAAACCGCCGCCGCCGCCGTTACCACCTCCACCACCGCCGGCGTTTTGGTCGTTGCCGCCGGGAGACGCGGTTTGCGGATCGCCATCCGTTCCGCCAGCACCAGCATTGCCCGGAGCACCTCGCGCCATGCTGCCGTCAGTTCCCGCGGTACCGCTGGGATAGCCGGTATTTGTGTGCAAGAACGTGCCGCCGGATTCCACCCATTCCGGAGTGCCTGCAATTCCTTCGCCCTTGGGTGCATCCCAGCCAGCTTCGCCCCCGGCTGCTCCGGTGTACGTGGCTGGAGACGGCTGCTCATAATCTGTGTTGGCGCCGCCGCCGCCGGTCAATTGCATGCCTGCACCACCGCGGAAGCCTTGCCCGCTCACCGACACGGTTGCGCCGTTCAGTGTAAGAGTGCTTGAAGTATCTATGGCAAGCACTCCACCGGTGGAGCCGTTCCAGGCAAGCGCCACCGGCGGCGTGGTTGCATTGAAGGTGGCCGTGGTGTACTGCGGCACCACGATTACCTGATAGGTGCTCTGTCCCGCCGTTGCCGATGCCGCAGCAGCGTGATACGCGAACACGGTTCCCCCACCCGCGCCGGCGCCTGAGATCGTGACCGAACCACCGCCTGTGCCGACGGAAGATTGCGCCGTGACGAACTCATAGTCGCCTGCACTATTCAGGGCGGTGAACCCCTGGCCCGTGTAACCGTTTCCGTAAGCGACGGTGTCCGAGTGGCTGATGCTGGCATCCTGCATCTGTATGACGAGCAGAAGATTGCCAGGAGCGATTGCAGTTCCGGCGCCGGTCGCGGCCCCCACGGGAATCGAGGTTGCTCCCGCTGCGACGCTCGCGGTCCCCGGATAATAAGTGTTCAATGTGCCGGTGACGCTATTGTCGGGCACGGCCTGTGAAACGGACGCGCAGGCGGCCGACTGCACGGTTGCCACCGATGTATATGTGTTGTTACCGGTATTAGGATCAGGCGGCGTACCGGAATCGGTGACGGTCGCAGTATTTGCGTATGCACCGGAGGCAGTCGCGGTCTCCACGACTGCCACAGTGGCAGTGGCTCCGCTGGCAAAAGGAGTGGGGAGAGTGCAGGTGATGGGTCCGGTTCCGGTGCAAGTCGTCCCCGCACTGGGCGTCACCGAGTTCAGGGTCATTCCCGCAGCCAGGGTGTCGGTGAGCGTGACGGAGTTCGCCGCGGACGTTCCATTATTGAAAACGGTGATGTTGTAGGTGGTGCTTGATCCCAGAAAGACCGCGCTGCCGACCTTAGTGCTCACGCCGATATCAGCGGCCGTGGGATTGATCGACACGGCTCCCTCTGACCAGTTGGAGTTAGCACTGAACGTTTCTGAAAGCGGCACGCTGGGCGCGCCCGTGCGGGCGCTGCCGCTGCCGGTCACGTCAGGCGGATCGTTGGCGCCACAACAGGCCGTAGTGGTTAGATTCCATTCGGAAACCTGCGGCCCCGGGATAGTAGTAGTCTCCGGTCCGCCGATCGCCAGCGTGTCGAGAATCATGCCATTCACCACGCTAGGGACATTCAGCTGCGAGTACCCCGCTGCTGCGCCGTCAGCCGATGTGAACGAACTCCAGGGCACGGTTTGATCGACGCCGGTAAAGGTGACGGCTCCGGCAACCACGCCCACGTATTGGTGCGCTGGAATGAGTACGCTGACTACGACTGGAAGGTTGTTGCCAGAAGCCGGATTGAGCAGATACCACATTTCCACGCGGCGGGTGTTGTTGGCGTCATTGTGAGCGCTAATGAAACTCAGCGTCGCTCCGTTGTAGGTAACGCCGACCACACCGGTCGTAGGAACATTGGTGATGGTCATGGAAACACCAATGATCAGCAATCGATTCGCGGTGGTGGTGGTCGTGTGGTTGAAGGTGAGAGTCTCGGTGCCAGTGCCCCTGAGCTCTGCTCCATTGCTGGATGCGGAGTCGACCGCGACTTGTGCGCGGGAGTACGACGCGGCCAGCATTGCGAGCAATAAACCCAGGATTGCGAGCAGGGTCGGCGCACCTTTGCGCGTGGGCGGTGATAGGACGCGCGATGCCCTGGCCTGCGAGGGCGGACGCAAACCCGCGGCGCGCAGGAGTTTGCTGGTGGCCGACTGTCCTATCGCCGCGCCGCGCAAGAATATTCCTCCGACTCCTTTTAGGTTCACTCGCAAGCGTCTTCGTCCCAGGCGCACTTCTTTCGCCACCGCGACGCCGAGAATCTGCTCGGCACGCACCGGCGGATCGTCTTGCTGGCCGCAATCGCCACGCGTAATGAAAACATCTTTGGCAACATCCGCTTTCACCAAGCGATGCAGCTTGAATCCGTAATCGCCCTTTACCAGAACAATGTCTCCGCGGCGCAGGCGCACTTCAGAGGCCGGCCGCACATACACCATGTCGCCATCGCGGATCGCGGGAGACATGCTGGCTCCCCGCGCCTGAAAGCGAACCCGCAGGCCACCCTTCAGGCATTCCAAGGCGAAGGACTCAAACTGCCTCGACTGCGGGCGGTCGCTGATTGAAAAATCTGTAGTCGCGAGATCATTCACGGAAGTTCAGGACCCTCTCAACGGCGCGTTCGTCAGGTTCGAAAGAGTAGCGATAGCACGGGACCGTGTCTGCAACTCGCTCCAGAAAACTCAAGGCGGAATCTACATACTCGTGACGGTGAAACGGCACAAAGGCTCGCGCGAATAATTCCCCCACCATCTGGCTGCGGGTGAGGCGGGTGAAGAGGTTGCCGTGGCCGTGTTCGAGAATAAAAATTCGTTGCAGCGGCGCGCGCTGCGGGAGAGCGAAGCATCCTTCACCGTGCCACGGGGTGCCGTACATGAAGATTTGCCGGGGATCGTCGCCGGGCTGGAGTTCACGAGCCGGGCGTTCGCGCACGATGATGCGGTCGTCGCTGAGGATTTCTACTTTATGAAGCGCGGTCCACAGGCGAGCAGTTGTGCTCTTCCCTGCCCCGGAGTGGCCGACGAACAAGTTGGTTGCGCCGTTTGGACCGACGATGCCGACGCCATGGAGCTCGATGGCGCGCTCCTGGGTGAGGCGGTGCATGATTAGGAGTTCGTCGAGGGGGTAGCCCAAGGGTGGTGCGGCAGAGGGAAGGACCGAAAAACATTCTTCATTCATCTGGAGTGTTCCACTGCTGAAGCCTCTGTCGACGAGCAGTCGCGTAAATGGATTAGGCCCGCGCACTGCGGAGCTCACATCAAACCCAAGTCCCGGCTCAGCCTCGTACAATCGCCAAGTGGTTCCTGAGTCGAACATCTGGCATCCTTGGGCATGAGGAATATTGCCAACCCACTCGATTTGGATGTCAATATCGAACGCGTTGGCCTCAATGCGAAACGGCTCAATCGTAGGCATCAGCGCAACATCGGCGTCGCTTCCGCCATAAAGCCTCACCCGCACCCCGCCAATGCCGAGACCGCTGTGGGCTAAAGCATTCAACTCATCGATGGGCTTCGTCAGCATCTCCTGCAAGACCCCGCTTCAATCCTCGGCAATTTCCGCCGTCCAGCGGCTATGATCCCGCGTTCGGACACCCCAGCCCACAGAGTTGAGAGATGCCGCCGCCGCTGTGTCCGAAAACCTTGCAGGCGCCAAGCACCGCCTCCTCCGGGCGCAAGCTGATCGTCGTCAGCTGCGGCGGCTCATATGTCCTTTTGCTTTCGGTTCGTTTCGAGTCGAGATCCATCCAGCCTCCAGTTGCGCCGCTCTCAAAGCTTGTAAGCACCGGCCGCAGGGAGATGCGACCCCTGGCCATATCCCACCCAAATATTCGCCCCATCGAACGCCACTCCAAAGGGAGTGTTAGTGGAGGGCCCGAGCTGGAAAACGCCGACGATGGCTCCGGTGCTCGCCTGGAGCTTCGTTACTGTACTGGGGGTCTGATTTGCAACCCAAATGTACGTGCCGTCGAATGCGACTCCGGCGGCGTTTACGCTGGGCCCTCCGACAGAGTAGGTCCCCAGAATCGCACCGGTGCTCGCTAGTAACTTTGTGAGGATGCCGTCATCTACGTTCGAAACCCAGATGTTCGCCCCGTCGAACGCTACATCGAATGGCGAAACCCCTACCGGGAAGGTACCTAGCATCGTGCCATCACTTACTCGAATTTTGCTAACGGTTCCTGGGGTGAGATTCGTGTTATGGTTGCTAACCCAGAGGTTCGCGCCGTCGAAGGCCAATCCTCCAGCGTACGGATTGCCCGACGGCCCGGCGGCATACGTGCCGACCACCGCACCGGTTGTCGCCTGTAGTTCTGTTACCGTGTTGCTGCCGCTCGGAACCCATATGTGCGCGCCGTCGAAGGCCACAGAGCACGATGCTCCTGCGATGGCGAAAACACCAAGCGTCGCCCCGTCGCTGGCCCGAACTTTTGTAACGGTGCTATCCTGGCCGTTGACCACCCACATGCTTGCCCCGTCGTATGCCATGCCGCAGGGACCGTTTCCGACCGTAAAAATGCAGGTTCCGACACATGCGCCGTCGCTGGCCCGCAGCTTGGTCACGGTATCGGACCCGAGGTTCGCAAACCACATGTTCGCGCCATCGAAGGCGAGGAAGTCGGGATCAGGCCCGAGGTTCGCGGTGAACAGAGCCGAGATATTCCCTGGGTACCAGGCTAGGAGTGCGATATCCAGCGGATTATTGGGACTCTGCGCCCATACTTGCAGCGCGAGCAGCACCACCGCCACGACCCCGGCGATCCGAATAGAACGCGACTTCATGCGATGCAACCTCCTAATTCGAAATTGTCGGCCAGCACATCCGCCATATAGCCCTCTATCTATGTGTAACGCTCACATCTTCGAGATCGTCCCGCCGCCGTGGTTCGAGACGTAAACGTTGCCACCGTCGAAACCCATAAAAAACGGAGTGGCGCCGGGGGTGAAGGTTCCCGCCGTCGCCCCATTGCTCTGGTACAACTTGGTGACCGTGCCGACGCCAGGGTTCGTGACCCAGATAAAGAGCCCGTCGAACACCATGCCATAGGGCTCGGAACCGGCGCTGAAGCCCGGCGGCGCCGTGAATGTGGTAAGGCTGATCTTGCTCACGGTTCCCCCTCCGCTGTTCGTGACCCAAACGAACGGTCCGTTGGTCTCGCCCGTTTCCCCGTCGTAGACGACAGAAAGAGGACCTTGCCCAACCGGAACGGTTTGCAAGACGCCGCCGGTGGAGGTGCTGACTTCCGCAACTACGTTCGAATCGTGACAGGCGACCCAAAGATTTAGGCCATCGAACGATTCGAATGCGACGCCGTACGGGGTGGAACAACCGCTTAGGGCGTGGTTGGTAACGGCGCCTGTCGTTGCCACCACCTGGCTAATACTGTTACTGCCGTAGTTCGTTACCCAGATATTCGTGCCGTCGAAAGCGATGCCGGACGGTTCGCTCTGGACGGGGAACGGGCCCGCTGGATTAATCACCCCTGAGCTCGCATTTACTTCCGCAACGGAGTTGCCCGCGTAGTTCACCACCCAGATGTTGGCGCCGTCGTAGGCTAGTGCTGTAGGTCCGTCGAGGCCGGTAACTGTCCTGACCAGCGCTCCGTCGCTCGCATTGAATTCCTGGAGTTCGTTGGCGCCGGAGCACGCTACCCAAATATGAGAACCATCGAACGCCATGCCCTCCGGCTCAGTGCAGGGGCTGAGCTGCGCAACCGTATTCGCCGGATACCATCTCAGAAGGGCTATCTGGATGGGGTTATTGGGATTCTGGGCCGACAGTTGAAGAGCGAACAGGAAAACCGCCGCGACCATGGCAACGCGAGTAGGACACAGCCTCATGAAGTAGATCTCCTTGCTCTCAGTGATTTCCACAACTCCCGCACCCCCCCGACGACACGCTCGAATTGTTCAGAATCGGAAGGATCTGTTTCGGCCCTACCCAGCTTTCTACGTCAACTTCTTTACTCCGAATCCGTCGTGCGGATTCCAACAGCTCGTCGTGCGCGGCACCGTTGGCACAGAACTCGCACTCCCCATGTGCAGAGACCTCAGCGCCGATCACCGCAGCCCGAAGGTGCGCGACATTGCAGAGAAACTCGACCGGGCTCTCCTTGTCCCCGTTTTCCATCTCGCCGTTTGCAGGACACATTCCGCAGATCGACTGAATCTTGCAATTAACGCACTTCGTCAGTCGCGTTCGCTTGATATCTCGCACCACACGAAGCGAATGCTCCCATACATGCTTGAGGCCGGATTGTCGAATGTCGAATGTGTCTTGTTGCGAGGTGACACAAATGCTCATTTCTCCGCAGGCATTAATTGAAAACGCCTTGACTCCCCCGCCACAGAAGTAGACCTTGTCGGACAGGCGAGGCGGACTCTCCCGCTCTTGCTCCGCAAGACTGCGATACTCCGCCACGGCCTTCGGCGAGCTCATATCCAGCGCAACTACTTCCTCCGGCCCAAGCCGCACTGCTAGCGGGCTCTGCGAACAATCAATGCGAGGATTAATTTGGCCGTCGAACTTGAACTCTACGCCTAATTCTTCTTCCGCAAACTGGCGCATCGCGACGATTTCATGCTTATTGATGCTGGTTGCGACTGTTTTCAACTTGAGTGGCAGTCCCCGCTCACGTAGCAGCTTGACTCCGCGCAAACACCGATCATATGAGCCGGGGATCTGCGTCAACGCTTCGTAGGTTTCTTTGGTGCGGCCGTAGAGCGTGATCTCGATGGCGAAGGGCGGCCATTCGACCAGATAGTCCGCGATCTTTTCCGTGATGAGCGTTCCGTTGGTGAAGAGGGTGATAAGGAAACCTTTTTTCTTGGCGTAGGTGTAGATCTCGAGAAAATCTTTGCGGGCGAAAATTTCGCCGCCGGTGTAGAGGAGCCAGAAGCAGCCCATGTCGACCAGTTCGTCGAGCATGCGGAAGTGCTCTTCCGTGGTCATTTCGCGGCTGCGGGCGTCCTGGTCGCCCATGGGGAGATTGTTGTAGCAGTGCTGGCATTCGAGCGGACAGCGCCGCGTAACTTCAATCGAAACCTGCATGGGCGAACGCTGACCGGACTGGCGTTGGTGCAGGTCCGCGCTGAATGCCCCGTAACTCAGTTGTTCCATGTGCCCCCTGATTTTGCTAACCGTCTCGTGCTGCGATCCAATCTCTGCGATTCAATCTCAACCGTCGAGCCTCAACAAGCAAACCTCAACAACCTGCTCAACAATCAAATCTCAACAATCAGTGCGAGCCTGCCGAGTGCATTTCGCCTTGTGCGGCTGACTCCATTGCGGCGAACGAAACTGCCGGGCAGGGTTCGACCAATCCCACCGAAAGCATGTCGTTCAGGAACTGCGTCACATCGCGCTCGGCCTGCTCGGGTGCAATGGCGTACTCGCGCTCGACGGCGCTGATTAGATCCGCGAGCCCCTTCGGGGCTTCCAATAGCTGCCAGATCAAAGAGCCGGTCTCGTTGAAGCTGTAGATCGACCCGAGATCGCCGACTTTGCCGCGCACGGGAACGATCAAGGTTTCTCCGGCTACGCGGCGAGAGACGACCGCTGGTGAGCGCAAGAAGACCGGCTCCGAATGCGACGGGCTGGGGTCTTCAACCGATTCTGTTTTTCGCGACAAGATGTTTGCCATAGAAAAATGTGGAGAAGCTCACGCTCGCTTCTCAATTTTGATTACCGCAGAAGCCGCCTCATAAAGCAATTGCGCCGACGGGCGGAGGTATTCGGTTGGTTATCGCTCTTACTGGTTCCGAACTCTCGACAGGACATGAGTTTGCGGCATCGTCGCAGGTTGAGAAGCACAGGAATCGACGCGGCTTCTTTCTCTAGCGCGATCTTGCGAGTTGAAGAAAGGCTGTGACGACCGCGGCCTCGGATTGTTCGAAACGAGAGTTGCTCAGTTACGCCGGTAATCGTGGGATCATTCGATTTTGAACTATGATCCGAATTGGGTGGGTCATGAAGAAGCTGAGCTTTCTGGTTTCGCTTACCAACGACGACAACGATTACCAGCAGGAGCAGGCGGCTGCGGCGGAGAAAGCTGCGCGCCGGCTGGGCGTGGATATCCAAATTATTCATGCCAACAATGATGCGGTTGCGCAGAGCCAGCAATTGCTGCACTTCATTCAAGGGTCGGCGTCCGCGCCTCCGGATGCGATCATGTTTGAACCTGCCGGTGGAACCGGGTTTCCGCAGGTAGCGCGCGCCGCGGCGGCGGCGGATATTGGATGGGTCGTCCTAAACTACGAAGCGGACTATCTCGCGAAACTGAGGCTGACTTACAACGTGCCGGTTTTCTCGATCAGCTCGGATCACGAAGAGATTGGCAGAATTCAGGGAAAGCAGTTTGCGGCGCTGCTGCCGCAGGGCGGGTCGGTGCTGTACCTTGAGGGCCCAGCCAATAGCTCAGCCGCGAAAGAGCGGACCGCGGGAATGACCCGGACAAAGCCGGCGAATATTCAAGTGAAAACGATACGAGCCAATTGGACGGAGCAGAGCGCGTACCGCGCCGTGAGTTCCTGGCTGCGATTGAGTACTTCGCAAGAAACGCGTATTGACCTGGTGGGCGCGCAGGACGACAGCATGGCGGCGGGCGCGAGAAAAGCGTTCGCGGAAATCGTGGAGGGCGAGCGCGAGCGCTGGCTCAAGATACCCTTCACCGGCTGCGACGGCCTGCCAAAGACAGGTCAGGCCTGGGTGCGGAGCGGATTGCTGACGGCTACAATCTATGTTCGACCCAACACCGATCTCGCATTGGAGATGCTGACCGAGGCGATCCGCACCGGAGTTCAGGCGCCCGAGCGCACACTGACGGCGCCGGAATCCGTGCCCTCGCTACAGGAACTTATGACGCGAACCGCGAAGGCAGATTCAGGCAAACTCTACCGCTCCGCCAGCGTGTGATTCCGGCCGGGCGCTCCCACCGTGCCTCGGACTGAGTGGCACCGGTCTTGCCGAGCCTCAGGAGCCGCAGAGCTATCTTCCGTTGCCTTAGCCTTGGCCGTGACTCCGCCAGCCTCAAAGCAGTAGAATTGCCCGTTCTGTTCGGAGGGCAATTAAGATGGCTGACATTCGCGAAAAAAGCAATGCAGTTGAGACCAGCAATGCACAGATTGCCGTTCACTGGCGGGAAGAAGAATATTTTTATCCTTCTGCAAAATTTATCGGCCAAGCGAACCTGACAGACCCTGCCATCACCGAGCGGTTCAGCGAGGAACATTTTCCGGAGTGTTTCAAGGAATATGCCGACATGTTGAGTTGGGACCAGTATTGGCATACCACGCTCGACACCAACGATCCGCCCTTTTGGAAATGGTTCGTCGGCGGCAAACTGAATGCGTGTTACAACTGCGTGGATCGTCACCTCGATGAGTACAAAAATAAAGCTGCATTGATCTTTGTGCCCGAGCCTGAGCGTGAGCCAGTCGTTTCCGTTACCTATCAGGAATTGTACGTGCGGGTAAATGAATTGGCGGCGCTGCTGCGCGATTTTGCCGGTTTGAAAACCGGAGACCGCGTCACCATTCACATGCCGATGATCCCGGAACTGCCGGTCACCATGCTGGCCTGCGCGCGGCTGGGAGTAATTCACTCGGTTGTGTTCGGCGGGTTCAGCGGCGAAGCTTGCGGGCGGCGGATTGCCGATTCCGGCAGCCGCATCCTGATCACGGCGGACAGTTACTATCGCAATGGCAAATTGATGGACCACAAAGCGAATGCGGAGATTGCGCTCGAGGTTGCGCAACAGGAAGGCCAGGCCGTGGATAAGGTCTTGGTTTGGAAGCGGCATCGCGGGCAGTATGGCTCGGCCACTCCCATGGTGCCGGGACGTGATTTCTTTCTTGACGAGGAACTTCTGAAGTTCTCAGGAGAGCTGGTCGAGCCGGTTTCCATGGACGCGGAAGCGCCGCTGTTTCTCATGTACACCAGCGGCAGCACGGGCAAGCCCAAGGGCTGCCAGCACCGCACCGGCGGCTATCTCGCGTACGTGGCCGGCACTTCCAAGTACCTTCAGGATATTCATCCCACGGATGTTTACTGGTGCATGGCGGACATCGGATGGATCACGGGGCACTCGTATATCGTTTACGGTCCGCTATCGCTGGCTGCAACCAGTGTGCTCTATGAAGGCGTGCCCACCTTCCCCGACGCGGGTAGAGTATGGAGAATCGCCGAGCGCCTCGACGTTAATATCTTTCACACTTCGCCCACGGCGATTCGCATGTTGCGCAAATCCGGTCCCGATGAACCCAAGAAATACAATTATCACTTCAAACATATGACGACCGTTGGAGAGCCGATCGAGCCCGAGGTTTGGCGCTGGTATCACGACACGGTGGGCAAAGGTGAAGCCGTGATTGTCGACACGTGGTGGCAAACTGAAAACGGAGGATTCCTCTGCACGACCAAGCCGGCGATTGACCCGATGAAGCCGGGAAGCGCGGGGCCGGGCGCGCCGGGAATTTATCCTACGATTTTTGACGAAGATAATCAGGAAGTGACGGCGGGATCGGGGAAGGCGGGAAATATCTGCATTCGCAATCCGTGGCCGGGGATCATGCAAACCATTTGGGGCGACCGCGATCGCTTCGTCGAGCAGTACTACAGAAAATATTGCAAGGACCCCAAGAGCAAGGATTGGCATGACTGGCCGTATTTTGCGGCCGACGGCGCGGTGCTGGCGGCGGATGGTTATCTGCGCATTCTCGGCAGAGTGGATGATGTGATCAATGTGGCTGGACACAGGCTGGGCACGAAGGAAATCGAATCGGCGTGCCTGACGTTGCCGGAAATCGCGGAAGCCGCAGTGGTGCCGGTGGTCGATGAAATTAAGGGCCGCGTGCCGGAAGTTTATGTGTCCCTGGCCCCGGGAGTGAAAGCGAGCCCTGAAATCGCGGACAAAGTAACGAAGACGATTGAGACCATTATCGGCAAGATTGCGCGGCCGAAGAGAGTTCACATCGTTCCGGATATGCCGAAAACGCGATCGGGTAAGTTGATGCGGCGCGTTCTAGCCGCGATCTCCAACAACTTGAGCACGGGCGACATCACTACGCTGGCGAATCCCGATGTCGTTGAGAGCGTCCGGGAAATGGTTCAGGGAAAAGGAGCGGTCGCGGTGAAGGATGGGCCGGATGATTTGAAGCAATTCGGTGGCGTGGACTAAGAAACTAGGATTTCAAGTAAGCCGTCGTCGGTGCGACTTATCTAGAACGTGGTACTGCCATGCTCATGGAGATGCTAAAGGGCGTCGGGTACGCGCTGGCAGCGATGACACTTCTG
>Ga0209333_1001294_pt1 | contig 12352 bp, 9 predicted proteins | sample BlaSpr_A8_OM2_O3_FD_187982 | JGI IMG/M metagenome (GOLD analysis project Ga0209333, IMG submission 187982) | Forest soil microbial communities from Thunder Bay, Ontario, Canada - Black Spruce, Ontario site 2_A8_OM2_O3 (SPAdes) (version 2) | ecosystem: Environmental > Terrestrial > Soil > Boreal... | reverse complement strand
CGAGCCCATGGTTTCCATCACCGCCTCGGAAACGAAATTCTCCGACGCAATCAATTCCAGCCCGGTCGCCTGTCGCCGCACTTCGTCGCGCAGCGCTTCGGCGACTTCCGGATCGACCTGGTCCAGCGAGCGGTTCATTTTCTGCGAAGCGTCATCAGCCATTTTTTTCACCTGGTCGGAATGTATGGATTAGCGCGAATCACTACCAAACTCACGCCCGCCGCAACTTTGCGCATCAGCGCGTGTTCAAAATCAATGAGAGTTTATCGGAGCGTTGGGAGGTTTGCAATCCGCGGCCCCGCCGCATAACGTCACGCAGTGCCGCGTCGGCGCGCTCCGCATCATCCTGGAAGGAGATCATCCATGCGCGTCGCCAAACCTTTCATACGTTCGGGAATCTTAGCTGCCGCTTTTCTCGCGCCGGTGTTGCTCACCGGCTGCGCCAGCCACGCCACCGTCCGCGTTTATGATCCTTACTACAACGATTACCACGTCTGGAATTCTTACGAAGTGGGCTACTACCGCCAGTGGATTGCCGAAACCCATCGCCCCTACCGCGAATTCCGCGAGCTGCCTCCGCGCGACCAGCGCGAATACTGGGCCTGGCGCCACGGCCACGCGGGTCCTCCGCCGCGCTGACCTGGATTTCGTGGCACTCTGGAATCGCTCGCGCCAAAAACAAAAACCGCCGGAGAAAAATCTCCGGCGGTTCCTGATCTCGTGGGAATAAATTTACTGCTTGTTTGAACCGGTGACGCTGGAGACCACTGGAACGTGATGCTGGCTCAGCAGCGTATGCGGGCCGCCCCAGATGAACTCCAGCGCGACGTTCAACCCCGCCTGCACCAACAGGTTGTAATTACCGTTGCGGAATCCATCCATGGGCTCGTAACGCGAGGGGTACCAGAGCAGCGCGGCCGCTTCGGTTCCGGCGTACGGCGCGGCCAGCGCTGCGAATGAAAACACTCGGTGGCCGTCGTTGCCTCGGCGTGCAGTAACGGTGGAGATCAACGCGTGCCCCAAACGGGGACCGAACCCAGAACATTCACAGCGGTAGTAGAGCGTGTCTTCCCGGAATACTTCCGCCAGCCCATAGCGGGTGGTCTGGGTCACCAGGTTAATTCCAAAATTGCTCGCCACGCGCGGGCCGTACCCGCCTATGCCTCCGCCCCATTCCTTAGGCGTCCCGTAGGCCTGCTGCACTCCACCGGCTATGACCGCGCCAATCAAGGGATAGGGCCCAACCGTATCGAACGCGTAGTTGCGTAGTTTTTCTTTTTCCGTCGGACGCCGGTAAAGTTGGCCCGGTTGCGTCCTCGCCACGTGCGGCGACATGATGCTAGGCTCGCTGGATTGCGCGGGAGGGGTCGTCTGCTGTTGGGATGACGACGAATTCTGGCCCGTGCCCGCTCCAGCTCCAGACTGCGCTCCCGCTGGCAGCGCAAACGCTCCCGCCACCAAACAAGCCATCACTGCAGTTACCGCACTGCGAATCTTCATCGAAATATAGCTCCTTAGAGTTTGCTACCGCCCGCCAGGACCAAGCAGCAGCCAGATAGCCTACACTGCTTTAGCGCGTCGCACACCAGGAAATCGACCCCGCCGAAGCGTTTCATTCTGAATCGTGCGAATTCGTTCGATGAGTAATCGGAAACGCAGGATGTATTGATTTTAGAGAAATATTCCCGTCATTCGTGCGCCGGAAGCGAAATGCCGGGCGGTTCTACTCGTAGCGCAGCGCCGTCATCGGATCCTGCTGCATCGCCCGTCGCGCCGGTGCGTAACACGCCCACAATCCAATGCCGCCGAGCAGCACCGTCGCCGTGACAAATGTCAGCGCGTCCGTGGGGCTCACCCCCACCAGGATCGAGGCCATCGACCGCGTCAAGACCCACGCCAGCGCGACTCCCGCCGCCACGCCGCCAATGACCAGCACTAATCCTTGCCGCAACACCAGCCGCAGAATCGCCTCGCGATCCGCGCCGAGCGCCATGCGAATCCCAATTTCATGCGTGCGCTGGCTGGCCGCAAACGAAACCACGCCGTACACGCCCACCACCGCCAGCGTCAATCCAAGAAGCCCCATAACCGCGGCCAGAATCGCGCCCACCCGGAAAACAAAATATCCATTCGGCCCGGCCATCGATTGCTGCATCGTTTCCAAATTCGAAATCGGCATATTCGGATCGAGCGTGCGGATCTCCGCCTCCACCGCGGTGATCAGCGTCTCCGGCGGCACCGAAGTGCGCAGCTGTAAATTCCGGTAATGCGTGAAATCCTGCAGCTCCGGCACATAGAAATACCGCTCGTGATCCCATCCGAGGAAAACATATTTTCCGTCGCCGGTCAGGCCCACCACTTCGATCCACGGCCCGTTCGCGCTCTTCAAACTGAAGCGTTTCCCCATTGCAACTTCGTTGGGCCACAATTCTTTCGCCATGGCTTGGTTCACCACCGCGACCAGTGGCGCCTTTTCGTCGTCGCTTTCCCGGAAGCCCCGCCCGCGCAGCAGCGGAATACGCAGCGTATCGAAATAATTGGCGTCCACTCGGTTGTAAATGATCACGGGCGGCTGCTGCCCCGGCTGCAGCGGATGTCCTTCCAGGTAAATCGAGGCTCCCGAATTGTTGTCGCCCATCGGCACGCTGTACGCCACGGTGACTTTTTGCACGCCCGGCAACGAGCCCAACCGCGCCGCTAAATCCTTATAAAAAGTTTTGGTGCGGGTCTCGTCGTATCCTATTTCCTTCGGATCCAGGCTGACGTTCAGCAGATGGTCCGGCTCGAATCCCAAATCCGCCCGCTGCGCGCTGGCCAGGCTCCGCACAAACAATCCAGCGACGATCAACAGCACCAGCGACCCGCACACCTGCGCCACCACCAGTGCGCTGCGCAGCCAGTGCCGCCCAGCGCCCGCCGTGTCGCTGCGTCCCGCTCCATGCAGCACGCCGTTTACATCCGCGCGTCCCGCGCGCAGCGCCGGCCACACGCCCACCAGCGTTCCGGTGACCAAGGCCGCCGCTAGCGCGTAACCAAACACCCGCCAATCGAAACTGAAATCGAGAATGATTGGAAACTTCGAATCCGGCAGCAATCGGATCAAACCGCCGCTGGCCCATTGCCCAATCAGCAAGCCGGCGGCGGCGCCGAGGACTGCGAGCAGCAGGCTTTCCGTCAGCATTTGCCGGATCAATCGCGTCCGGCTGGCGCCCATCGCCGCGCGAATCGCCATCTCCCGCTGCCGCATGGTCGCGCGCACCAAGAGCAGATTCGCCACGTTCATGCCCGCCAGCAGCAACACCAAGCCCGCCAGCACCAAAAATATTGCCGCAATCAGTGGCACTACATTCTTCGCGTAGGGCTGCGGCCGTGCCAGCCGTTCCGGAATCACCCGGTACGTTACGCCTTTGTCCGTCGCCGGATACGTTTCCGCCAGCCGCGCCGCCACCACGTCCATCGAACTTTGCGCCTGCCGCAGGCTCACTCCCGGCTTGAGCCGGCCCAGCACTACCAGCCTACGCATGCTCCGGTCGTCCCGCGGTAGGTCCTCGGCGGATATCATGTTCAGCGGAACGTAACCGTCCAGATCGAGCGCGAAAGCGGTGCCGTGAAACTCCTTGGGGGCTACGCCGATGATCGTGGCTTCGCGTCCGTCAATCAGCGCCTGCCTGCCGACCACGCCGGGATCGCCCCCAAAGGTCTTCTGCCAGTACGAATAACCCAGCACCACGTACGCATCGTTCCCGCCCGCCGCGCCTTCCGTCGGAAGGAACAACCGTCCTAACGCTGGCTGCAATCCAAATCCCGAAAAATAATTTCCGCTGACATATGCATACAAGAATTGATTCGCTTTTCCGTCGACGCTCAATCCAGCCAGGTCCACCCGCGAGGCGATCACATCCGAAAAAACGTCCGCCTGCTTCTGCAGGTCGGTGAACTGCGGGTACGACAAAGTGAAAACTCCCAGCGGATCGCCGTCGATTCTCGCCGCCACCGTCATGACCTGTTCCGGCGACTTCACCGGTAACGGCCGCAGCACCAGCCCATTCACGATTCCGAAAATCGCCGTATTCGCGCCAATCCCCAGCGCCAAGGTCAGCACCACGATCGCCGTCAACATCGGTGACTTCGCCAGCATCCGGAACGCGTATCGAACATCCTGGCCAAGCGTGCCCATGAACCCTCCGCCGCGGATGAACTTGCACGTCGCGGCCCCTCACCGTTCCGTGCTCATCTATATGTCGCCACTACACTTAAACCAGCTGCTGCGCAGCTCGCCGCGCTCGTTTCGCGCGATTTCGCAACCCACCGTGCGGAACCGAACACCCCCAGCCGAGGGAAGAGAATCTAGTCCGCGCTACTTGCTATGTCCCGCGCAGTGCATCACTCCTAAATATTCCCGCCAGGGCCCCACCGCCTCCCGATACTGGTGCGCCAGCACCCGCGTCACCTGATGCAAATGGCTCAAATCATGGGCCGCCCAAGTGGCCAGCAATTCCCCCAGCGTGACCACGCCCAGCGCCGGATGCCGTCCCCGCCGCGCCAGATCTTCCGGACGCAACTGCATCGCGCGCAACTCGCCCAGACCCTCCGCCCGCAGCCGTGCTAGTTCATCCAGCAATTCGCCCAGCGCCTTCCCCTCGCTCTCCTGCACGTGTCCCCAGCGATCGAACGGCTCAAACTCCCGGCTCTCGCCGAACTCCAGAATCATCCGCGCGCGCGGCATCCAGTCCGTGCGCTCGCCGTGAATCAAGTGGCCCAGCACTTCGCGCGCGCTCCAGGTCTTATCTCCCTCGTTACGCGCGATCCAAATCTCCGGCAACCCGCGCAGCAAAGCGTCGAGGGTCCCCGGCATCCGCTCCAGCACCGCCACCGTCTCTTCCAATTTGTGTTCCACCTCGCCCTCCTAAACGCTGCGTGCCACCCTGCTAATTATTGCAATTGTATCGGTCAGGCCGAGGTTTACGTAGCGGCCACCTTCGGGTGCGCCATTTGCCGTCCATGCGCGTACTCACCGAGAAGGGAATTCTAATTTCGGCCTACTCGCCAATTCCCAAAGAAATCGTGGATCGCTGCGGAAGCGGCAGAGCAGGTTTTTTTCTTAGTGGAAGTAAATACTGCGCGGCTGGATAAAATTCGCTAACTCTTCGACGCCGGGAAACTGCGCGCCGACGTCGGCACCGTCTTGCAGCTGGACCAGGCCAAAACCGCGCACGAGATGCTGGCCGGCTCGCCCCATCCTCGCGGCAAAATCATCCTAAACGTTTCCGGCTAGATCAACCAACCAAGTTGGATCGTACGACGCGCGGCGTCGTATTTCGCCGGCGAGCCAAGCGTCGCCCAATCTCAACCCAAATCGCAAGCCGCCGGCCATCGCCGCTAAAACGTAATCCGCAGCGCCAGCTGAATAATTCTGGGATCCGAGTCGGTGGTCGTGGAGTTCGACGTTCCGGTCGTGAGGATCTGCCCAAACGTCCCGCTGTTCGGGTTGGTATCCGGATTCGCGAATTCCGCGTGATTGAAAATATTGAAAGCTTCCACCCGGAATTCGGCGGCGACCCGTTCGGTGATCGAGGTGGTCTTGGCCAGAGCCAGGTCGAAATTCGTGCGCCCCGGTCCGCGGAAGAAATTTCGGGGAAGCCCGTACAACGCTACATTCGCCGGCGCCGTGGCGTAATCGGCCTCGTTATTATCGAACCCTGCCGGATTGAAGTAGAAATTTCCCGGATTCGCCGGGTCGTTGTGTTTCGGATTCAGAAACTCCACCTTGGTAAATCCGGGCGCGAACAGCGCGTTCGCCAGATACGGATCGCCCGCTCCGGACGGTCCTGGATTGGTCGGATCAAACCGGTCCGGGAATCTCGCCGGAATATCCAGGGGGAATCCGGTCCTCCAGCTGAAAATCGGATACAAGCTCCAGCCCTTGGTCAGACGTTTAGGCCCCGATTCCCAGGTCTGGTCGAACGGCAAATCCCAGCCGCCGCTCAAAACGATCCGGTGTTTGATATCGGAGTCGGAAACCGCGCGCAATTGCTGGATGTTATAGGCCGGAACCTGGTCGTTGCGATTTTGGAAGCCCGAAGAAGTGTCGATGCTCTTGCCGTAGGTGTAGGCGAACGTGAAATATTGGCTCCCCCATTTGTTGGCGCCGACCTGCTTGGTGAGCGACGCTTCCAGGCTGTTGTAATTCGCGAAGCCGACGTTCTGAAATTCCGGCAGGGTGGCGTAGGGGCACTCGCCCAGATCGCCGGCGCAAAACGCCGCGATTTCCGGATTGGGCTGCGGCGTCAGATTCAAAACGCGAGTGTCGGTTCCCAGCACAAAGGGATTCACATCGACCAGCGCGGTCAGGCCCTTGGAGCTGTTACCCACATAGTTGACTTCGGCGATCAGGGTCTTGGCCAGCTCATGCTGGATGCTCAGGTTGTATTGGTAGATATAGGGCGTGTGCAGGTGCGGGTTTACCAGAAACACTTCGCCGCCGGCATTGATCGGCAGCACGCCGGCATTCACGAAATCCAGATTGGCCGGTGGCGGAGTGGAAGGAAATGGATTCACCGCTTGGGCCGAACCGAACGGGTCGGCGAAATAGGGCACGTCTCCCACCTGGCCGGGATTTACCGGATTGAAAAAAAGGCCCGCCGCCCCGAAGAAGGGCGGCTGACCGTTAAATTGCAAATTGTCTTCGCCCTTCAGGATGTCGTAGAAGATGCCGCCGCCTCCGCGGATGCTGGTCTTGCCGTTGCCCCAGGGATCCCAGGCGAACCCGAAACGCGGTCCGAAATTCTTTTTGTCCGGGAAATTGACGCCGCGTGGCGCGCCTTGATCGCCGGGAAACACCATGCCCAGCGGCGCATTGGGGAATACGGTCGATTGCAGCCCGGGGATGACCGAGAAGCTTCTTCCGTCCGTATCGAGTTTCGGCGTGCTGTATTCGTAACGCAGCCCGATGGTCAGCGTCAGATTCTTGCGCACCCGCCATTCATCCTGCAGAAATCCGTACACCGCTTTGCTGCGGATGTTTGACGCCGCATTCGCGTTCTGAAAGTAACTGTTCGCGATTCCCAGGAGGAAATCGGCAAAGCTGTTGTCCGTGCCCACGCCTCCGGAGCCGCTGCTGAAATCAAATTCGCCATTGCCCACAAAATCGAACTGCGTATTGTTCTGGTAGGCGGAAATCCCGGCGCCGAATTTCCAGGTATTGTGCCCCTTGACCCAGGTCACCGTGTCGGAAATCGAATAGGTGTTGTTCGCTTCCTTGGTCGGCCCCTGCTCGCTGAAGCCCAGCGCCAGGCCGTTATCGAACAGGATGTTCGGCGGCCCGGTGGGCAGATCGGGAGTAATCATGATTCCCAGTTGGCTAGCCGTGGGCAAGGTCCGGCCCACATCGTCGTTATCAAAAAAATTCCGTTGCGCGGTGAACCGCAGCTCATTCAGAAATGTGGGAGAGAACACCCGCGTGTAGGTGATGTTTCCAAAATAATTGTTGTTCTTGGTCAGGTTGGGGAACCCCGCCACCGTGGCGAACTGAAACGGATTGGTCAGGCCTTCGCGGGATCCGCCCAGCGTCACTGCGATCTTGTCCTTGGACGTAACGTTCACGTCGAGCTTGCCGGTCAGTTCGTTGGCGTTGTCCTTGTGCGGTGAGGTGGTGGTGACCAGACCGCTGGTCGACGTCGGTATCAGCCCCAGGCCGATGTACTGCGCGGCAACCGCGTTAATCTTGGTCGGATCGATGATCGCCTGGGCCGCGTTTCCATTTGGACTCGCGAAGAACGGGTTCTGCTGCAGGAATGCCGCGACGCCCGGGTCCGGGCAGGTCGGATTGACATTACAAGTGATCGAGCTCCCGTCGTTCTGCGGGACGGATGCCCCGAACGGAATCGCCTGAGAAAAATCTCCCTTCAACTCGGCGGGCGTATATGTCGTGGTCTGTACTTCCGACTGCGTCTGCGAAAGCAGCTGGCCCTGGTAGCCGACGAAAAAGAACACTTTGTCTCTTTTGATTGGCCCGCCGAAGGTGCCGCCATATTGATTCCGGGCCAGGTCGTCCCGCGGCACGCCGAATTCTTTGTTGAAGAACGAATTCGCGTTGAAGATCGCGTTGCGGGCGAAATCAAATCCGCTGCCGTGAAATTCGTTGGTGCCCGATTTCGTCACCACGCTGATCACGCCGGCGGCGTTGCGTCCATACTCCGCCGTGTAGTTGCTGGTCAGGATCCTGAATTCGGCGATCGTGTCCGGGTTCGGATCCAGGACCACGCCGTTGGTCAGCAAGTTATTGTTGTTGCCGCCGTCCAGCAGGTAGGTAATCGAATCCGGCCGTCCGCCGGCGATGCTGTAGTTTCCCGCGCCCGCGAAATCCGGATCGCCCTCGGTGACGCCCGGCTGCAACAGCGCCAAATCCAGCACGTCGCGTCCATTCAACGGCAGGTTGATCAGCTCGCGGCTGGTCACCGATTGCCCGAGCGTCGGATTTTCCGTCTCCACTCCGCTGACCTGCGCCTCCACCGTCACCGTCTGGTTCGACGTGCCCACGGTCAGCGTGATGTCAAACCGCAGCGACTGGTTGATCAGCAGCTTTTCCGCCTGCGTCACCACTTTGTTGAAGCCGGCGTGCTCGACCGCGACGCGGTAGTTTCCAATCGGCAGGTCGAGTACTTCGAAGTATCCGTCCTTGCCAGTCACCGTCGATTGCGCGATCTTGGTGGCCACATTGGTGACCGTCACATTCGCGGCCGGCACGATTCCGCCTTGCTGGTCGTACACGGTTCCGATCACCCGGCCAGTCGCGTCTTGTGCGGCGAGGGAAGTGTTGAAAATGAAAACCGAACCCAGGAAAAAAACCGAAAGGAAAAACCCCCGAAGCAGGCCCAAGAATCCCCCTAGTTGCCACCCGAATTGACGTCCACCCCTGATGTGGCCGGAATATACACCAAATTCCACGCCATCCAACACTCCGCCCGCAATTTTGATTTAATAGCCGGTAGCAGAAAATTTTATGCGCGCCGCGAACGCCGCCCTCCGTCTCCCATTCCGCATACGCGTATCTGGGATTCAATAGCGCAATTCGCTGACTGGGCTGCATTTCAGCGTTAGGCGCCGCCAGGCGGGCGCTGTGATCACTCCTAGCACATTCATGGCCACCCGAAACTTCCAAGCTACTTAGCTCAGGTGTGCTGTCTTCACTCCCGATGATTAGTTTTGGTCTTTTGGGCCGCCGGAATCCGCAAATCGTCGTCGATTAGAAATTAGAAGAAGATCGGCGAAAGTCAGGCGCTGGGACGAACGGGGCCAGGCTGGCGGGGAAATGGTCCGGCCCAGTCGAGCCGCGCCCGGGGCGACTCTCAGGGTAAAAAAACAGCTCTTAAAATGACGATTAGAAATCATGGCGGGCCTGCTTTTTCAGGGGGTTTAGGTTGGTTTCTAAACGCAAGAGTGACGATTAGACACGTGGTTTGGCGGGTGGAAGATGCGCGGCGATTGGACGGCGCGGCGAAAGGGAAATACCGTTGAATTTGCGGATTAGAATTCATCGTCGGCCTTTGTTTTCAGAGGTTTACATCGATTTCTAATTGCTGGTAGCGGATTAGAAATGGCACTTCGGCGGGTGGGGGATTTGCGAGTGTTGGGAGGCGCGGAGTGGGCGTTTGCAGATCGCGCGTGGTCGATCCCGATCCGCATCGTCCACTTCCCCGTGCGGCCGTTGGCGCGCCAGCACAAAATAACGATGCATGATAACAGATTGATGTAGGTGACGCAAAGGTACACACCGCGCAATGGGACCGCGGGTGGACGTGCAGACGCCCGGATGCGATGGCGGCATTCATCCTTTGGATCGACCTTGGTTGACTTAGCTGCGACACTCCCATAACCTTTCATGCTTCTCGTTCCAAATCTACGTACGAAAAGAGCCTAGACTGCATGGCGGATCAGAAATTACCTACGCGGGCGGAAGATTTCTCGGAGTGGTACAACCAGCTGGTGACGCGGGCGGAACTGGCGGATTATGCGCCGGTGCGCGGGTGCATGATTGTGCGGCCGTACGGCTGGGCGTTGTGGGAGAACATCACCGCGCAGCTGGACCGGCGTTTCAAGGCTACGGGGCACGTCAACGCGGCGTTTCCGATGCTGATTCCGCGCAGTTTTATCGATAAGGAAAAATCGCACGTGGCCGGATTTTCGCCGGAGCTGGCGGTGGTGACGCATGGGGGTGGCGAAGAGCTGGAAGAGCCGCTGGTGATCCGGCCGACGTCCGAAACGATTATCGGCTGGGCCTATTCGAAATGGATTCAGTCGTACCGCGACTTGCCGGTGCTGATCAACCAGTGGAACAGCGTGGTGCGTTGGGAGCTGCGCACCAAACTTTTTCTGCGCACCTTGGAATTTTTTTGGCAGGAAGGGCACACCGCGCACGCGACGCAGGAAGAAGCGGAAGCCGAAACCCGGCAGATGCTGGACACCTACACCGATTTCGCGATGAAGGAAGCGGCGGTGCCGGTGATCCCCGGCAAAAAATCGGACGCCGAGCGATTCGCGGGGGCGGACCGAACGTACTCGATCGAAGCGATGATGGGCGACGGCAAAGCGCTGCAGGCTGGGACGTCGCATAATTTGGGGCAGAATTTCGCCAAGGCTTTCGAAATTAAATATCTGGACAAGACCGGCGTGCAGGAATTCTGCTGGACCACATCGTGGGGGCTTTCGACCCGTTTCGTCGGCGCGATCATCATGGTGCACGGTGACGATCAGGGTTTGATTTTTCCGCCGCGGCTGGCGCCCTTCCAGCTTGTGATCGTGCCGATTTATAAAACGGACGAAGAAAAAGCCAGCGTGATGGAGTGCGCGCGGCGCTTGCGCGCGGAGCTAGTCGACGCCGACATTCGGGTGAAGCTCGACGAGCGCGAAGGCTCCAGCCCGGGATTCAAGTTTAACGACTGGGAAATGCGCGGCGTTCCGCTGCGGATGGAATTGGGCCCTAAGGATGTAGCGAAGAATTCGGTGGTGCTGGCGCGACGCGACCGTCCGGGGAAAGAAGGGAAGACGTTCGTCGACCAGCACGGGATCGCGGGAGCGGTGAGCGCGTTGCTGGTTGAGATTCAGCAGGCGCTGTTCGATCGCGCGCTGGCGTTTCGCAAGGCCAATACGCACGAGCCAGCGGATTATGCTGAATTCAAGCAGGCGGTGGAAAAGGGCTTCGCCTTTTCTTGGTGGTGCGGCAATGCCGACTGCGAAGCCAATATAAAGGAAGAGACCAAAGCGACCATGCGCTGTATTCCGCTGGAACAGCCTGGGGGCAGCGGAAAGTGCATCCATTGTGGACAGCCGGCGACCGAGAAGGCCATTTTCGCAAAAGCTTATTAGGCCAAGGATACGGTTGGCTTCAGGCGCTAAAGCCCCTTGATTGGGCGGCGGATACGGCGAGGCTGGAGCCCCGCCCTTCTGAATCGATTATTCACGGCCGTTCACCGCGCCTCGATCGACACCCTGTGTTTGCCGCGACGCGCAGCGGGAGAAATCTGCGTTCCAAGTCCTTTATTTCCCGCACTGTGCGTGTGGTGTGTAACCTGCAAATCACTTGTCCATGCGGCCCATTTACTCATTCAGGACACACGGCTTAACGCATACTTTCGGCTCCGCACCGAAGTGCTACGATTATGCAGTCCCTAGCAGGATTTCCTGGAGTCACTATTTTGAAGGCGCGGTACAGTCGCGACAGGCAACGAGGCAGTTCTCGAATCAGCTCGATCATGATGCTGCTGGTCCTGGGCGCGATGGGCTTCGCTGCGTTCAAGATTGTGCCGGCTTACTTCGCCGACTACCAACTGAACGACGCCATGGGCACCGAGGCGCGGTTCGCGCAGGTCAATCGCAAGAATGCGAACGATGTGCAGGACGACATTTGGAAGAAAGTGCAGGAGCTGGGCATCCCCGCGAAGAAGTCAGACATTCAAGTCGTCACCGACCAGGGGCTGGTGACGATCTCCGTGAGCTACACCGTTCCGGTGGATCTGATGGTCACGCAGCACGACCTGGTCTTCCACGATCGCGCCGACAACAAAGCAATCTAGAACCGCGTCAATTGCCAGTACAATCCAGCACAGTAAAATTGCGGGCGAGAGTCGTAGGCGACACTTTGCGGCGCTGCGCCCATCATAAACGTGTGACACTTTGTACCGTCTAAGTTGATCGAGCGACAGCGATAGCGATAGCGAAACGAAATGGAGTGGAGAACTTCTTGCGGATTCGCATTACCCCGGGCTTTTGGACGTCACGCGTTGGGCTAGCTATCCTCGGAAGCGTTCTGCTTCTGTTTATTATCTGCACGTCCGTCTTCGCGTATTACTACGTC
>Ga0209333_1001293_pt1 | contig 12356 bp, 7 predicted proteins | sample BlaSpr_A8_OM2_O3_FD_187982 | JGI IMG/M metagenome (GOLD analysis project Ga0209333, IMG submission 187982) | Forest soil microbial communities from Thunder Bay, Ontario, Canada - Black Spruce, Ontario site 2_A8_OM2_O3 (SPAdes) (version 2) | ecosystem: Environmental > Terrestrial > Soil > Boreal... | reverse complement strand
GTACGGGGTGAATACGAATGCACGGGTGAGCCAGACAACGACGAGAACGTAGATGCCGCCGATTGATGCGTTCGCGTCTGGGCAGGCACAGGAGTCATGGATCAACGGAAAACTGAGTCCGAACATGACGACGACGGCAAACGCTAGAAAAGAATTAAAGACCAAGTCGCGAAAAAGCATTCTGCCGCGCACGAGGGTTCGAGGCGATGTCCCGGTAACCTGACCGAAGGCGGGAGCCTGGGTAATTCCGTTGACGGCCCCAGTCAGTGGAAGAAACGGATTTGCGGTAGCAGGCGCGCGGTTAAGCCAATTCTCCAGGTCGCGCATTAGAAAGCGGGTTTTGACACCCATTTCGCGGATGGAAGATTGGCTCAAAGCGCGAATATTGAATGTGCTGGCGTTACCGGCAGAATCGCGCCAGGAAAAGTAGATTGATGGGACACGCAACCAACCAGCGGGGCCCGGGCCGAGCGAGATTGAAGTGATCTGATCGCGGCGCAAAACAAATTTGGATTCCTCGCCCCAGTAGCACAATTCGTCTGGCGCGAGTGACAGGAAACCAATATCCCAAGTCCAGTTCCCCTCGTAGATGCGCGGCGATGAATCCGGAGCCAGCCCGACGAAAGCCCCGGTACACTCCGAGACGTTCTGGTTCTGAGCCCGGCATTTCTCACGGAGGCGGCGCTCCAGTTGAGAGGTGTTCAGCATCGGCAGACGGTCCAGCAACAGCCAATCGATAGCCAGCGTAAGAAGCAGGCCGAACGCGTAAACGAGCCAGCGGGTTGTTCCGTCGAAACCTGCCCAACGAACGAGCGAGGCCACGACGGCTGGCAGAACAAGTGAGGGCACGATCAGGGCCCAGGCTATCTTCCGGCTGAGTTGTGTCTTGAAACGCGTCGAAAATATTTTTCCGGCGGGCAACGCAGTGGCTGGAATGGAATACGTATCGTGCGGCGGGAAGGCTGATTGGGCGAGAAGTTCGGCGGTACGAGCCTCGGAAATGCCCGCTTCTGCTGCGAGACGATTGATTCGCCGCAGGGTCGATGGGTGAGCGAGCAATTTTTCATCGAGTTTGCTCCACTGCAGGGGCATGGTGTTCAAGCGGGTGATCCTGGCGAGAGCGGTCATCATGGCTTCGGCGTTTCCGGTGAGCTGGGCCGATCCGGCGTCGGCGGCGAACTCATTACGGCGGGAAATGAAAAAAATGATGAGCAGCAAAATCGCGTACAAAACGGGACCAGTGGGAAAGTTCTGCGGGACAACAGGATCCAGGAGACCCGTGGCGGAGCTGATGATCGCAACAAGAAAGATCATCACCGCGATGCGAATGCCGATGTGTTTTTTCTGGAGATGCGCGATTTCGTGGCCGATGACAGCGTCGACTTCGGATTTGGACAAATTGTGAACGAGGTAATCGGTGAGAAAAACGTTTTGGGCACTGTGAGCAAACGCGTTGGCGATGCGCATGGCCGACATAGGGAAGACGTACAACTGGTTTAGTTTGGTCTTGGCTTTTTCGGCGATGGCAAAGGCGCGGTCGCGGAGTTCGCCGGCGGTGAGCGCATAAAACTCCATGCCATGAACGCGACGAAACTTGGCATTGATGATCCAAATGCTAGCGAATCCGGCGATCACAAGCGGCAGGCCTAGGCGCACGTTTGAAAAAGATTCGGTAAGGCCCAAAACAATCAGCGGCACGGGAACCACAAGTCGCGCCACGGACCAAAATGCGCGGTTGAGAATTTCACCTTGGGTGAAGTTCGCGCCGCGAAGACCGTGCATCGGCGAAGAGAGCGCCAAGCATATGAAGTAAACGACGGCCGGCGGAATCCACAGCAAGAACCACGGCAACACGGCCGCCATGTCGGAAGCGCGGTTCCAATGGGTTGGAAGGATGAAGGCGACGAATTCATTCGCCTTGAGTACGTCGAGGGCCGCCCACCAAATCAAACTTCCGAGGAGCAGCAGCCGGGTCAGAAACCGGCGGTAGGCAAACGACACGACGGGTCTTGCTTCTTCCGGCGCCGTAGAGGCGCGACGACGGAACCAGAACGTCAAAGCGACAGGGACGAGAAGTAAGAATCCAAGAATGGCAATGAGGCGCAACGCGTAGACGCGTTGGTATCCAAACTCATAGTGAATTGCGGTGGGCGTAGTCGCGAGAGAATCGAAGGAATGCTGGCACGCCACTTCGTCCGAATCTTGCGAGGGCTCACCAGCGGGAAGGCAGCGGGCGAACGTCCCGTGAGGAAACCACAAATCGAAACTAAAAGTGACGCTGGGATCTGCACTCTGAATCGACCGGATGGGCTGCAGATTGAAGGTGCCGGACCGCGTGAGAAAAGAATGCTGGATTGGGGCTTCGCAGAACGTGTTAATCGAAGTGAATCGACTCTGGCTGTTATGTGAAACGTCTGCGTCGCGAAAGTTGCAGCCGTAAACCTCAGAAAATATTTTGGGAAAGTCATATTTGTGTTCAAGGCCGGAATCGAACCCGACATCCAGCCACACGCCGCTATCGTTATTTATGTAAGCCGAGGCGATCACGGATGGCACCTTGTCGTCGGCGCTGTCTTCGTCGTTGGCTTGCGTCCCGGGAGTCGGGTTTTGAGCCAACATCAAGGGAGTCGCGAAGGGCGCGAGGGAAAGAAAAACCACGAGACAGATACGCAAATACGTGACTAGGGACGGACCGCTGGGTGGATTCATCCGAGGATACGCTTTTAGCATATGGTCAAACTCTAAACAAGGCAGGGACGATTGGGGAGTGCTGAAGGATGATCCTGCCAACAAGAAGTAACTGTACGTTCGAACAGTATTCGGCGCTTCGTTTTGGCGGAATAGAGAGACCGTTGCCGTCATTCGACGTGCGGCTAAAAACGCAGAATTCCGATGGGCCGGATTATTTTGCGGCGGCGGGGGGTGGAATGGGCTCGCGGGTGGGCGAATCGCGGGGGGCGGCGCGCAGATACTGCGCGGGGTAGCTGGCGGGGAAACCTAGTTCGGCGGCGGCGTGGAGGGGGAAGTAGGGGTCGCGGAGGAATTGGCGGGCCATGATTACTACGTCGGCTTGGCCGCGGGCGATGATGGCGCTTGCTTCGGCGGTGGTGGTGATCATGCCGACGGCGCCGGTCATTAGGTTGGTGTCGCGGCGGATGCGTTCGGCGAAATCGACCTGGTAGAGCGGAGCGACGGGAATTTTCGCGTCGGGCGTGTTGCCGCCGGAGGAGCAATCGATGAGGTCGACGCCGAGCGGAGCGAGTTTCGTGGCGAGAGCGACGGATTGATCGAGGTCCCAGCCGCCTTCGACCCAGTCGGTGGATGAGATGCGGACGAAGAGCGGATTTTTTTCGGGCCAGACTTTACGGATGGCGGTGACGACTTCGCGGAGGAGGCGGGTGCGATTGTCGAAGGAGCCGCCGTAGGAATCGGTGCGCTGATTGGAAAGCGGCGAAAGAAATTCGTGGAGCAAGTAGCCGTGAGCGGAATGAATTTCGATGACGGCGAAACCGGCGCGCAGGGCGCGGACGGCGGCGGCGGAGAAATCGCGGATTACTTTTTCAATTCCCTGCTGGTCGAGCGCGGCGGGCGGCGCGTAGTTGGTGGGCGCGAAGGTGATGGCGCTGGGAGCAACGGGTTGCCAGCCGCCTTCGGCTGCGGTGAAGAACGGGCCGGGAGCCCAAGGCACGCGCGTGCTGGCTTTGCGTCCGGCGTGGGCGAGTTGAATGCCGGGGAGCGCGCCTTGGGAGCGGAGGAATCCGGTGATGCGCGAAAGGAATTCGATGTGGTCGTCTTTGTAGATTCCGAGATCTTGCGGGGTGATGCGGCCTTCGGCGGAGACGGCGCTGGCTTCGGTGAAGATGAGGGCGGCGCCGCCGACGGCGCGCGAGCCGAGATGAACGAGGTGCCAATCGTTGGCGAAACCGTCGGTGCTGGAATATTGGCACATCGGGGAAACCACGATGCGGTTGCGAAGTTTTGCGTCGCGAATCTGGAGTGGGTCGAAGACGTTCATTGGTGAATCTCCCTGGTGAGTGCGTGTTGGGGGTTTTTGTGGCGGATTCGTTTTGCGCTGGTGAAGGACATTTTAGCTGACGGTTGATTGGATGAGGTGCGGGGAAAAAGGGAGCGGGGGTTCGGGCAAGGCGAAGGCGTGGAACATTAACATAGAGGGCACGGAGAAGGCGTGTCGATGTTTTGTTCGGTGGCGGCGTTGAAATCGAACAGAGGTCCTTCGTCGCTGCGCTCCTGTGGATGACGGCCAACGGCGGGTGGGCGACGGGTTGATGATTTGTGGCGGCGCTGCGCGCTGATGGCTTGGGCGAAGGGGCGCCTTGGTCAAAGCGGTCGCAAACCACCGCACTCCAAAGGCTCTTGGCGGATCGAACGCGATCAGGACCGATGGCGACCGCGATTCTTGGCGCGTCGGTCGTGAAATGTGGGCTACGAAATTAGAATTTAAAGACTACGCCGACGGAGGCTTTGGGGCCCCATTGGTGGGTGCTGAAATATTGGGAGCCGACGGCGTCGGCGCCGACGCGCAGCGACCAGCGGGGCTTGAAGGGCAGGTCGACACCGCCGCCGAAGGCGTAGGCGATGGCATGCTGGTTGCCGAAGGGCGTTTGGGGAGTGAAGTGGGAATAGCCGACTAGAGCGTGGGCCCAAAGTTCCAGGCCACGGCGCGCGGACCAACGGAAACGCGGGCCACCGCCGCCGAAGGCGAACCAGGAACTGACGTCTTGCTGGGTGCCGTGCGTGGCGGAGAGATCGCCTTCGGCGCCGATCCAGTTTTTGAAGTAATAAACCATGTTGATGTCAAAGCCGTTCGTATTTTCAGTAATACCGGGCACTTCATAAAAACGGAAGTAGGTGTAACCGAGATAGGCTTGCCAGTTATAGGTCTGGAAAACGCTGGTCACATCCTGCGGAGCAGGAGAAGGCGCAAGGGAAAGAGAGAGAGGCGTGGAGGAAGCGACGGCCGAAGCCGAAGGCGCAGTGACGACCACCGGACCATCCGGCAGCGGCGCAAACGGGGTAAGCCGGATGCCAGTCGACGCGGCGGGCGCGGGGTCCACAGTAAAGGCGGGCGAGAGCGGCAGCGAAGTGGATGAGGACTGGGCGTGGGCGCCCAGAGCCGCGACAAATATCAGGACGAATAGTATGGCGGTAGGTCGCATCGATAATTCTCCCAGAATGCCTTTAGAGCGCTAAAGCTGCCCCCATAATTTGACCGAGAAAGGGTACCCGTGTCCACCCTAAATTCGAGATTTGCGAAAACAGTCGCGGGATAAGAATGTTCCGCAAGGGGTCACATATCTCTTCGGCAGACTGGGTGAGACACATTAACCCAGAAGCAGGCGAATTGTTGCTAAACACTCGCAAAATACACGAGATGCGAGGGGTGCGAAGTTCGCATATCGAAGTGGCTGACTTCGTCACGCGAACGGTCACGCGAACGGTCAGGCGCGTGGTGCGGAGAAGGTGGGAACCGCGTCCGAGAGAGTTGTTGGAGACGCCGCGGGAGAATGCGAATCGTCCGACGCCAGGCCTGCACGTCGACCGGCAATTTCGGAGAGGGCCTGGCTGAGCGTGGTGGCGAGGGTGTGATCGTCGGAGAGACCGATGCGGGCGGCGAGACGATCGAGATCGCCGGGATAATTCCAGACACCGAGCAAGACGCCGGTTTGAGGGAGCTGCGCGCAGAGTTTGGCGTATACCGATTTGGCATGCCCGACGGCGTAGGGCGGGAGAGCGGAGATGCAGACGATGTCCGGCGCGGACTGCACCGATTTGAGAATCATTTCGGCAGGCTTGCCGAGCGGGATGCAGGTGGCGGCGTAGCCGGCGCGGGCCAAGAGCTGGCAGAGCATGGCGGCGACGATTTCGTCGGCTGCATCGCGGGCCGGCACGACGACAATTTTGGGATTCGCGATGGGCGTGCGCGCCGGGAGACTGGCCCGCGATTCCGATTCGTTTGGCTGGTTGGGCGGGGCAGGTATTTCCCGGCTTGGAGGACTGCTTTCATGAATCTCGTGGCGCCGCTCTTCGAATAGCTCCGCGATTATCCTGCGGGTATTGCTGATGACGAATTCCGCCGAAACTTTATCGAGGCGTTCGTGGTGGCGGTCGCGCTCGGCGAGGCTGAGGGCCGGAATGAGCACGGAGTCGTACAAATCTTCCAGCGGTTTCTTTTTGAGAAAATTTTCCAGGACGCGCTTGGCTTCCTCGTGGTCCATGGCGAGGAGGCGCTGGTAGTAGCGAGCGTCGGCGGTGAGCACCGGCTCATCGCCGAGCAGCACATTGAGGAAGCGGAGGCGCGGAACGTGGCGGCCGATGACCACCAGGCAAACAGTGAGCGGGGTGGACAGGACCAGGCCGATGGGGCCCCAGATGGCGGTCCAGAAAATGGCGGCGAGCAAAATGGCCATCGAAGAAAGTCCGGTGTAGGCGCCGTAGAGCGCGGGCTCGACAAAATTGGAAACCAGAATTTCGGTGACCACGAAGAGCCCAAAGGTTTCGAGCGGCTTGATCCAGCCGTCAAAAATCGCGAAGGAAAGAAGCAGCGGCAAGATTCCGCCGATGGGCGGGCCGATGTACGGCAGAAAGCGCAGGAGGCCGACTAACACGCCCCAGAGCAAGGCGCCGGGAATGCCGATGAAATGGAGGCAGGTGCCGATCAGCGCGCCGTAGCAGATATTGACGAGCAACTGCAGACGAAGATAACGGCTGACGCGGGCGGTGGCGTCGTCGATGGCTTGGGTCATGACGTGCAGGCTGCGATGGCCGCCGAGGGAGATCAGGCGATTGCGAAAATTTTCGCGGCGGACCAGCATGAAAAAAGTGAGGACGACGACGATGCCGAAAGTGCCGATGATGCCGAGAACGCTCTCGAGCGAATCGAGCGGCAGCGCGGGAGATTTGACGACTTCGACCTGCATGGGACGCTGGCGGGAAGGAGCGGCGGCCGAGTGAGTTCCGGAGGCGGAGCTACCGGCGGGGGGCGCAGCGAGATCCTTGCTGATTTCGTTCATAGTGTCGGAGGCGTTGTTGAGGGCGGTGCTCTTGGACAAATGGAGGGCTTCGAGTTTGGCGTGGATGTTGGAGCGATAGTCGGGGAGCTGGTTCATGACCTGAGCAAACTGCTGGCTGACGGTCCAGCCCACGGCGCCGACGACTATAAAGGATAGGACCACGACGATCAGGGTGGAGAACATGCGGCCGAAATGCATGCGCTCGAGAAGCTTGGCGACGGGCGTAAGGATAAAGGTTATGAGAACGGCGAGAGTAAAGGGGATCAAGACGACGCGAGCGAAATAGAGAGTGCCGACCACGACGACGGCTACGACCACGCCGAGAAGAGCCGCCAGGTTTTTGTCTCTGGTGTAACCGGTCATTATATGTGGCCCAGTTCCCCTCTTCCGAAAGCGCTGAGGGAATGCGCGCTAACTGGCTCTGGAACGAAGCACTTCCGAGCAGCAATGGAATTAGCGTATAGGAAGGGGGCAAAACGGACCATACAGGGAAGCATTGACGAAATGGCGGAAGAAGAGCCTAGAGCAAATGCGACAAGGATAGCGGAATCGGGTTTCCCGGTGGACTCCCAGCTAAGTGCAAATTCGCGGGCCGATGGTTACCCCGCGGAAGTGAGCCGGGTTCGGGGCTTCCCTTCCTCGGGCAAGGATTCTGGTAGATCGGATTTAACGGCGCGCAGAGTGATCCAGTCGGTGCGGACTTTATCCCATTCCTGGATCAAGAACCCGTGGGACTCGATGAATTTGCGAATTTGGGTGCGATGCATGCCGACGATTTTTTCAAGGATGGGGACGAGGACGCCGAGGGCGTTGGGGCTGAGCACGGTGCGCTGGGCGATCTGGGTGACGTGTTCGGTTTCGGAGACGGCGATGGTGAAACCGTCGCGGGCGTTGACGTGGAGCATGACGTGTATGTCGGAGCTGCCGTCACCGGCATAGATCACGTGGTCGGGGCCGATTTCTTTATTGGCCTGGAGTTCGTCGAGGAACGCGACTTTACCGTAACCGGCGGTGGCGCGGACGATGGTGTCGATTTCGCCGGAGGGCTTGTAGGTGAATTCGGTGCCATGAATATGATCGGCGGGGAGCAGACCTTCGAGGGCGCTGCGGACGACTTCGACCGGGGCGGCGGAGAGCACGAAGAAATCGAAATGGTAGCCTTCGATGCCGTGATCGAGAATTTCGTTGAGCAGGCCGATATTGGACTTGAGGCGAATTTGTTTGCCGACTTGAATGAGATGTTCCTTGCGGACGCGGGAACGCAGGTCGGGATCATGAAGGAGGAGATAGGCGAGTTCGGCGCCCTGCTGGACCAGATTCAGCTTGGTCATGCCTTTGGCTTTGCGTTCGAATTCTTCGGTGGGGATGCCGACGATTTCGGAGAGGACATAGCCGGAATCGTTGAAGGTCAGGGTTTGGTCGAAATCGCTGACGAAGAGATAAGATTTCAGGGCACTGGCGTTCATGGGGTCGAGCACTCCTGGCTGCCGTGAGTTGCTTCAGGACCGTATGATCCGGAATATCCGCGTCAATGAGACGTCAACGAGGCTGCCGACGCGGGGAATAAGCTCAATATAAGGATAGCACCCGGGCGGGGCCGGGCCGATTCAGAATGCGCTATGTGTTGCATCAATATTACGGAAGTGCGGGTGAAGCCCGGAGGCATCGGCAATTATGGTGGGGATTCTAGTGCATGGAAACAATCACTTCATATTGCGTGGGCCGGCGCCGGACGCGGCGGAGGCGGCGACACTGGCGCGGCACTGGTCGATCATTCAAATCGGAGAGGAAAGGTCGCTGCGATTTGGAGAATGGGAAATTCGAACCAAGGAATTTCGAGAGAACCTGGAGTGGGCGGTGGTGACGGGGGGCGGCGACGGCGATATTTCCAGCGGAGTGCAGCAAATGCTGGGAGAACTCGCGGCGCGCGGGGTGGAGATCCACGACTACCGCAACACTCCGAGGGCACCTAGAAATACTTGAGGCCGCTGGCCTGAAAGGATTCAGCAGCAACGGATTCGCTCAAGTTCTCGGAAACCGACTGCAACCGGGAAGCTGATTTTCGCGGCGGATGAAGCTTGTACCAGCTGTTGTAATTTTCGCGCATCTGATCGAGGTGATGAGGGATGTGGCGCTCCTGGATCGAAATCCATTTTTTGAGGGTGATCTGGCCGACGCGGGGATGAATCACGCTGTTGTCCCAAACATGATCGGGCAGGCCGCCGAGAAGTTTGTGAGTGGCCTTGCGCAGATAAAAAATAATGTCGAGGGCTTCACGGGCGCTTTGATTGAAATAGCCGAGCGACTTGGCCCAGCGTTCGCCGTCGAATTTGAGAATGGCCGAACCGGGCTCGGCGATGATGCGGCGGCAGCGCACGTAAGTGCTGGCTTCGGAATCCGCGAGATGGATGACGATATCGTGGATGCTCCAACGATCGGCGCTGGTCTGGTAGCACCACATTTTCTTAGGGAACTGACGCAGGGCCGCCTGCAACAAGTTTGGGCCGAATCCAAAGGATTCGAGGTCTTTTCTGATGTCGTCACGCATTTAGATAGCACCCCCTTACTTACATATATAGACGCATGAAGGGGCAAATTTGTTTGCTGGGCCGTTAAAATATTTCGATTAAAGACAGAATTTTCAAGGTATTAGAGGGGCTGACCTGTCGCGAGCGTTCGCGAACGGACAGTGGGCATGTCCGATTTCGGAGCAAGCGGATAGCGGGGCTTTCCAGGGGTCCTGTAACACATTTGTGATTCCATAAGTTGTAGGTATGGAAGTCAACTCTCAGGATCTCCCAGCCGCCGATTCCGGGTCCGAGTTTTTGGATATGCGAATCAGCCAGACCTACGGCAATTCGTTGTGAACCCGCTCGACTGATTTTCGTAACTCCCTTGCACTGACCGCGTTCCAAAAAATAAAAATGTGGCCCTCGTCTTGCGTTTATGGAATTCGCGGTATCCGCAAAACCTGCGGACCAGATCGAGCCCACGCCGGGGCGCGTGGCGCACGGCTACGAAAAATCGGATGCGAGGGAAAAATGAAAAACAAGAAGTCGCTGTGGCGCACAATTTTGTTGATGTTGGTTGCGCTGGGGATGGGAGCCGGGCTGCGGGCGCAGAGTCAGACCAGCGGAGACGTCACCGGCAGCGTGGCGGATCAGTCCGGAGGCACGGTACCGGACGCCAAAGTGACATTAAAGGACAATTCAAAAGGAGCCGTGCAGCAAACCGAAACAAATAAGGATGGCGTGTATCATTTTTATTTGTTGTTGCCGGGCTCCTACACGGTGACGGTGAGTTCGCCAAATTTTCAAAGCACGTCGCGGCCGGTGACGGTGAGCCTGGGGCAAATTCAGTCGCTGAATTTCGTGCTGAATGTGGCGACGGCGAATACGACGGTAACGGTGACGGAAGAAGCGCCGCTGCTGCAGACCGCGGACGGAAACGTCTCGACCACGATTGGACAGCAGGCCATCTCCGAAACGCCGAACCCGGGGAACGATCTGACGGCGATCGCGCAATTGGCGCCAGGCAGCGTGATGAACACGAATGCCGGCGGCGGACTGGGAAACTTTTCGAGCTACGGAGTTTCGGCGTCGTCGAACTTGTTCACGCTGGACGGCATGGACGACAACGACCCGTTCCTGAACCTGAACAATTCCGGCGCGACGAACCTGGCGCTGGGCACGAACGAAATTCAGGAAGCGACGATCGTCGCGACCGGATATTCCGCGCAATATGGCGGGCTGGCCGGAGCGAACATTAACTATGTTACGAAATCGGGCGGGAACGACTTTCACGGAAACGCGGTGTACTACTGGAACGGCAGTTCGTTCAATGCCCAGGACTGGTTTCTGGCGGGCCAGCCCAAAACGTTCAGCAATGCGAACCAGTGGGCCGGATCGCTGGGCGGTCCAATTAAGAAGGATAAGCTGTTCTTCTTTTTCAACACGGAAGGATTGCGGGTCATCCTGCCGACGGTGTTTCCCGAAACATTGGTGCCGACCCAAGCATTCGAAAGCGCGACGATCGCCAATTTGACGGCGAAGGGCTTGACGGCGTCGATTCCCTTTTACAACCAGACGTTCGGGCTGTACAACGCGGCCGCCGCGAATCGCCCGGTAGCCGAGACGAAAGCGTGCCCCGCGGATCTGGCCGGGTTGGTTGCGGGCGGGCAGTGCACGCAAGGATTCAACAGCGGAGCCAGCAACCTGACCCACGAAGCGCAGTACATGGGACGGGTCGACTGGAACGTCGGGCAGAATGACCGCGCGTTTGTGCGGGTGGCGTACGACAAGGGAGTGCAGGCCAGCATTACCGACCCGATTACGCCGCTGTTCAATATCGGCAGCACGCAGCCGCAATGGAGCGCGCAATTCAACGAAACACATACGTTTGGAACAGCGACGTCGAACCAGTTCATCGCGTCGTTGTTGTGGTATAGCGCAATTTTCGGCGTGTCGAATCCGGCGGCGACGAACGCAGCGTTTCCAACGACGCTGACTTTTGCCGATGGCAGCTTGACGACGTTGGGCGGAACGACGGGCGGACTGGGCGGCATCGGAAACTCGATCTTCCCGCAAGGACGAAACGTCACGCAGTATCAATTCGGCGACGACGTCTCGCACACGGTCGGAAATCACACGCTGAGTTTCGGCGCGAAATTCCGCCGCGATGACGTGAGCGATCACGACTTCGGGCTGGGAACCAACGGGCTGGTGACGGCAAATTCGCTGGAGGATTATTTCAACGGAGGCGGCCCGAATACCACGCTGTTGCTACCATTCCCGACCAACCTGGTACAGCCAATCGCGCTGTATTCGCTGGCTTTTTACGGACAGGATCAGTGGCGGGTGAAACCGAACCTGACGCTGACGCTGGCGCTGCGGGCGGAACACCAATCGAATCCGGTGTGCCAGACGAACTGCATTTCGCGCTTTGATGGACCGTTCATTGGCGGGGACCACGATCCAGACACGCCGTACAACCAGTTGATCACCACGGGACTGCACCGGATGCTGGAAGGGTTGGACAATATTTTGTGGCAACCGCGATTTGCGGTGGCATGGCAACCGTTTGGCACGCAGCACAACACGGTGGTGCGGGCCGGCGTCGGGCTGTTCAACGATGAGTTTCCCGGAGTTTTGGTCGATGGATTTGCCGGGAATTCGCCTTCGGTAAATACGTTCATCACCAACGGCGAACCGATTTCACCGGCGGAAACTGTGGGCGGAAACCTGTTCAGCGCCGCGTCCATCGACAATCAGGCTTTTCTGGCTGGTTTCAAGAACGGTTCAAACTTCAACCAGATCGCCGTGGAGG